>Ga0208693_1000774_pt1 | contig 24646 bp, 23 predicted proteins | sample AD_UKC071_MetaG_FD_184438 | JGI IMG/M metagenome (GOLD analysis project Ga0208693, IMG submission 184438) | Active sludge microbial communities of municipal wastewater-treating anaerobic digesters from USA - AD_UKC071_MetaG (SPAdes) (version 2) | ecosystem: Engineered > Bioreactor > Anaerobic >... | reverse complement strand
CTCCCCCGCGAGGCCAGCGAGGGCGCCGCGCTGAGGCTGGAAGTGCTCCGTTCCGCCATTCCCGAACCAAAGCGCCGCAAGCTGGCTCAGGCCCGCCCCACGACGGCTCCGCTGCTTCCGGCCCCCTCCCTCGCGCAGTCCCTGCGTCTGGAAGGCCATGCGGTGCGCGTGGTCCGCGCTTTTCCGGATTGCGGCTGGAACGAGCTGTGGGACGACGCCTGGAGCGGCACCTGCGGCTTTGCCGGCGGCACGTTCCACTTTGCCCCCACCCCGGCGATGACGGTCGTCGACATCGACGGCACCCTGCCCCCGCGCGATCTCGCCCGCCAAGCCGTGCAGCCTCTCGCGGCAGCCTTGCGGCGCTTCGACGTAGGCGGCAACATCGGCATCGATTTTCCGACGCTGGAAGCGCGCGAGGACCGCCGCGCAATCGACATGGCGCTGGCCGAAGCGCTGGACGATTGGCCGCACGAACGCACGGCGATCAACGGTTTCGGCTTCGTCCAGTTGGTCGCGCGGCTGGTTCGCCCTTCGCTGCTGCAACTGGTGCAGTTCGATCCTGCGGGAGCATCCGCTCGCCGGCTGCTCCGGCAGGCGGAGCGGGTCGAGCAGCCCGGCACCCTGCTGCTGAGCTGCCATCCAGCGGTGCGACAGGCGTTGCATGCCAGTTGGCTGGACGACCTTGCACGCCGGTCCGGCAGGCTGGTCCAGCTGGCAGAGGACCCGGGCCTTGCGCCAGAGGCCGGATTCGCGCAAGCGGTGCCCGCATGACCAGTTCGACCCGCAAGCGCCCTATCTGCGGCAAGCCGCGCAGCCCCGACCATGCGCCGTTCTGCTCCACCCGCTGCAAGGACCGCGATCTGGTCCGCTGGCTGGACGATGGCTATGCCCTGCCCGGACCGCCCGCACTCGACGAAGAAGAAGGAAAGGCATAATCCCCTCTTGCCAAGCGCATCGCGCTTCGCCATAGGCGCGCTTCAAGCCGCTGGTCGGACCGTAAGGACCGCCGCCGCAGCGTTGCCCGGGTAGCTCAGTTGGTAGAGCAGCGGATTGAAAATCCGCGTGTCGGTGGTTCGAATCCGCCCCCGGGCACCACTTGCCACTCCGGCAAGTTTCGCCACAGACCTTCCAATACCGCAGAATCCTTGGTATTTCGGGATCACCAAGGCCGCTCAGTATCGCCTCGGTTCGGCAACAGCCCGACGCTATGGGGGCCATTCGTTTCGCCCGCCTGCGACCCGCTTGCCGGACTGAGCCTCAGCCCTTGTGGGCCTGCAGCGCCGCAAGGGCGCGCGCGCGGCCTTCCTTGTGACCGATCAGTCTGGCCGGATAGCCGCGTACCGGCAAGGGCGGGTCGTGAATCGCTGCCTCCGGAAGGTGGGCAAGTTCAGGCACCCACTGCCGGATATAGCCCGCCGCATCGAACTTTTCCGACTGGCCGAGCGGCGCCATGATCCGCACGAACATGTTGGAATCGACGCCCGTCCCCGCGTTCCACTGCCAGTTTACCGCGTTCGAGCCATAGTCGGCGTCGACCAGCGTGTCCCAGAACCACTGCTCGCCGCGCCGCCAGTCGATCAGCAGGTGCTTGATCAGGAAGCTGGCCACGATCATCCGCACCCGGTTGTGCATCCACCCCGTGGCCCACAGCTGGCGCATCCCGGCATCGACGATCGGATAGCCGGTCCGCCCCCTGCACCAGGCGGCAAAGTCGGCATCGGCATCGGCGCCCTCGCGCCAGGGGAACCCATCGAAGGTGTCGCGCGCGTTGCGGGTGCCATAATCGGGCAGTTGCAGGATCACGGTCTGGGCATAGTCGCGCCAGCCGATCTCGCCCAGGAACTTGTCAACCGAACCACCAGCATCGGCAACGGCGTGCCAGACAGTGGCGGGCGAAATCTCTCCGAAGTGGAGGTGAGGCGAAAGCCGCGAAGTGCCCTCGCGCGAGGGCAGGTTGCGCTGCGCCTCGTAGCGCGCAGCGATCCCGGTGAAGTCCTCCAGACGGCCCAGCGCGCCAGCCTCGCCCGGTGTCCATTCGGCGCGCATGCCTCCGGCCCAGTCTGGAGCGGTTGGCAACAGGCCCCAGTCGTCGAGGCATTCGCTGTGCGGCCAGTCAGCGGGCGCCGGAACCTGCAAGGGCGCAGGCAGCGGCGGTGGCGGCGGCATCCGCTCGGTCAGCGCGCGCCAGAACGGGGTATAGATCTTGAACGGCGTGCCGTTGCCGGTCAGCACGGTGCCAGGGGGAGCAAGGTAGTTGCCATCATGCAGCGCCAGGTCCAGCACCCGCGCAACCGCGCGTTCGGCATTGCGCCACCACGGCTCGTAATGATGCATCGCGTGGACGCGGCGCGCGCCGGTTTCCTCGGCCAATGCGGGCAGGACATCCTCGCAGCGCCCGCGCCGCAGGATCAGGCGGGACCCCGCCTTGCGCAGGTCCGCGTCCAGGCTGGCAAGGCTGTGATGCAGCCACCAGCGCGATGCCCCGCCCATCGCGCGGTGCCGGGGCGTCTGATCGTCCAGCACGTAGACCGGGATCACCGGTCCTTCGGAGCAAGCAGCCACCAGCGCAGCCTGGTCGGCAAGGCGCAGGTCACGGCGCAACCATACAATCGAAGGTGAGGTCATCAGTCCGGTTTCAGCAACACGGAGAAGGTTCCGCGCGCCGGGCTATTCATGAAGCGCTGGTCGCTTAGCAATATGCCCTTTGGTCCCGCTTCGGCCACGGGCATCCGGCTCCAGAACAGGATGGCGCGCGCTGCCGGGTCCTTTGCGGCCAGTGCAGGGATGCGCGGATCGTCCATGCCGGTCCGCTTCAGCTCGCGGGGATAGCGCACGCAGGACAGCGCCGTGCAACGCATCGTCCCGTACCAGCCGTCCGCCGTGCGCCACAGCACGTCGCGCTCCCAGAAGGCGATCGGGATCGGGCTGGCCACGGCCATGACCGGATAGGGCGCCTCGGCCATGACCTGCCGCGCGGCCATGTGGCTGATCGCCATGTTCGCCGCGACATAAGCCGCGACCCCGCCGCAGGCGAGCCGCGCTGGCCCGGTCCAGTCCGCCCGCCCCGCCCGCTCGGCCTTCAGCGACCGGAATATCCCGGTGCCGAGCATGATCAGGATCCAGATGTCGATGATGAACAGCGTATCGCCGTAAAACCAGCGGCTCGAAAAAGGCTCCAGCAGGCGGATGCCGTAGGTGTTGAACCAGTCGAACAGCGGATGGGTGAAAGTGCCGAAATAACATAGCGCGATCAGCCAGCCGGGGTGGACGGGCAGCCGACCCTCTGGCCGCTTCCCGCGCCGCGCCTGCCATCGGTCGAACGCAATCAGTGCGCCTGCCAGCAGCACCGGCAGCAGGATGAGCGCAATCGGCCCGTGGGTGATGCCGCGCCGCATCGACAGGGATTCAACGCCATAAACGGCGCAGGGCGCGTCAATATCCGGCAGGTTCGCCGCGAGGATCATCGCCGGCATGGCAAGCCCGGTGCGGCGCTTAAGCCCGCACTGCGCCAGCGCGGCGCCGATCAGCGAATGGGTCAGGTTGTCCATGCCGCAGGGGTGGCAATAAACCACCCCCGCGGCAAGGGCTTACCCCTCGACCGTCCAGGTCTGGCCCTTGGCGAGGAGCTTCTTCAGGTCGGTGCTCTTGCCTTCGCGGGCCTTGGCGTCCTGGCCGAGCAGCGCGTCCTCGAAGGTCGGGCGGGGATCGTCGTAGATCACGCCCAGCGCCATCGGGAACGGACCGAACGGCATTTCCACCAGCATGTGCGCGATCGAGCGGTTGGTGACGTCGTGGACGATCACGCCCGCCGCCTGCCAGTCGCCATCGGTGACCTCGACAACCTTGAGCTCCAGCTTCTCGGCATCGAGCGCGATGCCCTTGACGCCGCCGGTCTTCTCGCTGCCGAACAGCATGGGTTCGCCGTTCTTGAGCCACAGCTGGCGGTCCTCGGCGCCCTTGGGGGCGGCGAAGTCCTCGAAGCGGTCCTTGTTGTAGACGATGCAGTTCTGGAAGATCTCGACGAACGCCGCGCCCTTGTGGGCGTGGGCGGCCTTGAGCACTTCGGGCAGGTGCTTCGACACGTCAAACCCGCGCGCGATGAACCGCGCGCCCGCGCCCAGCGCGAAGGCACAGGGCAGCGCCGGCCGGTCGACCGAGCCCAGCGGCGAGGTCGGGCTGTTGGTGCCTTCGCGGCTGGTCGGCGAGTACTGGCCCTTGGTCAGCCCGTAAATCTCGTTGTTGAACAGCATGATCTGGATGTTCAGATTGCGCCGGATCAGGTGCATCGTGTGGTTGCCGCCGATCGACATGCCATCGCCGTCGCCGGTGACCAGCCAGATATCGAGCTCCGGATTGCTCAGCTTGATCCCCGTCGCCACCGCCGGCGCGCGGCCGTGGATGGTGTGAAAGCCATAGCTTGCCATGTAATAGGGGAAGCGGCTGGAGCAGCCGATCCCGCTGACGAACACCGTGGTCGCCGGGTTGGCGCCGATTTCCGGCAGGGTGCGCTGCACCGCCTTGAGGATCGCATAGTCCCCGCAGCCCGGACACCAGCGGACTTCCTGATCCGATTCCCAGTCCTTGAGCGTCGTGGTGATAGTGGCGATGGCGTTCATTCGACTCTGACCTTGGCTAAAGGAAACACGTAGTAAGCGATCGCGGCTGCCGACCCGGCAAGCAATGCGACACTCCTCGCACTCTCACCCCCGTCCGCGAAGTAATCATAAATGCCGAGGATCGCGCCGAATACAGCAAGCCCCCCGAAAAACAGCGTAATGATCCAACCGATCCCCCGACCGATGTAAAGCGCGACAAAGCGGTTGCGGGCGTGGTTCGGATCCCGCTCGCGCGCGGCGCGGAGAGCATTGCCGCGCACGTCATTGGCCACGGCCCGATCGGCGAACTGTCTGGCGACGATCCAGAACACCGCCACCATCGCCGCGCCAAAGGCAAAGGCAAGCAGCGGGTTGGCCGGGCCGAAATAGACGTAGAGCACGAAAGCGCTCATCCAGGCCCCCAGGAAGAGGAGCAGTCCCGAAAGGCCAAGGCATCCGATCATCGCGCATGATCCTTTATGGATTGGCGCTTTTGATTGTCGGCATCTGCCCGGGGTTGGGGGGCACCTCGTCACCCCCGGCATTGCCCGCAACGCCGTCGAAATAGGTCGCGATCGCAGCCTCGATCTCGGCAATGGCAAAGGGTTGGCCCGACACCTTGGTCAGCGGCTGGGCGTCGACCAGATACTGATCGCGCAGCACCGTCTTGAACTGGCCGGTGTTCATTTCGGGGACGAGGATCTTGTCGTAACCCCGCAGAAGATCGCCCAGATTTTCCGGCAACGGCCAGATGTGACGGACGTGGATGTGGCTGACGTCGAGGCCTTGGGCGCGCGCCTTGCGCACTGCCTGGTGGATCGGGCCAAACGTGCTGCCCCAGCCAACCACGGCCAGTTTGCCGCCTTCGCTACCCAGGCAAACGTCCTGCGCCGGGATCGATTTCGCCACGCCGTCGACCTTGGCCTTGCGCGCGTCGGTCATCGCCTGGTGCGAGGCCGGGCTGTAATCAAGGTTGCCGGTACCGGGGTTCTTCTCGATCCCGCCAATGCGGTGCATCAGCCCGGGGGTGCCGGGCTTGATCCATGGCCGCGCGCCCTTTTCGTCGCGGGCATAGGGCAGCAGGGTGCCATCGGGGCCATTGGGCGCATCGAGGAACTGCGCCGGGAACGGGGCAAAGGTGTCCGGATCGGGCACGGCCCACGGCTCGGCCGCGTTGGCAATGTAGCCATCGGTCAACAGGATCACCGGGGTCATGTACTGGGTGGCGATGCGGCACGCCTCGATCGCGCATTCGAACGCGTCGCCGGGGCTGCGCGCAGCAATCACCGGCATCGGCGTATCGCCGTTGCGGCCATAGACCGCCTGGTAGAGGTCGCTCTGCTCGGTCTTGGTCGGCAGCCCGGTCGACGGCCCGCCACGCTGCGAATTGACGATCACCAGCGGCAGTTCGGTCATCACCGCGAGGCCCATCGCCTCACCCTTGAGCGCGATGCCCGGGCCCGACGAGGAGGTGACGCCCAGGCTGCCGGCATAGCTCGCGCCGATAGCCGCCGCGATCGCGGCGATCTCGTCTTCCGCCTGGAAGGTGGTGACGCCGAATTCCTTCATCCCCGCAAGGTAATGCAGGATCGAGCTGGCCGGCGTGATCGGATAGCCGCCGAAGAACATCGGCAGGTGCGCCAGCTGCGCGCCCGCGACGAGGCCCAGCGCCACGGCTTCCGCGCCGGTGATCGTGCGGTAGAGACCTGCGGGCGAGGCGACCGGATCGAGGTGGACCTTGTGCAGCTGACCGCCGATCTCTGCCGTCTCGCCATAGGCGTGTCCGGCGTTGAGCGCGGCGATGTTGGCTTCGGCCAGCACCGGGTTCTTCTTGAACTTGGCGTTCAGCCAGTCGATCAGCGGCGCGCGATCACGGTCGAACATCCACAGCGCCAGGCCGAGCGTCCACATGTTCTTGCAGCGCAGGGCTTCCTTGTTGCCAAGGCCGAAGGGCTTGACCGATTCCAGCGTCAGCGCGCTGATGTCGAAAGCCAGCACGTTCCACTTCGACAGGCTGCCGTCTTCCAGCGGGTTGACCGCGTATTTAGCCTTTTCGAGGTTGCGCTTGTTGAACTCGCCCGTGTCGGCGATGATCAGTCCGCCGGGCTTCAAGGCGCCGACATTGGTCTTCAGCGCCGCCGGGTTCATCGCCACCAGCACGTCGGGCGCGTCCCCGGCGGTGTCGATCTCGGTCGAGCCGAAGTTGATCTGGAAGGCCGACACGCCGAACAGCGTGCCCTGCGGCGCGCGGATTTCTGCCGGAAAGTCCGGGAAAGTGGCGAGGTCGTTCCCCGCCAGCGCGGTCGACAGGGTGAACTGCCCGCCGGTCAACTGCATCCCATCGCCGGAGTCGCCCGCAAAGCGGACCACTACGGCTTCGGGAGCGTTGCCGGTGCGGGTATCGGATTCGGCCAATTGCGTTGCCATGCTCGTTCCTTGTCAGGCAGACTGGGTGCCTCTCATCTAGCGCCCTAGTCCCCTCCATTCCCTGCGCGCAATCAAGAAAAACTGCTGCGTGCCAAACCCACCAAAGGCCGCGCAAGGCGGCTAGTCAAGACGCTCCGGGCAATTTAACCTGCCGATTAAACGATAGGCGAGAGGATTTCCGAAATGGCCGACTCCACCCCCTTCATCCGCAAAGACGTGCAGGGCTTTCTCGCCCTGGTGAACAGCCTTCCCCCGCCCGAATCGCTGGTCGCGGAGGAGCAGCGCGCGGGCTATCTGGCGATGAAGGCGATGACCGAGGCCGACCCGCGTCCGCTGGCCGTGATCAGGAACCTGACCTGCCCCGGCCCCGCCGGCGACATCCCGGTCCGGTTCTATGACGTGCGAGAGAGCCGCGATCCCTCGCCGGTGATCCTGTTCTTCCACGGCGGCGGCTTCGTGATCGGGGATCTGGATACGCACAATTCGCTGTGCACCGAACTGTCGGCCGAACTCGACCTGCCGGTGCTGGCGGTCGACTATCGCCTTGCCCCCGAACACCCCTTCCCCGCTGCCCCGGATGATTGCGAAGCGGCGGCGCGCTGGCTGGCGGCCAGCCCGGCGAAGCTGGAGCGGCAGGTGACCGGCATCATCACCATCGGCGGCTCGGCGGGCGGCAATCTTGCTGCCGTCACGGCCCGCGCCCTGTGCGACAAGCCCGCCGCCGCGCCGATGGTGCTGCAAGTGCTGCTCTATCCCGCGACCGACGAATCGCAGGACGGATCGATGGAGCGCCTGGCCGAAGGGCACTTCCTCACCAAGCTGGCGATGGACTGGTTCTATTCGCTCTACCTGCCGAAAAGCGGCGATCCGCGCGCCTTTCCGCTTCATGCCAGCGCCGAGGGCATGCCGCCCTCGATCGTCGCGACCGCCGGGCTCGACCCGCTGCAGGACCAGGGGCGCCGCATGGCCGCCAAGCTGGTCGAGGCGGGAGTCGACACCTGCTACCTCCACATGGAAGGGCTCACCCACGATTTTTCGACCACCCGCAAGGCCCTGCCCAGCGCCGCGTTCGAAATGGGCCGGGTGATCGCCGCAATGAAGTTGATGCTGGGCAAGGTCAGACCATAACCCACTCACGGATCGTCATTGCGAAGCCGCACCTGTAACGGCGCAAACCGGCTCTGGATTGCCGCGCGGCTCCGCTGCCTGCAATGACGATTTCGATTTGCTGCTCCTTCCGCTAAGGCGCCCATCATGGAAGATCGTTTCGCCGCCCTGCCCTATCGCCCCTGCGTGGGGGTGATGCTGGTCAACCCCGATGCCCGCGTCTTCGTGGGCAAGCGGATCGACAATTCCGCCAGCGAGTTCTGGCAGATGCCGCAGGGCGGGATCGACCCGGGCGAGGACCTGCACGAAGCCGCCTACCGCGAACTGTGGGAGGAAACAGGGGTCGAGGCGGGCCATGTCAGCCTGATCGCGCAGACCCGCGCGCCGCTGCTTTACGACTTGCCCGACGAACTGCTCGGGCGGGTCTGGGGCGGAAAGTATCGGGGCCAGACCCAGCACTGGCTGCTGGCGCGCTTTTCCGGCGCGGATGCCGACATCCGGATCGATCACCACGATCCGGCCGAGTTCTGCGAATGGCAATGGGTTGCGCCGGAACGCCTGGTGGACCTGATCGTGCCCTTCAAGAAGCACGTCTACGAAGCCGTCCTGGAAGAGTTCTCGGGCCTGATCTGACTCTTGTCCTCACCATCCGCCTCTCGCCCTTTCCGTCAGGAAACGGGGGTGGGAACCGGTTGCGTCAGTTAGGCGTAACCACCGGCTGCGACTTCAGCTGATCTGCCGTCACCACCTGAGGTGCTTCCGGCCCCTTTGCAATCGCTGCGGCAAGCTGCTCGGTCGGCGCACATTGCTTGCCGCAGATCTGTTCCAGCCGCGAGAGATTGCGGCGGGCCTTTTCGATCGCGCCCTTTTCCACCAGGGCCAGGCCCTCGCCCGCGATAGCGTACTGGTTGTCCGGTTCGAGCACGAGCGCCTGGCGGTAATAGTGCAGCGCCTTGCCCTGCATCCCCTGCTGGCGGGTCGCCTCGGCCAGGTTGAGATATATCGCGACGTGCCCCGGCTGGACCGCCAGGGCGGCTTCGAACGCATCGATCGCACTGTTGGCATCGCCCCCGGCCAGGGCCGCGCGCCCCTGCGCCACCAGCGCAGCCGAACGCGGATCGAGCGGAATGGACGGTGCACCCTGCCCGACGCTGGCAGTCACCGCCGCCAACAGGGCAAGCGCAAGCGCGGCGGGGGTATAACGCATCGTCAGCTCCTTGAGCGTAGCCATGTCAGCGCTTCGTTATCACGGCGAAACAAAACGTGCGATGAAAAAGCCGTCGGTTCCGTCTCGGCCCGGCGCAAGTCGCCAGCCCGCGCCCCGCGCCTCTCCGGCGGGCAGATCGGGGGATTCGGCCCGCCAATCCGGGTGGCGCTGGAGGAAAGTCGCCGCCCCGTCCGCGCCCTCGGCATCGAGCAGCGAGCAGGTGACGAACACCACTCGGCCGCCCGGTCGAACCAGGGTCGCAGCGACATCCAGCAGCCGTGCCTGGATCGCGGCATAACGCGCCACCTCCGCGCTCGTCAGCCGCCAGCGCGCCTCCGGGTTGCGGCGCCAGGTGCCGGTGCCGGAACAGGGCGCATCGACCAGCACGGTATCGGCCTTGCCGGCGAGATCCGCCAGCGCTTCCGCCTCGCGGCCCGGGTTCAGGAGGCGCGTTTCGATGAAGGCTGCCCCCGCCCGCTCGGCGCGGGGGTCAAGGCGCGAGAGGCGCGGGCGGTCGGTATCGCAGGCCAGCAGCCGCCCCGTGCCCGCCATCGCGGCGGCGAGCGCGAGCGTCTTGCCGCCCGCCCCGGCGCAAAGGTCGATCACCGTCTCCCCGGGCGCGGCCCCGACGGCGAGACAGGCGAGCTGCGAGCCGCTGTCCTGCACCTCGATCTGGCCGGCCTTGTAGGCATCCCACTGCTCGACCGGAGTACCGGCAGGAAAGCGCAGGGCATCCGGGGCGGCAGTCTGCTCGCCTGCAACCGGCAGCTCAGGCAGGCCGGGTCTCAGGCGGTTGATCCGCACATCCAGTGGGGCCCGGCCCAGCAGCGCGGCGGCGTCCGTCCCGGCGATGCCGCTCTGCAGCAGCGCCTCGCCCAGCCAGGCAGGAGCGACGCCCGGCAGCGCCACCGGCTCATCCGTCTGGATCGGCGCAGGCGCATGGCGCGAGCCATCGAACAGGGCGGCCAGCGCCGGATCGTCCTGCGCCAGCAGCAGCATGGCACTGCGGCCAGAAGCTGGAATCTCCCCGCAGGCCCGGATCGCGGCATAGGCCAGCTCGCGCACCGCACGCCGGTCGCCCGAACCTGCGAACCGGCGGGTGCGGAACCAGTCCGCGATGATCCGGTCGGCGCTCGCCCCGCCCGAACGCGTGGCGGCGATCACAAGGTCGAGAACCTCGATCGCGGCCTGGACCCGCGCGGCAGGGGTCATCGGCGCGTCACGACTTGTAGTTCGGTGCCTCGCGGGTGATCGTCACGTCGTGGACGTGGCTTTCCTTGAGGCCGGCGTTGGTGATCTGCACGAACCGGGCACGGGTGCGCAGGTCTTCGATCGTGGCGGAGCCGGTGTAACCCATCGCCGCCTTGACCCCGCCGACCAGCTGGTGGACCACGTCCTTGGCCGGGCCCTTGAAGGGCACCTGGCCCTCGATCCCTTCGGGCACCAGCTTCATCTGGTCCTTGATGTCCTGCTGGAAGTAACGGTCCGCGCTGCCGCGCGCCATCGCGCCCACCGAACCCATCCCGCGGTACGACTTGTAGGCGCGGCCCTGGTAGAGGAAGGTCTCGCCCGGGGCTTCCTCGGTCCCGGCCAGCATCGAGCCGACCATGATCGTGCTGGCCCCGGCCGCCAGCGCTTTGGCCGCATCGCCCGAGGTGCGCAGGCCGCCATCGGCGATGATCGGCACACCCGATTCGCGCGCAGCCCGCGCGGCTTCCATGATCGCGGTCAGCTGCGGCACGCCCACGCCTGCGACGACGCGGGTGGTGCAGATCGAGCCCGGCCCGATACCGACCTTCACCGCATCGGCCCCGGCATCGATCAGCGCGCGGGTGGCGTCATAAGTGGCGACGTTACCGGCGACGACCTGCGCCGAATTGCTGAGCTTCTTGACCCGTTCGACCGCCCGGGCGACGTCCCGGTTATGGCCGTGCGCGGTATCGATGATCACCACGTCGCATTCGGCGCCGAGCAGCGCCTCGGTGCGCTCGAACCCCTTGTCGCCCACTGTGGTCGCGGCGGCGACGCGCAGGCGGCCGGCGGCATCCTTGGTGGCTGAGGGGTAAGTGACCGCCTTTTCGATGTCCTTGACCGTGACCAGCCCGACGCAGTGGAACTGGTCGTCCACCACCAGCAGCTTCTCGATCCGGCGCTGGTGGAGCAACCGCCGCGCCTCGTCCTGGGTCACTCCGGCGCGCACCGTGGCGAGGTTCTCGTGCGTCATCAGTTCACGCACCGGCTGGGCCGGGTTGTCGGCAAAGCGCACGTCGCGATTGGTGAGGATGCCGACCAGCTTGCCGTTGGCCTCCACCACCGGGATGCCGGAGATGCGGTTGGCTTCCATCAGCGCCCGCGCATCACCCAGGGTGGCTTCGGGAGCGATGGTGATCGGGTTGACGACCATGCCGCTTTCGAAGCGCTTTACCGCGCGCACTGCGGCGCACTGTTCCTCGATCGTCAGGTTGCGGTGGAGCACGCCGATCCCGCCCAGCTGGGCCATGACGATCGCCATGTCAGCCTCGGTCACGGTGTCCATCGCAGAGGAGAGGACCGGGATGTTGAGCGCGATCTCGCGCGTCAGGCGGGTGCGGGTATCGGCCATCGATGGCACGATATCGGATTCGCCCGGCAGCAGCAGGACGTCGTCAAAGGTCAAGCCGAGGGGGATGTCCATGGTGCCACTGTGCCTTTTTGTGCGGAGCGATTCGTGGCGGCCCATGTAAACGCACCGGGCAAATGTCGCTAGGGGGCTATTTGGCCGGGGCAGGCACCTTCCTGGGATCGGCGAACCAGCGGCTCAGCGCGACCAGGAACTGCACGTCGTCCGCCGCGCCGCCCAGTTCGATCCCGGGCTTCAGCCCGTCGCTTGCACGGTGGTAATCGCCTTCCATGAACGCCTCGACCCGGGCGATGTCCGACCATGAACTGGAAATCATCACCGACTGGACATCGTGCTGCATCAGCGCCCAGCCATCCTGCCGGCGGACATAGGCGTTGACTGCTTCGCCGGGGGCGATCTTCTTCTTCTGCGCCTTGGCCACCGCCGCGATCGCCGGGTCAAGCCGCGTCATCCCCTTGCCCACCACCGCAAACGGCTGACCGGCCGGACCCAGCGCAACCGAATCGATATTGAACGCGGCCAGGATCTGATCCAGCGGCACGGGCGGATTTTCGGCAAAGGCCTGGGCGCCCAGCAGGCCCAGTTCCTCGGCAGTGGTGGCCAGGAAATAGACGTCGCGGTCCATCGGTGGCCCCTTGGCCAGGCGCCGCGCCGTCTCGGTCAGCACCGCCAGGCCGCTGGCATTGTCGATCGCGCCGTTGCAGATCTGGTCCTCCGCCGGAGGCGGCGAACAACGCCCGAAATGGTCCCAGTGCGCCAGCAGCAGCACCGCCTTGCCATCGGGCTTGCGGCCCGGAAGCTTGCCGATCAGGTTATGGGTGTTGATCCGCGTCTCGCTGGTGGTCGCCTCCAGCGTGGCGGCAAGATCAAGCGAGCGCGGGGCAAAGTCCGGGCTTTCGGCCAGCGCGTGCAGCGATGCGGTCGACTGGCCAACCGGGGCGAGCAGGCGATCAAGCCCCGCTGCCGTGATATAGACTTCAAGATCGCCGCCAAGCTCCTCGCTTGCCAGGGCATAGCCCTTGCGGCTGCGCCGCGCGGCGATGTTCTCCAGGGTCTGGTCCGGATCGTCGAGCACCGTCATCACGGCCGACGCCCCCGCCTCGAGCAGGGCATTCTGCCTGGCCGAGCCCGTTTCACCGCCATCGAGCAGCAGGGCGACACGTCCGGCAAGCTCGGCGCGGGTAGGCACTGCCGTGCCCTTGCCGACGAACAGCACCGGCGCATTCTCGATCAGGCTGCGCTTGCCGGAAGTCAGCACCAGCGTCGAACCGGGCAGCAGGAACAGCCGCTTGCCCCGGCGAGTGAAGGCCGCGCGGTTGCCGTCCGGTTCGCGGGCGACCACGGTCACCGGCGCGAACCAGGCGTGCGCGGGGTTGTTGGTGCCCGATTCCAGACCGATGTCGAACCACTGCTTGCCCAGATAGCGCAGCGTCTTCGCTTCGCCCTCGGTGCCGGGTTCACGGCCTTCATAGCTGTCGTCAGCCAGTTCCGTGATGTGGGCGAGAAGCTGGGCTTTCAGCTCTTCGCCAGCCGCATCCCGTTTCTTGGCCGCATGAGCCGGAACCGCGAAGGCCAGCGCCACTGTGAGAATCACCACGGCGCAACGGTTCATCGCTGAAAACAAACGGCTCATCGCGGCATACCACCACGAAGCCGCGTCAACGGCAAGCGCGGAGGTGCATGGCGTTCCGGTTGCCTTGCCCAAGTGGCAGGAAAACAACAGTCCTGCAGGGCCCGGGCCCGCTATTCGGCGGTCCAGCCGCCATCCATGCTGATGTTGGTGCCGGTGATATTGGCGCTGGCATCGCGGCACAGGAACACTGCCATCTCTGCCACGTCGGACGGCTGGACGAATTTGCGGGTCGGCTGACGGGTCAGCAGCACGTCCTGGATCACCTGCTCGCGCGTCATGCCGCGCGCGGCCATGGTATCGGGAATCTGCCGCTCGACCAGTTCGGTCCAGACATAGCCGGGGCTGATGCAGTTGGCGGTGATGTTGAAGGTCGCCAGTTCCAGCGCCAGGGTCTTGGTCAGCCCCGCAAGGCCGTGCTTGGCCGAGACATAGGCAGCCTTGTAGGGCGATGCGGTGAGACTGTGGGCGCTGGCGGTGTTGATGATCCGCCCCCACCCGGCCGCCTTCATGTGCGGGATCGCCAGACGGCAGGCGTCGAACGCCGCCGTCAGGTTGAGCGCGATGATCATATCCCACTTTTCGACCGGGAATTCCTCGACCGGGGCCACGTGCTGCATCCCGGCGTTGTTGATCAGGATGTCGACCGCCCCGGCCCCGGCCATCAGCGCCTCCACGCCTTCGCGGCGGGACAGGTCGGCAGCAACGTGGACCGCGCCCAGTTCCTCGCACAGCGCGGCAATCGCGGCCTCCTCGCCAAATCCCGACAGGACCACCTGAGCGCCCTCGGCATGCAGGGCGCGGGCGATGGCAAGACCGATTCCCGAGGTGGAACCCGTTACAAGCGCACGCTTTCCTTCAAGAAACATTCCCGACTCCGATCCAAACAGGGTATGGATAGCGCCATCGCGACTGGATGGGCGGTTGTCCAGCGCAGAGAAGGAACCCGCCATGCGCCTCGACGATTTCGATCCCAATTCCATCAACATCGAGGACCAGCGCGGCTCCGGCGGCTTCCGGATGGGCGGTCCCGGCGGCAAGCTGGGCTGCGGCACGCTCGCCATTGCCCTGATCGCGGCGCTGGTGTTCGGGGTGGACCCGGCGCAGATGCTGGGCGGGCTCCAGCAAGTCCAGCAGCAGGAACCGGCGCGGGAGGCGGCGGGCGGCACCTCTGCCAGCGAAAGCTGCACGATCGACGCGATGAGTCGCGAAAGCTGCAACGCCCTGTCCTCGCTCAACAAGACCTGGGAGCCGATCTTCGCCACCGCCAATGTGCGTTTCACGCCGCCCAAGCTGGTGTTCTATTCGCAGTCCGGCAGTTCCGGCTGCGGCGCGGCGCAAAGCGCGATGGGACCGTTCTATTGCCCGGCCGACCAGGGCATCTACATCGACACCGACTTCTACAAGGAAATGGAAGCGCGGATGAACGCGGGCGGCGACTTTGCGCGCGCCTATGTGATGGCGCATGAATACGGCCACCACGTCCAGGCGCTGACCGGCATGGCCGATCAGGTCCGCTCCGCGCAGGAGCGCAATCCGCGCGGGGCGAACCAGTTGCAGGTGCGCATGGAGCTTCAGGCCGATTGCTATGCCGGGGTCTGGGCCGCGCGCAACCGCGACCGGATCGAGCCCGGCGACATGGAGGAAGGGTTGAACGCCGCCCACCAGATCGGCGACGACACCCTGATGGAAAAGGCCGGACGCCGTCCGGTAGAGGCCGCCTTCACTCACGGCAGCAGCCAGCAGCGCGCGGAATGGCTGCGGCGTGGTTTGCAGACCGGTAACGAGGATTCGTGCGATACATTTTCCGATCTGAGGCGCTAAAGGGATAGCTCATCAATGGCGGCGCAGGGGGCTGGCCGTCATCGATTCGGACCCGTTGCGGAGATTGACCGACCATGCGTGCCCCCCTTCCCCCCATTGCCAGGCTTTTCGTTGCCGGACTGGTCCTTGCCTCCGCCACCCCCGCATTCGCGGGACGGCAGGACAAGCAGGATGCCGATCCGGGCAAGCCGGTGACCGAGCGCCCGACCACCATGAAGGACGCGGCGACGACGCCGCTGTCGGATCTCAACCTCAAGAAGGACCAGATCCCGGCGCTGCTGCTGGGCGCGCAGCAGCGTCCCTATGAACTCACCGGCCTGCGCACCTGTCCGCAGATTGCCGCTGCCGTGGGCGAGCTCGACGCAGTGCTGGGCGCAGACAGCGACCTGCCGGGCGAGGCCCGCGACAGGCTCAGCGCGGGGCGCGTCGCCCAAGCGGCGGTCGGCGCCTTCATCCCCTTCCGCGGGCTGATCCGCGAGATTTCGGGCGCGAACGAAAGCGAGCGCAAGATGCAGTCGGCGATCATGGCCGGCCTTGCCCGCCGGGGATTCCTGAAGGGCTATGGCCAGGCGCGCGGCTGCCGCTACCCGGCCCGTCCCGCGACTACCGCCGATATCGCCGCGATCATCGGCGCGGCCCCCGCCGCGGCGCCTGCCAGCAACCTTGCCCCCGCGCAGCCACCGAAGCGGAAGGGCTCCAAGCGCAGCAAGGGCAACGTCGACTACGTGGCGCAGCCCGTAGTGCAGAAGACCGACTAGGCGCGCCTGGCCTGCGGGCGCTGCAAACGGTCCGCACGCCCCGCGCGGTCACTCGCCGCAGTCGAACTGCAGCGTCGCAACCTTGCGCTGCCTGCCTGCCACCGCCTCGATCCTGAGCGTGCCGGAACAGCCGATGTCGCGCAGGTAAAGCCCCTTCCACGATACGCCTTCGTCGTTGGTCAGAGTGCTGGTGAACGTGCGCTTGGCGACGACCTTGCCGTTGGCCGTCGCGGTCACCACCACCGGCTGGTCGGAAAAGATGCCCTCGTTTCCGGCCGGCTTGACCAGCGGCTCGACCTTCACCGAGACGAGCAAATCGTCCGCCGGCTCGCCCGCCGCCCCCTCACCGATGATCGTGTTCCAGCCTGAAAACGAAGGATTGCGTCTCAGCAGGTCGTCGGACAGCGTGCCCGAATAGCCATGAAACAACCGCGCCTCGATCGCGGAAATCTTGAGCTGCGGCGTGGGCGGGGCCCCGGCGGAAAGGCCGGTCGGCACGGCAAGCGCGGCAAGCAAGGCAAGGCAACGAAAGCGCATCAGTTCAGTCTCCCCGGCTTGGCGGCAAGCTAGCAGCACCCGGCCAACTCGCAACCGCCCGGCGCAATCGACACTTGGCGGCCACTTTGTGCTGTGACCTTTGTCCGACTTCTCTTTGGCAAAACAAAGTTTTACATGACAATAACCGGCTTTCCGCTGTGACCTTCCGGATCAAAGCCGCGCTCCGTCCAGATCGTTGGCAGGCAAGGGCAAACGGCATGGCAAGGACTGATGTGCCAGACCTGCAGCGGGTAGGAAAGCAAAGCGCCTCGCAAGCAAAAGGGCCGGAAAGCTCTCGCCCCGGCCCTTCGCAATCTGGCTATGATGCCCGCCTCAGTACACCCGCTTCTTCGGCTTGATGTACTCGGCGTCGTCGGTCAGCGTGTATTCGTGGACCGGGCGATAGTCGATCTTGACCTCGCCGCCCTTGCCGCCCCAGCCGTTGAACCAGGCGGCGGTGTGCTTCATCCAGTTGGCGTCATCGCGATCGGGGAAGTCCTCGTGCGCGTGGGCGCCGCGGCTTTCCTTGCGGTTGTAGGCGCCGTGAAGCGTGACGCTGGCCTGGCTGATCAGGTTGTCCAGTTCCATGGTTTCGACCAGGTCCGAGTTCCAGATCAGCGAACGGTCGGAAACGTGGATGTCTTCCATCCGCTTGTAGGTCTCGGCCAGCTTGACCTTGCCTTCGGCCATCACCTCGTCGGTGCGGAACACGGCGGCGTGGAGGCTCATCGTGCGCTGCATCTCGGTGCGGATTTCGGCCGTGGACGAGCCGCCCTTGGCATGGCGGAAGTGATCGAGGCGGGTGAGCGCCAAATCGGCCGAATCCTTGGGCAGCTCGGCGTGCGAGGTGTTCGGCTTGATCAGTTCCTTGAGGCGCAGGCCCGCGGCGCGACCGAACACCACAAGGTCGGTCAGCGAATTCGAGCCGAGGCGGTTGGCGCCGTGGACCGAAACGCAGGCCGCTTCGCCCACCGCGAACAGGCCGGGGACGACCGTTTCGGGGTTGCCGTCGGCACCGATAGTCATCACTTCGCCGTGATAGTTCGTGGGGATGCCGCCCATGTTGTAGTGCACGGTCGGCACCACGGGTAGCGGCTGGCGGGTCAGGTCGACGCCGGCAAAGATCTTGCCGCTTTCGGTGATGCCCGGCAGACGCTGCGCCAGCACCGCCGGATCGATGTGATCGAGGTGCAGGTAGATGTGGTCCTTGTGCGGACCAACGCCGCGCCCTTCGCGGATTTCCATCGCCATCGAGCGCGAGACGACGTCGCGCGACGCCAGATCCTTCGCCGAGGGGGCATAGCGTTCCATGAACCGCTCGCCCTCGGAATTGGTGAGGTAGCCGCCCTCGCCGCGCGCGCCTTCGGTGATCAGCACGCCCGCGCCGTAGATGCCGGTCGGGTGGAACTGCACGAATTCCATGTCCTGCAGCGGCAGGCCCGCGCGCAGCACCATCCCGCCGCCGTCGCCGGTGCAGGTGTGAGCCGAGGTGCAGGTGTAGTAGGAACGACCATAACCGCCGGTCGCCAGCACCACCGCCTTCGAGCGGAAGCGGTGGATCGAGCCGTCATCCATGCACAGCGCGATCACGCCCCGGCACTCGCCGTTCTCCATGATCAGGTCGATCGCGAAGTATTCGATGAAGAAGTCCGCATCGTACTTCAGGCTCTGCTGGTAGAGCGTGTGGAGCAGCGCGTGGCCGGTCCGGTCTGCCGCGGCGCAGGTGCGCTGCACCGGGGGTCCTTCGCCCATGTTCTGCATATGCCCGCCGAACGGGCGCTGGTAGATCGTGCCGTCTTCGTTGCGGCTGAACGGCATCCCGGCATGTTCCAGCTCGAGAATGGCCTGCGGCGCCTCGCGCACGAGATATTCGATCGCGTCCTGGTCGCCCAGCCAGTCCGACCCCTTGACGGTGTCGTACATGTGCCAGGTCCAGTGGTCCGGGGTGTTGTTCTTGAGGCTGGCGGCGATGCCGCCCTGCGCGGCCACGGTGTGGCTGCGGGTCGGGAACACCTTGGTGATGCAGGCCGTCTTCAGGCCGGCTTCGGCGCTGCCCATCGTGGCGCGCAGGCCAGAGCCGCCGGCGCCGACGACGACGGTGTCATAGGTGTGATCGATGATCTTGTAGGCAGGAGCGGTCATGTGGCTCAGGCTCCGAGCGCGAGGCGAACGACGCACAGCAGGCCGAAGGCGGCCCCGGCGAAAGCGGCAAGGTTGAGCAGCATGATCGCCGCGAACTTGTTGGCGGTTTCGTGGACATAGTCCTCGATCATCACCTGCACCCCAAGGCGCGCGTGCCAGAAGCTGCCCAGCACCAGCAGGCCCAGGAGAATGGCCGAAAGCGGCTGCGAGGCCCAGGCGTGAACGCCCTTGAACGAGCGATCGCCCATCGCCACCAGCGAGCCCACCAGCCACAGCGCCGGCACCAGCGTGCCGATGGCGGTGAAGCGCTGCAGCAGCCAGTGATGCGAACCCGAATGCGCCGAGCCCAGCCCGCGCACCCGTCCGATCGGAGTTCCGTTACCCATGGTCAGCCAATCTCACGCTAGAAGGACGATCGCCCAGAAGGCGACGGTAAGCACCACACCCGCGATCGGCGTCAGCACCGACCAGAAGGCATTGCGTTCAAGTTCGTAACCCGCGCCGATATCCAGCACGAGGTGGCGGACGCCCGAGACGAGGTGGTTGAAGAAGGCCCAGGTCAGGCCAACCAGCACCACCCGCCCGTACCACGCGGTGGCGTGGCCAACGAAGGCGTCATAGCTGGCTTCCCCGCCGGCCAGCGCGGCCAGCCACCACACCAGCACGGCCAGGCCGGCAAAGGCCAGACCGTTGCCGCTGACGCGGTGCAGGATGGACACCAGCATTGCCGGCCCCCAACGCCAGATTTGCAGGTGCGGCGAAATCGGTCGGTTACCGGACCCGGCCATGTGACTTTTCCCCTTGGCTCTGGTGGGCGCACGCAGCACCCTTCGCGCATTCCCCATAGTCAAAACGAAGGCCGGTGCAAGCCGCCGCTTGGCGGTATTGCATCGAAGGCCTAGAGCAGGCGCCATGACCCAACCTGTTGCACTCGTCACCGGTTCCTCGCGCGGGATCGGCGCCGCCACTGCCGCCGCGCTGCGCGCGCGGGGCGTGAAAGTCATCGGCCATGCCACCCGCGCGGTCGATGCGGACACGATTCCGGCCGACCTTGCGGACCCCACTTCCCCCGCCAGACTGTGGGAAGAGGCGCTGCGCCGGGGCGGCGGGCGGATCGACCTGCTGGTCAACAACGCCGGGCTGTTCCAGGCCAATCCGCTGGACCTGTCGGACATCGCCTGGCTCGACAACTGGGAAGACACGCTGCGAATCAACCTGACCGCCGCTGCGGAGCTGTCGCGCTTTGCCGTGCGCCACTGGCTGGAGCGCGGCAGCGCCGGGCGGGTCGTCCACGTCGCCAGCCGCGCTGCCTATCGCGGCGATTCGCCCGATCACTGGCACTATGCCGCCGCCAAGGGCGGGATGATCGCCATGCACAAGACCATCGCCCGCCAGTATGCGGCGAAGGGCATCATGAGCTACGCGATCTGCCCGGGCTTCACCGATACGGCGATGGCGGGGGATTACCTCGCCAGCCGGGGCGGCCCCGGCCTGCTCGCCGACATTCCGCTGGGCCGGGTCGCCCTGCCGGAGGAAATCGCCTCCATGGCCGTCTTCTGCGCGCTCGACGCGCCGGAAAGCATGACCGGCGCGGTGCTCGACGCCAACGGGGCCAGCTATGTCCGCTAAAATGCAGAAGCCATCGGAAGGGGCGGTGCCATGAGCTGGAAACTCACCGCCCTCGCCCCGCGCGGCGTGATCGAGGCGGCGCTGCTGGCGCACGAGGACGCCTTAGACTGGGATCCGGACATCGTCATCTCCGGCAGCGAGATCGCCGAGGACAGGCCTGACGACTGGCAGCTCGAAGCCTGGCTTCCCCGCAAACCCCGCAAGGCCGACAAGGCCGCGCTTGCCGGGCTGTTCGCCAGCGACGCACCCGCCTTCATCGAGGAACAACTGCCGGAAACCGACTGGCTGACCTATAGCCAGCAAGGGCTGGAGCCGATCCGGGCCGGGCGCTTTTACGTCCATACGCCCGAACATCCCGCACTGGACGAACCGGGCGTGCGCGATTTCTGCATCCCTGCCAGCCAGGCCTTCGGCACCGGCCAGCACGCAACGACCGCCGGGTGCCTCGCCATGCTCTCCGCCATGAAGGCGCGCGGCGTGACGGCGCGCAACGTGGCCGATATCGGCACCGGCACCGGCCTGCTCGCCTTTGCCGCGCTGCACCTGTGGCCGCGCGCGCTGGCGACGGCGAGCGATATCGACGCCGTCTGCCTCGATGTGGTGGAAGACAATGCCCGCAGCAACGGCGTGGCGATGGGCGCGCGGGGCGGAGAGCTGACCATGCTCGTCGCCGACGGGATGGACCATCCGCTGCTGCAGGCACGCGGCCCCTATGACATGATCCTTGCCAACATCCTCGCCGGACCGCTGATCGGGCTGGCGCCGCACTTCGCGCGCAACCTGGTGCCGGGCGGGCACCTGCTGCTGGCCGGCCTGCTGGAAACGCAGGAGGCGCAGGTCCGCGCCGCCTGCCGCCGCGCCGGCTTGCGGCTGGCCGCGCGGATGGTCAATGGCGACTGGTCGATCCTGTGGCTGCGCAAGCGGCGCGAATGGTGATCACCCCGTGAACCTGCGCGATTTCCTGCTGCTGGTGGCAATCTGCCTGATCTGGGCGCTCAACAACGTGGTGAGCAAGCTCGTCGTGGGCATGTGGGGCGTGCCGCCGTTGTCCTTCGCCGCCGCGCGCTTCGTGCTGGTGCTGCTGGTCACCCTGCCCTGGCTGCGGCCGGTGCCCCGCCCCTTGTGGCGCATCCTGCTGATCGGGCTGTTCATGGGCGGCGGCAATTTCGCGCTGCTGTTCATCGGCCTGCAGACGGTGACGCCCTCTGCCGCGGCCGTCGTGATTCAGGCCGGGGTGCCGATCACCACCCTGCTGTCGATCCTGATCCTTGGTGAGCGGATCCACTGGCGCCGCGCGCTGGGGATCGCCCTGACGCTGGTGGGCGTGCTGGTGGTGGTCTGGCATCCGGCCATGGCCATATCCACCGGCCTCCTGCTGGTGCTCGGCGCGGCCTTCTCCGGCTCGCTGGGGGCGGTGCTGATGAAGCAGATGGACTCGGTCGCCCCGCTCAATTTCCAGGCCTGGATCGCGCTGGCCAGCGTGGCCGTGCTGCTGCCGCTATCGGCATTGCTGGAGCATGACGCGGTGCACCTGGCGGTCGAGGCCGGCTGGCCGATGCTGGCCGCGCTGCTGTTCTCCGCGCTGATCGTCTCGGTGGTGGCGCACACGGCTTATTATGGCCTGATCGCGCGTTACGAGGCGAACCTGCTCGCCCCGCTGACCCTGATCACGCCGCTGGCGACCATCGGCCTTGGCGTTCTGATCACCGGCGACTCGCTCGACACGCGGATGATCGTCGGCTCGATCATCGCGCTGACCGGGGTGCTGATCGTGGCGCTGCGCCGCACCGGCGCGCCGATCGCCCAGGCGCAAGAGCACTCCTAGCAGGGTCTCGCGTCAGGTTCAGGCTTCCAGCGCCTCGACCAGCAGACCCAGCGCGGCGCGGGTGAACAGGTCCATGTTGGCCATGCGCTCGTCGCTCTGCGTCTCGGTCACGCGGACCAGTTCGACGCCCGGGCCGACCACCGCGCAGCAGCTGAGTCCCGATGCCACGCCCATCGGATGCGCGCTGCCGCCCGCAGAGCCGGTTTCGGCCAGCCCCCAGTCCGCGCCGAACCGGTCGCGAATCGCGCGGGCCTGGAGCAGCGCGTAGTCCTCGGTTGCTGAGCGCATTCCGCGATAGGCCTCGCGCGGCAGGTCGAACAGCACGTCGCGCGCTGTCAGCGAATAGACCACCCCGCCGCCCAGGTAGAACGACAGCGCCCCCGGCACCGTCAGCAGCGTCGCGGACAGCAGACCGCCCGTCGCGCCATCGGCAATGGCGATCTTTTCGCCCCGCGCCTTGAGGGCCTCGGCAATCCGCAGGCCCAGCGGGTGAAATTCACTCAATGTCGCCATGTTCCTACCCCGCTGCCCTGACGATCTCGGCCCAGGCGGCCTCGTCGATAACCGGAATGCCGAGGTCTTGTGCCTTCTTGAGCTTGCTGCCCGCGCCGGGGCCGGCAACCACCAGGTCCGTCTTGGCCGAAACCGTGCCTGCGGCCCGCGCGCCCAGCTTTTCCGCCTGGGCCTTGGCCTCGTCGCGGCTCATGGTTTCGAGCGCGCCGGTGAAGACCACGGTCTTGCCGGCGACCTCGCTGTCCTTCGTCTCGACCACATAGGGCGGCGGGCTGACTTCGGAGAGGATGTCCTCCCACACCGCCACATTGTGCGCCTCGTGGAAGAAGTCGCCCAGCGCCTCGACCACGGCAGGGCCGATCCCGTCGATGGAGAGCAGTTCGGCCTTGGCATCCTCACTGGAAGCAGCCGCAACGGCAACTTCGCGCAGCCGTTCCAGCGTCACGAACCGCTTCATCAGGTCGCGCGCGGTTACCGCGCCGACATGACGGATGCCGAGACCGAACAGCAGCCGCGCGGCATCGGGCGCGCGCTTGGCCTCGATCGCGGCGAGCAGGTTGTCGACCGACTTGTCCTTCCACCCCTCGCGTTCGAGAATCGCGGAGCGGCGGCGGCGCAGGCGGAAGATGTCGGCCGGGCTTTCCAGCCAGCCAAGCGCGAAGAACTCGTCGATGGTCTTTTCGCCCAGTCCCTCGATATCGAGCGCGGCGCGGCTGACGAAATGCTTGAGCCGTTCGGTCCGCTGGGCCGGGCAGATCAGCCCGCCGGTGCAACGCACGTCGACCTCGCCCTCCTCGGCCACCGCCTCGCTCTCGCACTCAGGGCAATGATCGGGAAAGGCGTAAGGCTGGCGTTCCGTCTCGCGGGTCAGGTTCTCGACCACCTGCGGGATCACGTCGCCCGCGCGCTGGATCACCACCCGGTCGCCGGGGCGCACCCCCAGCCGCGCGATCTCGTCGCGGTTGTGGAGCGTGACGTTGGCGACCATCACCCCACCGACGGAAACCGGGGTCAGCCGCCCGACCGGGGTCAACTTGCCGGTCCGTCCGACCTGGATGTCGATGGCTTCCAGCGTGGTTTCGGCGCGTTCGGCGGGAAACTTGTGGGCGATGGCCCAGCGCGGCGCCTTGGCGACAAAGCCCAGCCGATCCTGCCAGTCCAGCCGGTCGACCTTGTAGACCACCCCGTCGATATCGAACGGCAGGTCGGCGCGGAGATGCTCAATGGTGCGGTAATGGGCCAGCAGTTCCGCCGCCGAGGTGCAGCGCACCAGCTGCGGCGAGACTGGCAAGCCCCAGGCGGCAATGCGCTGCATCATCGCGTATTGCGTCGCCTCCGGCACCGCGCTCGCCGCGCCCCAGCCGTGGGCGAGGAAGCGCAAGGGCCGGCTGGCGGTGACGCTCGCGTCCTTCTGGCGCAGCGATCCGGCGGCGGCGTTGCGCGGGTTGGCAAAGACCTTGTCCCCCGCTGCTTCCTGCCGCGCGTTGAGCGCGGCGAAATCCGCCTTGGCCATGTAGACCTCGCCGCGCACCTCGAACAGGTCCGGGACTTCGCCCGCCAGCTGCTGCGGGATGTCGGCAATGGTCGCGACATTTGCGGTCACGTCCTCACCCACCTGCCCGTCGCCGCGCGTGGCGGCTCGCACCAGCCGCCCCTGTTCATAGCGCAACGAGCAGGACAGGCCGTCGATCTTGTCCTCCGCCGTCATCGCCACTTCGGCATCATCCGGCAGGTTGAGGTAACGCCGCACCCGCCCCACGAAGTCCTCGACGTCCTCGTCCACGAAGGCGTTGTCGAGGCTCATCATCCGCACTTCATGCGTAACCTTGGCG
>Ga0208693_1000773_pt1 | contig 24694 bp, 22 predicted proteins | sample AD_UKC071_MetaG_FD_184438 | JGI IMG/M metagenome (GOLD analysis project Ga0208693, IMG submission 184438) | Active sludge microbial communities of municipal wastewater-treating anaerobic digesters from USA - AD_UKC071_MetaG (SPAdes) (version 2) | ecosystem: Engineered > Bioreactor > Anaerobic >... | reverse complement strand
CACCGCCGTCACCTCGATCTCGACCTTGGCCTCGTCTTCCACCAGGTCTGCGACCTCTACCGCCGTCATCACGGCGTTGAAGCTGCCGATGAGTTCACGGAAGGCTACACCGATCTCGGGGTAGGCCGCCACGTACTCCTTCTTGTTTTTCACGTACCAGGTCATACGCACGATGTGCTCGGGCTTGGCACCACCTTCCTTCAGCACATCGACGATGTTCTGCAGGGCCTGGCGCACCTGGCCGGCCATGTCGCTGGTGTGGAACTTGCCGTGGGCATCCCAGCCGATCATGCCGGCCACAAACACCATGCTGCCTTTGACGGCCACGCCGTTGGAGTAACCACGGGGGCGGGGCCAGCCGGGGGGAAGCAGAATTTTCATGACGAGATCTCCTTGGGGTTTTGTTGAAATTTTTCTAGTGCCGCACGCAGGTCGTCGGGCAGCACGATGGCGCGGTGGGTATCCAGGCTGGTGCAAACCAGCGTCTGGCGCACTTGCACCCGCAGCTCGTCGCCACAGCGGCAGTAGAGCGCCAGTTCCAGCGAGCGGGTGCCCAGGCGCTGGATCGACACCCCGTAGGTCACCACGTCCCCCATACGGCTGATGGCCTTGAAGTCGCACTGCAGGTTGACGGTGGGCAGGCCCACACGCCGCGTGCCGAGCAGCTGCTCATACGAGATGCCCAGCCCGTCGGTGACCCAGTCCTCGACGTGGTTGTTGAACATCACGAGGTACTGCGGGAAGAAGACGATGCCCGCCGGGTCGCAGTGCGAGAAGCGGATCAGGACGTCGCGTTCAAAAACGAGGTTGGGGGATGAGGTTTGTGGGGTCATGGTCAGACACCAATGTAGCGCTCCCAGAGCGCTGGGTCGGCGCCGAGCTGCGCCGAGTCGCCCTGCCAGACCACCTTGCCGCGCTCGATGATGGTGTGGCGGTCGGCCAGGCGCATCAGGCGCTGCACGTATTTGTCGATCACCAGGATGGTCTGCCCATGCTGGCGCAGGGTATCCAGGCACTGCCAGATTTCCTCGCGGATCAGCGGTGCCAGGCCTTCGGTGGCCTCGTCGAGGATAACGAGGTGCGGGTTGGTCATCAGCGCGCGGCCCAGGGCCAGCATCTGCTGCTCGCCGCCCGAGAGCTGGTTGCCCATGTTGGCGCGGCGCTCCAGCAGGCGCGGGAACAGGTGGTACACCCGGTCCAGCGTCCAGGGCTCTTTGGTGGCGTTGCGGTTGGAGGCAAAGGCGCGCAGGTTTTCCTCGACCGACAGATTGGGAAATATCTGCCGCCCCTCGGGCACCACCGCCAGGCCCATGCGGGCGATCTTGTCGGCGCCGAGCTGGTCAATGCGCTCGCCCCGGAAGCGCACCGTGCCCCCCTTGCTGCGGGTCAGGCCCAGCACAGAGCGCACGGTGGTGGTCTTGCCCATGCCGTTGCGGCCCAGCAGCGTGGCCACCTGACCGCTGTCAATCTGCAGGTCGATGCCGAAGAGCACCTGGCTGCTGCCATAGGCCGTCTCCAGCCCCTGGACTTCCAACAACGCGCTCATTGTGTAACCTCCGTGCTGCGCACTGCGGTGCGAGCTTGTTTGGGGCGGCCCGTCACTACGCTCATGCTGCGGCTCCTTCGTGTTCTTCGTCACCCAGGTAGGCACGCCGCACCTCGGGATGGTTGCGGATCTCGTCGGGTGTGCCGCTGGCAATCACCTTGCCAAACACCAGGGTGGAGATGCGGTCGGCCAGGCGGAACACTGCGCCCATGTCGTGCTCCACCAGCAGGATGGTGGCCTCGCCGCGCAGGCTTTGCAGCAGCTGCACCATGCGTTCGGATTCGTCCGGCCCCATGCCGGCCATGGGCTCGTCCAGCAGCAGCAGCTTGGGACGGGTGGCCAGGGCCAGGCCCACTTCGAGCTGGCGCTGCTCACCATGCGCGAGCGAGCCGGCCAGGGTGTGGATGCGTGCGCCCAGGCCCACCCGCTCACACACGGCGGCGGCCTCGTCATAGCGCTGGCGCTCATCGCGCGCGCGCTGCCAGAAGCGCATGCTGCTGCCCTGGCGGGCCTGCACGGCCAGGGCCACGTTGTCGAGCACGCTCAGGCGGCGGAAGATGCTGGTGATCTGGTACGAGCGCACCAGGCCGTGCAGCACCCGCTCGAACATGGGCATGTGGGTGATGTCGGCACCGTCGAAGCGCAGAGTGCCTTCGTCCGACGCCAGCGCGCCCGAGATCTGGTGGATCAGCGTGGTCTTGCCAGCGCCGTTGGGGCCGATCAGCGCATGCACCTCACCGGGCATGACAGACAGGCTGGCGTGGTCGGTGGCGGTCAAGCCGCCGAAGCGCTTGACCAGGGATTCAAGCTCAAGCAAGGGCGTAGTCATTTCTTGCCCTCCCCGGTGTGGCGGCGGGTGGCCAGGCTCATCAAGCCGTTGGGTGCGGCCAGCACCACCGCCAGCAGCAGGGCGCCCAGGCCGAACTGCCAGTGGATGGTGAAGCCCGCCAGGATTTCCTCCAGCAACAGGAACACCACGGCACCGATGACGGGGCCGTAGAGGTGGCCCACGCCGCCCAGGATGACCATCATCATCAGCACACCGGACTGGTGCCATTGCAACATCGAGGGGCTGGCGAAGCTGTTCAGGTTGACCAGCAGCACACCGGCCAGACCGGCCAGCGCCCCCGCGATGGTGAAGGCCACGAGTTTGTAGCGGTACACCGGGAAACCGATGGCCACCATACGCGGCTCGTTCTCGCGGATGGCCTGCAGCGTGTGGCCGAAGCGGGCGTTGAGCAGGCGCTGCACGCCCCAGAACACCAGCACAAACAGCACCAGCACCACGAAGTAGAAGATGCGGTCGTCCGCCAGGTCCACACCCGGCAGCAGCGTGGAGCGCGATGCCAGCGACAGACCGTCATCACCACCATAGGCTTTGACCGACACCGCGATGTAGTACAGCATCTGCGCGAATGCCAGGGTGATCATGATGAAGTAGACCCCCTTGGTGCGCAGGCTGATGGCGCCGATGGCCAGCGCGAACAGGCCGCTGGCCAGCACCGCCAGCGGCCAGGCCAGCCAGGCGGAGGTGACGCCGTGGAACATCAGGATGCCGACGGTGTAGGCGCCCAGCCCCAAGTAGGCCGCGTGGCCGAAGCTGACCATGCCGCCAAAGCCCAGGATCAGGTTCAGGCTGACCGCGGCCAGGGCGAAGATCAGGATGCGGGAGGCCACGCCGATGTAGAACTCCTGCCCGCTGGCCTGGGCCACGAAAGGCAAAGCCACCAGCAGGGCCAGCAATACGCCGGCACGGCGCCAGTGCATGGGATGGTCCAGCAGGCCGGTAACCGAGGTCTGGGCCGCGGGTTCGGTGGTAGAAGCAGGTTGTGTCATGGTTTCAGCCGTGTGCGGGAAACAGGCCCTGGGGTTTGTAGAACAGCACGGCGGCCATCAGCACGTAGATCAGGATCGACGCGATGGCAGCACCTGCATTCGCGGCGACGGCGGGGCCGAAGAGCCCTTCCAGCAGCATGGGCACCAGCGTGCGCCCGCTGGTGTCCACCACCCCCACCAGCAGCGAGCCCATGAGGGCACCCCGGATCGACCCGATGCCGCCGATGACGATTACCACGAAGGCGAGGATCAGGATGCTTTCACCCATGCCCACCTGCACCGACAGCAGCGGACCCAGCATGCCGCCGGCCACTGCGCACAGGGCCGCCCCCAGGCCGAACACCAGGGTGAACAGGCGCTGGACATTCACACCCATGGCCAGGGCCATCTCGCGGTTCGACGCACCCGCACGCACCTGCATGCCCACACGGGTGCGGGTGACACCCAGGTAGAGCAGCAGCGCCACGGCCAGGCCCACACCGATGATCAGCAGGCGGAAGGCGGAATAGGAGAAGCCGGGCAGCAACTGCACCGGGCCCGCCAGCGCGTCCGGCGGGTTCAGCATCACCGGCTGGGGGCCCCAGACCATGCGCACCGCCTCGTTGCACATCAGCAGGATGGCGAAGGTGCCCAGCACCTGCGACAGGTGGTCACGCTGGTAGAGCCGGCGCAGGATGGTCATCTCCAGCAGCATGCCGATGACCGCCGTTGCCACGATGCCCACCCCCAGCCCCACCACGAAGGAGTTCGACGCCAGCGCCACGGTGGCGATCAGGTAGGCCCCGATCATGTACAGCGAGCCATGGGCCAGGTTGATCATGTCCATGATGCCGAACACCAGCGTGAGGCCGGCGGCCAGCAGGAACAGCATCAGGCCGAACTGCAGGCCGTTGAGGGCCTGCTCCAGTATCAGGATTCCCATCTCAGCACACCCCCAGGCTTCGCTTCGCTCTCGCCACCCCCCTTGCAGGGGGCGGCACCAGTGGCCCGGCAAAGCCGGTTCCACGGCGCCTGCTGGAAGGGTCAGTGTTCGCCTCTTGCGAAGAGGACAACGGGAGAGAGGTCGTCACCATAGTGGCGTGCTTTCTTTAACGTTGAAGCTGGCTTACTTCGCGTCAGCCATCTTGCATTCAGCCGCGTAGGCGTCGCCGTGGTTCTTGAAGATGGGGCTGAGCGTGCGGTTGGTGACACGGCCCTGGGCGTCCTTGGTGATGACGCGCAGGTAGTAGTCCTGGATCGGATAGTGGTTCTTGTTGAACTTGAACGCACCCCGCACCGAGTTGAACTTGGCGGCTTCCAGCGCCTTGCGCACGGCCTCCTTGTCCTCGATCTTGCCCTTGACGTCGCGCACGGCGGCATCCATCAGCATGGCAGCGTCGTAGGCCTGGGCGGCGTACAGCGTGGGCAGGCGGCCAAATTCCTTCTGGAAGTCGGCGACGAACTTCTTGTTGGCCGCGTTGTCCATGTCGTGCGCCCATTGCGACGAGTTGAACATGCCCAGCATGGGCTCCCCCACGGCCTTGATGACGTCCTCGTCGGCCGAGAAGCCGGGGCCGAACAGCACAGCCTCCTTGGACAGACCGGCCGCTACATACTGCTTGATGAAGTTGATGCCCAGGCCGCCCGGCAGGAAGATGAACACGGCATCGGGCTTGGCCGCGCGGATCTTGGACAGCTCGGGTCCGTAGTCCAGCTGGTTCAGCGCGGTGTAGGTCTCCATCGCCACTTCACCCTTGAAGTAACGCTTGAAGCCGGTCAGAGCGTCCTTGCCTGCGGGGTAGTTGGGGGCGATCAGGGCGACCTTCTTGAAGCCCTTGTCCTGCACGATCTGGCCGACGGCCTCGTGCATGTTGTCGTTCTGGTACGAGGCGCTGAAGAAGTAGGGGTTGCACTGCGCACCAGCGTACTGCGACGGGCCGGCGTTGGCGCTGATGTAGAAGGTCTTGTTCTGGAACGCGGTGGGGCCCACGGCCAGCATCAGGTTGGAGAACACCAGGCCGGTCATGAAATCGACCTTGTCGCGCTTGACCAGGCGTTCGGCGGTCTGTTTGGCCACATCGGGGCTCTGCTGGTCGTCGGCCACGATCACTTCCGCCGGCAGGCCACCGAGCTTGCCGCCGGTGTGTTTGATGGCCAGCTGGAAGCCATCACGGATGTCCACACCCAGGCCGGAGCCGGGGCCCGACAGGGTGCTGAGCAGGCCGACCTTCACGTTGTCGGCGGCGTGCACGGGGGCGGCCAGCAGGGCAGCGGCCATGGCGCAGGGGAGCAGCAGGGTCTGCGGCAGGCGAGATTTCAGCATCGTCTTCATGGGAGGCCTTTCAGGTGAAGGGAACAGGTAGGGGGTAGAGCGAACTCTGCGGACTATTTTGGGGCATGCGGGCTGGCCGCATGCAAGCGAAAACGCTGAAGTTTTCCGGTTTCGGTGCGGGGCAGGGTGGCGCAGAACTCAATTTCGCGCGGGTACTTGTAGGGGGCCACGGTCTGCTTCACGAAATCCTGCAACTCGCGTACCAGCTCCGGGCTGACGTAATGGCCCGGCCGCAGCACCACGAAGGCCTTGACGATCTGGCCACGCGCTTCGTCCGCCACGCCGATCACGCCGCACTCGGCCACCTTGGGGTTCAACAGCAGGGCATCCTCCACCTCCGGGGCGGCAATGTTGTAGCCGGCCGAGACGATCATGTCGTCGGTGCGCGACTGGTAGTGGAAGAAACCGTCGTCGTCGAGCATGTAGGCGTCGCCGGTCATGTTCCAGCCGTTCTTCACATACGTGGTCTGGCGCTCGTCGGCGAGGTAGCGGCAACCGGTCGGACCCTTGACCGCGAGTTTGCCCACCTTGCCCGGCGGCAGCGGGTTGCCCTGGTCATCCATCACGCAAGCCACATAACCGGGAATGGCCTTGCCGGTAGCGCCAGGCCGCGCATGCGCCTCATCGGCCGAGATGAAGATGTGCAGCATCTCGGTGGCGCCGATGCCATCGATCAGCTCGATGCCCGTCACCTCGCGCCACAGCAGCCGGGTGGCGCCGGGCAGGGCCTCGCCGGCCGACACGCATTTGCGCAGCTTCGTTTCGCGCAGCACGGCGGCGTCGGCCGCCAGCACCCGGTAGGAAGTGGGTGCCGTGAAGAGCACCGTGGCGCCGTACTGCCTGACGCCTTCCAGCAGGTCGCGGGGCGAGGCCTTTTCCAGCAGCACGGTGGAGGCACCCACCGACATCGGAAACAGCACCAGCCCCCCGAGCCCGAAGGTAAAAGCCAGCGGCGGGCTGCCGATGAATACGTCCGAGGCCTCGGCGCGCAGCACATGGGGTGGCCAGCAGGCGCAGATGGCCATCACGTCGCGGTGGAAGTGCATGGTGCCCTTGGGCACCCCGGTGGTGCCGGAGGTGAAGGCCAGGATGCAGGTGTCGTCCGCCGCAGTGTCCACATTGGTGAACGTGTCGCTCTGGCGTGCCATGGCTGCTTCCAGGCTCTGCTCGGGGGCGCCGCCGGGGGCGGTGTTGAAATAACGGATCTGCTGCAGCGCGGCGCCGTCCGGCTCGGCCGCGGCTGCGCGCAGGTCGTCGGCCAGGCGCATGTCGCACAGGGCGTGGCTGACCTCGCCTTTGGCGATCATCTGCCGCAGTTCCTTCGCGCGCAGCAGCGGCATCGTGGCCACGGCGATGCCACCGGCCTTCATGACGGCAAACCAGCAAGCCACCAGCATGGGGTTGTTGGGCGCGCGCAGCAACACGCGGTTGCCAGGCACCAGGCCCATGTCCTGCACCAGCACGTTGGCAATACGGTTGGCCTGCGCCAGCAGTTCGGCATATGTCCAGTGCACACCCGGCGCCTGGATGCACGGGCGATCGCCCCAACCCTTGCCGATGGCGTTGTCCAGCAGTTCGGTGGCGCAGTTCAGCCGCGCGGGGAACTGCAGCGCGGGAAGCGTGAACAGGTATTCGGGTTGCAACTCGGCCGGGGGCAACCGGTCTTTGGCAAAGGTATCGACATGGGCACTGGTCATGGTGCGGAGCTCCGGGGCGTGAGATTCCAATTACGTCAGTTCTAAATACTTCAGTTGTGAAGCATTTAATAGTCAAGCAAGAAATCAGCCAACCTGTGCGGCGCGCACATCGCCCAGCAATTCGCGGGCAATGATGAGCTGCTGCACCTCGGTTGCGCCTTCGTAGATGCGCAGCGAACGGATCTCGCGGTACAGGCGCTCCACCGGTTGCTCACTCACCACGCCCATACCGCCCCAGAGCTGCACCGCTGCGTCGATGACCTGCTGCGCACCTTCGGTGGACACCATCTTGGCCATGGCGGCTTCGCGGGTCACGTTGCGGCCCTGGTCGCGCTGCCAGGCGGCGCGGTAGGTGAGCAAGGCCGCGCTGTCGATGGTGGTCGCCATCTGCGCCAGCTTGGCCTGGGTGAGTTGGAAGTCGGCCAGCACCCCCTTGAACATCTTGCGGCTGACAGCACGCTGCAGGCCTTCGTCCAGCGCGCGGCGGGCAAAACCCAGCGCGGCTGCGGCCACCGAGGTGCGGAACACGTCCAGCGTGCGCATGGCGACCTTGAAGCCTTGGCCCGCCTCGCCCACACGCTGCGAAAGCGGGATACGGCAGTGGGTGAAACGCAGGCGTGCCAGCGGATGCGGGGCGATCACGTCGATACGTTCGGCGATCTCGAAACCGGGGGTATCCGCATCCACGATAAAGGCGGAGATACCGCGCGAGCCGGGTGCCTCGCCGGTGCGGGCAAACACCACATAGAAGTCGGCGATGCCGCCGTTGGAGATCCAGGTCTTCTCGCCGTTGAGCACCACGGTGTCCCCTTCGACACGGGCCTCGCAGGCCATGGCGGCCACGTCGGAGCCGGCATCCGGCTCGGACAGGGCAAAAGCCGAGATAGCCTCACCACGCGCCACCCGGCTCAGGTAGTGCTGCTTCTGTTCGGGCGTTCCGTCGAGCGAGATGGCACCCGACCCCAACCCCTGCATGGCAAAGGCGAAATCGGCCAGGCCGTTGTGGCGCGCCAGGGTCTCGCGGATGATGCACAGCGCCCGGGTGTCCAGCACGTCCGACGCACCACCATGGGCCTGTCCCGCCACCGCGTGGCGCAGCCAGCCGCCCTGCCCCAATGCACGCACCAGCGCGCGGCAGCTTGCATCCACGTCGGTGCCGTGGTGACCGGCCACGTGTTCGGCCGCCCAGGCGTCGAGCTCGCGCTCCAGGGTGCGGTGGCGCTCTTCCAGAAAGGGCCATTCAAGGTACCGTTTGTCGCTCATGTTTTTGTCTCCTGTTCCTGTTGGCTGCCCGGACCGGAAGTCAGTTGCCCTGGAACACCGGTTTCTGTTTCGCTGCAAACGCGTGGTAGGCACGCGCGAAGTCTTCGGTCAACATACACAGTGCCTGCGCCTGGGCTTCGGCCTCGATGGACTGGTCGATGCCCATGGTCCATTCCTGGTCCAGCATGGTCTTGGTGATGCCGTTGGCGAAGGTGGGGCCGGATGCCAGCTCACGGGCCAGCGCGGTGGCGTCGGCCAGCACCGACTCGGGTGCGCTCAGGCGGTTGAAGTAGCCCCATTGCAGTGCCTCTTCGCCACCCAGCGCGCGGCCGGTGTACAGCAGCTCGCTGGCGCGGCCCTGGCCCACGATGCGCGGCAGCATGTTGCAGGCTCCCATGTCGCAGCCGGCCAGGCCCACGCGGTTGAACAGGAAAGCGGTCTTGCTGCGCGCAGTGCCCAGGCGCAGGTCGGACGCCATCGAGATGATGGCCCCGGCGCCGGCACAGACCCCGTCGATGCTGGCCACGATGGGCTGCGGGCAGTGGCGCATGGCCTTGACCAGGTCGCCGGTCATGCGGGTGAACATCAGCAGCTCGGGGGCTTTTAGGCCGATCAGCGGACCGATGATTTCGTGCACGTCGCCGCCCGAGCAGAAGTTGTCGCCGGCGCCATGCACCACGATGGCTTTCACGTCATCGGCGTACTTCAGGCGCTGGAACAGATCACGCAACTCGGCGTACGAGGCGAAGGTCAGCGGGTTCTTGCGCTCGGGGCGGTTGAGCGTGATGGTGCCCACGCGGTCTTGCACATTCCACAGGAAGTGCTGCGCCTGGTAGCCCGCGCAGGGCTTCTGGTTGCCGGCCATCAGCGTCGGATCAACAGCTGTTGAGGTTGTAGCGGTAGCAGTCATTTTTGAAATCCTTCACTTCTTGGTTTTCTTTTTTTCGGCCGGTTCCATCTCGGCATGCAGCGCGAGCTGGGAGCGCAACTGGCCCAGCAGTTCATACATCTGTTGTTTGGCCTTGTCGGGAATACCGCCCAGCAGCTCGATCACCCAGCCTTCATGCACCCGGGCCATGCGCTCGAAGGCGCGGCGGCCCTTGGGCGTCAGGGCGATCACGAAGGAGCGCCGGTCTTCGGGCTGTGCCTCGCGCGAGACAAAACCGGTTTTCTCCAGCTCATCAGTCAGGCCGGTCACATTGCCGCCAGTGACCATCAGGTTGCGCGAGAGCACATTCATGCGCAGGCCTTCGCGGTGGCGGTGCAGCTGCGCGAGGTAGTCAAAGCGCGCCAGGGTCATGCCGAACTGCACACGCAGGCGACGGCGGATTTCGGTCTCAATGTCGGTGCTGCAGGCCAGCAGGCGCAGCCACAGGCGCAGGGAATGGTGGTCGTCTTCGGTGACGCCCGCCTCCAGTCCTGTGGGCTCGTCGTCGAGCAAGGGTGCCAAGTCGATACGTTGACGTGCGGTCACATCACCTCCCCACCAGATACAGAAATTGACTGGCCGGTGATGGCACCGGCCGCATCACTGCACAGCCACTGCACCGCGTCGGCCACTTCCTGCGGCTGCACGATGCGCCCCTGCGGGTTGCCCCGGGCGAACTCCGCGCGCGCCTCGGCTTCGCTGCGGCCGGTCTTGGCCATGACATTGGCGATGCTTTCGCGCAGGATCTCGGTTTCGGTGTAGCCCGGGCACACTGCATTGACGGTGATGCCCTTGGGGGCCAGCTCCAGCGCAAGGGAACGGGTCAGGCCCACCACGCCGTGTTTGGCGGCCACATAAGCGGCCACATAGGCATAACCCCGCTGGCCCGCCGTGCTGGCGATGTTGACGATGCGCCCCTGGCGCGCGGCCAGCATGTCGGGCAGGGCGGCCTGCATACACAGGAAGGTGCCGGTCAGGTTCACATCCAGCATGCGCTGCCACAGGGCATGGCTGGTCTTGCCGAAGGGTGCACTCTCGGCCTGGCCGGCGTTGTTGACCAGCAGGGTGACGGGGCCCAGGGCCGCACGCGCCTCGGTAAAACCCTGCGCCACGGACTGCGCGTCGCCCACGTCCATGGACACACAGCAGGTGCGGGTGTCGAGCTGTTGCGCGAGCGTTTCCAGCCTGTCCTTGCGGCGCCCGGCCAGGGTCAGCACGGCGCCCTGGCGGGCCAGGCTCTGCGCAATCGCCGCGCCAATCCCCTGCGCGGCGCCGGTGACCAGCACATGGCGGCCCTCCAGCGGGTGGGCTGCACCGTGCATTACGCGGCCTCTTTCACCACCGGGGCGGCAGCCATGGCCTTTTCACGGGCAAAGATGGATTCCATCTGGCCCTTGCCCGACACATACTGCTTCGGCCATGCAATGGGCGTGTAGCCTATCTTGGCGGCTTCCGTCAGCGTCCAGGCCGGGTTGGCCAGGTGGGGCCGCGCCACGGCGCACAGGTCGGCGCGGCCGGCGGCGATGATGCTGTTGACATGGTCGGCTTCGGAGATGGCTCCCACCGCAATGGTGGCAATGCCGGCTTCGTTGCGCACCCGGTCGGCGAACGGCGTCTGGAACATGCGCCCGTACACCGGCTTCTCCTTCTTGCTGACCTGGCCGGAAGAGCAGTCGATCAGGTCGGCGCCGGCGGCCTTGAAATGGCGGGCGATCTCCACTGCGTCGTCGGGGGTGATGCCACCCTCCACCCAGTCGTGGGCCGAGATACGCACGGACATGGGCCGGTCCTGCGGCCACACGGCGCGCACGGCCTTGAAGACTTCGAGCGGATAGCGCAGGCGGTTCTCCAGACTGCCGCCGTAGCCGTCGGTGCGCTGGTTGGTCAACGGCGAGATGAAGGAGGACAGCAGGTAGCCGTGGGCGCAGTGCAGCTCCAGCCAGTCCACACCGATGTCGGCGGCGTCCTGTGCGCTGCGCACGAACTGCGCCTGCACCTCGTCCATCTGTGCGCGGGTCATGGCCTGTGCCACCTGGCTCACCCCGGGCAGGTACTGCTGCTCGGACGCCGAGATGATGGGCCAGTTGCCCTCGACCAGTGGCTGGTCGATGCCTTCCCAGGCCAGGCGCGTGGAAGCCTTGGCGCCAGCATGGCCGATCTGCATCGCAAACCTGGCGTCGGTGTTGGCGTGGATCCAGTCGGCGATGCGTTTCCAGGCCTGCTTGTGTTCGGGGGCATACATGCCGGGGCAGCCGGGCGTGATGCGCCCCTGGGCGCTGACGCAGGTCATCTCGGCAAACACCATGGCAGCACCACCCATGGCGCGTGCACCCAGGTGCACCAGGTGGTAGTCACCCGCCACCCCATCTACCGCCGAGTACTGCGCCATCGGCGACACCACCACGCGGTTCTTCAGCGTGAGGCCGCGCACGGTGTAGGGCGTGAACATCGGTGGAGGTGCTGGCTTGTCGGCTGGCACCGTGACACCAGCCTGCTCGGCGAACCAGCGCTCGTAGCCTCCCAGCCACTGGGCATCACGCAGGCGCAGGTTCTCATGCGAGATGCGCTGCGATCGGGTCAGCATCGAGTACATGAACTGCTCGGGTGGCAGCGCGTCGGCATAACGCTCGCCCACCACCTCAAACCACTCCATGGCGTTCCAGGCGGCATTCTGCAGGCGTAGCACGTCCACATTGCGCAGCTCCTGGTAGCGCTGCAGCACCTGGGGAATCTTGTCAGGGGTAGCGCCCAGTTCCTGGAACTGGCGCGTCAGCTCGATCGCGTCCTCGATCGCCAGCTTGGTGCCGGAGCCGATGGCGAAGTGCGCCGTATGCACCGCGTCGCCCATCAGCACCACATGGCTGTTGCCGTTGTGGAAGGACCACTGGTCACACTTCACGCGCTGGAAGTTGAGCCAGGCCGAGCCGCGCAGGTGGCGCGCGTTGGTCATCAGCGGGTGGCCGCCCAGGTAGGGGCCAAAGAGCTTTTCGCAGAAGGCCACCGACTCGTCGGCATTGGCCTTGTCGAGCCCATGGGCCTGCCAGACCTGCTCGGGCGTCTCGACGATGAAGGTGGTGGTGTTCTCGTCGAACTTGTAGACGTGGGCCTGGAACCAGCCATGTTCGGTCTTCTCGAAGATGAAGTTGAAGGCGTCGAACTGCTGGTGGGTGCCCAGCCAGATGTAGCGGTTGGGCCGGGTGACCAGGTCGGGCTTGAAGATGTCGGCATGTTTCGTCCGCACGCGGGAGTTGATGCCGTCGCTGGCGATGATGAGGTCGGCATCGGGGTAGTCGGCATCGGAATCGGCATCCTGCTCGAATACCAGCTTCACATCCAGCTCTTCGCAACGCGCCTGCAGGATGTTGAGCAGCTTCTTGCGGCCAATACCCACAAAGCCGTGGCCGCCGCTGCGGATGGTGCGGCCCTTGAAACGCAGCTCAATGTCGTCCCAGTGGTTGAAGGCCTGCTCGATGGTTGCGGCGGTGGCCGGGTCCCACTGGCGCATGTTCTCCATCGTAGCGTCGGAGAACACCACGCCCCAGCCGAAGGTGTCGTACGGCTTGTTGCGTTCGACCACCGTGATGTCGTGTGCAGGGTCCTGCATTTTCATCAACAGGCCGAAATACAGGCCAGCTGGCCCACCCCCGATACAGACGATCTTCATGCTGACTCCAGTCGCGCAATGGTTGAGATTCGCATGAAGTTTAAATATCAATACTTCATAAGTAAAGTATTTATTTTTCGGGGTATTCCCGTAGGAAATACGCACCACACAAGCACGTTTTCCGCACCAAAGAAGCCCGTGCCGGTGAGACCTCCAGGCAGATTTGCACCAGCTGCGCGCACGCATGCCAGCCCGGCACGCAGGGGCCGAAACCGGAAGGGGGCGGGCCGGTCAGGCCGTCGCGATGGCGGCGTCCAGCACTTCCACCCAGTGCTTGACCGGGGTGCCCGTGCCGCTTTGCAGGTGGGTGATGCAGCCGATGTTGGCCGACACGATGGCCTGCGGCTGCAACGCCTGCAAGTGGCCCAGTTTGCGGTCACGCAAGGGGTAGGCCAGGTCTGGCTGCAACACGGAGTAGGTGCCGGCCGAGCCACAGCACAGGTGCGACTCGCTGCGCGCCACCTGCACATCGAAGCCCAATGCCCCCAGATGGCGCTCCACCCCGCCACGCAGCTTCTGGCCGTGCTGCAACGTGCAGGGCGGGTGGTAGGCCAGCGTGCCGGGTTCTGTGCGCAGCTTGCCGCGCAGGGCGTCCACCAGTTCGGGCAGCCATTCGCTCAGGTCGCGTGTGAGGGCGCTCACACGGGCTGCCTTCTCGGCATAGGCAGGGTCGTCCTGAAGCAGATGCCCATACTCCTTGACGGTGACGCCACAACCCGAGGCATTCATCACGATGCCCTCGACTTCGCCCGAAGCGATCGCGGGCCACCAGGCGTCGATGTTGGCGCGCATCTGGGCCCGCCCGCCGTCCTGGTCGTTCAGGTGGAACTTCACCGCGCCGCAGCAACCCGCCTGGGGCGCCACAAGGGTTTCGATGCCGGCGGCGTCCAGCACCCGCGCGGTGGCGTGGTTGATGTTGGGCATCATGGCGGGCTGCACACAGCCCTGCAGCAGCCACACCCGGCGCGCATGGCTGCGGCGCGGCCATGCGCCCGCATCCTGGCGGGGCGGCACCTTGGCCTTGAGGCTGTCGGGCAGCAGGCCGCGCACGGCCTGGCCAGCTTTCATGGCCGGTGCGAACAAGGGGGATGGCAGGCCTTCCTTCAAGGCCCAGCGCACGGCGCGCTCGCCCAGGCCGCGCGGCACCTTGTCGTCCACGACCTTGCGGCCGATGTCCACCAGGTGGCCGTACTGCACACCGCTGGGGCAAGTGCTTTCGCAGTTGCGGCAGGTCAGGCAGCGGTCCAGGTGCTGCTGCGTGGCACGGGTGGGCGTAGCCCCTTCCATCACCTGCTTGATGAGGTAGATGCGGCCGCGCGGCCCGTCCAGTTCGTTGCCCAGCAGCTGGTAGGTGGGGCAGGTGGCCGTGCAAAAACCGCAGTGCACGCATTTGCGCAGGATGGCTTCGGCCTCCAGGCCTTCAGGGGTACCGCGAAATTCAGGGGCCAGGACTGTTTGCATGGGTGTCTCTCGTGGAAGATTCTTGGTGTGAAGCCGGGGGCGCAGACTCCTCGTCCGGCTTGCGCAGACGTAAGCGGACTGCCAGGGCGCGCAGCACCTGGCGCAGCTCGGCCGAGCGGCGCACGTCGTCCAGGAAGGGCGGCAGCGACAGCAGCAGCAGCAGCGCCGCCAGCGGCACCACGCAGATGAAGCCCACGTACTTGAAGCCGGCGGCGCCCATGACCCCCCCCGTAATGAACATGCCAATCAGCCCCACAAAGAGCTGCAGGCGCTGCCGGTTGTGGCGCACCAGAGCCGCCACGGGGGTGCCCCGGCGGTTCCAGTAGAGCATCTTGCCCAGCTCGATGCCCAGGTCGGTCACGTTGCCCGTCATGTGGGTGGTGCGTATCTTGCCGCCTGAGCTTTTGGTGCCCATCGCATTCTGCAGGCCCATGATGAAAGAGAGCAGCAGCACGGTGAGTGGCACTGCGAAGGGCGTGCGCCAGGTCAGGGTGATGGCCCCCACCAGGCCAAACAGCAGCAGCAGCACGGCCTCCAGCATGAGTGGCAGGGCATAGACACTGCGCAGCCGGTACTGCCTGCCCCAGTTCACCTGCATGGCCGAGGTAGCCGCGCCACAGATGAAGGCCAGCAGCGCCCCCAAGGCGTTGAGTACCAGCACGGTGTTGCCCAGCACCAGGCCATCGGCCAGTTGGGAGGCAAAACCGGTCATGTGGGAGGTGTACATGTGCAACACCAGAAATCCGCCCGCGTTCACGGCCCCGGCGTTGAATGCCAGCAGCAGGCCGAAGGTGCGGTCCACGGACGGCGCACGGTGCCGGCCCATGAGGAAACGCAGGCGCCGCACCGTATGCCCTCACCAGTCGGCGTAAAGGCGGCCCCGGTTCAGGATGCCGCCCGGGTCGAATTCGCGCTTGAGCGCACGGTGGATAGTGGCGAGCGGTGCCGACAAGGGCTCCAGCCGGCCAGCGGCAGGGGCTGCACCAGCGTGCCACAGGACCGCACTGCCACCCACTGCGACGGCTTGCTGGCGCAGGCGTGTGGCGCTGGCCGTGTCCTGTGCATCCACCACGTACCAGCGCTGCCCGCCATGCCACTCCACCAGCGGTGCGGCCGGGCCGTCCAGCACCGGCGCGGTCTGTGGCACCGACAGGCGCCACAGTTGCTGCTGCAGTGGTCGGGCCTGGAACCAGGGCAGTTGCTGGTCACGGCAGGCGTGCCAGTCCGCCTGGGTAGTGGCCAGGTCGAGCCGCTCGCCGCCCATCTGGCGGCAGGCGGACTCCACCGCGGCCACGGCGCCGCGCAGGCGCACATAGAGTGTGGGCACACCGCCGTCGTCCACCCAGCAGCTGGCGTTCAGCGGCAGGGGCTGGCCGCCCCAGCGGTGCAGCCGGGCCAGGGCCTCGGCCTGTGGCAGCTCGAAGCGCAGCGTGGCCTCGGCCGGGGCCACAGGCAGCACCTTGAGGCTGACTTCGGTGATGCAGCCCAGTGTGCCCCAGGAGCCGGCCAGCAGGCGCGACACGTCGTAACCGGCCACGTTCTTCATCACTTGGCCGCCGAAGCTCAGTGCCAGCCCTTGCCCATTGAGCATGGAGGCGCCCAGCACGAAATCGCGCACGGCCCCCACCTGGGCCCGCGCCGGGCCGCTGAGTCCGGCCGCCACCATGCCGCCCACGGTGCCGCCTGGCGCCAGCCGGGGCGGCTCGAACGCCAGGCACTGGCCCTGCGCAGCCAGGGTGGCCTCCAGCTCCGCCAGCGGCGTGCCGCAGCGGGCGGTGACCACCAGTTCACTGGGCTCATAGGCGGTAATGCCGCGGTAGCCAGCGGTGTGCAGCGGCTCGCCCTGCAACTGCTCGCCATAAAAATCCTTGGTGCCTCCGCCCAGGATACGCAGGGGCCGGCCCTCGGCGGCGGCGGCGCGGATCTGGTCGGCAAGGGCGTGAAGGGCTGTGTCCATGGTCAGCATGGTAGTGGCTTGCCGTGCGCTTGCCGACTGCGGTATACGTGATTTTTTTGAACGAGGGACGTGCGGCTTTTTGTCGCCAGCACCGTGCTGCCTCAACCCTGGAAGAACTGCACCGGCAGACCAGGCACCTCCACCGGCATGGCGAACACACAGCCCGACTGGGGCCAGCGCCGCAACTCCGCCTCGGGGCGTTTGTCGCGGGCGGTGGTGACGAACAGGGTCTTCAGCCCCGGCCCGCCAAAACAGGGCATGGTGGGGCACTGCGCGGGCACGGCGATCTCGGCCAGCACGGTGCCATCGGGGGCGAGCTTCAGGATGCGGCCGCCCTCGAACAGGGCGCAGTAGTAGTTGCCCTGCACGTCCACCGCCGCGCCGTCCGGCCGGCCACCGTAGCCTGGCTGCCCGCTCTGCCAGCCGGGCGGCTTGGGTGCGAAAGCCTGGAAGACCTGGGGTGGCCCGAGCGTGGCACCTGCCAGGTCGAAGGCCCTGCGCGTCACGGTATGGCTGGGGGTGTCGGCCCAGTACAGATGTGCGGCGTCGGGCGACCACGCCAGGCCGTTGGCGGTGGTGACACCGGTGGCCATCTGCTGCAATGCCGGCTGTGCCGAGGCCTGCATGTCCAGGCAGTACAGGGCTGCGCGAGCCGCGTCGCGGGGCTCGTAGATGGTGCCCACCCACAGACGGCCCAGGGCGTCGCATTTGCCGTCGTTGAACCGGGTGGTGGCCACATCGTGCAGTGCGGGCGCCAGCCTCTCCAAGGCACCGCCCCAGGCGGGTGCCCGGTAGATGCCGTCGCGCAAGGCCAGCACCAGTGCGCCCGGTGATCCGGCAATGGGAGCGACACAGCCCGGGTCCTGAGGCAGGTCCCAACAGTCCACCACCCCGGTGCCAGGCCGGGCGCGCAACAGCTGGCGGCCCGGGATGTCGAGCCAGTACAGACGCTGTTCTCCAGGGTGCCAGAACGGCGACTCACCCAGACCGCTGGGCTGCTCGACCACTGCCTGCCAATCCATAGAACACCTCCGCAAGACCACTGCAGGCCATTGTGCCTTTGCCCGCGCCCATAAAAAAGGGCCCGCATGACGCGGGCCCAACATCCAAAGGAGACTCTTCGCTCGTTGCCCGACAAAGCCCGCCCTGCGGCAGGCTGTGCCGGAGAACCTTTTAACGGTGGTAGGCCGTTTCGCCGTGGGACGTGATGTCCAGGCCTTCGCGCTCTTCCTCTTCCGTGACACGCAGGCCTACGGTGAGGTCGGCGATCTTGTAGGCAACAAAGGCCACCACGGCAGACCACACAATGGTGAACAGCACGCTCTTGGTCTGGACCCAGACCTGGCTGCCCATGCTGAAGGTGTCGGGGGTCAGGCCACCCGTGCCACCCAGGCTCTGGGAAGCGAACACACCGGTCAGGATGGCACCCAGGATACCGCCCACGCCGTGCACACCGAACACGTCGAACGCGTCGTCGGCACCCAGCAGGCGCTTGAGACCACCCACACCCCACAGGCAGACCACACCCGCCAGCAGGCCCATCACGATGGAACCCATGGGGCCGACAAAACCAGCCGCAGGCGTCACTGCCACCAGGCCTGCCACCGCACCGGATGCTGCACCCAGCATGGAGGCCTTGCCCTTGTGCAAGGCTTCTCCGGCGATCCAGGAGAGCGTTGCAGCAGCCGTGGCCAGCACGGTGTTGATGAAGGCCAGGCCGGCATTGGCATTGGCAGCACCGGCGGAGCCGGCGTTGAAGCCGAACCAGCCCACCCACAGCAGCGAGGCGCCCACCATGGTCAGCGTCAGGGAGTGGGGCGTGAACGCTTCCTTGCCGAAGCCGATACGCTTGCCCAGCACATAGGCACCCACCAGACCGGCGATACCGGCGTTGATGTGCACCACGGTGCCGCCTGCGAAGTCCAGTGCGCCGTCGGCCGCCAGGAAGCCGCCACCCCACACGATGTGGGCCATGGGCACATAGCTGAAGGTGAACCACAGCACGGAGAACAGCAGCACGGCCGCAAACTTGATGCGCTCGGCGAACGAACCCACGATCAGTGCCACGGTGATAGCGGCGAACGTACCCTGGAAGGACACGAACACATACTCAGGAATGGTGGTCAGCGCACCAAAGGTTTCCTGGCTGACCCCGCTCAGGAAAATCTTGTCGAAGCCCCCGAAGAACTTGCCCTCTCCCGAGAACGCCAGGCTGTAACCGTAGATAGACCACAGCAGACTGATGAGAGAGAAGATCACGAACACCTGCACCAGCACGGACAGCATGTTCTTGGAACGGCCCAGGCCACCATAGAACAGGGCCAGGCCCGGGATGGTCATCAGGATGACCAGCAGGGTGGAGGTCAGCATCCAGGCGGTGTCGCCCGAATCGATCTTGGGTGCGGGAGCCGCTGCGGCAGCAGGGGCTTCAGGGGCAGCAGCGGGTGCTGCTGCGGCAGGAGCGGCAGCCGGAGCTTCAGCCGCGACCGCAGCCACCGGTGCCTCGGCCGCAGGTGCCGCAGGCGTTTGGGCCAGGCTGGTCAGCCCGGTCGTGAGTACACCCAGTCCGAGTGCGAGAGATACAAGCAGTTTTTTCATGGCGATGTTCTTTCCTGAGCTTTCCGCGTCCTCAGAGCGCTTCCTTGCCGGTTTCGCCGGTACGGATACGCACGACCTGCTCCAGGTCGTAGACAAAAATCTTCCCGTCACCGATCTTGCCGGTGCGTGCGGCGGACTCGACCGCCTCGATCACGCGCTCGACCAGCTCATCGGCCACCGCAGCCTCGATCTTGACCTTGGGCAGGAAATCAACCACGTACTCGGCACCGCGGTAAAGCTCGGTATGGCCCTTCTGGCGGCCAAAACCCTTGACCTCGGTCACGGTGATACCTTGCACACCGATACCGGAGAGGGCTTCGCGCACCTCGTCCAGCTTGAATGGTTTGATGATCGCTGTCACCAGTTTCATTTGTCTGTTCCTTTGGTTGGGTGAGGGAAGTGGCGAGAGCCGGCCGGCGGCCGGCCCCACCGCACGGAATTACAGGGTCTTGGTCAGGCTGACGATCAGGCGGTTCTTGTTGACCGGGCCGAAGAAGCCACGCTTGTTGGCGCCCACGACAGCCGCGCCCAGCGAGAAGCCTTCGCCCAGGTCATAGGCACCGCCCACGCTGTAGTCCATGTAGTTGGGCACGCCGTTGTCCTTGATGTCGCTGGCAAAACGCGTGAAGCCCACCGATGCCTTCAGCGTGGTCTTGGGGAAGACTTCCTGGGCAAAAGCGAAGTTCAGGTAACCGGTGTTGCGGCCCTTCTTGCCGGAACCGATGCTGGTACCGGCCCAGCCGAAGTAGTCTTCAGACACGGTGTGCGAATACTTGGCGGTCAGGGGGCCGAAGGTAGCGCCGCCGTAGATTTCGGTGGTGTTGCCCAGGCTGTTGCCTGCGTAGATGTAGCTCAGCAGGCCGACGTCGAAGTCGATGTCGGCTGCCTTGAACTTGTAGCCGCCGTAGATGTCGGACTCCAGGGAGTTGCCGGGCAGCCAGTTGACGCTGGAATTCCAGTTGCCGATGTAGAAGCCGCTCTCGTGGGCGTAGTCGAAGCCGCCTTGCAGCGCGGGCTTGACCGCCTTGTCCTTCACCGTGCCGTTCTTGCCGATGACGTCCTGGTCCTGGCCACGGAACTTGTAGTTGGTGGTCAAGCTGACATTGGCTGTAAGCTGTGCGCTGGCCATCAGGGGCAGCGTGGCAACGGCAGCAACAGCCAGGGACTTGACGAGTGCGAGTTTCATCGGGTTCTCCAAAGGGGTTGATATGTGTGCAACGCAACAAAGCATGGAACGTGCCAAACCACGACATCCCCAGCGCCTGATCTGTATCTACTGGTGACGCACAGCCCCAGGGCAGAGTTCATACACAAAACGCACCACAAATGTGCATAACTGGTGCATTCCGGGAGAGTCAGGGGATGCACTTAGATGGGGAGGATGGAATATGAGCCTTTCTTTAGTGCAAAGCCGTGCCCTGCTCGGGCTGGAAGCGCCTGAAGTCACCGTAGAGGTGCATCTGGCCAACGGCTTGCCCAGCTTCACGCTGGTGGGCTTGGCCGACGTAGAGGTCAAGGAGGCGCGCGAGCGGGTGCGCTCGGCCATCCAGAACGCCGGGCTGGAATTCCCGCACAACAAACGCATCACGGTGAACCTGGCGCCGGCCGACCTGCCCAAGGACTCGGGCCGCTTCGACCTGCCCATCGCCCTGGGCATCCTCGCCGCCAGCGGGCAGATCGACGCAGCCCGGCTCGACGGCCACGCCTTCGCGGGCGAGCTGTCGCTGTCGGGCGAGCTGCGCCCGGTGCGCGGCGCCCTGGCCATGGCGCTGGCGCTGCGCACCCAGCAGGTCCACACCCGGCTGGTGCTGCCGCCGGGCAGCGCCGAAGAAGCCGCCCTGGTGCCTGGCACCGAGGTTTTCCGGGCGCGCCACCTGCTGGACGTGGTGGCCCGGTTTGCCCCGCAGCCGCAGGCCTCTGACGCAGGCGCAGAGCCCGGTGACGGCTGGGCCGCCCTGCAGGCCGCCGCGCCCATCCTGGCAGCGGCCTATGCCGACCTGGCCGATGTCAAGGGCCAGGCCGGTGCCAAACGCGCGCTGGAGATCGCCGCCGCGGGCGGCCACAGCCTGCTGATGGTGGGTGCCCCTGGCTCGGGCAAGTCCATGCTGGCCCAGCGCTTTGCCGGCCTGCTGCCGCCCATGCGCGAGGAAGAAGCCCTGGAGAGCGCCGCCGTGGCCAGCCTGGGCGGGCGCTTCACCATGGCGCAATGGGGCGTGCGCCCCACCTGCAGCCCGCACCACACGGCGAGTGCCGTGGCGCTGGTGGGGGGTGGTTCGCCGCCCAGGCCAGGGGAAATCTCCCTCGCCCACCACGGTGTGCTGTTCCTCGACGAACTGCCGGAATTTCCGCGCGCCGCGCTGGAAGCCTTGCGCGAGCCGCTGGAGACCGGCCATATCTCGATCGCCCGGGCGATGCGGCGGGCCGAGTTTCCGGCCCGCTTTCAGCTGATCGCCGCGATGAACCCCTGCCCCTGCGGCTACCTGGGCTCACCCCAGCGGGCCTGCCGCTGCACCCCCGACCAGGTGGCGCGTTACCAGGGCAAACTCAGCGGCCCGCTGCTGGACCGGATCGACCTGCATGTCGAAGTGCCCACCCTGCCGCCGCAGGAGCTGCTGCAGACCCCGCCCGGTGAAAGCACCGCTGCCATCCGCGAACGCGCCAGCGCCGCCCGCCAGCGCGCCCTCCAGCGCCAGGGCAAAAGCAACCAGGCGCTGCAGGGCCAGGAGATCGACGCCCACCTGGGGCTGGAGCCGGCCGCCGCCAAGTTCCTGAACACCACCGCCGCCCGGCTGGGCTGGAGCGCCCGCTCCATCCACCGTGCACTGAAGGTGGCGCGCACCATCGCCGACCTGGCAGGCTCGGAGGCCACGCAGGTCAGCCACGTCGCGGAAGCCATCCAGTACCGGCGGGCGCTGAAGTAGGCACTGCAGCAGGTCGGTTGCCCGGTATTTTATGAACCAAACAAGCCTTACGCGCTTGTTCTATGGCCACGTACAGCTATTAAATGGATAGCGAATGACTCACAAACCCAGGTAGGTGCGCCGCACCGCGTCGTCGCGCACCAGTTCCGCCATGGGTGCCTGGTGGCGGATCTGCCCCTTCTCCAGTACATAGGCGCGGTCGGACACCAGGGCGGCGAAGTGCATGTTCTGCTCGCTCAGCAGGATGCTCACGCCCTGCTGCTTCAGCGCCAGGATCATCTGGGCCATCTGCTCGACGATCAGCGGGGCCACGCCTTCGGAGGGCTCGTCGAGCAGCACCAGGTAGGGATTGCCCATGAGCGTACGGGCCACGGTGAGCATCTGCTGCTCGCCGCCGCTCATGCGGCCACCAGGGCGGTCGGGCATCTCGCCCAGGTTGGGGAAGAGCTGGAACAGGCGCTCGGGTGTCCACTGCGGCGCCGCGCTGCCGTCGGGCCAGTGGCGCGGGGGCTGGCGGCCCACCTCCAGGTTCTCCCGCACGGTGAGGTCGGTGAACACGCGGCGGTCTTCGGGCACGAAACCCAGGCCCCGGCGCGCCGCAACGTGGGGCTCGCTGCGTGAGAGGTCGTGGCCCATGAAGTGCACCGCGCCCCGGCGTTTTTCCACCATGCCGATCAGCGCCTTGAGGGTGGTGGACTTGCCCGCACCGTTGCGACCCATCAGGGCGACCACTTCCCCCTGGCGCACCTGCAGGTCCACGTCGAACAGGATCTGCGCCGCGCCGTACCAGGCGCAGAGGCCGCTGGCCTCTAACAAGACCTCGCTGCTCATGCCGTGGCCTCGAAGGTTTTGCCGGTGCCGAAGTAGACCGCCTGCACCTGCGGGTTGTCGCGGATGTCGGCAGGGCTGCCTTCTGCGATCAAGCGGCCCCGCGCCAGCACGATGATGCGGTCGGCATAGGCAAACACCACGTCCATGCTGTGCTCGGTGAACAGCACACCGATGCCGCGTTCGCGCACCAGCCGCTGGGTGAGCGCCATCAGCGCGTGGCGTTCCTGCGGGGCCATGCCGGCGGTGGGCTCGTCCATCAGCAGCAGGCGGGGCGCATGGGCCATGGCGATGGCCAGCTCGACGCGCTTCACGTCGCCATAGGCCAGCACGCTGCAGGGGCGGTCGGCCTGCGCCGCCATGCCCACCTGGTCCAGCAGGGCCAGGGCGTCGGTGCGCCGGTAGTCGGCGGCGCGGCGCCACAGCGAAAACAGCAGGCGGTCGTGCGACAGCAGGGCCATCTGCACGTTTTCCACCACGGTCAGGGATGCGAAGGTTTCGGCGATCTGGAAGGTACGGCCCACCCCCATGCGCCAGATGTCGCGGGGCCGGCGGCCCACCAGTTCCTGCCCGGCCAGGCGGACCGAGCCGCTGTCGGCCCGCAGCTGGCCGTTGACCATGTTGAAGGTGGTGGACTTGCCCGCGCCATTGGGGCCGATCAGCGCCAGCAGCTCGCCGGGCGCCAGTGTGAAGCCGATGCCGTCCACCGCCCGCACCCCGCCAAAGGACTTGCCCAGGCCGTCCACGGCCAAAAGAGGTCTGGTGGTGTTCATGGTGTATCCCGTCCCCGCCGGTGCTGCGCGAGCTGCTGCGCCGCACCCGCGATGCCCTGCGGGAACAGCAGCACCAGCAGCAGGATGGTGCCGCCCATCACGGCGCGCCAGTAGTCGGTGTTGCGGGCCACGGTGTCGTGCAGCCAGGTGAAGGTGGCCGCGCCCACCACCGGGCCGGCCAGGGTCTGCACGCCGCCCAGCAGCACCATCACCAGGCCGTCCACCGACTTGCCCACGGACAGCGATTCGGGCGAAATGCTGCCCTTGGAAAACGCATACAGCGCCCCCGCCAGCCCGGCCACGGTGCCGGCCAGGGTGAAGGCGACCCACTGCACCCGTGGCACGGCTATGCCGATGGCGTCGGCCCGCAGCGGTGAATCCCGCCCGGCGCGCATGGCGTAGCCGAAGGGGGAGAACAGCATGCGCCGCAGCGCCCACAGGCCCAGGCCCACCAGCACCAGGGTGAGGGTGTAGTACATGCGCCGGTCTTCCAGCCACGCCGCCGGCCACACGCCGGTGATGCCGTTGCTGCCGCCGGTGACGCTGTCCCACTGGAACACCACCGCCCAGGTGATCTGGGCAAACGCCAGGGTCAGCATGGCCAGGTACACGCCCGACAGGCGCACCGCGAACCAGCCGAACAGCAGGGCCCCGGCGGCAGCGGCCAGTGGGGCCAGCAGCAGCGCGGCCTCCATCGGCACCAGGCCCGAGCGTGCCAGCAGGGCCGCGCCATAGGCCCCCAGGCCGAAGTAAGCGGCGTGGCCGAACGAGTGCATGCCCGCCGGCCCCATGATGAAGTGCAGGCTGGCCGCAAACAGCGCGGCCACCAGCAGGTCGATCAGCAGCACCAGGGTGTAGGGCGCATCCGCCGCCAGCCAGGGCACCGCCGCCAGCAGCACGGCCAGCGCCAC
>Ga0208693_1000772_pt1 | contig 24704 bp, 22 predicted proteins | sample AD_UKC071_MetaG_FD_184438 | JGI IMG/M metagenome (GOLD analysis project Ga0208693, IMG submission 184438) | Active sludge microbial communities of municipal wastewater-treating anaerobic digesters from USA - AD_UKC071_MetaG (SPAdes) (version 2) | ecosystem: Engineered > Bioreactor > Anaerobic >... | reverse complement strand
GCGGCACGGCATACGCGACGTCCAGTCGCCACCCCGAAATGCCGCGCGCGAGCCAGTGCTCCATGACCTCGACGACGAGGTCGACGGCCCGCGGGTCGTCATGGTTGAACTCGACGAGGTCGGTGAAACCCTCCCAGCCGGCGGGCCGGCCGCCCTCGGGAGTCCAGTCGAGGCGGAAGAGGCCGGCGAGCTCGCCGTCGGGCCCCTCGGCCAGGGCGCGGCGGACGAGCGGGTGCTGCGCGCCGACATGGTTGAAGACGCCGTCGAGCATGAGGAGGACGCCGCGCTGTTGGCACGCGGCAACGAGGGCGTCGAACATCTCCTCGCCGCCGAGGCGCGGGTCAATGCGCAGGTGGTCGACGGTGTCGTAGCCGTGGCTGGTCGAGGCGAAGACCGGCCCGAGCTGGAGCCCGTTGGCGCCGAGGCCGACCGCATAGTCGAGCCAGGAGATCAGGGAGCCGGGGGTCGGCGCTTGGTTGGGGTGTGCCAACTCGTTGAGGTGGTCAGCCGTCGGCCGGATCGAGGCACCCACGAAACCGAGCGGGTAGACGTGCCACCAGATGGCGTGGTCGAGAAGCGACATCCCGTCATCCTGCCAGCGCTGCATCCCCACTCTGCGCTACTGGCAGACACACTCCGCCAGCCCGGCAGTCAGGGGTGCGCGGCGCTGCTCAGATGCTTCCAAGAGTGGGGTCTCCGACGGACGCGGGATCCGGCCCCAGCGGCCCACCACGTGTCGTCAACGACGGCGCCTTCAACACGGGCGGCCCTGCCAGTCACGTGGTCAACAGGCCGACAATTCCGTCATTTGTCACACCACTCACTGCTCCAGCAAGCCCGCCGCTCGGGCCAACGCCACGGCCTCGCCGCGGGAGGCTGCGCCGAGCTTGGCCAGGATGTTCGACACATGGACGCTGGCCGTCTTGGTGCTGACAAACAACGCTCGCCCGATCTCGCCGTTGGACCGGCCCTCGTCGAGCAGCCCGAGCACCTCTGCCTCACGCGCGGTCAGAGCCGACGTTGCAGGCGAGGAGGTATGCCGCGGGGCCAGGTAGACGTGGCAGGTGGTCCTGCCGACATCCACAAGATTCGTTCGCTGAGGTAGCGACCCACATCTGGCAAATGGCGTATCTCGACCGAGCGCCGTTGGCCTGGAGGACCTCATTTCCCCACCAAGCGGTGCGCCCCATCACGAGGGCCAGGTCTCGATGAGGGATGGTTGGGATGTGGACCGGGCGAACTTGCCATCGTCCGTCAGCAACGGCAGGTCGAGGGCTTCGGCGAGGGCGACGTAGAAGGCGTCATAGGCAGTGAAGTTGTCGCGCAGCTCGAGGACCCGTCGCTGTAGTGGCTGCAGGAGGTGGCGCTCGATCGGGAGGTCGGCGTAGTCATCGAGCATCTCCCCGGCGCGTTCCCGAGTGATGCGGATCGCCACCTTCGACGTCATGAGCAACCCCCGAAGGGCGGACGTCACCTCGGCGTCAATCAACGCCGGGGCATGAAGACGCCGCTCCCGACTGAATCGCTCACGCAGGGCCGCATCTCCCCGACGGTTCTGCAGGAGCCGCACGACGATCGAGGCGTCGACGACGACCACCGCTACCGGCGTCCCTCGGCGATGAAGCCTCGGATGTCCTCGCCGTCGGCCTCCACACCGGCCCGCGACGCGATCCGCTCCAGGACCGCCCCCAACTCGGGCCGGGAGGCGTCGTCGCGGATGAGCTCACGCAGGTAGCTCGACAGCGACATCTTGCGCGCTGCCGCACGGGCCCGCAGGATCTGGGCGTCCTCGCTCGGCACGTCGCGGACCTGCAAGATCTCTGTGCTCATGAACCAGGATTCTATCGCCTGCGCATGCAGACTGCATGCAGTCTCTCGGCTGCCCTCGCTCCTGGGCCAGGTCGCACGTCGGGCGACGTCACGTCATATCGTGGATGCGGCTCGTTCGCTCGTCGCGGTACCGGCTGGGAGGAATGCCCACAAGGGTCGTGAAGTCGCGGGTGAAATGCGGCTGGTCATACCAGCCGTAGCGGTGGGCGAGCTCGGTGAGGCGAACCGGCATACCCGCCGTCGATCGCGGTGACGACGTCGTGCATCCGGTAGCGGGCCAGCACCCACTTCGGCCCCACCCCCACGTAGTGCATGAACCACCTCTGCAACGTGCGGCTGGTCACGTGATGGCGCTGCTCGACCTGGGCCACGCTGACGAGCTCCCGATCGGCCAGCATGTCCGAGACGATCGCGAGCAGCGCACCATAGCGGGCGTCCACGCGATGAGATATGCCGCCCAGCGCGGCCTCCGTCGTCGCGAGCCACCCGCCCGGGTCACCGTCGGCGTCGAGACCGGCCAGTGCTGCGCCACATCGTCCGGAACGATCCCCGCGGCTGGGAGGGTCCGGTCCGCCCAGGCCCGCGCCGGACCGACGCCGGTGAGCGCGACGAGACCTCCCGGTCGGAACTTGACGCCGAAGACCCACCCGCTGCCTCGGATGTCGACGTCGAAGCGGGACGTGACCACGCCGGTGACAACGACCTGGCCGAATCAGCACGGCAGCAAGCAGTTTCACCTGGACCTCGCGGTCGATGACCTCGACGCTGCGGCGGCGCGGTGCGTGGAGTTCGGCGCGACGCTTCCCGTCGAGCAGCCGCGCGAGAGTTGGCGGGTCCTGCTCGACCCGAGCGGTCACCCCTTCTGTCTCACCCAAGCCGCTAACTGGGGCCAACCGCTCGGCCCACGCGCGGTTCGCGAACGACTAGTGGGTGGCTGCCTCATGCGGACTTGGTATGCCGCTACCCGCCGCGAGCAGGCGTTGCCCGAGGGCGAGGACGGCTGCGCGGACTTCGTCGCCGTCCTGCACCCGGAAAGGGGCGGGACAGAGGGAGAGTCCCTGGGCGTACATCTCCGGAATACTCGTGGACCCGACCAGCCGGGTCGTGCCGTCCTCGAGCGCTTCCAGCCGCCCGAGGTGCGTGGGCAGGGATCGGGAGACCTCATCGATGGGCGCGTCGATGACGGTGACGACGTCGTAGGGCCACCCCGAGGCCAGATGGCTCTCCAACAGGGCGACGGGATCGACGCCCCGGGGCGGGTCGAACCGTCCCGCCAGCGGGGTGACGGCGTCGACTCGGTCCACCCGGTAGGCCCTGATTTCCTGCGTGGGCAAGAGTCGGCACAGGAGGTACCACCGCCGGTGTCTCACGACGACGAACCAGGGCTCGACCTCGACCTCCAGCCGGCGACCTGCCTCTGTCCGGTAGCGGAGGCGCGCCAGCCGGCCCTCGCTGCACACCTCCACGAGAGCTGCCGTGATCTCCGGATCCGGCCGAGCGGCCGAGCGGTCGGGCACCGGCGAAGTTGCCCTCCGCATCGAATCCGCCTGCGCCGCAACCGCTGTCGGCAGGGCGCGCAGGATCCGAGCGATCGCCGAGCCCACGGGGGATTCGGGATCAGACACATCGTGATGCCCGTCAAGCGCAGCCATCACCAGGGCCAGGGCCTCCGACGCCCCGAAGTGCAGTGGCGGAAGCCGGATGCCTCGGCCCAGCCGGTAACCGCCATCCCTTCCTCGAGCCGCCTCGACGGGGATCCCGGCCTCGCGAAGCGTGGCGACGTACCGGCGGGCAGCCCGATCGGTCACGCCGAGGCGTTCCGCCAAATCGGCTGCGCTGATTCCGGGTCGGCGCTCGATGATCTCGAGCGCCACCAGGGCGCGGGCGGCCGGTGACCCAGACGGCATACCGAAATCTTATCCGGACGCAGAACGTCCGCTTATGTCTTTACCGTCTCCCCATGACTATCGCTCGCAATCCCGTTGTCGTCCTCGACTGCCCCGACCCCAAAGCGCTGGCGGAGTTCTACGGCGCCCTCCTCGACTGGGAGGTGAAGGGGGACGACGGCTGGTGGTCCGTGCGCGCCGAGTATGGCCACACCATCGGCTTCCAGAAGGTGGAGGGGTTCACCGCTCCTCGTTGGCCCGGGCAGGAGGTGCCTCAGCAGATGCACATCGATGTCGACGTCGACGACCTCGACACTGCGGAGGCGGCCGTCCTCGGGCTGGGCGCCACCAAGCATGACCACCAGCCGGGGACGACCTTCCGGGTGTTCCTCGACCCGGCAGGCCATCCCTTCTGCCTCTGCCAAGGCTGACGCGCTAGGCCGCCCGCCAAAGGTCCGGGCCTCGAACTCGCCGCAGCTGCCGCGCTCCTTCTCCGGCAAGGCAACTGCGGCGAGGTCAGGGCGCGACTGTCAGGCGCGAGCGATTTTGAGACGGAACAGACGCTCGCACGGCGGACTCTGGGACATCCTCCGCGGGGGATCCTGAGACGCATCGACCTCCTCGAGCCTCGGACTCGACCGCGACGACACATAGGACGGCGCGGAACGCCGGGCACCTCGACCATTCAAGCAAGCTCGTGATCGACAGACTTGCATAAGGTTGGATGTCTTGCGCTATGCTGTATAGCCATGAGCGACTCGTACGACGACTACCTCACCATCGCCCAGGCCGCCGCCTACGTGGGTGTCTCGGCCGCCACGCTCCGCAGATGGGACGCAGCAGGAACCCTCACCGCGGTGCGCCGCCCTGGCAGCCAGTACCGCTTCTACCGCATCGCCGACCTGGAACCCTTCCGCCTTGAGTACAACACCGCCGAGAAGGCCAAGGGCCTGGTCGCTGGATTCTTTGACACGTCCGACGCCGCAATCGACGGCAACCCGCAGCTTCGCGAGCCTCAGAAGGAGGCCTACGAGGCCGCTGTCGAGCACTTTTCCCGGAAGACGACACCGGCGATCATCCAGCTGCCCGTGGGCTGTGGGAAGACGGGCGTCGCCGCGATCCTGCCCTTCCGCCTCTCCCACCAGCGAACGCTCATCATCGCGCCGAACACCACCATTCGCCAGGGCCTCTACGCCGACCTGAACATCTCGAACGCCTCCTGCTTCTGGAAGAAGGCTGGCGTCCTCGACTCCTTCACGGCCGGGCCTTTCACGGCGCTGGTCGACGGCCCCAAGGCGAACATGGACGATTGCGTCAACAGCCACATCGTCGTCGCCAATATCCAACAGCTCGCCAGCAGCGCAGACCGCTGGCTGTCGCAGTTCCCCAGCGACTTCTTCGACCTCGTTGTCATCGACGAGGGCCACCACGTCGCCGCCGAAAGCTGGCAGAAGGTCGTGCGGTCGTTCCCCCAAGCGCGCTTCGTCAGCCTGACCGCGACGCCCTTCCGCGCCGACAACAAGGAACTACTCGGTGAGCTGATCTATCGCTACCCCTTCGCCCGCGCCATGCTCAACGGCTACATCAAGCACATCGTCTCGGCCTCAGCGCATCCTGCCGAGATCACATTCACCGCGCGCGGCGAAAGCGACACCTACACACTGGAGCAAATCCTTGAATTGAAGGAGGAGGCTTGGTTCCGTCGTGGTGTGGCGCTCTCTGACGAGTGCAACCGCCACATCGCCGAGAAGGCAAGCGAGAAGCTCCAATCCCTCCGGGCGGCGACTGGCTTCCCTCACCAGATCGCGGCGTCAGCGATGTCGATCGACCACGCCGACCAAGTGCGCGCGATCTTCCAAGAGATGGGTCTGCAAGCCGAAACCATCCACAGCAACCTCGCTGACGAAAGGAAGGCAGCGGTGCTGGCCAAACTCCGCAACAACCAGATCGACGTCATCGTGCAAGTGGCCATGCTCGGCGAAGGCTTCGATCATCCTCCGCTGAGCGTGGCGGCCATATTCCGCCCCTACCGTTCGTTGTCGCCCTACATCCAGTTCGTCGGCCGTGTGATGCGCACAGTCGACCTGAACGATCCGAACAGTCCGAACAACCAGGGCTTCGTCGTCTCCCATGTGGGCCTCAACAACGAAGAGCAGTGGGATGAGTTCCGCGACCTCGACACCCAAGACCAGCAGATCGTCCGCGGCTGGACTCGTGGAGAAGGGGCCGACTCGACCAGCCGAAACCGCAGCGGCGATCCCGAACAGACGGCGCAACGCTTCGACGACCCCGTGGCCCAGGACGAGCGCCTCAGCCACTTTCTCAATCGCTCGTTCCTAGACCCGAACGATGACCGAGTCATCGAGGAGATGCTGGACGCCAAGGGACCGGGCGGCTTCTCCTTCCGCGAACTCGGTATCACCGCGGACGTGCTCCGGGCACAGCTGGCCCACCGCAAGGAGCACGAGGAAGAACCCGCCGACTCAGTGCCTGTCCAGCCGCAAGTCAGACGCCAGACGCTGCGAAGCCGGCTCGACAGCCGCTCAAAGTCGATCCATCAACGCATCCTTGCTGACCTCGGGCTGCCCCGCGCAGGCTTCGACGTCAGCCGATCGATCAAGGGAGCCCGGGGCAACAACGCCGATGCTCTCTACGTCCTGCTCAATCGGGAGATCAACGCCTTCGCCGGCCAGGGCAAGAAGAGTAGAGACAAGTGGACACTCGACCAGCTGCAAGCTGCCTACGACTCGCTCGACGAGATCGGAGACCAGGTGGCCGACACGATCAAGACGGCGATCGAGGAGTGACCACATGGCGACGGTAAAGAACATCCTGAAGCACGTCAGCACGGAGGTAGCGGGGCGGCGACGCAAGTGCTACCGAAAGAAGTCGCACGAGATCCTCAAGGGGGACCCGTGTCTTGTCGTCCGAGACGGACCGCAGAGCCAGACCACGTACTGCACCATCTGTGCCTCCGAGATTCTGACGAAAGCGGACGGTGTACTCGCCGGCCTCCGGGTGCAATTCCCAGCGACTCACGACCCGGGTTCGCAGGAATGACATCCACCGTCTACCCGCTCCCGACTCCGTCCACCGTGCGTCAGCTATACGGGTCTGCATTTCGGTGCGCGCATCCGGAGTGCAGCCGACCGTTGTACAAGCTCTCGGACGACACTGGTGATCGGCTGCTGAACAGCCGAGTCGCGCACATCCACGCACGGCGCAAGGGCGGGCCCCGGTGGGTCGCCATGTCTGCCGCGGAGAATCGGGCGTTCGACAACCTTGTCCTGCTGTGCATCGAGCACTCCTACGAGATTGACGAGGCGCCGGACCTGTATCCAGCCGAGATGCTTCGCGAGTGGAAGACAGCACAGATCGCAGAGTACGACCGGCTCCAGCGCAACTGGCCGATCAGCGACGATGAGGCAACTGAGGTGCTCGTCGCGTCAGAGGCGTTTGACGCCTTCCACGCACCGGCAACGATCGAGCTGGTGCGACGGGTCGAGGCGCTTCGGCTTGTGGCAGAGCGGACTCGCCAACCCGCTCGATCGTGGGCACGGCGTTGGCAACAACTGAGAGAGCAGACGCGCAGATCCTTCACCGCATGGGACGAAGACGGCAACCCCTTGTATGCGGAGCCGTCGGAGATGGAACTTCGCCCGATGCGTGAGGGCATCCAGGCCGCTCTGACAGAAGCACTGGATGAAGTTGGTCCTGCCGCCGAGAAGGCTCGGATCGAACTCGCTGCTGTCAAAGTGACGCGCAAACAGTTGGCCCCATGGTGCGACTCTCTAGCTTGGGCCATCACAGAGTTGATCGATACGGCTTCTGCTTGGGCGGGAGGCCCAGAGTCGGCGTCCGACGACGCGTTCGAGAGCGCGCTGCGGGGACTCCAGCGATCGATTGACGATCTCGTGCGCGCGACGCGCGGCGAGGATGTGGAACCGCCGAACATTCTACCGGTCGCGACCGTTGTCGAAGACGTGGATCCACTTGCCGAACACCGGTGCCTCCTCGACGAAGCCCGGCCGTTTCATCGAGTCAGCCACCGGCCATACGACCCCGACCTTCGCGAGCGGGTCGCAGCAGCCACCAGCAGAGCCGCAGGCATACCACCGACCGCGCACTTTCTGGCGATCGGACTTGACACCACAGCCGCTCTCGCGGTCGCGGTAGCGGGCAACGCCCCCGAAGACGAGCGTCTCGACCTTGTGGAGCGGGATCGACGACGGCTTCCCATCTGCTCCGCCGCGGCGCTCCTTCAAGAGGCCAGTCGCCAGCCCAACAAGCAGGACATTGCCGCTGTTACCGCGAGTCAGCACCTGCTCAGCTTGTGGTCGGAGACCGACTGGGCGAGCAAAGACTCATGGCTGGGTAACGACGTCAATGGGCAGTCGATGATGTGGGCTTTCGCTCGCGCTACTTCAGATGCGGAGGTGCGCGATCGCTTGACCGACGTACTGAAGACGGAGCCTCAGCTGCTGATGTCCATCGTCGTCTCCTGCGCAGGGTGGGTGGAGAAGCTTGACTCCTCAACTTGGAACCTTGTCGGCTTTGATCGCACCTACCGAGAGATTCCTCCTTGGCTACCCGTCACCGCCATCAGGACGCTGGCAGCCGACGCACTCGGGCACGTGGGCCCGGGAGACACGGAAGTACTGGACGCGCTCCTGCGGCACGCCCTCCGCGACATAGAGGAACACCCACAAACCTCACCCGAGATCTCCGTGAGGCGCTGATCGCTCACAATTCGCTGAACGCGCCCCCGACTGGCGAAGCGCCGCCGAACGAGGTTGCCCCACCGCAGCCGTCCGTAACATGCGAGGGCTGAGCTGCACGAGGGTGCCAGCCGGCCTCCTTCCGGGAAGGGGGCGCACCTCCATGCGGAAAGCGCCGCTCATCGATGCGACGCGCATGACCGTTCAGGCGCCACTTCCTGCAGCCGGTTAGACATGGCAGGGACACCAGTCGCTGCCTCCTTGGTCAAGGCACATTGGAGATTGCACATCCTGAAGTGCCCCGCTGCCGAAACCATTCACTTGGCTTCGACACTGGAACGTGACCCTGTCGGACTCCTTCGCTAGCTTCGCGCCAAGAGCCTGCGCGGCGAGCACCAGGTCGGCCTTGATCGCCAACTTCGCAGAGAAGGCGTAGCGGCTCCAGTTGCGGGACTTGTCCGGCGGGAAGCGAAGAGCTGCGCCCACTTCCACCCAGTCCTTTGCGTCCGTGCACATGCGGACGAGGATCATCGAGACCACGGCGCGGAGTATCCGTTGGTCGGGCCGGGTGGAGTCGCGTAGGTGCTCCGGCAGCGCGCAAGGCCAGACGAGCTGTGGGATGTCGTCCACGCCCCAACCGCGCTTGTCGATGGCCAGACCGTCCTGCCCGACGAGTCGCCGCTGGATCAACGTATGGGCGCGCCCGCGGCGTCGGAGCACTTCGTTGATGACTGGCTGCAGTGCCGCGGACGGCTGGGTGATCCGGGAGAACGTGTTGGCGTTCGGCGAGCCAATACCAGCCGAGCGCAGCCAGCCCTCGAGGACAAGCGCGGCCGACTTTGGGTCGTTGGCGTCGATGACAGGCTCGACGCATTCGAGCAACTGGTCGACGAGGTCGGGATCGCGTGGCGGGTTGGCCCATCGATGCGTGCGGCCCCAGTCGCCAACGTCGACGGCGCCGAGTCGGACCGCGATGCCAATCGCGGATTGCCATGCGCGGAGCGCTTGAAGAGAGGTTCGCTCGATGCCGGCGACCTGGGTCCGCCTGCCGCTGGTCAGCTCGACCATCAGGTGTGCTCGAGCCAGGCGTGTCGAATCAGCCAGTACCGTCCGCTGCGTAACGAGGTCAGCGCTGCATACCGCCCCACCGGGCTCGGGGTGTGGACATAGGCGCCCATCCGGTGCGGCTGCCACTCGAGGCGGTGCTGACCCGTGGAGGCGGTTGCCCAGTCCGGGCACTCCACCGCAGACGGCACAGGAGCCCCGCAACGCGACCCCGTGGCGCAGGCACGCTGTGATCCACGGGATGCGCCAGCTCAAGCGCCACACACCGTCGTCTTCGGCCAAGCAGCAGGGGCAGAACGTGGAACCGGCGAGCCAGACCCACGCTGCGTGGGCTGTTGCGCGTGTGCCGGCGATCGGGCTGTCGTTGGCGAGTCCAGTGAGGTCGAAGGCCAGCTGGTCGTATGACGACAGCTGCATCCTCTCGATTTCCACTGGCACGAGGCCGAGGATCGCGGAGACGCGCTGCACGTCGTCGGGTGCGAGACTGACGCCGAACCGTCCGGGCCATCTACCGCGTTCGTCTCGAAGTCCCAAATGGCTACCCATCGCGGCGAGGGTGACGCCGTGCTGTGCTGCGCGTCGTGTCAGGTAGGAAGACCAGGTCTCCCCCGTCAGTGGCTTGAGCGCCAGGGGTAGTCGCGTCACGCTGCGCACTCTCGAAGGTGTGCGTTCAGCGCCGCGCGCATTCCGGGACCATAGAGACGGTCGAAGTGTTCGATACTCCCGTCACGCACGCTGGGTCGGACGTTGCTCGAGGTGTAGGTGCAGGCCCATTGGTCCACGAGCCACGTCCGGACGGTTCGGGGGTATGCGGATGGTTCGGCCGAGGTTGCGACGTCGTAGGTCTGATCGCGATCGCAGACCTGTTCACGCTGTCTGTAGTCGACGTTCTCTTTGAGGAGTTGCAGAGCCGCAGAAGCGCACAGTTGCCAGAACTGCTCAGCACGCCCTTCGCGCTCGAGGTTCAGCAGGTGGGTCATCACCAGTCTGGCGGTGGTGTTCCTGCGACCCGGCGGGAATAGCTCTAGCGATTGGCTCAGGGAGCGGGCGCCGACGCACATTGCTGCACCTGCCGCGCCGATGGCCCGTGCCGGCCGGATCTGCGCGCGGTGAAGGAGATCTGACAGTCCCGGTGCGAAGAGGTGCATCGGGAGTAGATGAGGGAAGCACCGGACTGACCTGTTGTCATGGATCACGACTTCGTGGGGAGGCCGCAGGTGGCTGGCTGCTCGAGCGAAGGGCCATCCGTCGAATCCCTGGTAGTGGGGGTAACCGTAGGCAAGCGCCCGGTGCACAGCTTCACGAAACGACTCGAGTGTTGGTTCCGTTGACACGGTTAAGGCTTGATCCAGGCTCGGCGCCGGACGCTTCAGGTAGGGACCGAGTTGGGCATAGAGATCCTTGAAGAAGGCTGCGTTCTCGGCCGTGGGGGATAGCCGATCCAGAACTGTCTGCTGGGCAGCGCACACCTCGTCGTCGATTTCGGTATCCGCCGCGGCCTCAAGGTGATGCGAGAGGGGGAGTCGATGGCGGGTGCACACGAGGTGCACTTGGAGGCGCCAACTGGTGGCCCGATACAACGGAGAGCCCTCAACGCAGCTTGGGCAGACACGATCGGTGGCGGCGTGGACGAGTGGCCCTACATGGCGGAGGTGGAGACGAGTGGCGGACAGGGAGGCTGCGGGATTGAACTCGTCGAGATCGCGGCCGGTGAAGTCCAGCGCGGAGCCGTCGAGCAACTTCAAGTGCATAGCTCGGATCTCGTCGGGTGCGAGATTCACGACCCTGGCGGAGTGGGCTACGGCCGAATCCGACATGACGATTCCGGACCAGCGGAGGTGGCGACGCTCTGGACGATCGATGCCGTAGACCCGCTCTAGGACAGCGAATGGGTGGACCCTGTATCTCGCGGCGACCCGTTGCAGGTAGCTGCGCCACCACTCGCCGGGCAGCGGCTCTATCCGTAGGGGAAAGCGTGTGGTCACGGCGCCTCCCCGAATGAAGGCTCGGCGAGGGTTGCAGCCAGCGCAGTCGCGTCGAGGTCGACGTCGTGCCACACGGCATACGATGCGGCGCGTTTGGCCCACTCCACCGCGAGGCCTGGTCGTCCGCGGCTTCCCTCATGCAGGTAGCGAATCGTCCCGCGGGTGGTGAGCCGGATCGATGTTCCTGGGTTCGGCAGGATCAGGCGTTCGCTCAAGTTCTTGCCGAGCAGCTCCCAGTCTCCGATCCCGGTGGCACTTGGAGGGTGCCACTTGCCGACGTCGATCCAGCGGGCCCCGCGGAGCCGGACCTGATCTCCCGCTGAGCCGCGGAGGACCCCTGACTCGTCGAAGCCGGTCCCAACCAGGACGATGGTTGCGGGCAGGCCGGTGATGATGCCCTTGAGGATGTCGGCGAGCAGGCGAGAGTCTTCGTTCTGCCTCTGCCCGACGCCGTGGCTGTCGTCGATGACGATGCCCCGCAGGCCAATGGACGGCGCGAGTTTGCGCAGGGCGTGTAGGTAGTCGGCGGCGGTGGCGCGGGGCGCTAGCTCTGGTGGGCCGATGAATGTCCAAAGCGATTTGAGGACCGACAGTCCGCGGGCGAGCTTGGGCACTTCGACGTAGGCCCACGGCACGCTCCGGTCGAATCCTTCGGCGTCTGGCTCGCGCCCCAACCGGCCCCAGATGTCGCGGGTCTCACTGAACGCGCAGGTGAGGGCTGCGTGTGTCTTGCCGCTCATCGGAGGACCACTGATGATGACGCAGGTGGCGCTGCCATATGCCGAGTGGTCGTTCTCGAAGTGCGCTCGTCGGATGGCTTCAGCTACGGCTTTCGTGTCGCGGGTCACGATCGTGCCGATGCGTTGGTTGTACGCGTCGACCCGCTCCCGCAGCGTGTCCGTGACGGGACCGCCCAGCTCGGGACGCGGGTTCTGGTTCATGACCAAGTGCTTCCAGTCGTCGATGTCCTGGGGCATGAGGCGCCGGTGAATGGTCAGCTCGGTCATGACATCCCCCATCCCGACTCGTCCTCGACCAAGAAGTCGGAGAGGTCGTCGTCGAACTCGATCTCCTCGGTGTAGTCGAACTCTTCGTCGTCATCGCGGGTGTCGGGGTACTCCTGCAATGCTGGCTCGGCCGCCGGCTCTGCCTCGGGCTTGGGGAACGCGAGCGAGAGGACCTCGTCGCTGGCCTGCTCCAGGTCATGTGCGTAGGTGCGTTGGTGACCGCCTTCAATGGCGGCATACCGCCCGTCTTGACGGTCGGTGAAGACGCCATCGATCCAGCGGGTCAGAAGCGCTGCCTCCAGCCGGTGGATCTCGGTCTCCGTGAGCACACGCCGGGTGTCCTGATCCACGTCGCGCAGAGCGTGGGTGCGGACCAGCGAACTCATCGGAGCGACGCTGCCGTTGCGGTCGATGGCGCGGGGGACCATCATCCAGTGCCGCTCGACGGGGTGGATCAAGAAGATCCGAGTCGTGTCGAGGCGGTCGTAGAAAATGGTGAGCGGACGGGCCTTGACTCCGATGCCGCGCATCACGACTGATCGCAGTTGCTGGAGCTCACTGGAGTTGTAGGTGACCGCATGCAGGCGGATTCCCTCCGGGCTCAGCAAGCGCTCGGTGCGCTGGAGGCCTTTGAGGTAGAGCCATGGATCAGCGGGGCGGTCGAGCTCACCGAATGACGTCACGTAGTCGGCCCACACCATGGCTGGGCTCAGGGGTGTCGGAGATCCGTGTGCCTCAGTGAGGTTGCGGTGGGGCTCGTTTGCGTAGACGTCGATGGCGTACTCCCAGAGCATGTCTTGGAGATCCTGCGGCTTGATGGGCACGGCGAGCTCAAGGTCATTGGGCCGGTTCAGGACGTTCTGGCCCTTGTGGATCGGCAAGGTGCTCTCGACATCGGCGATGACCTTGTGGATGGCTTCGACGACGCCTTTGGCGTGCCCTTGTCGTGGCGGACAGAAGACAACGTCGATGCCGCACTCCGCCGCGAACCCCAAGGTGTGGTCACTGGCATTCTCCGTGCCGTGGTCGAACACCAGGGTGCTGGAATGGATCGCGGGCTTGCGGCCGATGACCTTCTGGATGGTCGTCTTCTCACCCTCCGGGTCATCGTTGAGCGCGACGAGCTTCGGTATGCCGTGCCACATCTCCAGTTCGTAGGGATAGCCGGCTCTGGTCACCGTCGGGCGGCCCATTTGCGCGATCAACGCGCACACGTCACGTGATGTGGCTGCGCCGACGCAGACGCGAAGCGCGACGAACCAGCGTGTGTAGACGTCGATCGCACTGAGGATGACCGCTGGCACCAACACGCCTTGGGGACCGAGGATGGCCACCGTTGTGGGGGTGGCATCGACCTGAACCAGTTCACCGGGGCGACTGACGCGTTGAGCCCCGTAGACGGCGAGAGGCCGGCTGGACTCAGAACGACGAGTCTTCGCCACGTGGTGAAGGCCGCGCCCGCGAGAGACCTCCCCGACCAGGACGCCCAACTGATGGCGCGTGACCTCGTCCGCCACGGCGGCCCGATCGAGCCTGCTTCTGATCCGGACAAGCAGCTTGCGCTGGCTCTTTCGTGGCCTTTGACTCTCGGCCGCGACTTCCTCGCGGACGATCTCAACGACGGCCGGATCGAACTCATCAAGCCGCTGGGTCAGAGTCCGGCGGTTCCCGTGGATCAGGAAGTCGGGCCCCTCGCCGATGCGGCCAACTTGGCGGTAGAGCGAGGCTCGGGAGGCGGCCACCTCGCCGAGGGCTTTGAGCTCGCGGCTCTTCGTGATCAGGCGCTCTGCGGAGGTGGTTGTCTTCGGGTCGTATGCCGGGTTGAGGATTCCAGCGCGGCGGTCGGCCTCCGGGTTCCCTCGCAGTGATCCCGTCTCGATCTGCACCAGGTCGCGGTAGCGCTTCGAGACTGCCGCGCGCTCTTCTTCGGCCAGTTCCGCCAGCATGGGGGCTGGATGCTGCTCGAGGACATCCACGGGTGGTGCAGGCTTGCAGGTCAGTGATGCCTTGACCAGGGCCATCCACGTCACTCGCGTTCGGTGGTCACCATGGTCGACGACGACAACGACCCTGCCGTCCTCATCACGGGTGATCCCGATGACCTTGCCCGCATCTGGCTGCTCGTCGACCGGGTGTCCAGCACCGATCGGCCGACGGCGATGAGCAGCGGTCACATCGCGTGCAGCCACGACGCACCCCCTCCCGACGCCTGGAACGCAACGGTGCTGTCCCGCTCGATCACGGAGTCAATGTTGATCTGCACGTGGCCGTGCGCGATGAGATCCCAGAGGCGGACGAAGCCTTGTGGCCCTCCCCCAAGGAGGTCGCTGGCACGCTGGACGTCTATCGAGCCTGGTGTTTGGCGCAAGACCCGTGCCGCGCCGACCCGGTCTTGATCGGTGTCATGGCGTCCGGCATGGAGGAAGTTGAGGTTCCGCACCCGCTGGGCGGGGAGCTCGGTCCGCACCTGGTACTCCCACCCCAGGGCCTCAGCGGTCGCCGCCGTGAGCTGGAGGACGGCCTTCAATCTTGGATCGTCGAGCTTGGTCCGCGTGGTCACGTCGACCAAGAGCGCACGCCCGTCAGCGTCGCGGAGGAGGAAGTCGGGGACGTGTCCCCGGACTCCAGTCGTCATGATCCACTCCAGCCGAAAGGGCTGTGTAGCCACTTGGGTCGGTTGTCGAGAGATCAACAGGTCGCGGAGATGGGTGAGCTCGTTGAAGCTCTCGCACCACACCGCCCGGCACTCGTGGGCCTCGGTCGGGACGACCACTCTGGTTATGTAGTTCTTCATTCCCTTGTGAGAAGCCGGCCGGCGGACCGGCAGCAGCTGGTCCGGCACCATCGACATCAAGGAGTTGACGTCGGCGGTCGCGACCATGGGCAGGCAGTCGGTGTCGATCGTCAGGAGTGTCGCCGAGGCGGCTGAGGCCACCTTCGCCCGCTCGGCGGCGTCGCCAGCGACGTCAATGGCCTCCGCCCACTTCGCGGGATGTCCTTCGAGTGAGGGGATGAAGTTGGTCCGTCGGCCGAGTCTGTGAGGGACCGCGGAGTGGCGTTTGCGCATGAAGGGTTTCCTCTCGTCCAGAGGCTCACCGTTGACGCGGGCACGTCGGGTCGCCACAATGGCAGCAGCGAGCCCCCAAGGGGTTTCGGGTTGAATGAACTTGAGCGCGGTTCTGCCGCGTTTCGCGTCGAAGCCGGGTTGCCGCCCGGCTTTCGTCGTGTCTGGGGGATGACGGGCTCCCAGAAGTGCCCGGGTCGCGTCACATGGCCTGCTCCTTGAGGAGGACCTCCTGAAGGGCGGCTTCGCCGACTGCACTCACCGTGCGTCCTGTGTCGTCGGCGGCGGCGAAGAGGCGTCGTGCCAGTTCGGGGGTGAGCCGCAACTCGACACGGACTGGGCAGTCAGTGGAGATGGCGCGAAGCCGGGGACGCCCACGTCGGGCCTTGATGGGTTGCTTGGCGACCATGTCTTCCTCCGGCACTCCAACTTCAACGAAGCTGGGGCCAGAGGGTGATAGCCCGTTGCTTGCCGGCCGGGGTGGTCAGGTCCGTCCGGGCCACGTTCGATCTATCGAAGATCCCGTTGTGGCTTACCGGTTTGTGAACATACCGGTATGTGGAGCGGTTGGGAAGGGCCTACTCGACCGGTCGGCCAAACTGCTCCTCCAACGCGGTCGCGACTGCTTCGAACTCTTCAAGCGCAGCAGTGAGGTCCTCGACGATCTCGCGCGCCAGGACGTCCGGTGACGGCAGGTTGTCGAGGTCCTCGAGGGACTCGTCACGCAGCCAAGTGATGTCGAGGTTGGCCTTGTCTCGCGCCGTGATCTCGTCGTAGGTGAAGGGCTTCCAGCGCTCGCTCTCGTCGCGCCGGTCGCGCCGTCCCGGCTCGTATGCAGCAACGAAGTCGTCGAGGTCGGCTCGCCGGAGTGGGTTCTGCTTGAGGGTGAAGTGCTTGTTGGTGCGCAGGTCGTAGACCCACAGCTTCTCGGTCCACGGCTGACCGGGCCGGGCGACCTTCTTGTCGAAGAAGAGCACGTTGGCCTTGACGCCTTGGGCGTAGAAGATGCCGGTGGGCAGCCGCAGCATGGTGTGCAGGTCGAAGTCGGTGAGCAACTTGCGGCGGATGGTCTCGCCCGCGCCGCCCTCGAAGAGGACGTTGTCGGGCAGCACGACCGCCGCGCGGCCGTTGGTGTCGAGGATGGTCATGATGTGCTGGACGAAGTTGAGTTGCTTGTTGCTCGTCGTGGCGACGAAGTCCTGGCGCTCGATCTCGCGGTCCTCGCGCACTTCGCGGCCGTCGGCACCGATCATCGTCAGGGACGACTTCTTCCCGAACGGCGGGTTCGACAGCACGACGGTCCAGCGCTGACCCGGGTCGGCGATGAGCGAGTCCCGGACCTGGATCAGGGAGTCGCCGTCGGCGGAACCCATCCCGTGGAGCAGCAGGTTCATCGCTGCCAGCCGGGCGGTTCCGTCGACGAGCTCGAAACCCGTGACGAAGCTGTCTCGGAGCTTGTCCCGCTCGGTGGGTGTCATGGATTCGGCGCCCTGCGCGGCATACTCGCTCGCCACGAGGAGGAAGCCGCCGGTGCCGCACGCGGGGTCGACGACTGTGTCGTCGACTGTGGGCTGGATGACGTCGACGATGGCCTGGATGAGAGCACGTGGGGTGAAGTACTGGCCGGCGCCAGAGCCTTTGTCGGAGGCGCCCTTGCTCAGGAGTTCCTCGTAGGCATCGCCCTTGATGTCGGTACCCGTGCCGCTCCAGTTCTCCTTGTCGATGAGGTCGACGATGAGGCGCTTGAGCTTGGCCGGGTCCTGAATGCGGTTCTGTGCCTTGCGGAAGATGGTGCCGATCACGCCCGGCTGACGAGCGAGACCGTTGAGTATGCGGTTGTACTCGAACTCGAGCTGGTCGCCCTGCGCGTCCAGCAGCTTCTGCCAGGAGTACTCCTCCGGCACGATCTGCTGCGGCCTGAGCTTCCGCGTGGCGCGCTCGTGCGCCATCTTGAGGAAGAGGAGGTAGGTCAGCTGCTCGGTGTACTCGATGACACCAACGCCGTCATCACGGAGGACGTCGCAGTACGACCACAGTTTGTCGACCAATCGTCGTGAGTCAGTCATGGCGCGTCTTCTCTCACAGGCTCTCGAAGTAGTCCTCGTCCAAGCGATAGAGCGTTACCGTCTCCTCCGCCTGGACCCCAACGCCGTATGTGACCAGCAACTCGGCAAGGCGTCGCCCATCGATGAGCTCGATGCGTGCGTTGATCCGTTCCGCTTCTTGCACAGCACCCGCTGAGAACCGCGAAGTCGTGATGAAGACACCGCGGTCACCTTGTTTGCCGAGCAGAGCGCCCGCGAACTCGTGGATCTTAGGTCGATCGATGGTGCGATCCTCGGCGTAGCGTTTCGCTTGGACGTAGATGCGGTCTAGACCCAGCGGATCTTGGCTGATGATCCCGTCCACACCCGCATCGCCGGAGGCACTCGTGCGTTCGACCGACCCTGCGCGCCCGTATCCCATCCGTGCGAGGAGCGCGATGACAAGGTCCTCGAAACCGGTTGGGGAGAGAGTCATTGCCGCTTTGAGAACCTCACCCTCTACTGCTGATCGATTCGTCGCCACAGCCAACGCCAAGAGGTCGGACGGCGTGGCAGAGGCTTCGACTGTGGTTGCGTCGCGGCCCTCGCGAGCGAGGTCGGTGTTGGTCTTCTCCCGTGTTCGATCGCGAAAAGCCAGGTAGGTCGGATATGCCTCCAACTCCTTCATGCCGATCCGATCGGGGTATGTCGTCAGCGCGTCCCGACCGGCCGCGTTGATGACCACGCGCCCTCGAGAGGGTTGGTCGACCAGACCCGCCTGACGCAGGTACGTCAGGGCCCACCCGACTCGGTTATCCATAGTGCGCTGACGCCCGCTCGGCAGCATCTGCGCGCGCTCGTCATCCGACAGGTCGAACTGATCTGCCATCGCGTCCTTGACGTCTCGGCTGCGTCGCGTCTCGGCATCCGCAAGGTGCGCCAGCACTGGGCGCATCAATGTCTGGAAGTCAGGAATAGTCATCGGGCACGGCCTCGCTCCCTGCCTGAGCAAGACCGCGGAACTCGGTCCAGATCGCTGCAATCTCAGGCGTCACCGAGTAGTACTGCTGGTATGTGTCGCCAGCCGCATAGTTCACCGAGAACGGCGCATTCGACCGTCCGAAACGATGCTTGAGCGTGATGCCGAAACCGCCGAAGTCTCCACGATGCTGGGGTGCAGCACGACCGGTGATGGCCTGGATCTCATCGCCGCCCACGTACTCCCCCGCCCGCCGAGAGCACTCGTCCATCGTGACGAGGATGGTCTCCGAAACTCCGGAGGAGCTCAACATCTGCAGATCGTCACGCGTCCACTCGACTTCTGGGGAGGAAGGTGTCGCTGTCGCTGTCGCCGTTGCCACGCGACTCGGCGACACGACGAAGTCCTCTGCTTGGGGGACTGGCCAGACTTGGGAGACCGTGATGACGTGCCCCTCTTCCATCGAGTAGGCCTGTACGCGGGTGAGAGAGATGTCGATTCCCCGCTCGGACAGCCAGACCGCCGCCGATGTGACCTTGGGGGTGAAGTCACCTGCCACGATGACGATTCGCGGGTTGCGCAAGGTGTCGGCGCTCAGCATCGGCGCGTGAACTTGAAGTCGAGAGAGTGCATCATCGGAAGTCCCGACGGCATCTGGCCTTCCACGATGGAAGCTGAGGAAGGCGTCCGCCAGCATGTCAGGGGTGAACCGGGAGGCGCGGGAGGCGTAGTTGATCGCCTGCATAGTGACCAAATCGGGTGTCATGTCGCGCTTCAACTCCGCCACCACGAGCCGACCGTCCTGTCCCAGCCCGAGCACGTCGAGGCGGTCCGGGTCTCGGCCCTCCTTGGAGAACCACTGGTCGAACTCACTCGTGACGATCAGGACGTCTTCGCCCAAGATCTCCGGGTTGGCCAGCACCCACTCCTGGAGGTGCTGTCGCTCCTTGAGGCCGGCGGCCTCGAGCGTCGAGGTCTTCATGGTGACTGCTGACGTCCCGTTGACTCGATACACCAGTTCGCCGCTCATCTCATCGCCTTCCCGTGGCCCGAAACCATGTCCTCGATTACTTCGGTGTCCGTATGCCGTCCCGTCAGCTTCCCCTCGAACGCTGCGGCGAGTATCGCTCGTCGCAAACTGGCGGAATGAGCCTGTGACCGATGAGCAGCCTTCTCCAGCCGATCTACCTCTTCGAGCCGGTCACGCAACTCGTTCACGACCCTGGCCGAGACACCCTCGGGCGGCACGATCACCGGCATGCGCCGGATCATCGACAGGCTGATGGACGCCAAATTCACACTCTGCTTGCCATTCCGCTCCGCCCATCGACCACCGAGCGTGTTAGCGGTGTATGAGAGAAAGTACGGGTCCAGATCGATCCGGAGTCGCGCCCGGAAGACGTGGTTCTGATGGATACAGTTCGGAACTTCGCCTTCCCAGACCCATCCTCGCGCGAGCTTGTCTCGGTCTCCGCCCTCGTTGAGTAGCACGTCGCCAGCCCGCAACTCGAGCGCTTGTGCCTTCTGCGGTGTAACCCTGATCGAAGACACCTCGTCGAGCTTCAGAGCACCCCGCTGCACATTCGCGACTCGCAGATAAGGCACTTCCACCATGCCTGGCAGTGACTGCTTCTTGGAGTCCTTCGTCACGCCGCCCACGACCTCGGCGACGTCGCCGAGGCGCCGCCATGTCCAGCCTTGAGGTAGCGATGGGAGATCGCCGTCCTGCGTGCCCGCGTCGGTCAGGTCGCAACCGCTTCGGGGGATCGTGACATCGGCCCCGGTGACGGTTCGGCGGATAAGTTCCTCGCGTAGAGACGCCGCCCGCGCTAGTGCCGCGGACGCATAGTCCGCCGCGGCGTCAAGGTGGGAAAGGTGTTCTTCGAGGATCTCGACGATCCGCCGCTGCACAGTGAGCGCTGGATAAGGGATGAACTGTGCCCTGACCTCTCGGTCGAGCACTGCTGGGTAGCTGACTCCCTTCTGAAGGGGGAGGATCTGGTCCTCGAACTGTTGCGACTGAACGAAGTAGAAAAGATACTTCGAGTCAATCTCGTCCTTGGGACGCAGGACGCAGTAGCCGGTCGAGGCAAACTCCCCGTGTAAGGCATTCCCCACGTAGCCGATCTTGCGCAGATACGGGCGAACGGTCGAGTAGAGGGTGTCGCCGGCAGCAATGACCTGTCGGCACCGACTGGGCGCTTTGGCCGCTTCAATCTCCGGTACTTCGGAGAGCACAGCTGTGGGACCGTCAAGCGATCCGATGTCTACGTACCGAATCTGGTCTCGACCTGTCTCAACTGGATCCAGCTTCTGCGCCTTCACGGTCAGATCGGAAATGGGTGCCGTCATCCACCCGGGAAGTACGGCCTTCACGCGGTGAGCTCCGCGTTGAGTTCGTCGAGGTAGGTCTCAGCGCGATCACCCAGATCCCGTAGGGCACCGTCGACGCCGCCCTTCTCGGTGAAGGGTGCACGGTCAAGATCATCAGCGGTGATGCCGACGGAGGACGCGATCACGTCGACCATGCGGTCCAACCACCACCTCTCCAAGGGCGAGAACTCGGTCCCCGACTGTTCCTGCTGAGCCAGCCAGGCGGCATACCGCTCTTGGACGCGGGCGGCATAGGGGACGAGCTCGTCGTCGAGGCCGACGGTATATCGCAGCAGTGACACCAGGTCGGTGAGGGTGTGTCGGTCGCTGTGGCGGACGCGGTCGACGTCGATGGCTTCGTAGGCGTGCCAGATGATGTCGGGGGTCCAGTTGTAGGGCGGGCGGGAGATGCGGTCGGCGAGTTCCTGGACGTCCGCAAAGGCGATGCGACGCTCCTTGGCCTCGGTGACGAGCTGGATGGCGGTGATCTCGTCACGGTGGTCAAGCAGGTACTGCATCCAGGACTCGACGACGGACTTGGCGCGGCTGGTGTCGACGACCCCGTGGGCATCGATCAGGGTGTCGACGCTGACCTCGTCAATGACCCGGTCGTGGGTCGCGCGCAGTTCGAGGAGGCGGGTGCGCAGGTCGGGGCTGCCGGCGATGGGCTCGACGGCGCGTTCGAGGAGGTCCCGGCGAGCCTGATCAGGGTCGGCTGCGCCCTCCGTGGCTTTGGCCTGGAAGTCGGGATCGACGGCATCGACGAGGCCCCGGACGATGTCACGCACCGAGCGCCCGGCGACGTCGTCGAGCTCCTTGCGTTCAGCGTCAGTGAGCTCGAGCTCGAGCTTTGCCAGCCGGGACGCGAGAGTGGCGGTCTCGTCCTCGGTCAAGGTGAGGGTGGCGGCCTTGTCGAGGAGCTTCTTGAGGGTGATCGCCTTGTCCCGGTTCAGCGGCGGGTCGACGAAGTCGTGCTCGGTGACTCCGACCGCATCGACGATCACAAACCTCGTCTTCGCCGAGGCGTCGGGTGTGACGGACTGGAAGTCGGCCGGGGTGATGGTGCGGGCGCCGCGGCCCTTCATCTGCTCGAAGTACTGTGCGGAGCGGACGTCGCGCATGAAGAAGACGCACTCGAGTGGTTTGACGTCGGTGCCGGTGGCGATCATGTCCACGGTGACCGCGATCCGCAGTGACGGTGAGGTGCGGAAGGCCTGGAGCTGGCCCTTGGGGTCGCGCGCGGCATACGTGATCTTGGCGGCGAAGTCGTTGCCCTTGCCGAAGACCTCCCGGACGGTGGTGACGATCTCCTCGGCGTGGGCGTCGTCCTTGGCGAAGATCAGCGTCTTGGGGACGGTGGAGCGACCGGGAAAGATCTCCGTGAAGAGCTTGTCGCGGAAGGTCTCCAGGACGAGGCGGATCTGTGACTTGGCCGTGACCGCGCGGTCGAGCTGCCGTTCCGTGTACTCCAAGTCCTCCTCGATCGCCTCGAGTCGCTGCTGACGGGTGCGACGGTCGACCTTGGGGACGATCGTGCCGGCCTCGATCGCGCCACCCTGCTCGCTGATCTGCGTGCGGATCCGGTAGAGGTCGAAGTCGACGTTGACCCGGTCGGCGACGGACTGGGGGTAGGTGTACTCGGAGACGAGGTTCTGTCGGAAGAAGGCGAAGGTCTGTTTGCCCGGGGTCGCGGTCAGCCCGACCACGTGGGCGTCGAAGTACTCGAGGACGCCACGCCACACGCCATAGATCGAGCGGTGCGCCTCGTCAACGATGACCAGGTCGAACGCCTCTGGCGGCATCTCGGGCGAGTAGGTCACCGTGACCGGGGCATCGGGGACGAAGTCGTCGAGGTTCGGGTCGTCGCCCTCGGTGACCTCTTGCCCGCGCAGCACCGAGTAGACCCGCTGGATCGTCGACACGATCACGTGCGAGGAGCCGAGCATGCCGGCGCTGGTGAGCTTGTCGACGTTGTAGAGCTCGGTGAAGCGGCGTCCGTCGTCGGGCGTGCGGTAGTTCTGAAACTCGGCGATCGTCTGCTCGGCCAGGTTGTTGCGGTCGACGAGGAAGAGGATCCGTCGGAACCCGCCGAACTTCAGCAGCCGGTAGGCCGCGGTAACGGCCGTGTGCGTCTTGCCGGCTCCCGTGGCCATCTGGACGAGGGAGCGGTCGTGATGCTGCTTGGCCAGGCTATGCTCGATGCCCTTGATCGCGGTGATCTGAGCCGGACGCAGTGGCGCCTCGTCGAGCGGCGGCAGGTGCTGGACCTTGGCTCGCCACGTGGGCTTGTCGGGGTCGGCCTCGGCGTCACGGATCTGCTTGGCCAGAGTCGCCGGCGTGGGGAAGTTGAAGATCCGGCGCGCCCTGGGGTGGGGGTCGTAGCCGTTGGTGAAATGCGTCTCGGAGCCGCTGGCTTCGAAGACAAACGGCAACCTGCCATCCACGGTGATCGACTTCAGCTCGGCCTCCGCCGGCAAACCATTGGCGTAGACCGCGGACTGCCACTCCACGCCGCTGAGGGTCGTGCCCTCGGGTTTGGCCTCGATCACACCGACGACCTTGCGGTCGACGTAGAGCAAGTAGTCGACGCGACCGTGCCCGGCCTTCATGACGACCTCGCGGCAGGCGACCCCCTGATGAGCGATCAGGTTCAGCAACTTCTTGTCCTGAACCGACCACCCGGCATCAGTGAGCTGGCGGTCGATCAGCACGCGCGCACGCTGCTCCGCCGCCAGCTGGGGGTCGCCATTACCGGTATTCACTACTCGCAACCCTAAGGGTGGTGCAGCGTCCCCGTCCGGGAGAGCCACCTACTTGCGCCACAGCCCCTCGTCTGTGTCCCGCTCTCGGTCGAAAGCGTCGATGACCGTCCGGCCAGCCAGGTCCAGTTCGTTGTAGGCATGGAGGTAGAAGCATTCGTCCCTGTCCGAAGGCCGGACGTCGTCGAAGGCTCGGAGGAGAGAGCGCAGTTCATCGATGGCGGCCGCCAACTCGGGGATGTCGTCACGCTCGCCCATGTCGTCGCCGCTTGTCATGTACCCAGCGTGCCGCACTCGCTGGCCTTGTCAGTGGCATCTGAGTGAATGGGGACATGGATGAGACCTGGACTAGCAGAGACCTGCCCGTGCTCACCGCGATCGTGGAGGTGTTCGAGCGCACGGGACGAGTCATGCGCCCGACCGAGATCGTGGAGCTATCCGGTCTGGAAGCTGACCAGGTCGAGGCCGCGCTGCGGGCACTCGAAGGCGAAGAGCCGCCCTTCATCACCAAGTTGGAGCGACGAGCCTCCGGTGGGATCAGCCTCGTTGGCAAGCCCACAGGCCACGCACGGAGGGCAGTCGGCGCGTGGCCAACACCCGAAAGCATCGCCGATCGCCTCGTCAGCGCACTCGACGAGGCAGCGGACCGTGAGCCGGACCCAGAGCGGAAGGGCTGGTTGCGCAAGACCGCTGCATACCTTGGCAGCGCGGGCCGGGATCTCGCGATCGAGATCGGAGCGACCGCAATCAACCGCCAGATGGGGATGTGACCGGGGAAGTCGTCTCAAACTCCGCGGCTGGTGTCTCAAAGTCCACCGCTGGAGCGGCGATCTGTCTCACGCCGTCTCATACTCCCGGGTAAATCTCAAAATCGCTCGCCGTTGACAGCGACAGCTACTCGGGGTGGGCGCGGAGGTAGCGGCCGAAGTGGGGGACGGTGAAGGCGATCTGGCCGCGCTCGCTGGAATAGACCAGCCCCTTCTTCATCAGCGAGTCCCGCGCCGGCGACAGCGA
>Ga0208693_1000769_pt1 | contig 24739 bp, 31 predicted proteins | sample AD_UKC071_MetaG_FD_184438 | JGI IMG/M metagenome (GOLD analysis project Ga0208693, IMG submission 184438) | Active sludge microbial communities of municipal wastewater-treating anaerobic digesters from USA - AD_UKC071_MetaG (SPAdes) (version 2) | ecosystem: Engineered > Bioreactor > Anaerobic >... | reverse complement strand
CATTGAGGCTAGCTCCGTTTGCATGAGCAGTTCAACAATGACAGGTGCTTGGAAGTTTGGCGCCCCGCCAGTTGCAGTGCGGGCGCTAGTTCCGATGCTCGCGGCCGCTGACACATACTCACTAACGCCCTGCCCACGCACTTTGATTTTGGCGTTGTTTTGGCTGACCCCATCAAAAACCATACCAAAACCATTACGGGAATTGTTAAAGTTTGGAGCGGTAAAAACGCTTGTATCTGTAATCAGAGCGCCCGTTACAGGGTCAATTTCCACCATCTCAATGTGGCACTCGCTATTCGCGATCGACTGGCTGGAGGTCAGCGAAAAGGCCAGTTTTACAGGGCCGCCAAAAGTCACCTTGCTACGGATGATGGTTTCCGCGTTTGCCGTCGTGCCACTGGTCATTTTCAGGTAGCGAGAGCCAGCAAGCAAGCCATCAACAGAGAGCGTCTGCCCAGCGCCAGCTTGGATGACATCCCACTTATCGCCATCGATAAATGTCAGGAAGTCGTCCCGAAACTTTTCTTTTACAGTGCCGACCAAACGAGCGCCCGAGGCCGTGACTGGGAGCGCTTGAACAGCCGCGAGAGCAGATGCAAGCGTGGTTTCTTGGGCAATGCCGCCTAAAATTGATGTAGCCATGATTTACCCTTGAAGAATGTCTATAACGATGCCGCCAGCGTCGGTGCGATACCAAATGTACGGACTAGCGGCTAATGGGTCAGATTCGCCGATGTAAGTGCCACTAGCGCCAGCAGGTCCAGCGGGGCCGATTGCGCCCGTATCGCCTTTGTCGCCTTTTGCTCCAGCCGCGCCCGTATCACCTTTCGGGCCTACAGCACCCGTATCGCCTTTAGGACCGATTGCGCCGGTGTTTCCAGTTGCGCCGGTTGACCCAGTCGCACCCGTTAAGCCTATAGGACCTTGCGGACCCGTCAAACCAACTTCACCCTGCACACCTTGCGGCCCTGCCATACCTTGCGGGCCAGTTGCACCTATCGGTCCAGCTTCACCTTGCGCACCAGTTGCGCCCGTGAGACCTATCGGACCTGCAGCACCCGTAGGGCCAGCCGCGCCAATTGGACCTGCATCACCCTTTTCACCGCGCAGCAGTCCGAGCAGCTCCAGCACTACGGCGGGCGGATCTTCCATCTCGACATCGATGATGGCGTTTTGGTATATCTCGACTTCGAATATTTCAGACACGCGTCACCCCTCTTTCACACTGGATAAGCATCACAGGCGTGCGCTTGGTGCTGCCATCGGGCGCAGTCATTCGAAGGTCGAAGAATAGTTGTCCGACAGGCCATAAGGCAGTGCCAGCGGTGTCAGTCACTTCAAAAAGGCGCGTGGTCAAAGGGTCTACCCACTGAGCAAGCAAATCAGCCACAAGGCCATCGCTCACATTGCGCACCTGGCATTGAAGCGTCCAGCCTACAAAGTATCCATCGGCGAAGCTTTTGGGGATGCGCCCTATGAAGCCGAAGCTGTCGCCGCGCGTGGCTATTACTTTTACCATCATGAATCCTCGGTTTTCGCTAGTGTTGCGCGATTTTATCAGTTGCGCCTAAATTCAGCGGTAGCTACCTTAGCATTTCCGCAACAGAGAAAAATATATTTGCACGATTGCAAAAAATGGGTGGTTTTGGTGTACATTACACACATCGCAGCAAACACGCTGCAACCCGCCAAGGGGGAGCTTGGAAAGGAGAATGAAATGACTAAAATCACCACAACATACGCAGCAGCTCGCAAGATGCTCAAGTCGTTGCCGTGCGGCGCAACCGTCCAGCCAGTAGGCCGCAAGGCTATCGTCGCCCTGGTATTGCAAAACGATGCAAACGGCGCTGCGGCAAAACAGGCATTGGAGGCGGCGCGAGCCGAAGCGTTTGCAAAACAATAATCAAGAAAAAACCACCTTAGTGGTGGACTTGCCAAAGCCACAAAAGGCAGCCTACGCACAGGCTGCTCGGTGGGAGGGCAAGAAGCTAGCGGTTTGGGTGCTGGAGCACCTAGACCATGCAGCAGAGGATGCGCTGGCTGAGGAAAAGGCCAGCAAAATGATGAAGGAGATGAAAAGTGATTAAAGATTTATTGGCCGCCTTTGCGGTGGCACTTGGCCTAATGGCCTTTGTGTATTGGCAGTTGAGCCTGCCAGTAGTCCAGTATCGCCACCAAACTGGGGAATGCGTCGCCGTTATCCCTGCAAGCGCAGGGAGTTGCGATAAGCTGCCAAGCCGCTTTGAGGCGGAATGGGTGGCACCGAAATGGTGATGGAGCGCGCGTTGGAGATCATCAAGATAACAAAGGGGGCATGGCAATGAGCATCGAAGAAACACTGGCGCAGCGCCAGCAGACACATGGCGACTTCAGCAGCCACGCAGCAGTGAGCCAGGCGATGAAGAACGCCATGCGCAGATCGTCTGGATGGGGCGGCCTCTCTGATGATAAAAAAGAAGCGCTAGAGATGCTGGTGCATAAAATTGCCCGAATCTTGAACGGCAACCCAGACACACACGACCATTGGCACGACATCGAGGGCTATTCGCACTTGGTCTCGTCTAAGCTGAAGGAAAAACAATGAAGCAACAGAAAGATAGCCTCATCAAGAACGGCACAACAGACCCACGCGAGCCGTGGGAGCTACCAAAGCCAACCCTGCGCCCAGGCGCGGAGGACTTCCTAAAGCTCAAAAGCAGGCAAGGGCAAGAGCTGCGCCCCTATAGGCCGCCCATGGCCACTATCCAAGGTGGTAAGAAAAATTGCGCGAAATGAAGCAAGAGAGCGCTGAAAAGCCGCCTTGCTTTCACAGCGAGCGCGAGTATGGGGAGTGGAAGGCCCTGCTAGTGCGCTCGATGGAAAAAGGCGTAACAATTTGCGACGATTGCACGAATGATTACCGTGAAAAAATGAAGGCGCAATCGCGCTGCAAGCATGAAAAGACCGTATTGTTTTTTAAGAAAGCGAGCAAAAAATGACATTCAAATGCCCAAAATGCGGAAAGGTGCGGCCAGTCGAGGGTAGAAAGCTGCGAAGCTGGCTAGGGCTGCGCACATGGGTGTGCGATAGGTGCGCGAAGTGAGGTAAAATTGGGCATGGATAAAGATTTTGGGCAAATTCCCCGCTATAAAACCGCTAAGGTCGATGAGTTGATACCTTACGCGCGAAACAGCCGCACGCACACCGATGCGCAAGTGGGCAAGATCGCGGCAAGCATTCGCGAGTTTGGGTTTCTTAACCCTGTAATCATCGACGGGCAGAACGGCATCATTGCGGGACATGGGCGCGTTATGGCAGCGCAAAAGCTCGGCCTTGAAACCGTGCCCGTGATTGAGGCCAGCCACCTTACAGACGCACAGCGCCGCGCTTATGTGATTGCTGATAACCGCTTGGCACTAGATGCTGGCTGGGACGAGGAAATGTTGCGCGTCGAGTTTGCGGAGCTGGCCGATCTTGGTCTTGACCTTGACTTGACTGGTTTTGAATCTGATGAAATAGCCAGACTTATAGACTTTAAAGTTGAAGAGAGTCAAGAGAATGAAATAGACAATGAATATAAAGAAGTATTTGCAATCGTTGTCGAGTGCAAAAATGAATATGAACAGGAGCAGCTATTTAATAGATTAGATGCGGAGGGTTACAAATGCCGAGTTCAAAGTTTGTAGTTTCGTCAAAAATACCAAGCTCTTTTAGAGCAGAAAAAGTAAAAGGTATGTTTGATGTAGCCTTGGGAGAGGTAAGAAAAGAGTTTGATGTTTCAATTCCAATAGAAACGATGAATTGGAATGTTGGGCTTATTGTTGGTGCATCTGGCAGCGGCAAAACTACAATAGCAAAGAATGTTTTTAAAGATTTTGATTTATTCAGAGGTTTTGAGTGGCATGGGGATACTCTTCTAGACGATTTCGCCGAGAATTTTTCCGCCAAGCAGATAACGGAGGCTCTGTCAAAAGTTGGATTCGCATCCCCACCAGACTGGCTAAAACCGTTTTCCGTACTATCAAACGGGCAAAAGATGCGTGCAGAACTGGCGAGATTGATACTGGAGTCTGATAAGCCTGTTATTTATGATGAATTTACAAGCGTAGTCGATAGAACTGTAGCAAAAGTTGGGTCGGCAGCTATTCAGAAGTTTATTAGAAAAGAAAACAAGAAATTCATAGCAGTATCATGCCACTATGATATAAAAGAGTGGCTCGAACCAGATTGGGTTTATGATGTGAACACGCATGAATTTTCACGGGGGTTACTTCGGCGGCCAGAAATTGAGTGCAAAATTTATAGAGTCAGTCATAAAGCATGGCGATTTTTCAAAGACCATCACTATATGACGGCGGATATTAATAAAGCATCGAGATGCTATATGCTTGTAATTGATGACTCCCCTGCTGCGTTCTGCGCAGTGCTTCCATTTCCTCACCCGAAAGTAAAGAATGTGTGGAAAGAGCACAGAACAGTTGTCGCGCCTGACTTTCAGGGCATTGGGCTTGGAAATATTCTTAGTGAGAAAATAGGAAGCCTTCTCAATACAGAGGGAAAATCATTTATATCGACAACGAGTCATCCAGCTATGATTGCGTATAGATGTAAGTCGAAGAAGTGGATTATGACAAGAAAGCCGTCAAGAGTCGCTCCAGTTGGCAAAACCACATCTATTGGGGGGTCAAGCAGCTCGCTTAGACTTACTGCCAGCTTTAAATATATTGGGGGATGAATAGAATGGCAGGTAAACCAGCCCACATCCCCACGCCGCAAACCCGCGCCGAGGTTGCCGCGCTGAAATCGTTTGGTGTTCCACTTGAGGACATTTCCGCTTATATCGGCATTGACCGAAAAACGCTCAGTAAGCACTACCGCGCTGAAATCGACACCGCGCAAGTGAAGGCCGATGCAGCGGTGGCAAAGTTTTTGTACGGCACCGCGTCGGGGCGGGCGCTAGAGAAGGGCGCGACATATTCCGACTGCGTTCGCGCGGCGATGTTCTGGGCGAAAACGCGCATGGGATGGCGCGAAACGCAGGAGCTGAATCACACAAGCACCGACGGCACCATGAGTCCAGCAGCATCACAGGAGGCGGTGCTGCAAGCACTTAGAGCCAAGCACAATAAATAACCACGGATGTGATTGCAGACTGCCGTGAATGCCTATTGATGAATCGCGTAAGGTTTGACAAGGGAACCATTAAAGGGTACAATAATAAGGTACTCACACAACGGTTACCAGATTATGTCATTTGAGGTCTACTGCATAACAAACAAATTGAACGGCAAGTTCTATGTTGGGATTACCACCAAGGGCTATAAAAACCGGTTTGCAAGCCATGTTTGGAACTCAAGAAAATCAAGCGGAAATTGCAGGTCGCTATACAATGCCATGCGAAAATATGGCCAAGATTCTTTCAGCGTTGAGCTGATAGATACCGCATCAAGCTTTGAAGAAATGAATCAGTTAGAGAGGAAGCATATCGCAAAGCTTGGAAGCCTGCACCCTAATGGCTACAACCTAACAGACGGAGGTGATGCCGGGTCATTTGCTGAGGAAACTAGGCTGATGGCTTCCAAGCGATTAAAAGGCAAGCCTATGGGTGAAAAAAACAGACAAGGATTGATTAAGGCTTGGGCTGATCCTGAGTTAAGGCAAAAGAGATGCGATGCCATCAAGGAGGCCATGAATCGACCGGAGGTTAAAGCCAATACAAGCGAGCGACAGAAAGGAAAGCCTAAAAGCGCGAGCCATATTGAGAGTCTGAGAAAGGCTAGAGCATCATCTGTAATTTGCGTTGAAACAGGAAATGTTTTTGAGGCCGTGATTGATGCGGTCCACTGGGTTAGATCGAAAGGAAAGTACCATAAAGCAAATCATGGTAAAATATTAAGGGCATTGAAGCGAGAGGACTACACGGCTTACGGGTACCACTGGAAGCGCAATGAAGGCTGAAGAAATAGCAGACTGTCGGTCCAACCTATTGGAGTTTACAAGAACAATGTTCCGCGCTCGCAAGGGCGTAGATGTGAAGCTTAACTGGCATCAGGATGCAATCTGTAATGCTCTTGAGCGTGTACTGATGGGCGAGTGCAAGAGACTGATAATCAATATTCCGCCCCGCAGCGGCAAAACTGAACTTGCCGTTGTGAACTTTATTGCATGGGCTACCGGCCTATATCCTGACAGCGAGTGGATACACGCCAGCTACTCAAAGCGATTAGCTACCAACAACGCCTACGGTGTGCGTGAGGTTATGCGCCATGAGGTGTATCAGCAGATATTCCCGTGGGTAAAAATACGCGACGATAGTGCTGCTAAAGACGAGTTTCGGACAGAGCAGGGCGGCGTGGTGTATGCAACTGGCTCAGAGGGTTCAATTACTGGCCGGGGTGCTGGCGGTATGTCTGGCCGCTTTCAGGGCGCAATCGTTATCGATGACCCGCACAAGGCCGACGAAGCGACATCGGAGGTAATGCGGCAAAACACGATTGACTGGTTTCAAACCACGCTGGAAAGCCGTAAAAATAGCCCTGAAACTCCAATCGTAGTCATAAAACAAAGGCTGCATGAAAATGACCTGTCAGGCTGGCTATTGGCTGGCGGCAATGGGGAAAAATGGGAGTGCTTGAAGATACCAGCCATTGATGAAGATGGTGAGAGCTTTTGGCCTGAGCAGTTCCCGCTAGATATGCTGCGCCGTCTTGAAAGAGCAAACCCGTATGTTTTTGCGGGGCAGTATATGCAAAGCCCTGCGCCAAAAAGTGGCGGTGTTTTTGATGCGCACAAAATAGAAATTGTGGACGCGCTGCCAGCTGGCCTATCGGGCAAGGTGCGCGGCTGGGACTTGGCAGCTACGGCGAAGGGTGGAGACTGGACGGCTGGCGTGCTGCTGGATGTGTCGGGCGGCTTTACCTACATCGTCGATATCCAGCGGATCAGGGGTAGCGCCCATGATGTGGAGCAGCTATTGGTGAGCAGCGCAAAAAACGACGGCTCTGGCGTTGAGCAGTCCATACCGCAAGACCCTGGGCAAGCAGGCAAGGCACAGGCCGCCTATCTATCCAAGCGGCTGACGGGCGCGAACTTTCATTTTTCCGTCGAATCGGGCGACAAGGCAACCAGAGCCAGCCCTTTTTCGTCGCAAGTAAACGCTGGCAATGTCAAGATGATCAAGGCACCTTGGAACGCGGATTTACTGCACGAAATGCGCAGCTTCCCATTTGGCGCGCACGATGATATTATTGATGCGTGCAGCCGTGCTTTTAACCGAATGGACAGGCCGCGCGAAAAATACACATGGGGCGGCTTCGCATGAAATGGTTTGATGGCTTGGTAAATGTGGTGGCTAATCTCGGCACAGCCAGAGATAAAGCCGCGCATACCTATTACGCAGCCGATTGCCTGCCACAGAATGAGCTGCTCAATATCTACCGCTCGTCTTGGCTAGGCAAATCCATCGTGGACTATCCAGCCGAAGACGCTACGCGCAAGTGGCGCAAATGGCGGGCGAACACAGACCAAATCACGCGCATCGAGGCGCTAGAAACCAGCTTGCAATTGGCAAAGCGAGTGCAGCAGGCCATGATTTCAGCGCGGCTATTCGGCGGCGCTGCGATTTACATCAATGTGAACACCAAGACGCAAGATAAGCCGCTGCAAATCGGCGCGCCTATCGCTTCGCTGATCGTTTTGCCACAGAGCGTGCTTACGCCTGAGCAGATTGTGCAGGACATCAATAACCCGTACTACGGCAAGCCCGAATTTTACCTACTGCAAAGCGAAGGCAAGTCCGTGCGCATCCACGCTAGCCGCCTAGTGATTTTTGTCGGTGCAGAGATGCCACACGGCGCAGCAGAGATGCTGGGCGTGCAAGGGTGGGGCGACAGTGTTTTGCAATCCACGCTCGATGCCATAAAGCAAGTCGACGCGACCATGGCTAACATGGCCAGCCTTGTTTTTGAGGCCAAGGTGGATGTTTTCAAATTCGAGAGCTTCGCAGAGATGCTGGCCGATTCTGCCAATGACGAAATGCTAGCGCGGCGCTTGAATCTGCAAGCCGCGATGAAGGGCATAAATGGTGCAGTGGTTATCGACGCGAAAGACGATTATGACCAAAAAAGCGCGTCATTTGCCAGCCTGCCAGAGGTGGTGGCTAAGTTCATGGAAGCCGTATCTGGCGCTGCCAGGATTCCAGCAACGCGCCTTTATGGGCGCAGCGCAGCAGGACTTTCAGGCACTGGCGATGGAGACGAGCGCGTTTACTATGACCGCATCGGGTATATGCAGGCCAGCGATATGACACCAGCTTTAGCCGCGCTTGACGAATGCTTGATATATCAGGCGCTTGGTGAGCGCCCGCCTGAGATTTACTACCAATGGGCACCGCTGCGCCAGCTCACAGAAACAGAGCGCGCGGATGTTTTTGCCAAGACCGCAACGGCTGCCCGCTCTTTGGCGGGAGCTCAGGCGGGCGAGCTGATACCAATGGATGCGCTCAGTGAGGCGCTGGTAAACGAGCTAACTGAACAGGGGATGCTGCCAGGCCTTGACCAAGCAATTGCCAAGTTTGGCAGCCTAAGTGGGCAGAGCTTGCCGCAGGAGGATTTACTATGACCATGCGATTTACAGATAAGGCCAGCGTTGGCGCAGTGAAGCAGACAGCGGAGGGCTACCTGGTTGCCACTTCGCGCGTGGCTCGCACTGGTGTGCAGGTTTATCTAGCTATGGAGCTGGGCGATATTGCAAAGGCTGCTGGATTCGAGCCAAATGACCATGTGCGCGTATATCGAGCGCCTGACCAAGTCTTCGCGGCTGATTCACTGGCCACTATCACGCGCCTGCCTATCACGATTGACCATCCAGCCGAAAATGTTACGGCTGAAAACTGGGCAGATTTAGCCGTTGGCGAAGTGGGCGATGCCTACACCAAAGACGGGGATTGGGTGATAGTGAACCCGATGCTCAAAGACGCAAAGGGCGTGCAGGCTGCGAAAACTACCCATAAAGAGTTCAGCCTTGGCTACTCAGCAGACATCATCAAAGCGCGGGATGGCGTGGACGCAGACTTTGAAATTTCCCAAATTCGCTACAATCATTTAGCATTAGTGCCGCAAGCGCGTGCTGGAAAAGAGGCGCGTATAGGCGATGGCTGGGGTGCAAGCCCTATCAAAGATTTTCAACCGAGCGTCAAGCTCAACAACCAAGGAGGGCGTATGCCTGATTTAAAGACGGTGGTGCTTGGCGATAAGGCCGTCCAAGTTGCCGATACCGATGTAGCAGCGATAGAGAGCTACAAAGCCGATATGCAGCGTAAGCTGTCCGATGCCGAAACATCCGCCAAGTCGCTAGCCGACTCGAAAGACGAAGAAATCGGCGCTCTCAAGGCTGAGTTAAAAACAGCCAAAGACGCAGCCGCTGCGATTGACATTGACGCACTGGTTTCCGCCCGCGCCGCTTTGGTGGAGATCATCAAAGAGCTAGACGAAACCATTGATGTTGAGGGCAAAGCCGACGACGACCTGCGCAAAGAGGCTGTGGCTTCCAAGCTGGGCGCGGATATGGTTGCCGATGCATCGCCAGCCGTCATTTTGGGTATGTTCAAGGCCATTGCTAAAGACAGCGGCAAGAATGTGAACCCAGCCGCCGCCGTTATCAAGCACGGCGTTAAGAATGTAGGCGATGCTGCCGCAGCCGAAAAAGCTGCTTGGCAGAAATCCATTGCTGACGCAAACGCATGGCGCAACAAGTAACCCAAGGAGCAAACGAAAATGCCTATTCAATTTAATCGCGACATCGCACCCTACGCAGTAGGTCGCCGCGTAAACATGGAAGAGTTCAACACTCTTACCCGCTCTGCTGAGGCCGTGATCGGTTTCGGCGCACCCGTGCAGCCCGGCACACTGGATCACACCTGCAAAGCACTCGTTGCCACTACAGGCCAGAATGTCTTGGGCATTACAGAGGCAAGCCAAGTGTTGCCAAACGCGGGCGATAACTACACGCAATATGACAATGTGTCGATCATCGAATCGGGCGTTATCGGCGTTGAGCTTGGCGGCAATGTGACTGTAGGCGCACAAGCCCGATGGGACACGGTCGCTAAAAAGTGGACTGCTGCTGCACAATCTGCAACGGTTGTTACCATCCCAGGCGCTCAGTTCGAGATCGCTGGCGCTTCAGGTACTGTTGGTGCTTTGCGCTACCGTCGCCCTGTTCCATCATTGTCAATCGCTACTTAAGGAGTAGAGCAACATGCAATTTAACGACCAACAAGCGCTGGCCTTCGTAGCAGGCCAAACTTTCCGCATCAACCAGCAGGTTTACGAAGCCCGTTATCCAGATTGGGACTTTGGCCGCTTGGTCTATGTCGATTCGTCTAGCCCTGAGTGGGCACCGGGCGTATTGACTTACACCAGCGACAGCACTGGCAAAGCCAATTGGCAAGCAGGCGGCGCGAAGGATGTGCCCTTGGCTGATGTCAACCAAGAAATGCAGCAGCGCTCTTTCAGCCTTGCCGCTATTGGCTATCAGTACAACATCGAGGAAGTCAACACGGCGCTTGCAATGCCTGGTTCCTCATTGTCTGACCGCCGCGCTCGTGCTGCCCGCTTGGCTTACACCAAGTTTATGTACGACCTGACGATCAAAGGCTCGCCTGAAAAAGGCTTGGGCGGCTTGATCAATTACGCGGGGGTTACGACTAGCAACGCGCCAGCCGATGGCGCGGGCAGCAGCACGCTTTGGGTGGATGCCGCTGGCGTAGGCCAGAAAACGCCAGCGCAAATCTTGCGTGACATCAACTTGGCTTTGATGGGTGTGAACCGCGCTACGAACGAAATCGAAATGGCTGACACGCTGCTGTTGCCTAATGAGGCTTTGGCCTACATTGCGCAAACTCCGTACTCAGCCACGACGATGGAAACCGTTCTATCCTTCGTAATGCGCACCAACATTTACACCCTAACCACAGGGCGTGAATTGACCGTGCGCGGCTTGGGCGCACTCAGCACGGGCGCAGCAAATGGCACGACTGGCCGTTTGGTGGCGTACAAAAACGACGCTGAATATGTCAAGCTGCATCTGCCAATGCCGCACCGCTTCTTGCCCGTTTACCAAAGCGGGGCATTGCAGTTTGAAGTACCTGGCATTTTCCGTACAGGCGGCGTAGAGATGCTGACTACCAAGACAGCCCGCTACATCGACCAGATCAGCGCTCCACCAGCCTGATAGCTACACGGGCTAGCAATAGCCTGCATAGCCTGCCCCTTGGCAACAGGGGGCGGTTATATGCAACCAGCGAAGGACACGCAATGGCAACGATTAAGAACAATGTAGGCAGCCCGTTCGATGTTGAAACAAAGAATGGCCCCGCTGTCTTACCAGCTTTTGGCACGCTAGAAGCTGAGTTTGAGCAAAGCTATTTAGACCTGCTATTGGCTTGCGGAACGGTTGTTTTGGATGAGCCAAGCAAGCAAGCGCCAAAGGCAGATGCCGATAGCAACGAGGCCGCCAAGCCTGCCAAAAAAGCAGTGAAGGCGAAGGCATAACTATGGCAGCCTACGGCGATGATTCGGGGTTTGCGGCTTGGCTAGCAGGCCAAGGCTTGACCCTTCCAGTTGGTGCGCCAGCAGTGGCTATTTTGCGGCAAATTGGCAGCGCATACCTAGACGCGGCCTATGGCGCAAAGCTGGGCTGCAGCCGTCGAGCAGGTGGCTTTACGCAGGCGCTAGAATGGCCGCGCTCAGGCCATGTAATCAACGGCGAAACCGTGCCAAGCGACCTCATACCGCAGGCATGGATAGAGGCCAGTTACCGCGCGGCATATCTTGAGGGCAGCTCCAAAGGCTGGGCAACCACTGGTGTGGATGCTTCGCGCCAAGTCAAGCGGCAAAAGGTGGCATCCATCGAGCGCGAGTTCTTTTCAGCCAGCGAATCCGCAGGCACCGACGCAGCGGCTGGGATGCCCTCGGACTCCATCATCAACGGCATGGTCAAGCCGTGGCTGTGCAGTGGTGTGCGCCGAATGACAGACCTTTTCCGAGTGATATAAATGGCCGATTTTTACCAAGAAATGGCTGACATGGTGCGCGATTTGCTATCGCCAACCAGCGCGGGGGGACTAGGGCAAGGCGCTATCACCTTGGTGCGCGTGGTGCAAACCCCAAACCCTGCTCAGCCATGGGAGCCGCCAACGCAAAGCACTTTAACCGAAACCGAAACGCTCAAAGGCGCGGTGAGCGGGATTGATAGGCGCTTGGTGGGCACCGAGGCAGGCGGCGCGGTGATACTTGAGAGCGACCGCATAGCTATCTGTGAAGTGCCAGCCATGTCATATCAAGCTGGCGATGTGCTGCAGGTGGATGGTGTGCCAGTGCATATTTTATCGGTCGGGCGCATACCAGCCGCTGGCATTACGGCGGCGGTGCAGTTCATCATTCGCGGCTAGCGTGGTGAGCCATGGCAACCCGCCCCAGTAACGCCCAAGCCCGACTATTCGCGAATCTCATAGCGGAGCTAGAGCCACAGGTGCAGCGCGGCTTCATGGCAAGCGTGACAGACTTGCAAGCCAATGTGGACTGGCGTTCGCTACTGCTGGCATTGGAGCGCGGCGATATTTACGGCGCTATCACGGCCTTGAATATCAGCACAGAGGCATGGGCAGAGTATTCAGCCGCCGTTACTGGTGCATACGCCAAGTCTGGCGCTGCCACGGCCGCGCAAATATCGGCGCAGGGCATAGCAGGTGTTGGCATTCGTTTTCAAATGAGCAACCCCGCTGCGCAAGCATGGATAGCCAAGAATGTGGGCGAAGCGATTACGGGCTTTACGCTAGAGCTGCAAAAGTCGGCGAGGCAGCTCATAGAGGCTGGCTATGCTGCGGGCAGTGGTCCGAGAACCATCGCCCTAGACCTAGTGGGCAGGTCAGTCGCAGGCGGCGCTAGAGGGGGCGGCATCATGGGGCTAGACGCGCCAAGGGCTGAGCGCCTGCAAATTGTGACCAACGCCATGCGAACGCCAGAGGGTGTGCGTGGGCTAGTGGTGAAAGGTGAAGATGGCAAGTTCAGACTAAGGTACAAGGTAAACCCCGCCACCGAGCAGCGCATCCTCAAGGCTTATCAGGCTGGCACGGAGGTGCCACTGGCAGAGCGTCTTATTAGCGAGCGCCAATACTCCAACGCCCTACTGAAAGCAAGGGCTGATACCGTGGCTGCCACCGAAACGGGCAGCGCCGTTATGAGCGCGAGGCAGCAACAATGGGCGCAGCTTGCCAATGCGAATGGGCTAGACGAACGCGCCGTTGTCAAGACTTGGCAGCACAGGCGCGGGGCTGGCAAGTATTTCAGGCCTACCCATCTAGCCATGAATGGTGAAAGCGTGCAGGGGCTTTTCACGCCCTTCGTGCTGGCGGATGGCTCGGTTATGCAGCACGCTAGAGACACGGCGGGCGGCGCTAAAAACATCATCAACTGCGGCTGTGATACGACCTACTCACTCAATCGCGCCTATGGGGGCGCTTTGGTATGAGCAAAAGTTTTGCTGCCCAAGTGGGCAAGTGGGCGTCGCAGTCTGAAAAGCGAATCACGGCGGTGCGTAACGCCTCTATTGACGCGCTGGCCGCTGAGATGGTCAAGACCAAAGGCCAAGGCGGGCGCTTGCCTTTTGACACTGGCAATTTGGCGCTATCCATCTTGGCATCTAAATCTGGTATGCCCAGCATCAAAGAGGGCAAGTTTTCAGGCGGCAATGTGGGCGCGGTGACAGCCACGCTACGGCCAAGCGAGACAGTTTGGATTGGCTACCAAGCCAGCTATGCGCGGCGCATGAATTACGGCTTCGTAGGGGCTGATTCACTTGGCAGAAACTACAATCAAAGCGGGAACTATTTTTTAGAGCACGCCATAAAACAATGGCCTGCAATCGTGGCTAAAACGGCAAGCAAGTTGCAAAAAGAATCTGGCGGGTAAAACAATGGCAGCACCTACTACTGAAACAGCCATTTGGATGGCTATCAAGGCCAAAATTGCAGCCATGTATTTAGACAGCTTGCCTATCGCATGGCCTGCCCAAAAGTTTGCAGCGCCCACTCCTGGCGGTGTGCCAGCGCCTTACTTGCGAGTGGGGCGGGTTTCCGTCGCGCCAGTGCGCCAGTTTATAGACGGCGGCAAGCCCCATCGTCGCAGCGGCTCTATTGTGATAACGGTCGTGTACCCGTTAGGCGCGGATGTGGCCATATTTGACCAAATGGCGGGGCGCGTGGCACAATACTTCAAAGACGGAACCCAGATGTTTTACGGCGGATTTTGCGTGAAGATTACAAGCGCACCCACTGTTCAAGAGGGTTTCGAGGATAACGGCTATTGGCAAGTCCCAGTCGTTATTGATTGGGAATGTTTTGCGTAAATTTTTTGGAGGTGGCTATGTGCCCAGAATGTGAAGCACGAAGAGAGCTAGTGCGCAAAGCGTGGCTGCAGGCCAATGGCGCAGCTTTGGTAAAAAATGTTGCAAAAGGCGCAGCCGAATTGGTGGGCGTGAAAGCAAAAACAGGCATGGCTGATTTGGCTGCTGAGAATAATCAGACGCGCAAGTCAACTGCAGAAACTGGCAAGTCCGCCAGCTAATTCGCCCTGCTAGGGCATCTTTTTTTATGTGAGGTTATTATGGCAGGCGAATTATATGCAATCGCGGGTTCTAAATTATTTATCGGCGACCGCGTAAGCGGGAAAAGCAGTGTCACGGCATCAGATTTTGCCAATGCAAATTGGGTAGAAGTCGACGGCTGGACAAGCGCGGGTCAAGTGGGTGACACGCAAGAGGTCGGCGAGCAAGCGATGATTAAAGACCGTCGCGTTCGCAAGTACAAAACCACGCTAAACGCGGGCAACATGGAAAACCAGTTTGTGCCCATGGCGCTAGACGCAGGGCAGAAAAAATTCAAGCAAGCGATTGAGGATTGTGCGCCGTACCAATTCAAAGTGGAATGGGGCGCGGATTGCGTGCCCACTTCAACGGTTACCATCACTGTTGCCACGCCAGGCGTGGTGACTTGGAACAGTCACGGCTTGGCAGCAGGCCAGCCCGTGGCATTTACCTCCACTGGCACACTGCCCACAGGCTTGACCGCTGGCACGGTTTACTATGTAGTCGCATCTGGTCTGACGGCAAATTCATTTAGCGTCGCTGCCACAGCAGGCGGCGTAGCTATCAACACCACGGGCGCAGGCTCAGGCACGCACACGGCATCTGCTCCACCCGTAGGCATGACCGATATGTTCTACGGCTTGGCGATGCCTGGCGCTCGCTCAGGCGGCGAAGCGGACGCGCTCAATATGCGTACATGGTCAATTGCGATTGATTCCAACATCGTTGAGATTTGATGGTTTAGGGGCGGCAAGCGTGGTTCACTTGCTGCCCCTTCTTTGAACCTGAACCGAGGACTTTCAAATGGATATCAAAAACTTTGTTCTGACCGATGGCGCTTTAGATCTGATTGACAACGGCCATTTTGTTGGTGACTTGCCAAATGCCGATGGCGTGCGCCTCAAAGTGCTTGGCCTGCAGTCCGAGGTGGTGCGTAAGGCGCTCGACCAAAAGCAAACCGCAAAGCGCCTGCAAAAAGGCGGCGCTGCGCTCACGGCTGACGAAATCGCAGATTGTATGCGTGCAGTTTTGGGCGAAGTGGTGCTGCAAGACTGGGACGGCATTACCAGCGGTGGCATCCCAGTTATGTTTACGCGCGATGTGGCCAAAGAGTGGACAGGCGGGCGCAAGGGCGCGAAGTTTGCAGACTTGGTGCTGCTGGCGGCGCAACGCTTGGATGAAGGCGCTAACGACTTCGCCGAGGCAGCAGCAAAAAACTGACAGCCCGCCTGAGGTGGGCGCTTGATAACCCGAACGCGCAATTTGAGATTGATGCGTTTAACAAATTCAAGCAGCCCATTCCCAAAAGCCTGATAGCGCCTGATTTGCACGATGTTGAGCACACGATTTGGCGTGCTTTTTGGGAGCTATCTATTGAGAGGGCTAGCGCGGAGGTGGCGATAGGGTGGCGGGCTATCGTGGATTATTCAAAGTATGTCGGAGTGCCACCCGATATATTTAAAAGACTGATTCGAGCCATGGATGAAGTCTATCTGGGGCACAAAAATGGCAGCGGTAAAACATTTACAAAAGAAATGCTAAAGAGGTAGTTACATGGCTGAAATCGCTGCGCTTGGTCTAAGAATAGACGGCATCTCGGATGTAAAAAAGGGCGGCGACGCTTTAGACAAGCTGGCGAAATCAGCCGATGGCGCGGCGAGGTCGCAAGGCAGACTAGCCGCCGCTGCATCTAGCTCCACACTCACAGTATCGGCACTTGGAAATGTAGCAGCCCGCGCGGCTGGCCTGATTGGCGCAGCACTTAGCGTCGTAGCTATCAAAAACTACGCTGACGCTTGGTCAGATATGCAAAGCCGCGTCGGGGCTGCCACGGGCGATATGGCGGGCGCGGCTGCCAATATGCAGCGTTTGGTGGATATCGCCAACGCATCGTATTCACCCCTGCAGCAAACGGTTGATGTTTACGCGCGAAATGTGGCAGTCTTGGCAGACCTTGGCAGGGGTGCAGCGGACGCTGCAGACTTCACCGAATCGCTAAACCACATGCTTGTCATAACTGCCACGCGCGGAGAGCGGGCGGCATCGGTGCAGAACGCGCTCAGTAAGGCCATGGCGGTAGGCAAGCTGCAGGCCGAAGGGCTAGAAACCGTCATGGCAAACGGCGGTGAGGTGGCTGCAGCACTGGCAAAAGAGCTTGGCACAACGGTATCAGGGCTGCGCCAAATGGCGGCTGACGGGGAAATCACAGGCGATGTGATAGCCAATGCCGTGATAGGCTCACTTGAGGGCGTGCGCTCAAAGGCCGCCGAAATGCCTGCCACGGTTGGCGATGCGTTTGTGCGTGTGCAAAACAATGTCACGGAGCTTGTGGGCACGATAGACAAGGCCACTGGCGCATCTTCGGCAATATCCGAGGCGATTATGTCTGCGGCAAATGGCGTGCGAACATTCGGCGTTTATGCGGCGGCTGCAGCCACTTTGATGCAGCCAGCATTTAGCGCCATAGGCTCGGCAATCGGCGCAGTGACTAAATATGCAGATTTTGCGCTTGTCGCACTAGCTGGCTTCGCAACGCCCACGCTTATAGGGGGCGTGGTGGCGCTGGCCTCAGCACTGGCAACGGGACTGGTTGGCGCTATCAACATGGTGAAAGCAGCCATGATGGCCAACCCGATTGGAGTTTTGTTAGCGGCGCTGGCGCTGGCGGGGTACGCGGCCTATAAGTTTCGAGACGAGATTGAAGAAGCCATTGGCATTGATGTAGTGCAAACGGCAAAAGATGCCGCGAATATGCTCATAGGCTCATTTATGGCAGCCTACGAGGCGATTTCCTTCACATGGGAAAACCTAGGTGACATCATAGGCGGCGCGGCTTATGGCGCGGTCAATATGGCGATAGCGGCGATAAATACACTTATCAAATCGTCGCTGGCTGGCATGAATTTGCTAATTGACGGGATAAATAAAATCCCTGGGGTCAAGATACCCAATATCGCAATCGCGATACCTGAGCTAAAGAACGCCTACGCGCAGCGCCTAAAAGCCGCCGCCGCTGGCAACAAGTCTATCGCCAAGGCTTTTACCAAAGACTATGTAGGCGCTATATCAGACGGCATATCTGGCGCTATGAAAAAAGCAGGCGCGGCTGCGGGCGGCGCAGCTGGCGGGGCGGGTAGGGCCAAGGGCGCATCATCTGGAGCAGGCGGCAAGGCAGGCGGCGCAAGCGCACAAAACGATGCCGCTCAAAGGCTGATAGATAGCCTAAGCCAGCAGGTCTATAACCTTGAAAAGCGCACCGCGCTGGAAAAGCTCTACGCTGATATTCAAAAAGACAATATCCAGCTCACAGCCGCGCAGATGGAAAAGGCGGTAGGGCTAGCCAAGGCGATAGACGCGGCGGCTATGGCTGAGCGCAATAAAAAGGCAGAGATTGATAAGCAGAATTTGGCTTATCAATTGCAGGAAAGCCTGATAGCCAAGCAGCAGGGCTATCAAAAAGAGCTTGCCGCCTACGGCATGGGCAGCAAGGCTGGAAAAGAGGCAGCAGAGCGCATATCCATACAGCAGCAGCAACAAAAAGAGCTGCGTGATATGGCGCAGCAACACCAGCAGGAAATGCGGGCAGCGGAAAACGAGGCAGAGCGAGCGCACTTGCAATCCATGTATCAGCAGCGCGTGGATATGTTGCAATCCACTTTCCAGCAAGAAATCGCGCTCTACGATGAATATCTAGTCCAAAAGCAAGAAAAAGAAGCGAATGCCGCGCTCGGTGTGCAGCAGGCTATGCAAGACTTCTTGGATAACTCGCAAAACCTGTACCAACAAGCGCAGGATATGACGACTAGCCTGCTGGAAGATGCTCAGAGCAAAATCAGCGATGGCTTTATGGCCATTCTTGACGGCTCAAAGAGCGCGGGCGATGCGGTCAAAGATATGGCCAGAGGCATGGCGCAGTCGGTTATCAAGGCGCTGGTGGACATGGCCGCTCAGTGGCTGGTTTATAAAGCGGTGCAGATGTTTGTGGGCAAGTCCACGCAAAGCGCGGGCGCTGGCGCACTATCGGCAAACGCCGCTGCTACATCTATGCAGGCAGGCATTGCAGCGTTTGCCAGCACTGCAGCAATCCCTGTTGTCGGACCAGCACTAGCGCCTGCAGCAATGGCGGCTGCCATATCTGCCACAGCCCCAGTTGCAGCGGCAATCGGCGCTATGTCGCTCACAGGCATGGCGCACGATGGTATTGACTCAGTACCACGCGAAGGCACTTGGCTGCTCGACAAGGGCGAGCGCGTCATGACAGCCAACACCAGCGCCAAGATGGACGGGGTGCTAGAGCGCATCGACGCAAGGCAGCGCGGCGCTATGGGTGGCGGTGCTGCAGGCGGGGGGCAAGTGGCCTACTCAGCGCCTATCATCAACATCATCGAAGATTCGAGCAAAGCAGGCCAAGTCACCAGTGAGCGCGATGCGGATGGAAATTACAGCACTGATATTTTTGTTTCTAACATCATGCGCGGCGGCGAAGAGGCGCGGGTTTTAGAGTCCACATATAACCTGAAACGGGTAGGCACATAACCATGATTACAACCAACATCAATTACCCTGAGGTGTTCCCGTGGCCAAGTGTGGATGGCTACAAAATCCAACACACCAACATGATTGAGCGCAGCAATTTGGACAGCGGCAGGGCGCGGCAAAGGGTGCGCTTTAGCAAAGTTCCATCTACTGTAAACGCCTCTTTCTTCTTTGACACAGACGAGCAGGCTGCGGCGTTTGAGGCGTGGTTTAGGGATGTGCTCAAAAACGGCGCTGGGTGGTTCAATTGCAGGCTCAAAACATCTATCGGGCTTGGTTATTATGTTTGCCGCTTCAAAGAGGTGTACGAAGGCGCGAACCCTATCGGCATTTGTGCGTGGGAGATAAGCGCGGAGCTTGAGATATGGGAGCGCCCACTGCTGCCAGTTGGCTCAGGGCTGTTCCCTGAATACCTAGTTGAAGCGGCCATTTTGGACAGAGCCATGAATGAGCTATGGGCTATCAATTGATAGAATGGTCGTATGGCAATCTCCACACTTTTACAAACCGTTTATTCCACAGCTCCGCCAGATGCGTTGATTCTCGAGACGATTGAAATACGGGTGTCTGGGCAGCAGCCCCTAAGATATGTAGATGGCTTTGAAGATATGCAGCTTGGCACGACGCTGGGGGCAGGGCTTATTTATCACGCATTTACCGCTGCGAACATCTCTATTGACCTGCCAAAAGTCAGCGCAGGCGGCAATCAAACCCTTAAATTCGGCTTTGCTGGCTCTGCTGATATTGCAGAGCCTTATATCCGCGCTGCGTTGGAATCCACCACGCCTAGCGTTTTGATTTATCGCCAGTACCTTGCCAGCAACCGTAGTAAGCCATGCCGAACGCCCTACACCATGACCATCGTGGGCGGTGAGATTAAAGGCGGCGATGTGATTTTCGAGGCCGCATATATGGATATGCTCAACCTTGCATGGCCTAGAGAGCGATACACCAGCGAATCCGCACCTGGCATTAGGTATATGTAATGCGCCGGCTCCAAGACTACATAGGCACTCCATTCATGCACAAGGGGCGTGACTACCCGAATTTTGACTGTTGGGGGCTTGCAAGAGACGCACGAGCCCACCTTTTTGGCGGGCGTGAGCTGCCCGCATTTGCAGACATTGCGCCAATCCAAAAGAAGGCGCTGACGAAGGCGACGCAAGAGATTGTTTTAAGCGGGTTTGTCAAAGAATCCGCCCCAGTGGCAGGCGCACTGGCCACGGCTTGGATTGGCGGCCTATGCGTGCATATCGGCATCGTGGTATCGGTGGACGGGCGTATGTGGGTGCTTGATACTGAAGAAGGGCACGGCGGCAGGCTAAACCGAATTCAAGATTTTGAGCGGCTCTATGAGAGGGTGATTTACTATGTGGAAACTTGAGGTTTACCCCTCGCTAATGGAAGCGCCCGCGATTGAAAAATACAATCGCAGTGGCAGCCTTGCTGACTTCTTGAAAGAGGCTGAGATAGAGTGGGAGGGGCGCGAATACCAGCCGATTGTCGTGACGGTAAACGGGCAAGATTACCCAGTTGCGAGCTGGAAGAAGAAGATTAAATCAGGCTCGATTGTCAAAATCCGCGTTGTGCCAAGCGGTTTCATTGGCAAGCTGATTGGCAAAATCCTAGGCTTCATCATGAAGCTGTTCGGCGGCAGCAAAAAACAAAATGCGCGTGTTGATACTGGGCAGGCACGAAGACTCGAATCAGTAGAGGCCTCTAATAACCAGCCTAAACTGGGCGATGTGGTGCCAGAGATACTGGGCACATTTCGCAAATATCCCGATTACCTAGTGCAGCCTCATAAGTATTACCTACCCAATGACCCAAGGACTCAAATCTTAGAGTTTCACGCCTGTATTGGTCCAGGGGAGTACGAAATCGATTCACAAGATGTGAGGATTGGCAACACAGAGTTTCAACATTTGAAAGGTGATTATTCACAATATGTTATTTATCCGCCAGCCGCTGACTTAATAAATGTAACAACAAACACAAACTGGCATAACAGCCCAGAGGTCGGTGCCACCTCTAGTGGGTCAACTGGGATAGATTTGAATAGTGAGATATTAAATTTTGAGAACACGCAGGCTACTTCATATACTTACTCGTCAGGCAATACAATAACCCGTTCAAATGGTGTGTGGCCTAGCGGGTGGGAAGTAGGAACTATTATTAGAGTTGCACGCAAACTCACTTATGGGCTGTCGTACACATATTTAACAAGTGCTTTCAAGGCTGTTAATTATTTCCCTGGTTTTGGTCCATATCAGTCATTCTATGGAACGACTTTAACTGGTGATTTTAAACATCTGGAAACTATTAAGCCATCTCCAGCTAAGATATTTATTGGCTACTCTCAACAAAATACAAACACTCCTGTTTACCTCCCCACTTTATCACTGATGGTACTCAATGGATATGGGCAGCAAGCTGTTCTACATGGGACTAATAGCGTCACCTTCTATAACCCATCAAATGTAGGCGGTTTTTCTAGCCCAAGCGTCCAACTTTATGACCCGTTTGCAGGTTTCAAGATTACATCCATTACGCCAACCCAAATTACGGTTGAGAGAGTGGTAGTGCCTTTTGGAGCCAGTTTGGACTATGCCAATTTCACTGTCGATACATCTTTCCAAGGTTTTACAGACGGGACTGATTCTGGCACTTTGTCATTCTTAGCTTCCAATGCTTTTGGTGCTCGTTCAGCAGCTTTTGCGGCTACCCCAAGTGGTGAATTAACCACCACATTAGAGCTTGATTTTTTCTTCCCTTCAGGTTTATCTATTGTCTCAGATACAGGGAGTTTGGGCAGCATTAGTGTGAGTGTGGAGGTTACTATTACAGACTTCGACACGGGGCAGGCCGCTACTGTGAACTACACATTTACAGATGCCACCATTGACCAGATTGGTTACACAAAAACTATCAAATTAGGTCCGACTGATGATGGTCAGGATTCAGGGTTGTTCTCTAGACCTATTCGACCAATAGTGTCTGTTCGCCGACTATCTGAGGCATCAACATCAACATCTGTGAATGATAAAGTTACATGGCATGGGTTGAAGTCTTTACTTCCGAATGTGAACAGTTACCAAAACTGGACGACAATTGGTGTTAAATTGCAGAGTGGTGGTAAAGTTAGTGGCACATCTGAAAACCAAATCAACCTTATCGCCAAGCGCAAAATTGAGCCAGTGGCAGGTGGCGCAAGGCGCGTCTCAAGCCGCATAGAAGACTATGTAGCGTACATCGCCAATACAGCAGGCTACACAGCAGCGCAGCTCGACATCGAGGAGCTAACAAGGCTTGGTAGCAAGTGGGCAGATAGGGGCGATTACTTCAACCATATTTTTGACGAAACCACGGTGCAGGCAGCCATATCCACGGCGTTAGGCGCGGGCTACGCTGAATTGACCGTTGAAAATGGCAGGCTGAAACCAGTGCGCGATGAAGTGCGAACGGTTTTCGAGCACGCCTACAGCCCTCAAAATATGCTTTCAGGCGGCTTAGGCAGGCAATTCAAATCACCTCGCCCCGATGATATTGACGGGGTGGAGGTGGACTACTTAGACACTGAGACTTGGACGCGCAAGACCGTCATTTGCACGCTGCCAGGCTCTTTGCGAACGCGGCTTAAAAAAATCAAAATCGACGGCGTGGGCGATAAGACCCGCGCTTGGCGGGCTGGCATGAGGGAGCTGCGCCAAGAAAAATATCGCATTTGGGGCTATAGCTTTTCCACTGAGCTAGACGCTATGTGTTCCAGCTATCTAAGCTATGTGCCCATTTATGACGATATTCCCAAATATATGCAGACGGCGATGGTGGAAGGCTCTACATCAACCGCTGGCGTGACTTACATCACCATTTCTGAGGCGGTGAAATATGATGAATATGGCGCGGCTGCGACACTGGTTTGCGCGATGCGGCGCAGGGATGGCACTTCTACCGAGTTTATGACGATTGAGCGCGATACCAGCCTTGCGCCTAATGTGGTGAAGATTCCAGCCGCTGAGTACGCCAAGCTGCCTGAGCAATTGAAGCAGGCCACATATAACCACGACCTTGGCACTGGTGAGCCTTTGCATATCTTCGTCGGTATAGCAAACCGCCTTTGCTTTCCTGCACTAATTGTCGATATTTCGCCTTCGGGATACAATAAAACGAATGTCAAGGCCGTGAATTACGACCCCCGCGTGTACGCGGACGATGACAACCAACCCCCACTGGACGCATAGCTATGGCCTACACCCCATTTAACACCAACAACGCCCTGCCTTCGGCCGATTTTAAAGACCTATCCGATAACGCGGCGAATACGGACATCGCGGCCAATAGTCGCACCAGCCGCACATGGGCGGATAGGCTTGGCAATGTGCGAAAAACGCTATGGGGCATGGAGCAAGATTTTAATGACTTCATTGCTGCGTCTGGCTTTGTGAATTTGGGCAACTATACAGCAGGCTTGGTGCTAAATAACTTCAACACCACTTTTACCAAGGATGGCATTGCGTATCGCGCAGCGCCTACGACCGTGCTGCCCTACACCACCACAGGCGTTTGGGCAAGTGAGTCAAGCAAGTTCGTGATAGCTGGCGATTCATCGCTGCGTCAAGACTTGGCGGCGTTTTCAGGGGCAGGGCTTATCGGCTTTCGGCGCTATCCCACGCTTCCCGCTACTACCGTGGACGCGGCTTTTAAAGCCAGCGGTGTTATCAGCGTGGTATCAGCGGGGGCAGTGGGCGATGGCGTGGCAGATGATACAGCCGCGATAGTTTTAGCTGAGGCAGCGGCTTTCGTATCAGGGGCGCAGCTGCTTTTTCCAGCTGGCTATACCTTCACATCAACCGCATCAATTGAGCTGCGCGTGCCTCTAATGGGCGCGGGTGCAACACTGGTGGCAACCAATCCAGCGGAGCGCACAGATAGGATTTTAGGCGCTTTGCTGCGAATGACATCCCCCCTCGCATCTATCAGCGGCCTGAAACTGGTGTGCAACCATAAAACGGCTGGCATTAGCGCAAAAAATACGCTCGCAGCCGTGGTAAGGGAGGTGCAGATTATTGACCCCATACTGGGCGGGCTGACATTCGAGAATGTGAGTATGGCAGCAGCCATTGGCAACACTGCAACCGATTGCAGGGCGATATTGACGGATTTGGATAGCGGGGATGGGTTCTTAGCCATTAACTGCAACATCGCCAATTTCCAAGGCAACCAAACGCACGGCTTCCAGCGGTTTGGCGCAGCGGTTCGGCAAACAGTATCGGGTGATTTTTTTGCGAATGTTTCAGACGGCATTGCATCTGGCGCAAACTGGCCATACCCAAGTCCGCCGCCGTCGTTTTTTATTGCAGGATTTTGTAACGACTCGTATTCTTCGTGCCAATTTGATGGCGTTGTTACTTATGGATTTCAAACATCTACACTTGATTATTATTCAAGCTCAATCGTTTTTGTCAACGGAGCTAGTACATATCAGCCTGTTTTTGTTTTGAACGGAGTGCAGATTGGTAACAACGCGTCCGCACTTAGCGCGTATGGGTTAATGTCTTTCGGCTCTGAAGACACAGGGATT
>Ga0208693_1000765_pt1 | contig 24845 bp, 30 predicted proteins | sample AD_UKC071_MetaG_FD_184438 | JGI IMG/M metagenome (GOLD analysis project Ga0208693, IMG submission 184438) | Active sludge microbial communities of municipal wastewater-treating anaerobic digesters from USA - AD_UKC071_MetaG (SPAdes) (version 2) | ecosystem: Engineered > Bioreactor > Anaerobic >... | reverse complement strand
CTCCTGACAACATCCCCGATGCCATCGCGCTTCATCCCCAGTGTGCCTATACAATCGTGGAGACCCACAGCCTCGGGGATGAAGGGACAGTTATCTCCCGCATCCTGTTGGATATAGAAGAAGATTCCTATACCTATAAATACCCTGGGGAACGGGGATTTCTCGTTTCAAAGCTGATTTCCATTCAGCATCCCGGGGAATAAAAAGACGCCTCTCCTTTTTGGAGGGGCGTTTTTTAACGGGTTGAAGGCTTCCAGGTTCGCAGGCGCATGGCGTTGAGGATGACGAGCATGACACTGGCCTCGTGGGCCAACATGCCGCTGGCCAAGAAGACCTTTTCGCCCAGGACCCCGATGACGAGGATGAAGACTACGGCGACGGCAAACCAGACGTTCTGGCGAATGTTGTTGAGAGTGGCCTTGCCAAGGCGCAGAGCCCTGGTCAATCTGTTGAGGTTATCGCTCATCAGGGTGAGATCGGCTGTTTCGATGGCGGCATCGGTGCCGGCTGCCCCCATGGCGATTCCGATATCTGCCTCTGCCAGGGCGGGGGTGTCATTGATGCCGTCACCTACCATGGCGACAATGTGGCCCTGGCTACGATAGTCCTGGATGGCTTTGACCTTTTCTTCGGGCATGAGGCTGGCCCTGACTTCGTCCAGGCCCAGTTCGTCTGCTATTGCCTTTGCGGTGCGGGGGTTGTCACCCGTCAGCATTACGACTTTTTTGCCGCTGCGCCGGAGGTCGGCAACAGCTTCTTTTGCTTCGCTGCGAAGGGTGTCGGCGATGGCCACTGCTCCCAGGACTTGACCGTCAACAGCAACAGGCACGGCAGTTTCGCCTTTACCTTCCCGTTCCGTCATCCACTCTTTTACATTTTCCGGCAGGGAGACTCCTTGTTCAGACAGCAGCCGGGGGTTGCCCACCAGGACTTTCCTGCCCTCTGCTGTGCCGGAAATTCCGCCGCCGGGGAAGACCTGAATGTCTGTTGCTTCAGGCAAGGTCAGATCCTCCGCCAGGCGCAAAATGGCGCGGCCGATATGGTGCTCTGATCCCTTTTCCACTGCTGCTGTCAGGCAGATCAGTTCTTCTTTACTGGTACTGTCCGCCATGACAGCAGTGACTTCCGGCCGCCCCAGGGTGAGGGTGCCTGTCTTGTCAAAGGCCACCAGCGTGACTTTGCCGGCCTTTTCCAGGAACTCGCCGCCCTTAACCAGGACGCCGGATTTTGCGGCGTTGCCGATGCCTGCTACCATGGAGATTGGCGTAGAGATTACCAGAGCCCCCGGGCAGCCAATGACCAGGAGGGTCAGGGCCATATGCAGATTACGGGTTATGAGACCTACCACTGCTGCCAGGGCGATGATGGAGGGGGTGTACCAGCGGGAGAATTTTTCAATGAATTTCTGGGCGGGGGCTTTGCGCTCCTGGGCCTCTTCTACCATGTGCAGGATGTGGGCGAAGGTGGTGTCTTCGCCAACCCGCTGAGCCTCTATTTCCAGGTAACCAGCTTCCACTATTGTGCTGCTGAAGACCTGATCCCCTTCAGCTAAATCCACCGGCACCGATTCGCCGGTGATGGCGGCCTGGTTGACGGAAGCACTGCCCTTGACAATGATGCCGTCTACAGGAATTTTGGTACCGGAGCGGGCGAGAACAAGCTCTCCTTTCTCAACCTCATCGGGATCCACTTCCACTTCCGCGCCATTGCGCAGGACGATGGCAGAGGCAGGGGCCATTTCAAGGAGTTGCTGAATAGCGTCCCGGGTCTTGTTGAGGGTGCGGGCCTCCAGGTAATTCCCCAGGGCAAAGAGAAAGGTGACGGCGGCAGCTTCCCATTGCTCGCCAATAAAGATGCCGCCGATGGCCGCAATTGAAACCAGGAGCTGGATGCTGACCACCTTGGCCCTAAGGGCAATCCAGGCTGTTTGGGCGATGCGGTATCCCGCCACAATTGCCGCAGCAATCATGAGATAGCGCCGGGCTGGGGCTATTAGCCAGCCCAGGAGGATGAGGGCACCAGAAACTATAAGGGTCAGAAGTCTTTCGTTTTTTCGCAGCCACAGGCTGGCAGTCATTTAATCCCTCCTCTTCTTACTGGTCACCCCGTACCCCAGCTTTGTCACTTTTTCTTCAATCTCCTCCCAGGAGGCGACTTCATCATCATAGGTGACGAGGAGCTTGCTGGTGGTGTAACGGACTTCTGCTTCTTCAACGCCCTTGATCTTGCTCACTACACTGGTAATCATGTCGGCACAGCTTGGGCAGGACAGATTTTCGAGACGGGCGGTTACTTTTACTGCAGCCATGCTATCAGCTCCTCCACTTCTGGAACCCGCCGCGTGGCCTTTACCTCACCGTCAACTAACACAGCGGGGAGGCCACCGGCGTTGATTGCCATTATTATTTCAGGGTCAGTGATTTTCTCAATGGTCACTTGGGTGTCGACGGCGGCAACAGCTTTTTTTACGTGGGAATCCAACCTGGCGCAGGTGGGGCACCCTTCTACGCCCAATAAGGTAATCTTCTTTGTCATTTCGCAACACTCTCCTATTCTTACTGCCTTTATTATGGGGGATAACGCCAGAAAAAAACATGATTTGAATCAAATCGAAAAACCTTTGCGGGCAAATTAGCGTAAAAAATGTAATCCAGGCAGTCCCCTTGGACGCCTGGATTTTTTTGTGGGTGTGAGCCTATTTGTGACCTGCAGGGGCAAGGTAGATTGCGAATCTGCTCTTTCCATCCAGGTCGAGGTACTGATTGAGGGCATCATCGTCATAGGCATTTACTGCGCAGCAACCTGCATCGATTGCCTCGCAGGCCAGGTACAGATTCTGGCAGACATGGCCGGCATCCAGCCACAGGTAGCGCCATGCCCGTTCACTGTACCGCCAGGCTGTGCGGTAGGGCACCGCAACCCAGATAAATGTGACGGCGGCGCCTTCAATCCATTGCTGGTTCAAACAGATGGCGGCAATGATTTCGTCTATATCTTTATCTTCGCGGATAAGGACCAGCTGGTGGGAGAGGGCCAGGTATCGGTACAAGCCGGACTTGAGGCCGCTGACATTGGCGATGGACAGATAAGTGTCGAAGGGGTGGCGGCCGCCGGCAGAAGGTACGGTGCGCACAGTCCTGCTCTCCCCCTGTTTTTGGACGCCCTGGGTGGCCCACAGCAGCCAGGACAGTTCTTCCAGGCTTAGGGGCCGGGGGCTGAATTTCCGTCGACTGCGGCGTTTGTTAATGGCTTCAGCCACGCTTACTGCTCCTGTGGTGAGACTTGCGGGATCCGGGAGCACAATAGCTTCCCCCGCTTGGGGGGTCTCCAAGGGCGGACAGGGCAGTTCTTTACTTTGGTCTGATTCACTTAGATGGTGATACTTGGTGAGCTCCAAAAACTTTTCGCCGATGTTCATTATTTACCTCCTTATGCGGGGATGGGCCTTGTACAAATTCGAGGACCGTCCCCGTTTTGTTGTGGCCAGCTCGACGCGAAAGCCTTTGCGGCTCTGGTGGACGGTGGCCCACATGAAGCCAAAGAAAACGGCGGACCAAACAGCAAGGGTAACTGTCAGGCCAAAAGCTATGCGCAGAGCCGGCGGCCATGCCAAGGGGCGGCTGAGCAGATAGACAAGCCAGATAATGGTGTCAGGGAATCCCCAGGTAAAGGGCACCGGCGGAAATTGCCGGATATAGTCTATTAACGGGTTTGGGGGAAAGGTGCACAGGAGGCATAAGGCCAGCAGGGCAATAAACAGCCCGTTTACCAGGAACATCAGGAGGGCGCCACCGGCGCTGATTTTTTGTTGGGGGTTGTCGGGGTTATAGCGGGAGTTGGTAATGGAGTAAAACAGGCCGATGGCACTGGAGCCAAGAGAAAGTAAGACGGTAGCTAAGGCAACGCCGATGATGATTCCGGGAGCAAAGCCCAGGGCAATGGTGGTGCCGGTCAGCATAAGCTCCATGAGGATTAAGGAGGGGATTACTGCAGCCATTAACTTTCCCCAGACCACCGGCCAGCCGGCCAGGGGCACGCTGTTGAGAATCCATTCCGATTCTCCTTCCCTGCCAAAGGATTGCAGGGCCGAATTGCCGCTGAACATAATGGTATACATGACGAAAATTCCGATGAGGCTTTCCTTGGCTCCCGCCCCGGGGAGAAGTAAGACCCGGCCGACGAAGAAGGCCAATACCAGCAAGGGGGCTATATAGCCAAACCATTCCCGGGTATCCCGCCGCAAGCTGAGGAGGTCTTTTTTCGCTATTGCCCACATGCCCCGGGCCGGTGAAGCCAGGGCATGGGGTTGCCAAATATCTTCAGAGGTTTGGTCCTGGGGAACAGCCTTTGCTTTTCTCACCTTGGTTTTTTTGCGGGCACCTTCTCCCTGGCTCAGGGAAATCCAGCCGCGGCGGAAACCCCGTTCCACCAGGAGAAAAGAAGGAATCGAGACAGCGACTGCCAGGACCACTGTAAGCAGTGACCAGAGCAAGGCCTGGAGATGACTGCCGGTTGCACCCTTGAACAGGGCCAGGGATCCCCAACCCCAGGGGAACCAGTTCATTATTTTCAGCAATTGTCCCTGGTTGGACACCCAATTCGCCAGTTCAAAGTTGCCGCTTTGCACCAGGATGTTGGGGATTTGAAAAAACAGGGCAATGACGATGCCGCTAAGGGCACCAATGAAGCCCACAGCTTCTTTGCTGCGATGGGGGGGGACAATGCGCATTACTACTAAATTGAGCAGGGAAGCAAGGGCTATGCCCAGGGCATGCAAGGCAAGGGTGATGATTATCAGCCAGAGGTAGTAGAGCAGGGAAGCTTTTTGCAGCAACCCGAGAAACAGGCCCGGCAAAAAGACCATGAGGAAGGCAGGGAAAAAGTTGCTCAAGCCAACCTTGAGGATTTTGACGGCGAAAATAGCGCGGGTAGACACTGGGGCTGCAAAGAGGAGTTCAAGATCATCTGACATATAAAGGGTGACAAAAGAGGCAGTGACCCCAAAAAAGATGTTGCCAATTACTCCTCCCATGAAAACCAGGGAGAGAATGCCCTGAAAAGCTTGTGCCGGCACTGACACCATGGCGGTGTATGCTAATTTACCCAGGAAGACGAGCAGGGCCAAAAAGCCCAAGGAGGGCAAGAGGAAGAGCAGCCAGGTCAGCAGGGGCCACTGGCGCAATTTGTTCCAGGTTAAACGCAGTTCAGTGGCGGCTAATATCCGCAGATCCTGGGCGAAACTGTGGGGAGGGGGTGCCTCAGTTAAAGGGGTGGGAAGATTAATCATTCTTCTTTCTCCTCTAAACTCTGGATTATTTCACTGTGTTCGGGGCTGCTGGTCAGCTCCAGGAAAATGTCTTCCAGGCTTTGGCCTTGTCCGGCCTGAGCCCTTAGTTCTTCGGGGCTGCCCAGGGCAATGAGGCGCCCTTGCTGCAGGATGCCAACCCGGTGACACAGGCGTTCTGCTATCTCCAGGATGTGAGTGGAGACAAAGATGGTGGCCCCTTGTTCAACCAGTTGGGTCATGACATCTTTGAGCAGGCGTGCGCTGGCGGGATCCAGCCCTACGGTAGGCTCATCCATAAGAAGAACCCGGGGCTGATGGATTAAGGCTGCAGCCAAAACCACTTTTTGCCGCATGCCGTGGGAGTATCCTTCCAGGAGTTCGTCAGCCCGCTCTGCCAGGCCGAACATTTCCAGAAGCTGTTGTGCCCGGGGGCGAGAGATATCCCGGGGAATGCGGTAGAGGTCAGCAATAAGGAACAAAAATTCCCGGGCCGTCAACTTGCCATAGAGCTTTGGCTGGTCGGGGACATAGGCGAGAAGAGCCTTGGCTTGGGCCGGCTCTCTTACTATGTCATAGCCGCAGATAAAGCCGCGCCCGGCAGAAGGTTCAAGCAATCCTGTTAGCATTTTTATCGTGGTGGTCTTGCCGGAGCCGTTGGGGCCAAGGAACCCAAAAATTTCTCCTGCTTTCACCTCCAGGTTGAGCTGCTTGACAGCAGTGACTCCTCCAAAGCGTTTGCTAAGGTTTTCGGTTCTTATGAGGATATTTTCCAAATTACCTGCCTCCTAACAAATCAGTTCATATGCAATATATCACAAATAGGGCAGGGGCGAAACCCATAAGCACTTGTGTACCTGAATCGGAATGTTTTCCTGGTGGGGCAAATATATTTTAGCGAGATAAGCCATAGGGGTGATGATATGGAGGAACGGATGGCTCAGCTTCGGGAAAGAATTGCTCGCCGCATCAACCGCCACGGTATGACAATTCCTGCATTGATGTTTTTGGAAATGCACAAGCCCCTGGCCGGTGTTGGCGGCGCCCTTATCCAAATGCTTGCGCCGGGTTTGGATTGGATATTGGGAGAGCAGGACACCGAGGATTTAGCGATTCTGCTCAGCGACCGCCAGCAGGTTAACAGCCTGATGGCCCGGTTGGAAGAGCTGGATACCAAGAAGCGTAAGGAGGTGAAACATCAATGTTAGAGGAGATCTTTGTGGTCAATCGGCTGGTGCTCTTTGGTATCACTGTGGCCATCGCCGTCATCATGCTGATAGCAATCCGGCGGGCCAAGAAGGGCAAGAAATATTTCATTCGCCGCATTGCCGGTTTGGAGGCCATTGATGAGGCAGTGGGCCGGGCCACAGAAATGGGCCGTCCAGTACACTTCAGCCCCGGAATAGCCAGCCTCAGCGAAGAGACTGCGGCCCAGACCCTGGCGGGTTTGGCTGTCCTGGGCTATGTAGCTAGGTTGACGGCCAAGTACGACACCGATCTCATTGTCACCAACAGGATGGCGGAAGTATTGCCCATTACTGAGGAAGTAGTGCGTCAAAGCTATCTCAGCGAGGGCAAGCCGGAAAATTATAACCCTGATAACATCATCTTTTTGTCCGACGAACAGTTTGCCTATGCTGCCGGGTGTATGGGCATCATGTCCCGGGAGAAAGTCGCTGCCAACATTATGATGGGTGCCTTCTGGGCTGAGTCCCTCATTTTTGCAGAAGGGGGATTTGTAGCAGGTTCCATCCAGGTTGCCGGCACCGCCAATACTCATCAGCTTCCCTTCTTCCTTGCCGCCTGCGATTACTGCCTCATCGGCGAGGAACTGTTTGCGGCAGGAGCGTATCTCTCCCAGGATCCCATGCAGGTTGCCAGCATTCGCGTCCAGGATATCGGGAAGGTTGCCGCTGTGTTGCTCATCATTGTAGGCACAATTGCATCCACCTGTAACTGGCCGGTAATTATCGACTTTCTTGCCAAGTTTGCATCCTAAGGAGGCTAAATCTTTTAGGGGAGGTGAATTAAATGCGTCGTGAAGTCCCAATTGTCGTCACCTTTGTGTCCGGCATTCTCTTTTTGCTGGACTACTTTATCAAGATTCCCTATGTCTCAGAAAATGTGGTGGGTCAGTTTCTGGACTGGGCAATTATTGTTGCGGCCTTTGCTCTGATCCTGGGGGCGGCAAATATTTTCCGCATCCATATCTACAAGATTGTCAAGGGCAAAAAGGAGTGGTGGAACAGTCTCATCCTCCTGGTTGCCATGCTGGTCATGGCGGTTGTGCCCATTATCTGGACCCAGCAAAATGCCGTCTATACCTTCTTGTTTAAAAACATCTTTGAAAACCTAAACGGTACAATGTTTGCCCTGCTGGCCTTCTATATAGCCTCTGCAGCATACCGGGCATTCAGGGTGCGAACCAAGGAGGCTGCAGTACTGCTGGTGTCAGCAGTGGTGGTAATGTTGGGGGCCACCCCCATCGGCGCCAAAATATGGAGCGGTTTCCCCGAGTACTCCGGCTGGCTGCAAACGATATTTACCACGGCGGGCATGCGGGGGATTATGATTGGCGCTTCCCTGGGGGCGATAGTAACTGCCCTGCGGACCATTTTTGGCATCGACAGATCATACTTTGGCGGCCAGTAGGGGCTGCCCAGCAATAGCAAAGGGAGGTGAAATTCCGTGAAGCTGCTTGAGATACTGCAAAATATCGATCGGAGAATCATCTACTTGATTCTTGCCCTTTCGATTATTCTTCCCCTGCTCTTTCCCATCGGGTTTCCCGTGGATATCACCCAGAATACCCAGGATGTCTACGATCTGGTGGATAAGCTTCCCGCGGGCTCGGTAGTCCTGCTGTCTTATGACTGGGATGCAGCCAGTGCCCCGGAGCTCCTGCCCCAGGCCGAAGCGCTGACCAGGCACATCCTCGATAAAAAACTAAAGTTGGTGGCAATTGCACTGTGGAACCAGGGGGCCACCTTCGCAGATAGGGTGCACAACACTGTTGCCCCGGAAGTGGGGGCGGTGTATGGTGAGGATTATGTCAACCTGGGCTATCGCCCCGGTCAGGCGGTTGTGCTCAATTCCCTGGCCCGGGACATTCACGCCACATTCCCGGAAGATGTTGCTCGCACCAAGACTGCCAGCATTCCAATGATGAAGGACATCAGAAGCATTGAGGACATTGACCTGGTAATTTCCCTGTCTGCAGGGGATCCGGGACTGAGAACTTATATTGAGCAGATTGGCGCCCAGTATCCGGTGACTATTACTGGCGGCGTCACTGCGGTATCTGTGCCGGGGATGCTTCCGTACTTACAGTCCGGGGACTTGGTTGGCCTGTTGGCGGGAATGAGCGGGGCTGCTGAGTATGAAAACCTGATAGACAGACCCGGCCTTGGCCTTGGCGGCATGGACGCCCAGTCGATCAGCCATCTGGTGATAATCGCATTCATTCTCATTGGCAATATTGCCTATCTTGCCGGAGGCAGGAAGAAGAAATAGTCTGGAAGCATCCAATGACAAGGAGGTGAAACTATGGAAACCGTGGGAATCTGGATAGGCGCCCTGTGCACCCTGGCAATTTTCAGCTTTCTGTTGCGGGAGAATCCCTTCTTCCGGACAGCTGAGCACTTGTTTATAGGGCTGGCTGCGGGGTTGGGTATCTTTTACGGCTACCAGACCATTGTCAGCAATGCCTGGACTCCATTGTTCAATCCTGACCCTGGTGAAGCCCGCAAGTGGTTCTTAATAGTGCCCTTGGTGTTGGGTGTGCTTTTATATACCCGCTTTCTCAAAAAAGGGAAGTGGATCAGCCGTATACCCCTTGGCTTTCTGGTAGGCGTCGGCAGTGCCCTGGCCATCCGGGGGGTAATAGGTGCCTCATTTATGAGCCAGATAGTGGCGACAATGGAGCTGCCCCTGTGGCATACCATGGCCAAATTTAAAATTGACGCCATTCTCTTCATCCTTGGGGTAATCGGCACTTTAATCTACTTCTTTTTCTCCCGGGAACAAAAGGGCCCCCTCAAAGTGGGAGCCAGCATAGGCAAATGGGTGATGATGCTTGCCTTCGGCGCTGCTTTTGGCAATACAGTCATGGCCCGTATGTCGCTGCTGGTGGGCAGAATCTACTTCCTCCTGGGAGAATGGTTGCACATTCTGTAAGCAATAATGGGCCCGCTCTGGCGGGCCCTTCAGAATAAGTGAGGTGGCAACTGATGCCTATAGAGGTAAATGTAATTTTAATTGTAGATTGCGGCAGTACAACTACAAAGGCAATACTCGTTGAGCGCATTGGCGAGGAGTATCGCTTGCAGGTAAGGGGTGAGGCCCCCACTACGGTGGAAATACCCTTCGAAGATGTCACCATGGGGGTCAGGAATGCCATCAGCGAAGTGGAGGAACTTAGCGGCAGAAAACTCATGGACTCCCGGGGAATTATTACTCCCGCCCAGGGTCGTCGCGGCACAGACTTGTTCCTGGCAACCAGCAGTGCCGGCGGCGGTTTGCAGATGATGGTGGCCGGGGTGGTAAAAAAAATGACCGCCGAAAGCGCGCAGCGGGCGGCCCTGGGGGCTGGTGCCATTGTTATGGACACCATGGCAGTGGACGACGGGCGCCTGACCTTCCAAAAGATTGAGCGCATTCGCCAGCTGCGGCCTGACATGATCCTGGTGGCGGGAGGCATCGACGGCGGCACTGTATCCCATGTTGTTGAAATTGCCGAAATCCTGGCCGCCTCTGATCCCAAGCCCCGATTGGGAACAGGTTACAAGCTGCCGGTAATTTACTGCGGCAATGCCTCAGCCCGGGATGAGGTGGGAGCACTTTTGGCAGACAAGACCGACCTGCGTTTTTTGCCAAACATCAGGCCGGTGCTGGAAAAAGAAGAACTGGGACCTGCCCGGGAGGAGATTCACAGTCTCTTCATGGGCCATGTCATGGCCCAGGCTCCGGGGTATAAGGACCTGCTGGCGTGGACCCACGCGCCAATTATGCCCACCCCCGCGGCGGTGGGCAAGATAATCCAGACCCTGGCCAGAGAACAGGACATCAACATCATCGGGGTGGATATCGGGGGAGCGACCACCGACATCTTTTCCGTCTTTGACCAGAAGTTTCACCGCACCGTCAGCGCCAATCTCGGCATGAGCTACAGTGTCTGCAATGTGTTGGTGGAAACAGGGACAGATAACATTCTGCGTTGGTTGCCTTTCAGCATCGAGGCCGCTGATTTGAAAAACCGCATTCGCAACAAGATGATTCGGCCGACAACTATTCCCCACACTCTGGAAGACCTCCTGATTGAACAGGCTATCGCCCGGGAGGCACTGGCCCTGGCCTTTTCCCACCACAAAACTCTGGCGGTGGGACTGCGGGGAATTCAGCGGCAGCGGACCATTGGCGAAGCTTTTCAACAGAGCAGCGGCGAGGAGAGTCTGGTGGATATGAATGACCTGGAGCTCATCGTGGGCAGCGGCGGCACCCTCTCCCATGCCCCCCGCCGGGTCCAGAGTGCAATGATGCTCATTGACGGTTTCCAGCCCCAGGCCATAACCCGTCTGGCAGTGGACAGCATTTTTATGATGCCCCATCTGGGGGCCCTGTCAGATATTCATCCCCGGGGGGCTACCCAGGTCTTTGAAAAGGATTGCCTCATCCCTCTGGGCACAGTCCTGGCTCCCAGGGGCAGAGGGAGAAGCGGAGAGAAATGCCTGTGGGGGAAGGTGGACTGGCCGGGGGGCAGTGCAGAAGTGGATCTCTCCTGGGGTGATATTCAGCTCATTGCGGGGCAGGGGCCCTTTAAACTGGACCTTCATCCCCATCTGGCGGCAGATATTGGGGCCGGCAGGGGAAGGGGCTTGCGCCGGGAAGTTGCCGGCGGCGTCTGTGGTCTTTTCCTGGACTGTCGGGGGCGCCCTCTGCTGCTGGCAGAGGAAGAACATCAGCGGGTGCGCCAGCTGCTCAGGTGGTATAAACAGGTGGACATGTATCCGATGCAAGTGGAGGGAGTGCTATGAGCGACGCATATTTGCCGGGTTTGACAGTAAGCCCCTTGACAACAGTCAGCAAGACCCGCCGCCTGCCGATAAAGGGACAAGTGCGGGTCAGTCTTGGGCAAAAAGTGGAACCCAATACAGTTGTAGCTGAGACAACTTTACCGGGGAGGCCCCACATGGTGGCAGCTTCCAACCTCCTCAACATCGAACCGGGGGAAGTGCCCCAGGCCATGGTGAGAAAAATCGGCGACAGGGTGCAGACTGGAGAAGTGATAGCAAGATACACATCTTTCTTCGGCCTTTTTAAAGGCCAGTGCCAGTCTCCTGCCACCGGAGTGGTGGAACATATTTCTGCAGTCACAGGGCAAGTAGTGATTCGGGAATCGCCGACGCCGGTAGTTGTGAAAGCATACATCTCGGGGGTGGTGACCAGGGTTCTGCCCGGAGAAGGAGTGGAAGTGGAGGCAACCGCCGCCCTGATTCAGGGGATATTCGGCATCGGCGGCGAAGGAAGCGGGAAATTGGCCATGGCAGTGCAGAATCCCGGGGAGGTGCTGACCTCCCGCCACATAAAAGCTCAACATCGGGGCTGTATCCTGGTGGGGGGATCACTGGTGACGGCAACTGCCCTGAGGCGGGCAGAGCAGGTCGGGGCTCGGGGGGTTATCTGTGGCGGCATTCTCGACAAAGATCTCAGCGATTACCTGGGCTACGAGATTGGGCTGGCCATCACCGGCCATGAGGATATTCCCCTTTCAGTGGTGGTAACGGAAGGTTTTGGCGAAATGTCCATGGCCGAAAAGACCTTTGCCCTTCTGCAGTCCCTGGAGGGCATGGAGGCTTCCATTAACGGCAGCACCCAGATACGGGCGGGGGTACTGCGCCCGGAAATAGTGGTGCCCAGAGAGGGGAAGGGCAATGTACAAGAAACTGCCGCCACAGGTCTGGAGATTGGCAGCAGGGTCAGGCTTATTCGCAACCCCTGGTTTGGCAAGCTGGGAAAAGTAACAGCCCTGCCAGTGGAGCTGCAGAGAATTGAAAGCGAGGCCAGGGTGCGGGTGGTGGAAGTTGAACTGGATGAGGGCAGGACAGTAACAGTCCCCCGGGCCAATGTGGAGATTCTGTAAATCATCCGCTAAGGAGCGAATCAGCCATTCAGAACCGTCCCCAGTGGCCGATTATGAGCCGGTGGAATTATACTTGCTGAGGCCATAGCGCCAGAAGGCGTAGGCGGGGATGGCAAAGGGCAGGGCCAGCAGCGGCATCAGCATGTAGAGGATGCTGGTCCTGCGGCCTAGCAGGTACAGCAAGGGGTAATACTGGAACAAGGCCAGGGGGATGACGTAGGTAAAGAAGCGCAGCACTTCCCTGCCATATATCGAATAGGGATAGCGCCCAAACTCGCGGCCGCCGTCGGTGAAGACATTCATAAACTCCAGGCCTTCTATGGTGAAGAAGGAGAAGGCGGCGTAAATGAGAAACAGGCTGAAGAAGACGATACTCCCGCAGAGGACCATGAGGCAGAGGGTGAGGGCCTTATCCCAGGTCCAGTGGATGCCGCTGGCGGGGATGGCGTAGCAAAAGACCAGTATTGCCTGCACCAGGCGGCCTAAGCGGGAGAATTCTATCAGGGAGGCCAGGACCTGGGGCACGAGGGGGCGCGGCCGCACCAGCATCCTGTCCAGCTCGCCGCTCCTGATAATCCTGGGAAAATGATCAAAGCCCCGGCCAAATAACTCCGCCAAGGAGAAGGCCATGAGCACTGTGGCTAAACACAACAGCACCTCCGGAAAGCGAAAGCCGTCCACGGCATTGAACCGGGTAAACATAAAGGATACTCCTAACAGCGCTGTGAAAGACACCAGGAACTGCCCCAGGGCCAGCAGAAAGAAAGAGATCTTGTACTGCATCTGGCTTTGTAAGTGCATGGCGACAAATTTCAGGTATAATCTCATGCTATCCCCCCTGGACTACAACTTTGCCCAAGGCCTTTTTCATCATCACCCGGCCAAAGAGGGTCAATACCGCCAGCCAGAAAATCTGTATCCCGATTCCCCATAAGGCGGCCCGGCCGGCAATGTTGCCGCTGTAAATACGCAGCGGCATGTTTTGCATGGCGGCAAAGGGCAGCACTTCGGCGATGGCGCGGAAGGGCTGGGGGAAGAAGGGCAGGGGAATGATGGCTCCTGCCAGAAAATCCGCCAGGGCTGCAGCGATAAGGCGCCCTCCCGCAGCGGAGAGGGTATACACCGTCGTTATGTAAATGAGCATGGAAAAGGAGACGACAACGCCGAGGCTTAAGAGGACAGAAATCAAGAACAGGATGAATTGCCCTGCTGCGGGCGGCAGGGAGAGTCTGTATGGCGCGGGCACCAATGCGGCGACAAGCAATATGGGCAGGCTGCGCAGGACCGCCTTGGCAACCCGATTGGCAGCGGTTTGACTGAACCAGCGCCCGTAGAGGTCAATGGGACGGGCCAGCTCATAGGCAATGTTGCCGGTGGTGATGGAGTCGAAGATTTCCCCTTCAAAGAACCAGACCATAAAGAGGGCCAAAAAGGCCTGCTGCAGCCAGATGTAGGACACGGTATGGGAGAACTCCATGGGAAAGGCGGCGGGGTTTGCCTTATAAAAGGCGGCGAAGGCCAGGATCTCCATAAAGCCCCAGGCAAATTGGGTTGCCATGCCCGCCAGGGCGGCACTCCGATACTGAAGGCCGTTGATAAAGCGCAGGCGAAAGATGGCCAGGTATGGTTTCATATGTCATACTCCCTGTACAGCCCTGCCACCATTTCTTCGGCGCTGATTCCGGCAACGGAGACATCCTTTACTTCCACCTGGCGGGAGATGTGGGCAATGGCTTCCGCTGCTGAGCACACTTCCGGCTCCAGGTACACCACGATGCGACCAGGGCGGGCTTCCCTAAGGGTCATGCCGGCATCCAGGGCCGGCTGCGGGCCCAGGTATTCGAAGGTTATCGTCTTGCGCCAGGAGGACCGCTTTTTCAATTCTTCCAGGCTGCCGTCCATGAGGATTCTCCCCTTGCCAATGAGGAGAATGCGTTCCGTCAGGGCTTCGATGTCCTGCATGTCGTGGGTGGTGAGGATGACTGTGGTGCCCCGCCGGCTGTTGAGATCCTTAATAAACTGGCGCACTGCAATTTTGGATACGGCATCGAGGCCGATGGTGGGCTCGTCCAGAAACAGTATTTTAGGGCTGTGAAGCAATGAGGCGACAAGTTCGCAGCGCATGCGCTGGCCAAGGCTGAGGGTGCGGGTGGGGGTCTTGAGGATCTCCTCCAAATCCAGGAGGGCCACCAGCTCCTCGAGATTTCGCTTATACCGGCGCGCATCTATTTTGTAGATATCCCGGATGAGGTCGAAGCTGTCGCCGACAGGGACATCCCACCACAGCTGGCTGCGCTGGCCAAAGACGACGCCAATGTTGCGCACATGGTCGATGCGGTCCTGCCAGGGAGTGCGGCCGTCGATGTTGCATACGCCGCTGTCTGGCCTCAGGATGCCGCACATAATCTTGATGGTGGTGCTTTTTCCGGCGCCATTGGGACCGATGTAGCCCACCATTTCTCCCTGGGAAATGGAAAAGCTCACGTCCTGTAAAGCGTGGATCAACTCGTATTCCCGGGAAAAAAGAGCTTGCAGGGCGCGGCCGAACCCGGACTTGCGGCGGGCAACCCGGAAGGTCTTGTTGATGCCCTCTAAATGTATCATTCTCTCTCCCCTCCTGGGCAAAGGTCTGGAAAAAACAGAGTGTGCCGGAACACACTCTGTGGGCGAAAAAGGGCCGGATTACCGGGCAAGGATTATGCGGGCAATGAAGTAGATCAAGGAGCCGAATACTGCTATCAACATCGCCGGGAGAAACCACAGGGGCAATGCACGTTGCAGGGCGGTGTTAATGGTCAGAAAGGCGAAGATGGCCACCATCTCCAATTTCATTGCCGCCAGCATATTCCTGATGACCAGGTAAACCTGGGGCCAATTCTCCTGGGTGACGGTGACGCCGGTGTTCCAAATCTGGGGGAAGCGCTCGATGACAGTAATAGCGATAAACAGGATAAGACTTACGCTTGGAATTATTAACAGCTCGTTTTTGCCGGTCCAGCGGTCAATTTCCCCCCGGACATTGTAATGGCCGGGGATTTCAGCAGGGATGTCCTGCCAGGTGACGCCCAGGAAAATGGCCACCCCGGCAAATAACAGGATGCAGATTATGTTGACGATGATAGCGAACTTGCTTACAGGCAGATCCAATGGTTACCCTCCTGTCAATGTATATCAGTTATATAATAGTAATACAATTTACCCATAGGGGCAATACACATTTACAGGCCGCGGCGGGCCAATTCCAGAGCGCCGTACACCCCGGCAGCGTCCCGGAGGCTGGAGGTGGTGATGGTCACTGTTTCCCGCTGCACTTTCATGGCATAGCGGTGGACCTGGGCCCGTACAGGAGCCACCACCTGCTCCCCGGCCAGGGAAACCCCGCCGCCGATTACCACCAGGCGGGGGTTAAAGAGGTTTACTAAATTGGCTACGCCAAGTCCCAGCCAGGTCATGGCGGTGGCGACGACTTGAGCGGCGGCCCGGTCCCCGGCTTGGGCAGCGGCAAAGACCACTGCAGCATCGATGTCGTTGCTCTTGGCCAGGAGGCTGGAGGGATTGGCCGCGGCGGCGGCCCTGCCCTGGCGGGCAATGGCAGTGCCTGATGCCAGGGCCTCCAGGCAGCCCCTGTTGCCGCAGGCACATTCCGGGCCATGGGGATCCAGGATCATATGGCCTGCTTCCCCTGCCGCCCAGCGGGACCCCCTCAATATTTGGCCGTTGCTGACGATGCCCGCGCCGATGCCGGTGCCAATGGTAAGACAGATGAAATCACTGCAGTTTTTGGCCTGGCCCTGAGACCACTCTCCCAGGGCTGCCACCCGGGCATCATTGTCTATTACCACAGGGGCATCAATTTTCCGGGATAATTCCCGGGAAATATGGACTTCCTGCCAGCCCAGGTTGCAGGAAGAAATGCAAATCCCCCTTTCTGCATCCAGCAAGCCCGGGATGCCCAGACCAACGGCCTGAATTTTCTTTCCTGCCGCCAGCTTGAGGACAAGCTCAACCAAATCCTTGATCACTGCAGCGGGGCCCTGCCCGGCACGGGTGGCAATTTTGCCCCGGGCACTGATTTTGCCGTCAACCACGGCAGCACCCTGAATATTGGTGCCGCCTATATCAATGCCGATTAATGCTGTTTGCATTGTCTCTACCTCCAGTGTCTTATTCTCCGCGGGGGGAGATTAATCCTTTTACGCGGGGAAGCCCGGGAGGAAGCAGCAGAACCGTCCCCGTGCTTCCTTGACTTTTTTGGGTTGCAGATATAGAATGATGGCAATTACATATATGCTCTTATCTAGAGCGGTGGAGGGACGGGCCCGATGAAACCCGGCAACCGGCTGCGGCACGGTGCCAATTCCCGCAGATGAGGGGTAAAGCCCTTTCTGAACTGGAAGGGTTTTTTATTTCTCAATAAAGCGCACAATATTTGGGAGGTGTTTTTATTGACTGCAGACAGGTTTTTCTTTACTTCTGAGTCAGTGACGGAGGGGCATCCCGACAAAATAGCTGACCAGATCTCTGATGCCATTCTCGACGCAATCATGGAAAAAGATCCCCTGGCGAGGGTAGCCGCTGAAACCTTAGTTACTACTGGGCTGGTTTTGGTGACGGGAGAGATTACCACCTCCTGTTATGTGGATATTCCTGCCCTTGTCCGCAAGACGGTTAAGGAAATTGGCTATACCAGGGCCAAGTATGGTTTTGACGGCGATACCTGCGCCGTGCTGACTGCCATTGATGAGCAGTCTCCCGACATTGCCCAGGGCGTAGACAATGCCCTGGAAGTCAGGGGTGCTCAGCAAAAAGAAGAGCAATTGGGCGCGGGGGATCAGGGGCTGATGTTTGGTTATGCCTGTGATGAGACTCCGGAGTTGATGCCCATGCCCATCTATCTGGCTCATGCTTTGGCCCGGAGGCTGGCTGAGGTTCGGCGCCAGCGCATTATTCCCTATCTGCGCCCCGACGGCAAGACTCAGGTGACGGTGGAATATGTCGACGGCAAGCCTTTGCGGGTCAGTGCTGTAGTTGTCTCTGCCCAGCATAAGCCTGATATTTCCAATCAGCGCATTGAGGCTGACATTATGGAGGAAGTGGTGAAAAAGGCGATTCCCGCATTCCTGTTGGATGCCGAGACCAAGTACTACATAAATCCCTCCGGCCGCTTTGTGGTGGGAGGTCCCCTGGGGGATGCCGGCCTTACGGGGCGCAAAATCATCGTCGACACCTATGGCGGCTTTGCCCGCCATGGCGGGGGAGCTTTTTCCGGCAAGGATCCTACTAAGGTGGACCGCTCGGCTTCTTACGCTGCCCGCTGGGTGGCCAAGAATATTGTCGCCGCCGGCATTGCCAGCAAGTGTGAGCTGCAGCTGGCTTACGCCATTGGCGTTTCTAGGCCGGTAGCCATCAATGTCGAGACCTTTGGCACCGGCAAAATCCCCAACGCTAAAATCGTCGAGCTGATCAACAAGCATTTTGACTTAAGCACCGGGGGCATCATCAGGGATCTCGACCTGCGCCGCCCCATTTACCGCCAGGTGGCGGCCTATGGGCATATGGGCAGGCCGGATTTGGACTTGCCCTGGGAAAAAACGGACAAGGCCGCCTGCCTGCGGCAGGAGGCGGGGCTGGAGTAAGCTTTCCCAGAGTACCCGGTTACTTTCTTTTCTTCTCCGCATATATATAGAGTGCGGGGGTGAGGGCATGGATGTTTTGCTTTGGGTATTTGCCCTGGTGGGAATGGGATATCTTGCCGCAGTGATCTGGCGGCGGTTCTTTTCCTTTCAGGGCAAAGGCCTTGAGATAAACTTGCTGTTTCTGGTCAGGGACAATGAGGAAATTGTCGAGGGTTTATTCCGGCAACTGGCCCTGGACTGTCAGTTCCGGAACTTGTCTCCTCCGGGGATGATGGCGGTATTTGACCTGGGCTCTCGTGATCAGACTGTGGCGATTTTGCGGGGGCTGGCCCGGGAGTACAATATTTTCCTGCGGGAAGTTCCCCTCAGCCAGTTGGGTGAGGCTTTGGGGGACTGCGGCCCCGGGATTCTCGTCCTGGATATGCGCACTATGCCTGTGCAACAAGCTCTGGTTCAGGCCCGGCACTTATTGCAAAGGCTGCCGCCGACGCCATGGCCTGTCCAGCAAGGGGAGGGATCTTAACCGGCTCTGCCGGTTTTTTCTATGTACACCCTCTTTTAAAGGGGTGACTGCCAGCCGGCAGGTGTATACAGGGCCGGGAGAGGCCGGGAGCAGGCGGCGAACAGGCTCGGTGCTGTTTTGCGGGGGGCCTGTGCCCTGGCTTATACTGAATTCCCCAGGGGAATCCAATTCCGCCACCAGGGAGGTGAAAGTAATGGCTGTAAGCAAAGCTTCTTTAGATTCCCGCCTGCAAGTGCGCTACCAGACAGGTGTCAATGACGAAGGCGAGCCTGTATACAGCACCCGCAACCTGGGCAGTGTCAGGGCTGATAGTTCTGACGAGTCCCTGTGGGTTGCAGCGGCTGTCATTACCGGCCTGCAGCAGTTGCCGGTGGCCGAGGTGCGCCGGGTCGATTATGCCATTTTGACAGAAACCCCTTAGCCCAGGGGCAAATAGCTTTAGGGGAGGTGATGAGTATGGAAAAGACCCTGCAATTGGTCTTTCTCAATGCCGGGGGAAGCAGGGTGACTATCAGCATCCCCAATCCCCTGCCGGACTTAACTGCTGCAACTGTGGAGGAGGCAATGGACGCCATTATCAATGCCGATGTCTTTGTCTCTGCCGGCGGCGGGTTGACTGGCAAGGTGCGGGCACAGCTGGTCTCCAGGCAGACTGAGGAAATTGTAGTGTTCTAAAACGGGGGGCCTCTGGCCCCCTCTTGTTTTGCCCTCTGGTATTGCCTTTTTTCCTTCCCAGGGAACTTTCCTTCGGAGTTGTCCGTATACTGTAGAGACCTTGAGGGGGGTGAAAGATGAAAAAGGTATCCGGGGCGGAGCTCGCACGCATGACTGCCTTGCGCTCAGTTTGTTTGCCGGGAGAGGGCAGGGTTAGCCAGGTCTATGTCCCCGGGGACAATTTCTACGATCCCCGCAGAGTATGCTCCCTGGTGGAGGCAGCTGCCAGATATTTCGCTGTCGACTTAGTGGCCTTGCGCCAGCGGTGCAAGGAACTCCTTGACAGGAGCAACTACCTGCCTTTGCCCATCAGCACTCACCTGGTGCTGGTTCCCCTGACCCTGGGGACGCTGGGAGAAAAGACGGGCTTTATTAATCTCTTGGCTTTGGACAAGGTGCAGGCCCAGGGAAAGCATTGCACCATCCTTCTGAAAGACGGAGTTGCACTGCCCTGCCGGCTCTCTCCGGGGACAGTAAAGCAGCGCATGGTGCAAGCGCGCTTCGTCCTTTGGGAGCTGTCGGCGGCAGGGTTTCGTTGGTTACATGGACCCGGGGCGGCGGGGGGAGGTAATATTCCTTGTATTTAGCAGGAAAGCCGGGAGAAGCAGAGAATACCCGGGGAGAGAATAATTGGAGGTTTTGGCATGAGTGCGTTTATCGACCTTCTCTTTCCCCCTTTGTGTGTCTGCTGCCGCAGCCAACGGCGGCAGCAACTGGGGCTGTGTCCTGACTGCCTTGCCAGGGTGGAATTGACAGGGCTTTCGGCCTGCATTCGCTGCGGCCGCCACTGCCCTCCGGGAAAGTGTGCTCCCCTGGGTCATGGGTACAGCCGTGTGCTCTCCTTGGCTGCATACCAGGGACCCTGGAGACAGGTGGTGCAGAATGTGAAATTCGGCAGAGACCGGGCGGTGGCCAGGGAGTTGGCCCGGGAATTGGCGGCCTTGGCCAAGGCCTCGGGTTTCCCCCTGCCCCGGGCTGTGGTCCCTGTGCCCGGGGCAGGCAAAAATTGGCGCAATTTTGACATCATCGCCATGATGTGCAAGGAGCTGGCTGTGACTGCCGGGGCTCCGATCCAAAAGGTGCTTCTGAGGCGCCCGGGACGGCCGCCCCAGGTGGAACTTAATTATAAAGGACGACTGGAGGGCCTGGAAGATTACATTTATACAGCAGAGGGTACCATGTTGGAGGGTACGGTATGGTTGGTTGATGATGTCTATACCACCGGCGCCACAGCAGATGCCTGTGCCAGGGCCTTATTGGTAACTGGCGCCGGCAGGGTATATCTGTTTGTGTTGGCAGCATAATAAAGGAAAAAGGTTCCCTTGCAAAAAATTTTAACTTCGATAAACTGTAATTGTCCGACAGGTCTGTGGTTGAAAGTCGATGCCAGCCGCAGGCAAAACGACCCACGTAAGGCAATGGATGAGATTGCTGAGCATGGTGCGGCTTAGAGGTAAGTCCTGCCGGGAAAACCGAGAGGGGCAGTAGTTCACGCGAACTCCCCAGCAGGCCAGTGTGGGGGCAAAGACCAGGTCAGCTGTCGGACAACTAAATAAAATAAAAATTGACAATGAGAAAAACTAGTGTTAGTATTGGTAACGAGCTTCACAGCTACATCTATTTTGGAGGTATATTTTTAGTGCAAGGAAAAGTAAAATGGTTTAGTCAGAAAAAGGGTTGGGGCTTCATCCAAAGAGAAGAAGGCGACGACGTGTTTGTTCACTACACTGCTATCCAGGGTGAAGGCTTCCGTACCCTCAATGAGGGAGACATCGTAGAATTCGATATTGTCGACAGCGACAAAGGACTGCAAGCTACTAACGTTGTCAAATTGTAGAAAAATCTAAATCCCGTTACGGCGGGATTTTAGTTTATTTTGGCAGGATTTCTAAGAGATTTAGGGAATAAATATTGTACAGCACTGAAAGGAGAGTGGACTTTATGCGGATTATTACCCGGGGAAAAAACATCGAAGTAACTGACGCCCTGAAAACCCATGTAGAAAAAAGGATTGGAAAGATCGCAAAGTATTTTGATGAAGACACCGAAGCCCTGGTAACCCTCAGCGTTGTAAAGGGAACCCACGTGGTTGATGCCACCCTGCTGCTAAAAGGAGGAATGCTTATTAGAGGAGAAGTGGAGTCCCCAGATATGTATGCTTCTGTCGACATGGTCACGGAAAAGCTGGAACGCCAAATCCGCAAGTACAAGACCCGCATTAACCGCAAAGCCCGGCAAATTGGCATCAACGGCGATTTGGGAAGAAGCGATGAGGATGAACCCAAGATTGTCAAAACAAAAAGGTTCGCCATTAAACCAATGCTACCGGACGAGGCAGTGCTGCAGATGAACCTTCTGGAACATGATTTCTTTATGTTTATCAATGCCGAAACCAACAAGGCAAATGTTGTCTATCGCCGCCGCGACGGAAACTTTGGCTTGATTGAACCTCAGGATTAAGGTTTTAATGTTAAGGGCTGGCAATGCCGGCCCTTTTGCATTATGATAATAGAAAGTAAAGGAGGCAATGCCGTGGATGCGTATAATGCCATAAAATCTATCTATCGTTCCTATGTCCTGGCCCAGCCCCATATCGCTCCAGGACTGTTGGACATTTACAAGCGCCATCCAGGCTATTGCCGTCAGCTCCTACAGGAATTGGGTTTAAGTTTGTCTCAGCCCCCCTCTGTGCTGATTGCTGGCAGCAAGGGAAAGGGCTCCACCAGTGCGATAATCGCCAGCATTATGCAGGCGGCAGGTTATAAAACCGGCTTGTTCACCGGTCCCCATCTTGTGGACTTTTGCGAGCGGGTGCGGATCAATTGGCAGAAGATTCCCGAACGGGAGTTTGTTCGGCTGACGGAAAAAATAATGGTCCTTGTGAAGAAGATTCAGGCTTCCATGCCCCCGGACCATTACCTGGGCCCGGTGGGCACAGTCCTGGCTGTAGCCCTGCTTTGGTTTAGGCAAGAGCATACCGATTTTCATGTTCTGGAATGCGGCCGGGGAGCCCTTGCCGACGATGTCAATGTCATCGCTAACCGCTGGTCAGTGCTGACTCCCATTATGTTTGAACATCAGGACCAATTGGGACCGACCCTGTTGGATATCGCCGCCAATAAGATGGCGGTGGTGAAATCCGGCCAGGAAGTGTGCGTCAGTTATCGCCAGCAGCCGGAGGTGACCACACTGCTGCGCTCCCTGTGTCGGGCAGTGGAGGTTCCCCTCAAGCTGGGAGGGGAAGATTTTTCTGTTGCGGTGACTGCTGCGGGCTTGGAGGGCAGTACTTTTGAATACCGGTCCCGTCAGCGCAAAAGCCTGTTTCACATCCCCCTGGCGGGACGCTTTCAGGCATACAATGCCGGGGTGGCAATTGCGCTGGCGGAGGAAGTGTTGCCAGGCATTGGCGATGACATCCTGCAGGCAGGGCTGGACAATGCCCGCTGGCCTGGGCGTTGCCAATTAGTGGCCGGGTCGCCGCCAATATTTCTCGATGGCGCTATCAACGCTGAGTCGGCAGCATATCTGCGGGAGTTGGTGAGCAAGGGGAATAAGCCGCTGTACTTTGTCCTGGGAGTGCCTGCAGATAAAGACTGGCAGGGTGTAATTGGCACTTTGGCTCCTGAGGGAGAGGCGGTTTGGCTGACCCGAGCCAGCAACAACAGCCTGGTATTTCCGCCGGCGGATGAAGCTTTGGCAACAGGGGAAAAATACAATGCCAATGTCCGGGTGACTGAGGATGCGGCTGCAGCTTTGGAAGAAGCTCTCGCTGCTGCAGGTGCAGAGGGTGTTGTTGTCGTTGCCGGCACTATGTCATTGCTCAGGGATGCAAAGATCTATATTCAGTCACACTTGGGGAGGGAATGTGATGAGTAGGCGTCTTTATCGTTCGCAGAAAAACCGCTTGCTGGCCGGAGTGTGCGGCGGCCTCGGTGAGTACTTGTCTGTTGACCCCGTTGTCATTCGCCTGGCCTTTGCCATGTTCCTGATCTTCAGGCTTTGGCTGGGGCTGATTGCTTATGGGCTGGCGGCCATGCTGATTCCGGCAAGAGGTGACTCCCTGGAAGCGGAAGTTGTCGACCATCCTCACCGGGAAGAGGCCCCCGGTTTTCAGGGTAAGCTGGCAGTTGTGCTCATCTTGGCCGGCATCGGCCTGCTCCTTTATCGCTTTGTTCCCCGGACGCCGCTGTTGCTGGGCTATATTAAGATTTTCAAAGAAGCTTTTTGGCCCCTAGCCCTGATAGTCCTTGGCCTGTGGCTTATCTTCAGGTCGAAAAAGTAAAAAGGAGGAGTAAATTGGAACCGAAGAAACTGTATCGTTCTCGGAGAAACGCAATAATTTCCGGGGTCTGCGGCGGCATTGCAGATTATTTGAATCTTGACCCCACTGTCGTTCGGGTTCTCTTCGTGCTGTTTACTTTGGTTACTGCCTTTTTCCCGGGGGTGCTCTTCTATATAATCTCCATGCTCATCATTCCTCTGGAAGACTGAAATGCCGCTGCAGGGTTTTGACGTCTTGATCCTGGCCGGAGGTAAGTCCCGGCGCATGGGTGCAGACAAGGCGGGAATTGTTGTGGGCGGAAAGACTTTGCTGGAACATACCCTGGACAAGGCTGCGGGCTGGGGCGGCAACCGCCTCTTAGTTGCAGGTCCGCCCCGGGAAGGGGTGGCGGCGGAATTTATTCCCGACCCGCCCCAGTACAAGCCCAGCTCGCTGAGGGGATTATACGGCGGGCTGCAGGCCAGCAGCAGTCCCTGGATACTGGTTGCCGGCTGCGACATGCCTTTTATCAAAGGTGAGGTTATCTCCCGCCTGTGGGACCTGAAGAACTCAGGGGGGGCAGTGGCCTGGTGGCATCATCGCCTGCAACCCTTTCCCGGGTTTTACCCCCGGGGGGGGCTGCCCTTGATTGCCTCCCTGCTGGCGGAAAATCGCTTTCACCTGGCCGCTCTGCTGGACCGCCTGCAGCCGGCAGTGGACCGGGACATTGCCCTGGCGGATCCCGAGGGAATCAGCTTTTTTAATATCAATACTCCTGAGGAACTGGCCTGGGCTAAAGCCAGGCTGGGGCGCTAAGCCCCATTTTTTTGCAATGAATGTAATATTATTTCATTTATATTAGAATTAAGCTACAAGACTGGACAGGCCCCCCTTCCCTTGTTATAGTAAAGTTGATTCCACTGTAATATTCTATTTGCACCAGGATATTCAACAGCGAATACACTACCGTACTGACTAAGACGAGCAGCGCAAGTTATATAGCTTCATTCGACAGGAGATAATGTTTTGGCCACTGTACCAGCTGCAGTGGAATCTTTTTGTACAGCAGGAGGAGCAAGGGCTCCTCTTTTGTTTTCCAGGGGGGGGGCGCTTGTTGCCAGTGCCTTCCCAATGATGGTAGAATAAAGGGAATTAGTGAGTTGAATGAGGTGTAGAGATGTTTAAGTTTCTCAGGGGGCTGTTGGGCGGAGACGATGCCCGGGAGATTAAGAATTTGATGCGGATAGTGGAAGAGATCAACAACCTGGAACCCCGGTTCGAGTCCTTAA
>Ga0208693_1000762_pt1 | contig 24894 bp, 25 predicted proteins | sample AD_UKC071_MetaG_FD_184438 | JGI IMG/M metagenome (GOLD analysis project Ga0208693, IMG submission 184438) | Active sludge microbial communities of municipal wastewater-treating anaerobic digesters from USA - AD_UKC071_MetaG (SPAdes) (version 2) | ecosystem: Engineered > Bioreactor > Anaerobic >... | reverse complement strand
CGCAGGCATGAGACTAAGCGAGTTCTATTCCGCGAGCCCCGATTTTTTTAATTACCCGGCGGGAGCGGCTTTCCCGTTTTTATTAAAAATAATCGCTCCGGCGGACGATTTAAGCGTCCAGGTTCATCCCGACGACTTATACGCGCAAGCTCGGGAGAACGATTCCGGCAAAACGGAAGGATGGCTTATTCTTTGCGCCGGTCCCGAAGGAAGAATCGTTTACGGCCATAAAGCCGCCGACGGCGAGGAGTTTTTCCGAAAGGCGGCGAAAACCGGATTTGAAGGGCTTCTCGAGCGGCGCCGGGCGCGGCGCGGCGATTTTTATCCGATTCCCGCGGGGACTGTGCACGCGGCCGGGCGGGATATTGTTTTTCTTGAGATTCAGCAGTCGTCGGATTTAACTTACCGGATATACGACTATGATCGTCTTGACGATAAAGGGTCGCCGCGGACGCTTCACTTGGAAAAGGCGCGCGAAGTGATTAAAAACCGCGCGATTCAACCCAAGAGCGATCTTTTTTCTTCCGCGGAAACGGAAGTCGAGTTTTGGGAAAACGACCATTTCCGCGCCGTTTTGATTAATGTTTCCGGCGGTTATACCTTCCCGAAAACCTCCTTCGCCGCGGCGGCGGCGGTTATCGAGGGTCGGGTCAAAATCGACGGGCGGCCGCTTGAATTCGGCTCCGGCTTCATCCTGCCCGCGCGCGTTTCCGGGATCGCGGCCGAAGGTCGCGGCAGAATCGTTCTCGCGACGCCGAAATTTGCTTTGAACGCGAATAAGAGTTCAAATTTACCATAAATCGCTTGTATGAAAGCCGGGGTAAAAATCCATTATAAGTTAAGAAGAAGACATTTTTCGTCATAAATGTAAATTTTTCTTGATTATCTTCGAGAATAAGATATAATATTATTTGAGGTTTTATTTATGGAAAGATTACAGAAGATTATTGCTAGAAGTGGGATTTGTTCGCGAAGGAAAGCCGAGGAATTGATTACCGCCGGCCGGGTGGCCGTCAACGGTAAGATTGTCACGACTTTGGGATACAAAGCGTCTTACAATGATATCGTTACCGTTGACGGAAAAGTACTCGGCGTTATGGAGCATAAGCACCTCGTCATGAACAAACCGCGTTACGTTATTTCCTCGAGCAGCGATCAGTTTCGCCGACCGACCGTGATCTCGATTTTACCGAAGGAATTTCGGAAATACCGCCTTTACCCGGTCGGCAGGCTTGATTATGACACGAAAGGGGTGTTGTTGTTGACCAATGACGGGCAATTTTTCAACGCGCTCGTCGGTCCGGATTCGAACGTTGAAAAGGAGTACTTGGTCCGCCTGAAAGGGATCATCTCGGAAGAAGAGTTAAAGAAAATCGAAGCCGGCGTCGTTATCGACGGCTATAAAACAAAACCATGCAAAACTTATTTTTCCTCGGCCGATTATTACAATAAATCCTGCCTGGTCGGGGTTATCCTTACCGAGGGGAAGTATCATCAAGTAAAAAGAATGTTCGCCTCGATTGGTTACGAGGTCAAACATCTAACCCGGATCCGTTTCGGAAACATTACCGCCGTGGGGCTTAAGGAAGGCGAATTTCGTAATTTGACTCCCCATGAGATTAAGGTTTTACTAAAATTAAGCAAAAAAACATAAAAACTTTGAAAATTACGATTGAAGTTGTTTTCATATTGTGATATAATAGATTGTAATTTGAGGTGTAAAATGTGTTGGCAAATTGCTATTGATGGCCCAGCCGGCGCCGGGAAGAGCACGATTTCCAAAAACCTGGCCCGAAAACTCGGGTTTCAGTACGTGGATACCGGGGCGATGTATCGCGCCGTTACCCTGAAAGCGCTGCGACTGGGAATCAATATGTACGAGAATGACGAATACAATTTCCTTGAAAACACGGCGATTGATTTGCGGGGCGATCGGATTTTACTTGACGGCGAGGACGTCACGGAGGAAATCAGGAGCCTTGAGGTCTCTAACAATGTTTCCGTCGTCGCTCAGCGCGAGTACGTTCGGAACAAACTGGTCGCGATTCAGAGGGCGCTCGCGGATGAAAAAAACGTCATCATGGACGGGCGCGACATCGGCACGGTTGTTTTACCGGGAGCCGATTTAAAGATCTTTCTTAACGCGACCGTCGAGGAGCGCGCCAAGCGCCGCCTGGAAGAAAGAGAAGCGAAGAACCAGGCGAAGCTCACATTAGCGGATACCGTGAAAGAAATAATCGATCGCGATTACAAGGACAGCAACCGGGCGATCAGCCCGCTTATGAAAGCGCCCGATGCGATTGAGATTGATTCGTCGGAATTAAGCGTCGAAGCGGTGATTGAGATCATCATCAACTTATTACTGGAAAGAGGTTACAGAATGGAGAATTTGGATTTAAACAAAAAAGAAGAACAAACGACGGAAGAAAAAGCTGTCAACGAAACCCCGGTTGAAGAGTTAGAACCGGAAACAAAACCGCAAGAAGAACCCGAAGCAGAGGCGAAAGCCGAAGAACCCGCCGAAAAGCCGAAAAGAACCAGAAAGAAAAAAGCCGAAACGGAAGCGGCCGAAAAGCCAGCCGAAGAAACCGTAGAAAAGCCGAAAAAAACGCGGAAGAAAAAAGCGGAAGCGGAAAGCGAAACCGCCGAAGAAACGGCGGAAGCCCCCGCTGAAGAAAAGCCGAAAAGAAAAACCGCCGCGAAAGCGAAAAAGGAAGAGCCGAAAGTCGTTCAGGTGGAAGAAGAAAAAATCGAAGAAGCAAAACCCGAAGCGGAAGTCAAGGAAGAACCGCAGGAAGCTCCCGCAGCGGTAGCCGCCCCGGAAGAAAAACCCGAGGAAGCGCCCGCCGAGGAAGCAAAGGCGAAGGAGGAAAAATCCGCGGAAGAGCCGGAAGCGGCCGCCGAAGAGAAACCCGAAGAAGCCCCGGCGGAAGCGACGGAAGCATCCGAGGAAGATGATTATCCCGAGGACGACGAGGACGACGAGGCGATTCAGGACGAGTATTCCGAAGACGAGGAAGACGTTTCGGAAGCCGCGGCAAAAGAAAAAGAAGACAAAGACCCGGCTAAAAAATACCGGCAATTACAAGTGGTTCACGGTAAGGTCGTTGAGGTTATCGAAGCGCAACCGGAAAGAAAAATCGGCAACCGGACGCTGAAGGCTAAAGAAGAGAGGGTTCTTATCGAATTGGAAGACGGGCAACAGGGCTTTCTGTTCCGGAAAGACACGGCGGATATCGCCGAGGACCAGGATTTATTCGATTTGTTTATCGAAGGCGACGAGATCACCTGCGTTATCAAAAAAATCTATCCGGACGGCGGAAAGTTTATTTTTTCTACGGTTTTGTTGAAGATGCGCAGCGACTTAAGCGCGTTCCAGGACATTATTAAAAATCACGGAACTTTCACGGCGAAAGTCGTAAGAAAATTAAGCGTCGGATACTTGTTGAAGCATAACGAATTTTCCTGCTTGTTGCCTACCAGCCAAGTTGATGTTCCCGAAGAAGAATTGGGGAACTTTATCGGTCGCGAGATTGAGGTCGCGCCGATTCGCATCGATTATGGCCGCATCCGCTTAATCGTCTCGCAAAAAGTTGCTAACGCGATTGTTAAGCGCCGCGAAAAAGAAGCGTTTATCAGCCAGATCGAAGTCGGCCAGGAATTTGACGGCGTCGTTAAGAACATCGAGTCATACGGCGCGTTTGTCGATATCGGCAACGGCGTCGAGGGGCTCTTGCATATATCCGAACTCGACCATGTCCGGGTCGGGAAAGTTGAAAAAATCCTCAACCCCGGCGACGAAGTCCGGGTCAAGGTAATCAAGATTGACGGCATTCATATCGGCCTTTCGCGCAAGGCGTTGCTTCCGAATTATTGGCAGGAATACGCCGAGCGGCACGAGGTCGGTTCGATCGTTACCGGTAAAATAACCGAAATCAACAACTACGGTCTTGTTGTTGAATTAGACGAGCATGTCAGCGCCTTCTTGCCGAGAAGCGAATACGCCTGGGAAAGAGACGTCTACATTTCCGACAGCGCCGCCGTCGGCGACGAGATCGAGATGAAGATTATCGAAGTCGACCCCGTGAAACGGCGGATCATACTCTCGCGGAAACAGTTGACCGAGAACCCCTGGGAAGTACTTTCCTGCCGCCCGGGCGACACGATCGAAGTCGAAGTCGTCAAGGAATTAAAGGACGGCTATAAAATCAATTGGCAAGGCGCCGTCGGGTATCTCCCGAAATCGGGAATCGCCAATTATCACGAGGAAATCGCCGTCGGTTCGATGTTGAAGGTTAAAGCGCGCGTTTTTGACCCGCGCCGGACGAAACTTGTCGTGAACATGCGGATCGAACCCGAACGCCGCGTCGCGCCGCGCGCGAGACAGCAGGAAAAACTGACCGATAACTTGGGCGATTTGCTTAAGAGCCAGTTGAAAGACATGAAGGAGTAGACTCGTCCGATGCGCGGAGTAGTGGCCATTGTCGGCAGACCGAATGTCGGCAAATCTAGTTTATTCAACCGGATAGTCGGTGAAAGGGTGTCGATAACGGATGATGCCAGCGGCATAACGCGCGACCGGATTTATAGCAAAGCAACCTGGTTAAACCAGGAGTTTATAGTCATTGATACCGGAGGGATCATCTTAAAAGATGAGCCCTTTTCTCAAAAAATCAGGGCGCAGGCGATGCTCGCGATTGACGAGGCCGATTTGATTGTGATGGTCGTTGACGTCAGGACAGGCATCACTTACGAGGACGACGATGTTATCGATATCCTGAAAAAAAGCAATAAACCGATTATTATCGCCGTAAATAAAGTCGACGACCAAAGGTTTCTCGACGATATTTACGATTTCTACCGTTTCGGCGTCGACGACGTCATACCCGTGAGTTCCCTTCACGGGATCGGCATCGGCGATCTTTTGGATAAGATCGTCCATAACTTACCGCGGCGCGAAGCCGATGATTATGACGAGAAAGTAATCCGTTATTCGCTTATCGGTCAGCCCAACGTCGGGAAATCAACCCTGGCGAACGCGATTTTGGGCGAGGAACGCGTTATCGTGAGCGACATCCCCGGGACGACCCGGGACGCGATCGACGCGGTTTACAGTCGCGACGGCCGCGATTACGTCGTAATCGACACGGCGGGAATCAGGAAACGCGGCAAGATCTACGAGCGGGCGGAGAAGTATAGTTTGTTACGCGCGCTCGCGGCGATCGAGCGATCCGATATCGCCGTGATCATGCTTGACGGGACGACGCCCGTAACCGAGCAGGACAAGCGGATCGCCGGTTACGCCCGGGAGAACTACCGGGCGGCGATTTTCGCGGTTAATAAATGGGATATTGTCGAAAAGGACGATAAGACGATGAAGCGGATGACCGAGGAAATTAAAAACAATTTTCTCTTTTTGGATTACGCTCCCGTCGTTTTTATTTCGGCGAAAAACAAACAGCGAATAAACACGCTTCTTGACGAGATAGACCGCGTCTACGAGAGCTTTACCAGGCGGATTCCGACGAATATCCTCAACGATATTATCACCGACGCGGTGTTGCTTAACCAGCCGCCGGAATTTGAAGGCGCTCGGATCAAAATTTACTACGCGACCCAGGACGCCGTAAAACCGCCCTCAATCGTGCTTTTTGTCAATGACCCCAAACATATGCATTTTTCTTATTTGCGTTACCTGGAAAACCAGATTCGCAACAGTTTCGAGTTTTCGGGAACGCCCATTAAATTTGTTCTTCGAAAAAAGGAGTAAATAATGACCGAGAGAATAACGATTATCGGCGCCGGCAGCTGGGGGAGCGGCCTGGCCCGGCTCGTTAGCGACAACGGCTACCGGGTGATGATGTATGACGTTGACCCGGATATCGTGAATGAAATAAATCTTTATCACACAAATAAAACAAAACTTCCCGCGGGGACTTTAAACGAAAACGTGAGCGCGACGACCGATATCGGGGAAGCGGTCGACTTCGGCGACATTATCGTCCTCGTCGTGCCGACGAAAGTAATCAGGGGCGCCCTCCGGGCCGTCGGCGGCGTGATTCGCGGGAAGAAGTTGTTCGTGAACGCGAGCAAGGGGATCGAGCCCGATACCTTCAAACGGGTCTCGGAAATTGTTTATGAGGAGATCCCCGAAGAATATATCGAGGGGTTTGTGGCTTTAAGCGGTCCCTCGCACGCCGAGGAAGTAATCCTGCAAATGCTCACTCTCGTCACCGCCGCCTCGCCTAATATCGAGCACGCCCGGCTAGTTCAGCGCGTCTTCAGCAACCAAACCTATTTTCGCGTCTATACCGTGACCGACCTGATTGGCGTCGAGATTTGCGCGTCGCTTAAAAACATTATCGCGATCGCTTCCGGCATTATCGCCGGACTCGGCTACGGGGATAACACGCGGGCGGCGCTCGTGACCAGGGGGCTCGTGGAAATGGGGCGGATCGCGCGAACGCTCGGGGCCGAGGAAAAAACGATTTACGGCCTCGCGGGACTGGGCGACCTCGTCGTTACATGCACCAGCCTTCACAGCCGAAACTACCAGGCCGGTTACAAAATTGGCAGCGGAAAGGATTTGGAACAGGCCTTGGCGGAGATGACGATGGTGGTCGAGGGGGCGCGGAGCGCGGTCGCTGCGCATCAAATTATCAAGCGTCATAATATATACGCGCCGATAATCGAAGCGGTGTATGACATAATATATAATAAACAAGACCCGCGCAAGCGGATCATGAAGATGATGCAGAGTGATTTGAAAGAGGAATAGTCGCCATTTACGGCGACTTTTTTATTAAGGAGCAATAAAAAGCGCCGCCATACAATTAGTTTTATTTGCATCATATATAACCAGATAGGGTTTTTTAAAACGATAATATTATTCCTTTTGCATAAAAAGGCAATTTTCCCGATAAAAATCATATACTTAAAAGTGAGGTGATTATGTGAATATCGGGAAAATACTTAATTTTATCGCGCAAAACAACATCAATCCCGAGGATGTTTTTCGCTTGGTCGAAAAAATCAAGTCCACGAACTTAAAGGACGAAAACAACTTGCGGGAAATCATTCACGAGGCAAGCAAAATCGCGGGCAAAAAGATCGACAAGCAGAAAGAGGATTATATCGTAAAGAAAATCTTAAGCGACGAAGTGTCGGAAGACTTGTTTGAATTACTGTAAAAGGCAGCATAATTTAATAATATTTTGAATATTATTAAGTAGAACTTTTTACAGAAGGTGAGGAAAAAATGAGCGATATAATTCGAGACGTGGTTTATAGAACAAACGGTGAAATGTATATCGGGGTCGTCGGGCCGGTGCGGAGCGGGAAATCACTTTTTATCAGGAAATTTATCGAGAACAAAGTGTTGCCCTATGTTTCGCCCGACTTGAAGGATAATATTATCGACGACCTCCCGCAAAGCGGCGAAGGCCGGACGATAATGACGGTCGAACCGAAATTCGTCCCCGCCAATACCGCCAACATCGTAATCGACAAAGACTTAAAATTAAGCGTCAGGCTCGTCGATTGCGTCGGTTATATTATCCCGTCCGCCAAGGGTTACATGAACGAGGACCAGACGCCGCGCCTCGTTAAGACCCCATGGTTCAGCGAAAACATTCCGTTCGAGGAAGCGGCTACGATCGGCACGAAAAAAGTCATCGAGAATCATACCCATATCGGCATCCTAATGACAAGCGACGGCAGCTTCGGCGAGTTTGGCCGTTCCGAATACGAAAAGGTGGAAGAAAGACTAGTCGAGGAACTGAAAAGCCTTGATAAGCCGTTCGTGATCGTCGTAAATACCGCGGCGGCGGGTTCCCAGAAGACGAAAACGCTCGTCGAGGATCTCGCGAACAAATACGAGGTCGGCGTCATCGCCGCGAACGTCTCCGCTTTAAGCAACGCCGATATCGATAAGATTCTTAACGAGGCTCTAAACGAGTTTGACATCGCGAAGCTCGATATTAAGATTCCCAGCTGGATCACGGTGCTTGACGATCGCCATCCGGTCAAAGCCGAGGTCAACGCGACGATTTCGGACGTCACGGGCGAGTTCCGGAAATTTAAGCATGTCCAGCTAATCAGGGAAAAACTGGCCGAATGCGAGCTCTTTGAGAATGTCGAGATCACGGCGCTCGATTCCGGAAGCGGCGAGGTCGAGATCGAGATTACCTGCGGCGACGATTTGTATAACGGGATTGTCGAGGAAATCATCGGCGACGCGATCAATGACCGCGGGAAGTTTATCGAGCTGCTCCAGGACGCGACGCTCGCCCGCCGCGAGTATGAAAATTACCGCGGCGCTCTTGAGGCGGTAAAGACGACCGGTTACGGGATCGCCATTCCCCAGATTGAAAACATGACCTTGGATACCCCGGAAGTCATCAAGCAAGGATCGCGTTACGGCATTAGGCTCCGGGCGGTGGCGCCCTCGGTTCATATGATCAAGGTCGAGGTTAACTCGTCGTTCGAGCCGATTATCGGGACGGAAGAACAATCAAAGAAATTGCTGGAGAAACTATTGAACGATTACGAGAACAATCCCGAGATTATTTGGGAATCGGAAATCTTCGGCCGGAAGCTAAGCGAGGTCGTAAACGACGGTATCAAGGCGAAAATTTACCTAATGCCGGAAAACGTTCAATACAAAATGCGCGAGTGCCTGGAAAAAATCGTGAACAAGGGCCGCGGCGGTATCATTGCCTTTATTCTATAAGACTTATAACGGAAATCAATTTTCCGGTTAAATCACCGCCTTTAGCGGTGATTTTTTTGCTTTTTTCGGTCGCGTAAACCAAAAAAAGTTATATATTTGGACTTGAGAAAAGACGGCGTAAATGTTATACTTTTAGTTAGACGGACAGGGAAAAATTATGATAAAAGAAGAATATTTGGAACAAATAAAAAACGAAACCGGGCTTACGAAACGCGATATCGAAAAGGCCGTAAATTGCTTCATCGCTTTAATGAAGAAGAATCTCGCGACGAAAGGCAAGATAAATCTCGCGAATTTCGGCACCTTCTCCGTCGCCCGTTTTTCGCCGAAGCGGCTCTACAGCCCGCGCGACGGCCGTAAACTTTCCGGCGGCGCCATATACAAAGTATATTTCAAGCAAAGCAAGGAATTCAAGGAATATTTAAAGAAGGAAATGGTTTAGGATATGGAGAATGTTTTTCGCTTATATCAAGATGTCGGGGACGGGCGGTCAAGAAACATCCTCGAAGCGGTCATGAACAACGATTGCAAGTATATCATTGATTATTACCGCGCCGGTTTTGATATTAAGACGGTCGACGACAAAGGCGAGACGCTTTTGCACAAAGCCTCCCGCAACGATTACTTCGAGGTCGTCGATTTGCTTGTCAAGCTCGGGCTTGACGTCAACGCCCGCAACAATTACCGGGAAACGCCGCTTCATCTCGCCGTGCAGTTTAAAAACAGCCAGGTCGCGGACAAACTCCTGTTCGAGGGCGCCAACGTCAACGCGCAAAACCGGAAAAAAGTCGCGCCGCTCCATCTCGCCGCGAGCCGAGGCAAGGAATCAATCTTAAATCAACTCATCGATTATAACGCCAAGGTCAATATCGCCGACGAGAACGGGGCGAAGCCGATCCATCACGCCGTCCTTTCCGGGAAAAGGGAAATCATCAGGCATCTTTTAAATAACGGGAGCAGCCTCGCCGAGGCCGATGACCGGAAAAATAACGTTCTTCATTACGCTTGCGATGCGGGCGACGATAATCTCGTGAGTTATATTCTTCGGCACATGACCGTGAACAATAACCGCAATATTTATCTCGAGACGGCGCTTCATCGCGCCGCCGCCAAATGCTCGACGGCGACGGTTAAAGAACTCCTAAACCACGGCTACGACCCCGAGGCGCTTAATATCAATCAGCAGACGCCCGCTGACGTCGCGGCCGCGAGCGGTCGGGTTGATAACGCGGAGTTTTTGCAGAATCACTTGGCGAGCGCGGAATTCAAGGAACGAATCGGGAATTATCCCCTGCACCGGGCAATCCGCGCCAATAACCACCAGCTCATCGTCCAATTTCTTACCACGGAAAACACCAACCAGTTTGATTATTTCGGGAAAACACCGATGTATTACGCCGTGATCATCGGCGCCGTGAAGATTGTAGACTATCTTTTCCAAAGAGGCGCGAGAATCGACGTTGTCGACAGTTTCAACCAGTCCGCGCTCCTGCTCGCCATCTATAACGAGGATTACGAGATGATCGAGTATTTGCTTAAGCGCGGAGCGAAGGTGAACGAGATTTACTACGGCCGGAGTTATCTTTACCGCGCGATCATGCGGAATAATTACGAAATCGTGAAACTTTTAATCGATAACGGCGCCGACGTCAATTATATCGACAATCGCCACCGGACGATTTATTCCTACGCCTTGGATTATGCCGATGACGATATCATCGAGTTGCTGGTAGAAAAGAAAGCCGCTTTGGTTTAATAAGAAATTCGCATAATGTATGCCAAGAGATAAAAGTGATAATTTCTTGGCTTTTTTATTAGGTAAGACGCAAATAGAGCGACCGATGATAAATTGTCATATCATACGATAAACATAATGAGGCGATAGTTTGATAACTTTTTTTTGCTTATGGTTTTTTCGGCGCTTATTTGTTCGGTCGCGCGTAATAAAAGTATGCGGGCAAACCGCTTCCCGGCCATATCGCAAAGCTTTTTGACTTGCCGGTTATATTAATAGAAAAACGACATAATATTTAGTATGAAGAAAATCGCGGTTATCCTTTCCTTATTCGCGCTCGTCTTTCTCGTTTTATTCATCATTATCGATCAGGACCGACAAAACTTAAACATCGTCTACGTCGATAACCTGGTTGGGGAAGAGGCGGTGACCGTGAAGGTCTGCGTTCGCCGCCCCGATAGCAAGCTCGCGCTTATCGACGTCGAAAAACATACCGACGAAGACGAGCTTATCTACATCCTTAAAATCTATGACCACTATCGGAACGCCCTTCCGCCGAGATACACAACGCCCCTCGTCGGTAATTTCGAGATATTGAAATTTGAAAAAACGAACGATACCCTCGTTATCGAGCTTAAGGCGATGTATCTAAAGGAGGGGCTGAGTGATTTCTTAACGGCCCTGATGTGGTCTTATCAATACCGAGGCATCGCCGCGGTCGACATTAAAATAAACAAGGAACAATTCCGCATCGAGAAAAACCGGGCGATTAATCCGGAAATCGAAACGCCCTACGGAAATGTCACGCAGACTATCTTTTACCGGGAAGGAGATGAAATATTGCCCGTGACCTATATCCATAAGGAAAACCGCGTTGATTTTCTGTTGAAAAAAATTATTTCCAAATACCCGGGCGCATCATACGAATACGCCGCGGAAGGCGGGTTGCTCACGATTCGGATAACCGACCCGGATTATCAAATCTCGAAAGACATTACCGATATGCTGCTTTTAAGCATCGATAATCTGGGAATCTACGATAATATCGTCATTATAAAAAACGGCGACGTCGTCGCGAATAATTAAACGCTGCCGGACGAAAACAAGATCCCGCGCGGGGATCTTGTTTAAGTTTGGGAATGGATTAAGTTGTTGATGGATGGATCCAGGGGTTCGTAGATAAAGGAGATTTTTTCGGCGGCTTGGCGGGCGTTTTTCATCGCCTCGTCGCTCGTGCTCCCGGTGGCGATAACATAAGCGTAACGGTCGCCGAGAGATTCCGGCGGAGTAATCAGGCGGCCGCGGCGCGGTTTGACATAAACATATTTTACGTTCGGGTCCTTCTCGATTTCCCGGCGGCCGATAACTTTATGAAGAATTCCCGCCTCGGCGACGGTTATATACTCGGCGTAAGTCGGGATTTTTTGTTTCGGTTCGAGATCCGGCTTTTCCCCGACGGCGAGTTTTAAAGTCTCGCGCGCGAGATTGATGCCAAGACCGATCTCGATCATCGCGTTCATCCCGGCGCCGGAAATCCGCGGATTAATCTCGATTAATTTCCACGTTCCCTTGACGTTTCTCATCTCGAGATGACAGGGACCGTTCTTAAAACCGAATTTTCCAAGAACCGTTTTGACGGCCAGCATGAGCCGGCAGAGAAAATTAGGTTCGGGTTCAACTAGCAGGCTGTAGCCGATGATAATAAAATGATTGTTAATCAATTTGATTTCCTGGGCGACCACGGCCACGATATTGATATCCCCGTCGATAGCCAGGACCTCGACGATGTACTGGGGACCTTCCAAAAACTCCTCGACAAGGATCGTTCCTTCCGGGTAAAGGTTGGTAAGGATCCGGAAATTTCGGTAAAGCGAATCGCGGTCCGGGGAGTAGAAGACGTCCCGGGAACCGTTCGAATCAATATATTTTACAACTGCCGGAAGCAGTTTTTTCGCTGTGTGGATCTGACCGCCCGCGGTCGCCGGGATAGAGACGAATCTGGGGTTATGAAGCGTGTTTTTCAGCGCCTCGCGGGTCTTTAACTTGTTTTCCATCAACCGCATCGCCTCGGCGGAAAAGGCGGGAAGGCCGCGCACTTCGGAAAGTCGCGCGGCGACCGAGCACCAGGGGTCGATAAAACTGACGATCGCGGAAATGGTGAGCGGCAGCTGCTCGAGATATGAAATCATTTCTCTAATCCGGTCATAGTCGTATAGATTGCAATAGATCATCATGCCGACGTCGGGGTACTCGTTTCTTTGACTGAACTGCCGGGAATTGCTCGTCAAAAGGCAGGTAACGTAACCCATGGCGGCGGCCGCTTTGATCGCTTCGCGGGAAGAACCGGATTTTTTTGTTCCGAGAAAAACAATCGCGTTAATAGAGAAAACTCCTTTGCTTGTAGGATTTCATAATATATATACTATATAATATGAAGGGGAACTTTTACCGCAAGGGAATAAACCTAGAAAAACAAAGAAAAAAGCATAGTCCAAAAGCGAATATTTTCATATGTTATACTAGAGGTGTAGCATGATTACTATCGGACTGCTTCATACGCGCCTCGATCCCAACTTAGTGTCGCGGGCATACCTATATTCGGCGATCGCCCGCGTCGAGGGATTCAGGCTTTTTTATTTTACCTCGCGCGACGTCGATTTCGAGAAAAAAAAGATTAACGGCAAGGCATACCGCGGCGGCTCCTGGGTTGCCCGGGAATTTTCCTTTCCCGACGTCGTCTTAAACGTCGCCGGGCCAAACACGGCGCGCCAGCGAGCAATATACGATCGCCTCGCCGCTTTGGTTCCTTTCACAAGTTATCGTTTGGGTCATAAAACGACCGTTTATAATAAACTCATTAAAGGGAAGACGTTCCTACCTTATATTATTCCCTTCCGGCTCGCGCGAAAAGCGGAAGACGTTATCGGGTTTTTGAACCAGCACGGGAAAATTATCATCAAGCCGAACGGGGACAGCCACGGGAATTATATTTATTATATCGAGAAAGACGATGACGGTTACCGTTTTATCTACCGGAACAGCGCATATCGCGTCGGCGCTGATGAAATAAAAGAACAACTGGCAAGCATTATCGCCAAACGGTCAATGATAATGCAGAAATATATTAATTCACGCCGGAAAAAAGGCGAAGCCTATGATTTCCGCCTCCACGTTCAAAAAAACGGTTCCGGGATCTGGCAGATAACGGCGATTTTTCCGCGCGTCGCGAACGACGAGCGGATAATCACCAATCTCAGCCAAGGCGCTTTTCTAAGCGTTTTCGAACGCTTTATCGAAAACGAGTTTCCCGACGAACACAAGGAATTGAAATTCAAAATCGAGGGTTTCGCCTTGCTTTTGGCTCGTCATCTCGATGAAATCTACGATCGCGAGTTCGACGAACTGGGAATCGACATCGGTCTTGACGAGGCGGGAAAGATATGGATTTACGAGGTTAACTGGCGCCCCGGCCACGTTTATATCGAAGTCAAAGCCGCGCGCGCCGCCGTGAATTACGCCGCGTATCTCGCGAGAAAAAAAAAGAAAGAGAGAGAGAATGAAACGCCTAAGCCTAAAGGAAATAACCAAGGTTCTGGGAATTGATTTTACCGGCCCGGATGTTATTATAAGAAAAGTTCATAACGATATCGACAAAATAAGCGATTATTCGCTTACGTTTCACTTGAATAAAAACAAGCCCATTAACCGAAAACTATTTAACGGGCTCCGGCACGCTTATCTCGTGACCGACCAGCCGCCGCTTCGCGAGGAAAACATTCCGCGCGAGCGCGCGCTACTCGTCGCCAATGTCGGGAACGCCTATCGGGAATTTTTAGGTTATTACCGGCGCCTTTTCGATTTTCCCGTCGTGGCGGTGACCGGGACCTGCGGAAAGACCTCGACCAAAGAGATGATAACGCAAGTTCTTAGGAAAAAGAGCCGAGTCGTGGCGACGTTTCAAAGCAAAAATAACCTTCGCCATTATCACCGATATTTGATGCGTTTTGACGACAGTTGCGATTTCGGCGTCTTTGAGACTGCCCTTACGCATCCCGGCCACGTGATCGCGGGTTGCGAGATTGTGAAACCGCAAATAGGGATTATCACGAAAATCGGCGTCGATCATCTCAATCACTGCAAAAGCATGGATTTATATATCAAAGCCAAGGCGGAGATGCTTACCGCCCTTGGCTCGAACGGGACGCTGATTATTAACGGCGATTGTGAAAACATAAAAAGAATCGATTTTTCTTATTTTAAAGGAAAAATCATCACCTTTGGAATCGACAATCGCGCCGATTTCCGGGGAACGAATCTCAAATACCTGCCGCGGGGAATGCGGTTTACGCTCTCGCGCGCGGGAAGAGAATACCGCGCGCATCTTCCCGCTTACGGAAAACATAATGTCTATAACGCGCTCGCGGCGCTCGCCGCTTTGGACGCCCTCGGCGAGCCGCTAACTGAGGCGATTCAGTCTCTGCGCGATTATAAGCCGATTAGGTCGCACACGGAGGTCTTTTACGCCCCCGGCGGGAGTTTGATGATCGACGATACTTGGAGCGCGAACCCGACCTCGCTCGAGACGGCGCTTGAGGTGCTTACCCATCTTGGGAAAGAGAAAAAGAAAATCGTCGTGATTGGCAGGATTTCTTATCTCGGGACACATACCGATCTTTACTATCAAAAAGCGGCGGAAGCTATCGCTCAAGCCGGCGTCGATTGCCTGATTACGAAAGGCTCATCGGCGGTAAGAATCGCCCAATACGCCGCGCAAGCGGGGATGAGAAACGAAAATATCGCGGCTTGCGCGAACAATCGCGAAGTCAAGGAAAACCTGCTTCGGCGCATTGACGCGCAAACGGCCGTCCTCTTTAAGGTCTCGATGCTGGATAAGAGCTTCCGGTCGTTGATTGAAGAATTTAAAAAATAAGCCGCGCCAATATCCCGGCGCGGCTTATTTCTTTCTCCTACTTATCATCGTCATAATCATCCTCGCCGACGAACTCGTCGGCGTCGGGAAAAAAGGCGTCCGACATTCCAAAATCATAACCGCCGATTACAAGCAAAATATAAAGCACAAGCGCGTATCGCATCAACAATCATCCCCTGTTATTCTTCAATATATTATACTCGCCCATTTAACGCTCGGTTTGTATTATCGCCCTAGTTTGGAAAAAAAAATCCCGCTCCGGCGGGTTTTTTTCTTGCAATTTTTTTGTTTTTGTATTATTATATCCAATGTATAAAAAAAGGAAGGTTAGCCATGAAATTGCTTTTCGCTTCGCGCAATCGCGATAAGATAAAAGAAGTCGAGCATATTCTCGCCGGGGTGAAGATTATCACGCCGCAGGATCTCGGCGATAGCGCGGAGGTTGAGGAAACCGGGGCGACGCTTGCGGAAAACGCGTTTATTAAAGCGGATTATTATTATAAGCGTCACGGAGTCGCCGTTTTCGCCGACGACACCGGTCTCGTCGTCCCCGCTTTGAACGGCGACCCCGGGGTGCGGTCAGCCCGTTTTGCCGGGGAGGAAGCGAGTTACGCCGATAATAACCGCCTGCTGTTAAACCTTCTCGCCGGGAAGGATGACGAGGAGCGGACCGCTTATTTTCAGACGGTAATTTGTTTTATCGACGAAGCGGGTCATGAACATTATTTTACCGGCCGCCTTGAAGGCGTTATCATTCGCGCCCCGAGAGGGGAGCGCGGTTTCGGATACGATCCGATATTTTTTGTTCCCGATGCGGGAAAGACGCTCGCGGAGATGGCGGCGGCGGAGAAAAACTTAATCTCGCACCGCCGGCGGGCGCTTAATAATTTCCGTAACTTCTTGGAGAAAGGAATGACGCTTGATGGATGCCAAAGAAATCGCCGATAAAGCGCGGGAGATTCTCGGGGCGCGGGAAGCCGAGGTCGAATTCCGCCTCATGGGCGGGATGAGTAATTATACCTACGTCGTCCGCGCCGACGGCGAGCGTTATACTTTCCGTCTCCCGGGAGAGTATTCCGAGTATTTTGTTGACAGGGAATTGGAGAAGGCGAATCTCGCCCTGATGGAGAAACTTGGGATAACCAATGAAACCGTCTATTTGGACGTGGAAAGCGGGATTAAGATCGCCCGTTATATCGAGGGCGAGCCCCTCTCGACGTTTGATAGTTCCCGCTATCCTTACGAAGAAGTGGCCCGTATCTTAAAAATCATTCACTCGTCGGATTTAAGGTCGCCGGCCGACTACGAGCCGTTCGCCCGGCTTGAGCGTTACGAGCGCTACATCAAAGACTTGGGTTTCGTTCACCCCGCGCGCTATAACGAGCTGCGGGCGGAACTCTTCGCGTACCGCCCCTATCTTGAAACGCAAAAGAAAACCTTAACGCACGGGGACAGCCAACCGTCAAACTTTGTTCGCGCGGGAGACGGGCTTGTTGTCGTGGATTTCGAGTTCTGCGGGAACAACGACCCGTTATATGACGTCGCCTGTTTCGCAAACAAAGTCTACGAGGAAGGGCTTAACCTCCTTCGGGCTTATTTTCCCGACCCGTCCGCGGACGAAAAGAAGCGGTTCCATCTTTGGCGAGCGTTTCAATGCGCGCAATGGTACAACGTCGCCGTGTTCAAGGAACTTAAAGGAATGAGCGCGACGCTGAAAATAGATTTCGCCCGCGTCGCCGAAAACTACTTAAGGCTAATCGCTTTCTATCTGGAAAAAACGGCGTTATTGGCGGAAAAATAAATTTTCCCTGAAAAAATGTAGATAATTTTCATTTTCCCTTTACATTTGCGAAAATATATGATATAATAGTTTGGAATTTCAAGTGCGGAAGGAGGGACGAAGAAATGGCCAAGACAATAGTCCGCGAAAACGAAACAATTGAAGAAGCTTTAAAACGTTTCAAGCGGGAAGTTTCGCGAAACGGCGTCCTTGCTGAAGCACGAAGGCGTGAACATTATCTTAAGCCAAGCGACGTGAAAAAGATGAAAAAACGGTCGGCGCGCAAACACGCCCGTCGCCGTTAAGAAAGCTTCGGCTTAAGTTGACATAAGCTGAAAACAAAACGGATCATCGGGTCCGTTTTTATTTTTTCCCCGCCGGAGATTATTTTTTCGCTTTTTCCTTCATATAATTACCGGGGGAAGCGATGAAAAAAGACATAAACATTAAGCTCTCGCTTTATCGGGATCGCCGGGTCGTAATCGAAAACTACGATAAACTCCTTGATCTTACCGCGGAGATGATCAAAGTCGATATTTATACGATTATCGGCAAGTTTTTGAAACTGACGAAAATGGACGGTTATATGATCGAGGTTGTCGGCGAAGTCGGCGAGATTATTATCGGGGAGTGACATGGGAAGATTTGTCGTAAAGACGGGACGGGAAAATCTCGCTCGCCTTAGCCGCTTGCGGATAAAAAATCTCAAAGAAACCGCGGAAGGCCTGGAGTTTTATACCGACCGGAAAGGCGTCGAACAAATCAAAGACTTCCCCGAAACCACCTATTACGATCGCCACAAACAACTCCGCGCGTTGTTTCTAAGAAAACATTTGGTCGCCGTCATTGGCTGTCTGTTGATGGCGCTCGCGCTTATCAATTTAAACATTGGCGTCGCTGCGGTCCGGTTTACCGACGAAGACACTTATGACGCGGCGGTCCTCGCGCACATGGAACGATACTACCGGCGGGTCGGGCCTTTTAAATATTTAAACGCGAGCCTTTCAGAAATTAATTACGACCTCCGCAGCGCTTTTTATCACTACGAGTGGATCGGGGTCAGGAAACACGGCGCCGTTCTTTATCTTGACATTAAGAAAATCGTTAACCAGCCGCCGGAAAGCGAAACGACTCCCGGGTCGTTATACGCGAAAACGGAAGGGATTGTCAAAGAATACCATGTCGTTAAGGGAACGGTCGTGATCCAGGAAGAACAGTACGTCGCCGCGGGAGACCTTTTGATTAGCGGCGAGGTCAGTCATTATAACAATGAAACCGAATTCGTCCGGGCGACCGGATACGTTTTAGCCGAGTCGCTGCGCTATCATGATTTTAAGATAGCGAAAAGGTCGACCGAGCTTATCCGCACCGGCCGCCTGGAAATCGTTAAGGCCTACGTTCTCTTCGGCCGGCAAATAAACAAGACGCCGTCAAAGTTTGAAAACTATGTCGTCGAGGAAGGGAAAACGGTCGGCGGTCGCGTCTTTCAGATCAAAACATTTTATCGCTACGAGCTAAAGGAAGTCTCGACCGTTTATGACGAAGACGACGCGGTTAGTTATAGCAAATCGCTGGTATATAAGGATTTCCGGGCGGAAAAAACGGTTCCCAAGGAAAAGATCATTTTCATAAAACTCGTCCGAATCGAAGAAGACGAAGATTATTATTACGTCCGCTTAATCGCGAAGAGTTATCAAAACATCGCCCGTTTCGTCCCGATTGAGGGATAAAGGGCGCGGCGGTTGCGCGTTGGCGGAGAATATTGTAAAATAAAGGCGGGATGATTACAGAGCTGAAAGGAGACAAGACTGTGTTTGATACGTCCGAGTATAATTTAAAAATCTTTACCGATAATATCGAGCAAGAAGCGCTTGACCAGATATATGATTTAGTTCGGTTGCCGCAGTTTCGCGGCGCGAAGATTAGGATCATGCCCGACGCCCACGCCGGCGCCGGGTGCGTGATCGGTTTCACCGGCGATTTGGGCGATAAAATCATCCCCAACATCGTCGGCGTCGACATTTCCTGCGGCATGCTTACTTTCGAACTTGGAAAAAGGATTATTGATCTTCCGAAATTGGATAGATTCATCAAATCGAATATCCCCTATAGTTATAACGTTTACAAGGAAAAACAGATTGAATACGACGGTATTTCGAAAATGAAATGTTACCGTCATTTAAGCGACGTCGATCGCCTGGAAAGAAGCATCGGCACTCTCGGCGGCGGGAATCACTTCATCGAAATCGACGTCGACGAGGAAGGAAGCAAGTATTTGGTCATTCATACCGGATCAAGAAATCTGGGCCATCAGGTCGCAAATTATTATCAAAACCTGGCCTATGAGAAACTGCATGAAGAATACCATAAGTCGCCGCCGATACCGAAAGATCTGTGTTACTTAACGGACAAAGAAAGGGAAGACTACCTGCATGATATGAAAATATGCGCGGAATTCGCCCGCCTTAACCGAAAACTAATCGGCGCGAAAATCCTCGCGCACTTGGGCGTAAAGGAAGAAGTCCCGTCCTTCGAGACGGTCCATAATTATATCGATTTGGAATCTAACATCATCCGCAAAGGCGCGATCTCGGCGCGAAAAGGCGAAAAAGTACTAATCCCGCTCAACATGCGCGACGGCTGTATCGTCGCCCTCGGCAAAGGCAACGCGGATTGGAATTATTCCGCGCCGCACGGCGCCGGGAGAATCTTAAGTCGCCGCCAGGCGAAAAAGACTTTGAGCCTGGAAGAATTCAAGGATGAAATGGACGGCATATACACGACTTCAGTAAGCAAAGCCACGCTTGACGAGGCGCCGATGGTATATAAACCGATGGAAGAGATTATTAAAAATACCCGCGACACGATTGAGATTCTAAAAATTATCAAGCCGATTTATAATTTCAAGGCGAAAGAATAAACAAGCGTTTCGGAACGAAAACCGGGATGCTTTTTTTTATTAAGCGAACAATAATACTGAAGATTTTCTCCGCGAAAATCTTAATCTTTATCGCTTTACAATCAACCCCGCACGTAGTATAATAATAATACATCAAATATGGAGCGTATATGAGTTATAAGACTATCTATCGGTTTAAAAATCTAATCAACGAAGCGCTGGTTTTGGGGCCAAACAATAAAAATATTGATTTAATCGAATCCTTCTATAAAGAAGAAATCCTCGTCCGGAGCGCGGAAGTTAAAATCTCCGAAGACTCGGACAAAGAAAATATACTGGTGATGCTTTTCGAGGTTTTGGAAACGATCTTCGAAAACGACGTCGCCCTCACCGAGGTTGATATTTTCGGGATTTTGAATAATTTGACCGTCGATAACGGTGACGCTTTGATCAAACTTTTCTTAAAGAAAGAAATACTGATCACGACCTTTCACGGCAAAGCCGTCTTCCCCCGGACCTTAAACCAAAAACTCTACTTGGAAGCGCTCGCCAACAACGACATCATCTTCGCGATCGGACCGGCCGGCACCGGCAAGACATATCTCGGCGTCCTGTACGCCGTGAGTCGGCTTAAAGCAAACGAGGTCCGCCGTATCGTTCTCGTGCGGCCCGTCGTCGAGGCGGGGGAGAAACTCGGGTATTTGCCGGGGGATGTCAAGGAGAAAATCGATCCCTATTTAATCCCCTTGTATGACGGTCTTAACGAGGCGCTTGGGAAGGAAGCCGTAGACAAACTTGTTGAAAAAGGGGTAATCGAAATCGCGCCCCTGGCCTATATGCGCGGTCGGACGATTGAAAACGCGGTGATTATTCTTGACGAAGCGCAAAACACCTCGCGCCTGCAGATGAAAATGTTCCTTACCAGGCTCGGCCATAACTCAAAGATGATTATAACCGGCGACGTGACCCAGGTTGACCTTCCGACGAGGGAACAATCGGGGTTGATCGAGGCCGCTAACTTATTCGCGGATATCGATCGCGTCAAGATTCACCGTTTTGACCGTTACGACGTGATGCGCCACCCGCTGGTTCAAAAAATAATCGAAAGATACGAAAGCAAATATGGAGATTGAAATCTATAATAATTATCAAAAGTTTCTGTCTTTTCCCGCCGCGGAGATTGCCGGGAAGGTCGGCGAATATTTCGCGGCGGAAAAATCCGCGTCGCTCGTTTTGACCGACGACGAGGAAATTAAAGATTTAAATCTCAAGTTTCGCGGCATAGACAGCCCGACCGACGTTCTTTCTTTTCCCGCGGACGAGAGCGACTATCTTGGCGATATCTTTATTTCCGTCGACAGGCTAATCGCCCAGGCCGCGGAATACGGGCACTCCCCGGAAAGAGAATTCGCCTTTTTATTGGTTCACGGCATCCTTCATCTTTTGGGTTATGATCATGAAAATGAAGAAGCGGAAAGGGAGATGTTTTCGAAACAGGAAGAAATACTAAACGCTCTAAATTACCGGAGGGAAAAATGAAAATCGATTATGATAAAATTTATATCAGCGCTTCGCAAGCGCGGGAAAACGCCTACGCGCCGTATTCGCGTTTTTCGGTCGGGGCGGCGGTCCTCTTGCGCGACGGCCGGATCGTTGCCGGCGCGAACGTGGAAAACGCCTCATACCCGCTCGCCATATGCGCCGAGCGGGCGGCGTTAACGGCCGCTTACGGCGCCGGCGCCCGAAAGGAAGATATTGCGGCGATTGGCGTCGTCGGCGCGACTGACTTGCCGATCTCGCCTTGCGGCGCGTGCCGGCAGGTAATCGCCGAGCTTATGGACGCGGATGCGGAAGTTATCCTTTACAATTTAAAGAAAGAGAAGAAGATCTTCCGAGTTAAGGATTTGCTTCCCTATCCTTTCGAAGCGGGGGTATTGTCGGATGAGCGGTGATTTCCGTTCCGGGTTCGTAGCCGTCGTCGGCCGGCCCAACGTCGGTAAATCCACATTTGTTAACAGCGTCATCGGTCGAAAAGTTTCGATCATCAGCCCCAAGCCGCAAACGACCCGCAACCAAATCAGGGGCATATATACGAGCGAGGCGACGCAAATTATCTTTGTCGATACGCCGGGGATTCATAAGCCGAAGCACGAACTCGGCAAGTTCATGAACAAAGAAGCGTTCGCCGCTTTGGACGGCGTTGATTTGATTCTTTATATCATCGACGCGATCGGGGATTTTCGCGCCGGCGAGGAGTTTATTATCGAAAGGCTTGTAAAAACGGAAGTCCCGGTGATTCTCGTCGTCAATAAGATCGATCTCGTGAAGGATAAAAACCGGCTTTTGGAGAATATCGCGAAATATGACGCCGCGGGGAAATTCGCCGCGGTATATTACGTGAGCGCGCTGCGGGGGGATAATCTCGAAAAACTAATGACCGCGATCGAGGAGCGCATGCCCTTCGGTCCGAAATACTACCCGGGCGAGATTTATTCCGACCGGCCGGAAGAGTTTATTATCGCCGAGATTATCCGCGAGAAAGCGCTCTTCCTTACGAAAGAGGAAATCCCCCATTCGCTCGCCGTCGTGACCGAGGAGATTAAGCCCGCGGAAGACAACCCGAGCTTAACCGTTATCCGGGCGACGATATTCGTCGAAAGGCCGTCGCAGAAGAAGATCATTATCGGCGCCGGCGGGAAGATGTTGAAAGAAATCGGAACGCTCGCCCGAAAGGAAATCGTCATGCTTTTCGGAAACAAGGTATTTCTCGACCTTTGGGTAAAGGTCGCCGACGACTGGCGAAATAAAAAAACGGAGCTGAGACGGATGGGTTACATTTTGGAAAAATAAATTATTTCATGTATAACTTTGATAATTTTTGCAATTATATTCATAGGAGGAACGTATATGAATAAGAGAGATATGCAAAAATTTATCAAAACCGGAAAAGTTAAAGACTATCTTGATTTCAAGAACAAACAGAAAGCCGAATTTGCAAAAGAAATCGCGCCAGGAGAAAAAAATGGAGTTAAAAGAAGGAATTGTTCTGAAGGGGGCGAAGTACCAAGAAAATCATAAACTGGTGACGCTTCTTACCCCGGAGGGGTTGGAATTGCTGCTCGTTCGCGGCGCCTTAAAACAAAAAAGCAAAACTTTCGCTTATTCGCAAGAGTTAACCAAAATCGAGTACGGTTACGTCGCGAAAAACGAAGACGCGCTTAAGATCATTACCGCCGGGAAGGTTCTTTCCAATTACGGCGCGATCAAAAGCGATCTTGATAAATTAAACGACGCCATGTTAATCGTCGAGTTTTGCGAGCAATTGGGCGATCATATCGAGGACGGCGCCACCTTCTACCGTTTTTGCGCCGATATTCTCGACCTGATCAACGATTCCGCGGAAAGCGCGTATTATTTAATGATCTTTAAACTAAAAAGCCTTTATTTGCTCGGGGTCGGCCCCGTGTTTACGAGCTGCGTGTCCTGCGGACGCCGCGACGCGCTCGCGGGCTTTGTTTTTACGGCCGGGGGGATGAAGTGCGAGACTTGCCGGAAGCAAAACGAGGGATTCATTCCGGAGGGTATCGCGCGGATCGTTAGGTTTTTATATCTTACGAAACTCCCGGAACTTACCCCCGAGGTCTTATCAAGGCTTCCCGATCGCCGGCCGGTCGCCGAGTTTATCGACCGCTATTACGAGCATTATCTCGGGTACCGCAGCCGGGCGGCGCGAATAATCGAAAAAATGAGCTAGCGAAGAATTGATTAAAGTCAATTCTTTTTTTCTTTTCCCCAAAGGAAAAACCGCGTTTCCCAAGGCAAAAATTACTTATCTCTCATTCTTGTATGCGTTTACATCCTGTGATATAATTTTATTCGAAAGGAGGAGAGATGATAATGTATAAATTTAAGCGCGCTTTTATCGTAGGCTTTGCTTCCGTAATTCTTTTCATGGTATCGGGATGCGGCGGCGCGAAAATTGAATTATCGTTTGAAAAAGAGTCATATGAAGTCACGGTAGGCGAAGAACTGGAGCTAATGCCGACCGTTAAAAACGCGGATGAAAAAGACTACGCGTTAAAGTTTTCATCCGAAGACGAAGATATCGCGACCTATGTTGACGGCGTGGTGAAAGGCGTTGGCGCCGGCCAAGTTAAGGTTAGAGTCGAACTGGAAGATAACGAGAAAATTTTTGCCGAGGCGATCATCAAGGTTGTCGAGGCGAAGAAGTTTACGGTGACCTTTGATACCGCCGGCGGGAGCGAGATCGACCCCGTCGAGGTCGTCGAGGGCGAGAAATTAACGAGGCCGAGCGACCCGACGAAAGCCGGGCATGAATTCGCCGGTTGGTTTAAGGACGCGGCTACGACGGAAGCGTTTGATTTTGACACCCCGATTACCGCGGCGATTACTCTGTACGCGAAATGGGCGATCAAAGTCTATACCGTCGCGTTCGAAACAAACGGCGGAAGCGCGATCGACCCCGTAAGCGTTAATCACGGCGCGAAGGTCGAAGAGCCGGAAACGCCGATCAGGGAAGGATTTGAATTTACCGGCTGGTTTATTGACGAGGATTTGACCGATCCCTTTGATTTCGAAAACGCAATCGCTTCCGACCTGACTCTCTATGCCGGCTGGGAAAAGAAGAGCTATACGGTAAGCTTTAATACCGACGGGGCGAGCGGGATAGATAGCCAAACCGTCTTTCACGGCGAGAAGGCGACCGAACCCGACGAGCCGACAAAAGCCGGCTACAGTTTTGTAGGGTGGTTTAAAGACCCGGCGAGAACCGAAGAGTTTGATTTCAATGCGGAAATAA
>Ga0208693_1000760_pt1 | contig 24908 bp, 26 predicted proteins | sample AD_UKC071_MetaG_FD_184438 | JGI IMG/M metagenome (GOLD analysis project Ga0208693, IMG submission 184438) | Active sludge microbial communities of municipal wastewater-treating anaerobic digesters from USA - AD_UKC071_MetaG (SPAdes) (version 2) | ecosystem: Engineered > Bioreactor > Anaerobic >... | reverse complement strand
CCACCGCCCGCCCGCCGCGTGAGCGCAGCCAGCGAGCACCCGCCGACCGCGAGCACACGCCCTCGGGGCGTGGGCGAGGGCAGCCATGTGCGAGCTGGCAAGGGCACGCGGCGGGCGGGAAGCCGGCAAAAGAAAAGGCCCCGGGCTTGCGTCCCGAGGCCGTCAAATTCTCCTTTAAAGCGGCTAAAGCGGTCTGTCGTCTCTTTCCGGGTGAGTCCTGGCAAACTCAAGCAGGGCGAGGCAGTTCCATGCAGCATGGGCCAGGTGGCTTATGCCCGTCTCTTCGTCTGCGTCCTCCCCTGCCCACCAGCTCCAGAGGTGCCTTTGAGCCGCCGCAAAGAGCCTCCCCCAATCAAGGCCCGCCTCCCAGTTCCTTTCGCCATACTTTTCGGCACCGTACGAAAAGACGCGGGCCAGTTCTTTTAGGGCAAAGGGCGGGATGAGGTCATATCTGAGCTTTCCCGCATCGGCTTTTACGGCCTGGGTCATTCTTCGTCCCCTCTTACTGCGGGCGTGTAAAGAAAGCAGGGCAGGCCCCAGGCGGGCACGTCGTCGCCCACGACCTTGCAGAACTTACCGCCCGACCTGTGCAGGCAGTTTCCGCACATGGCTTTCAATCTTTCGCTCATAGCTCTTCGTCCTCGTCCGCCGTCTCAAAGTGGACTTTCAAGGGCCTGTTTTCCGCTCCACATGCCGGACACGTCCATGGAAAATGCGTCCCAAGCATGCATATATCCTCATCTTCGACCTTCGTCCCGCATTTGCTGCACTTCACGAACAAGAGCATCGCGATCACTTCCCTTCTTCAATTTCGCTTACCACAACTACCGTCCTTGACGCCGTCTTCGTCGGCACAATGACGACCTCGGATTCTAACCTGTCTACCTGCGAGTCGTCGGACCAAACTCCTGCTTCCGTCATGGCGTCAAAGAGCACCTTAAACCTGTTGTCTATGTCCCACCTGCCCCGCGAGTGGGAAAAAAACTGCACGCGTATGGCTATGCGCCCTCGAAGCGGCCTGTCGTGAGGAACCTGAAGCAGGGCAAACATCGCCTCCCTCTTCCAGCTGCGGCCCGTCTTCGTGAGAAATATCCCGCCCCTCGGGTTTACGCCGTAGCAGCGCCACAAACTCGGCGGCACTCCCGGGATTTCTGCCTCAAAAGTCTTTGCCCCGTCCGAGGTCATCATGGCAACCACCTAAAACAACCCCGCCTTGAAGATCGGCTTAACCTCGCGCTCTCGCCTCACCGGCCTTGCCTGCCCCGTGAAGCTCATCGACTCGCCATCGTAGGCGAGCTCAAAAGACCGCCCAGCCACGCCCCGACGGGTCTTTGAGACAGTAGCGATGATGCGCGGCGCGCCGTAAGGTTCAAGGGGTGCGTCCTTAAAAAGGTCTATTTGGGCGTTGGCCAATTCCTCGACGATGCCGCCGCCTTTAGCGCTACCAGAAAACAGCGAACCGGAAGCCTGAAGCTGCTTGCTTGCCCTTCCCATCTGCGAAAGGAGGAGAAACATAATGCCGTACCTCTGGGCCAGCTCCTTCAAAGTCGGCATGACCTCGTTTACGCAGTCGAGGTCTGACTGCCGCGGCTTACGCAGAAGCGTCAGGTAATCTACCGCCACGAGCGACGGCATGTAGGCTTCAACCTCGTTTTTTAAGTCGTCTATGGTCATGCGCTCGCACCTGCCGAGAAGCTGCGCCGTCGGAGCCTCTGCCCCGTAGATCAAGAGCCTGTCGGCGTACCTTTCCCGTATCTTTTTCATCGCGCATTTAAAGCTTTCCGTCTCGTTTTTGACATGCCAGCGCACGCGGTCGGCTGTAGCATGCATCTCGCGTTGAAGCAGCCTTTCGGCTATCACTTCGGGCGCCATGTCGAGGGAAAAAAGCATGGCCGTGCCGTTTTGGTTTGTTGTGAGGTACTGCTCGATCCCGGTGAGCATCAAAGACGATTTCATCGACCCTTGAGCGCCGACCAGCACGAGAAGCTCACCGGGAAGCAGCCGGCCGAAGGAGTTGTCAAGCTCTTCGATGCCGAAGCCGAACTTGTCTGAGTCGTCCCACCTTCTGACCTCTTCCTTTAGCCGACGGACGTAGCCGGTAGCTGTAAAATCAAGCCTGCCTGCCGACGCTACCTCTTCTGTTATGGCCCGCGTTACGGCGCGCCTCAAGGCCTGTTCTGGCAGGGGAAAACCAACCCTGCCTATGATGTCTCGGACATAGGCGGCGATGTCGGGCGCCTTCAGGCCACGGCCGTAAAGCCTTTTTGTCTCCGATTCGATCATCTGCTCGATGACGAACAAGCCCTCATCGTGGGGCATGGAAGAGACGAGCTCGCTCGTTACGGCGACCACGCGGGCGACGTGATCGTCCTCGGATTCCGGCCTAATTTCGGGCTTTGGCGTGTCGTCTTCGTCCGTCCAGCTCGTGTCCCATGTCGGGCCTTCTGCTGTTTCCGTCTGGGCTGTCTCTGTGCGCATTTTATCCGCCATCGTCATGCCACCTCCTCCCTCTCGCCGTTGTCGGCGGGCGCGATGTCAGGATCTAAGCCGGACAACCAGCGGTCGAGGCGCGGCACGTACTGCACGTCTCGGGAAAGCACGACACGGGCCCAGGCCTCGATGTTTGAAAGGCGCATATTTGCCCTCTCCTTGTCTGCCAGCACATCGGGCGAAAAGACAGCAAAAAATAGCCTTTTTGCCTCCTTTGCGTCGCCTATCCTGTCGGCGGGCCAGGCCGAGGCAAGGTCGCGGAAGAGCGACTCAAGGCGATCCGCCATACCTTTGGGTAAACTGGAGACAGCCGATCCGTCGTGATACCTGCCCTCAAGCACCTTTGCCATGTTCGTGGGACAAATCAGCCAGTCAAAATCCGCTGACCAGTCGGCCTTGCGTCCCATCAGAAAGTCACTTGCCCGTACGGACTCGAAGTACTTCCGCCACCAGTCGAGCGTCTGACGGCTTTTGTCCTCGCGCCACCTCGCCCTCAAGCGCTTTTCTCTCGTCGAGTTCCAGACTTTGACGGCCCGAAGCTCGGGCAAGACCTCATGGTAAATGGCGACGATGTCCCTGTGCGGACAGGGCGGGACGGAGGCGGGCTTTTCGCCGGCCTCGGCGTCGGCGTCGGTATTTGAAGCGGTCGGGCCAACCGAGCCGGCAGGGCCGCCCGTGGCGCTGGCGGTAGTTTCAAGTACTTTAGGCTGGTTAGGGCATAAGCTGTCTTTAGGTTCTACCGCATCGCAGCTTTCTGTTCGTTCTGTCGGTTTCGTCTCGGAAGTTTCGGCTTCTGCCCTAACTGCCGTATCTTGAGATGTACCTGTCAGTTTTTCTGCCCTACTGGTGAGTCCGTCGGATTCGTCCGCGGACGCTTCCGCGTAAGCGGAAGTAATATCTATATCTTCTCTATTCTTATCTGTTCTATTCTTATCTACAGCGGACATTGTCCCGACACTGTCCCGACACTCTTCCGAGGTTTCCGCCTGCTCCTTTTTTCGAGAAGCCTTGCGGCTGCTGTATTCGTCGGCCATTTCCGCTAAAGCGTCGGTCGAGATTTCCGCCACCTCCACGCCCGAAACTTTGCGGAAACTCACCGAAAACAGGCCAAGTTCCCGGCAGTTTTCCGCAAGTTTCCGGAAGGTTTGAGGCGGAACTCCTATAAGTCCGCACCAAGTTTGAAGCGGAAAGCAGGCGGAACCCGACGCGGACGCGCCCGTTTTCCCGGCACTTTCCGCTATGATCTCCAAGATATTCCAGTAAAAGCCGTACCCCTCAAGGCCTCTCGTCGCCTTGAGCATGGCAAGTTTTTCCGTCCGTGATGATGAGGTGTCGTGCTTAAACCACTTCATAGCTTCCCACCTCTTCGCCTTCCGCCGAGCCTTCCGCGTCTTCCGCGTATTTCTCGTATTGCATGTCTTCCATGTCTGCTGCATCCGCCGCATCTTTTCCCTGCCCTTGTCCGCTTCCGCTCACTCCAAGCTGAAGCTGCAGGGGCATGTCTGTAAAGACTTCCGCCGGGTTTACGTCAAGCAGGTTCGGTATGTCTGCGCCGTAAACGTAGTTTCTGAAGGGCAAAAGCTCCTGAAAGTCCTCGACGTCGTGTCGCATGTCAAGGTAAGTCGTCGCGTCCGCGTCCTCCTTTATGTGCCTCAGCTGGTGGTATAAAACGGCCGTAACGGCAGAAGGCGGCAGGCGGTCGAGCATCGCAAGGCGTAGCTTTATGACGAACTTCAGCCTTACGCCCGCTATTTGGTAGATGACGTCTTCCACCCACTCGGGCATCTGCCAAATGGAGGCAGGCTCCTTTGCCTTCCTTGAGACGCAGTCGACGAGGAACAATATCTCGTCGGGGTTTGCCGGCATGTCGAACTTTTTGACGAGCATCCAGGCCGCCCGCCGATATACGCAGGCAACCCTGTTTTTGCCCTTGCTAAGCTTTGCTGCAAGCTCAAGCGTGAGCATGGTTAGACCTCTGCCTTTTCATCTTCCGGATCGGGAGACGTCGAAGGTTCGTCTATGTCGGCGATGATCTCTGCCGGATCGACGCCGAACATCTCGCATATCTTTGCTAACAAATGCAGCGAAAGTTGACGCTTGCCAAGTTCTATATTTGAGTAGTGCCCTTGGGCGATGCCTAAAGCCTCTGCCAGCTCTGCCTGCGAGAGGTCCTTTTTTACCCTCATGATCCGTAGGTTCTTGCCGATCTTCTTCCTGTCCCAGGTGTACACGCACCTTCCCCCTTTCACTGGCTTTCGGCATAGATTATACAGGCAAATTGACTTTCTTTCAATGAGAAAATCTATAATGCTTTATATAAAGCCGGATAGGTACAACTTGCTTAATACAAACAAATGGAATAATATATAACCTAAATGATATACATGGGGGGATACATCTTTGAGCAGGGGTTCTGAAGGCAAAGACGAAGCTCAGCTGGCAAAGCGCATAGGGATAAGGATCAAGCTTGCTAGGATAAAGGCGGGAATGATGCAGAAAGACCTGGCCGAGAAGGTGGGCATGCATCCGATGAGCTTAAGCGCCATTGAGGGAGGCAGGCGGGGGGTGAGCGTGCCTCAACTGTTCGCACTGGCAGAGGCGCTTAACGTCCCGGTGTCGTATTTCCTGACCGGGGCGGAAGAGGAGATGTCGAAAGAAGCCGACGAGTACACGGCAGAGCTCGAAAAGCTGCTTGCCATCCTCATGGAGCGGGACGCAGAGGCCGTGGCAAACCTGCGAAGCGTCATGGAAAGCTGGGACAAGCTCTCGCCCGCGGACAAGAAGTTCATCATAAACACAATCTCATACGCGCTGAAAAGCGTCAGGGAGCGCATGGAAGAGTAAAAATATCCAACTTCACATACAGGAGGCGCTGCTATGGATCCATCAATAGCGGCGCGTCGGCTTTTGGAGGAGGTCGGCGCGCCTTGCGATGAAGATGTCGTTTTATTGGCACTGAGGAAGCTCGGCATCGAGGTGATACGGGGCATGGCGGACAGCATCGACGCAATGCTGATCCACGTTCCGCCCGGTAAGCCCGTCATAGCGGTAAACTCAAGCCGTCCGCTGTGCCGGAGGCGGTTTTCCGTTGCACACGAAATAGGCCACTACCTGCTTGGGCACAACTCGCTTTCCTTTTCCGAGAGCGGAGCCGGCATGATAAAGCGCGACCCCAGGCAGGAGCGCGCGGCCAATGCCTTCGCCGCGGAGTTTTTGATGCCCAAAAAGCTCCTGGCCCGCGAGGCGCACAGATACAGCCTAAGGGCCCTTGCCCGCCGCTATTTGGTCTCCATGCAGGCCATGGAGATAAGGCTTAAAGAGCTGGGGTTGGTGTGCAAAGGGAGTTAACCTTGTTACAATTAATGTAATATTAATAATTAATCGTGCTGTTACAATTTTTAGTCATTTGTCAGCTATATAATATTTTTACTGGGAGGGCAAGTCATGACAATGGAAGATGCCTTAGACGAGCTCGAGAGCTTTATAACAAGCCTTGAAGAAAAGGGAGACCTCAGCAAACGGAAGTTAGAGCCTTCTGAGATTGGGATATTTTTGAGATATATGGATAAATATCGGGAATGTCTAAATGAACTTTATTTTTCTAAATATAAAAGGAAATCTTATTCTGTCGATATATACAAACAGCACAGCAAAAAAGCTGTTGAACTGTTTATCCAAGAAGCGATCTTGCATGCATTGGATATCAATCACAAGAGGCCTGATAAACCATTTAAGGATCGCTTAGGTGAGTCTATAAATAAACTGAGAGACAAGCTTATTACTTCCCCAACGCATTGGAAGGTTCATATGCGCATTGGTGGGGTGGCGCCAGAAGATCTGCCATATAAATTTGGAAAAGTTGAGTTTTGGATAGCCGATGAACATAACTTAGAAAAATTGAAAGATAAGCATAATGCCATCGTCGATTCCAGGACGGAACCTCTAGAAACAAAAGAATTTTTGAAAACCGATTTTGAGGATTTTATTAAAAGATATTTTTTTAATCATCCAATAGCAACGGTAGAAGTATGCGCTTGTGACGGAGAAGCCGCTTGCTCTGCGGCACGGCGCGAATTGCGTTTAACCATGGACGTGATCAATTTCTATAGCGGACCTGACCTTGGCGCCCAGATATATTTTGTAGGGGAACTCCAGCCTACGAGAGAAGTTTTATTAGCTTTTGAAACTCATCAGCATTCTTATTACCAATTACCCAGGCGCATAGGGCCTTTTGCCCTTTTGTCTTTAAAGGATATAGAACCATCCAGAGCAGAAAAGGTAGGTTTTTATCGTATAAATGAAATCCTTGCAAAAGATGACCGAAGCCAAATCGAGGAGCGAATATTGGCATCCGTTCAATGGGCAGGCCGAGCTGCAGTAAAACTGCAACAACGCCCCGAAGAGGCATTCCTCCATTACGCGATCGCTCTTGAGACCATAATGCTGGGAAGGCAGGAAAATAAGGAAATTGCATATAAATTGAGAATGCGTACGGCGCTTTTGGCTGGAGAAACGCTGGAAAAGCGAACAGAAATCAAAAAGGAAGTCAGAGATTTGTATGATATAAGGTCAGAAATCGTTCACTCTGGCCACTATGAGGTGACCGATGCGGATGTTGGAAAGATTAGCAAATTAACGATCGCCTGTATAAAGCGTATACTTACTGAAAAGCCTTTTACGTCGATGACCAAAGAGCAGGAAATAGACAATTGGTTTGATCAAGCCATGTTGTCAGGGCGTTTATTAGTGGATGACGCTCAGTAAAATATGAAGTAGGAATGGTGATGATCTGTGGACTCATAGAAAAAGGGCAGAGTTTGCGAAACTGAGCCGCCCCACCTTTCCCAGAAAATAAATTTCTTGGGGGGTGAAGCCGCGAAAAGCAATCATGTTGTACATTTTTGACCTTCTAATTTGGACATATTCATGATATCATTTCAATAGCCCTTAGTTATGGCAATAATACCTTTCTAGTATTAGCGTATGTTTTAATAAATCTGTGTGATTTTGTAGCTAAATTTAGTATCGCTGATAATGTTAAGTCTATTAAATTTCTTTTAAAGCTGTTTTACTTGCAACACAAGCTTAGACTAGAATTTCTTATGTTAGTAAAACGGTAAACATCAAATTCTAAACATAAAAGGGGTGAATACTTTCAAATGCAGGTATCAGATTATTATCCTATCTCACTTGATGAAATAGAGGCAAAAGTCTTAAAAAAACTAAAACGAAACTGGATGCAAAAATGCGAAGATGTCGAACCTCTGGACAACGTGAAAGAAATTACAAATGATTTTGGTGAGAAAATTATTCGAGTTGATGGCGAGATACCGGTCGATCTACCAATTAACAATGGAGATAGATTTTTGTTCATAAGTTATGATCAATCTAGTTTGACGCATGGTTTGCATAAATATCCAGCTAAATTTTTTCCCGAACTTCCACGTTGGTTAATAAAACGCTATTCAAAAGATAAAGACTTAGTTATTGACCCATTTATGGGCAGTGCCACAACAAATGTAGAAGCACTTTTAGCAAGAAGACATTCTGTTGGCATAGACATTTCTCCCTTTTCCAGGTTTCTCGCTAAGGTCAAAGTTACGCCGATAAATGAACAAGAGCTTGAAAGGTGCAAAAAAGGAATGTTACGCCTATTGGTGAATTATCGCCCCGAAAAAGTAGCTAATGAAGATATACCTACCTTTCCTTATCGTGATAATTGGTTTAATAAAGAAATCATATTAGAATTAGCATATATTAAAAAATGCATTGAAAATTTAGATACTAGTGAAGATATTAAAGATTTTTTTAAAATATGTTTTTCATCTATAATTCGCTCCGTTTCCAATGCCGATGACAATTGCACTAGAACAGTGATACGCAAAAAGCTTAAAAAAACAGTGAACCCCTCTGATGCACTCAGGAGGTTTGCAGAGGTCATTCTTACAAATATCCCTAAAATGATAGAATTTTCTAATTTGTGCCCCAAAAATATAAGCGTTACTTTTCCCGAAGATATGGATGCGAGAAATATAAAATACGAAAATGAAACTTTTGATCTTGCACTAACTTCTCCACCTTATGCTAATGCAGTGGACTATCCAAGGATGCATCAGCTAGAAACTTATTGGTTAGGTTTTGCTAAGGGCTCTCTTGCAACATTAAAGAAAAAACAGGTAGGAACGGAAAGTGTAACTGCTAAAAAGTACAAAGATTTACACTTAACTGGGATAAAAGAGGCCGATAAAGTGATTACAAGGATATATAACAAGGACCCTCGCAGAGCATACATAGCTTATAAGTATTTGATGGATATGGAAACCAACTTAAAAGAAATTTACAGAGTTTTGAAGTCCAATGGAAAATACGTTATAGTTGTCGGCAATAATAAAATAAGAGGTGAAGTTTTTGAAAATTGGAAATATATAATTTCGATGGCAGAAAATATAGGATTTGTATTAGAAAATTATTTCGCGTCAGAAATTATTAAGCATTTCATTAAAGTACCACGAGAAGAGCGTATAGATACAGATTGGATTTTGGTGTTAACGAAAAGATAGAAAGCGAGGTAGTGGATTAAAATGAGTAGCAATCAAGAAACCGAACTGAGCCAAAATCAAGAAAAGGGGAAACAAGCATCAGTAAGTGGATTTGCCCATGAGCTTATAGCTGCTGGGATTTTAATGAAGCGATACCAAAATGTCTCCTTAGTGGATTTGCCTCTATCGCCCTACGACTTAATCATAGTTCTAAAAGCTGAAGATGGTTCAGAAAATATTATCCGCGCTCAGGTAAAAACTGCTACTAAATCTATATCTTTCACTGGTGGCACTAGGGGCGGAGTCGATAGGGAATACAAATCAGGCGTTAAGATTTATAGACAATCTAAAAAAACATCCGATGTTGTCATCGGAGTAACTCCTCGATTGAATGATGAGGGAGATAAGGGATATGATCTTTACTTTGTTCCCACAATATTAATTGAAAAACTTAACCAGAATAGTATCTCAATCAATAAAATACCATTTTTAAAGAACAATTACGATATGTTAAAAAAATGCAAGGATGAAAATGAGGTCTCATCTTTATATGAGAAATATAAACATTTACTAGATAAATAAAAAATAAAAATATGCCAGACAAATTGAAACAACCTTGATATTAATCCAACGTTATCTCTTATTTCTTCGCATCTTTCACCCTCCCCACCCTCTTCCTCGCCGACACAAGCTTATTGACAGGCGAGGCATGGCATGTTGCTCTTTTATGTTGCCTAGCGTGTAGGCTACGTAACGTTTGGTCATTGCAAAATCGGTATGGCCCATAATACTCTGCAACGACAGCAGATCCCCAACCTTTCGCAGGTAAGACATGGTAAAGACATGTCGCAGGTCGTAATGCCTTTAAACATACTTTTGCCTGTTAGTCCCAGGAGCTGTTTTAAGGCGTCATCTTCGACCAAGACGATACATTCATCGTCTTTCCTCTTTTTGAGGCCTTCCAAGGCGTCTGGACGGCAGCTTTTCATGTTTACCGGCCACAACTGCCGGAGACGCAAAACCGTCCATGAAAGATAAACGCCGGACTTGAATATCGTTGAGAAATAGAATATAAACTAACTGGAATAAAAACATATTACACCACAGGAAGGGAGGAAAGACCTTACATTTTGGGAAAGATGCGGATTTCTAGGAGTTATCTAAAGCACTGCATTATAAAATCCAGTCCGGCGCTCCTAAATTTGGACAAAAAAATTCCCGACAGGCCAAGAAGGCTGTCAGGAACTGATTTCTGGTGAGCCGTGCAGGATTCGAACCTGCGACACCCGGATTAAAAGTCCGGTGCTCTGCCACCTGAGCTAACGGCCCTTTTGTAAAGTTTATCAGCAATAACCTCAAGCCCGAGCAATAGCAAGTTATCACAGCTTGCGAAATTAGTCAACATCTTCCGGCCATAGAGACAAAAATTTTTCCACCTCTTCAATGATCTTTTTACCCTCACTTAGCTGACGCATTACTTCTGAAAATGCAGTTCCTCCGTAAGTCTTGCGCCTTTCAACGGAGGAGCGAGGGTTTAAATTTTCAAGAATCTCTTCGTCAAATTGAGGGATCAGGCTTCGCCATTCCTCCAGGCTCAAATCTAAAAAGTTTTTGCCCTCATTTAAACACCACTTAATGGCATTGCCCACCAGCCAGTGAGCTTTCCTGAAAGGAACACCTTTCAAGACCAGATAGTCAGCTACATCTGTAGCCAGAATAAATCCATCCTCGAAGGCTTTAGACGCCCCATCGACATCAATTTCTACTTTTAAAATCAGCGGTGGCAAAACGTCTAATATGCCATGTAAGGTCTGCAAAACATTCATCAGGCTTCGCTTATCTTCTTGCAGGTCCCTATTATAAGCCAGGGGAAGGCCTTTCAGCATGATTAGAAGGTCCATATAGCTTCCCAAAACCTGACCGACCTTACCGCGCACTAATTCAAGCACGTCGGGATTTTTCTTTTGCGGCATGATACTTGAACCGGTGCAGAAAGCATCAGGAAGCTGCACAATCCCAAACTCGTCGCTGCTGTATATTATTAAATCTTCCGCTAGTCGACTGCAGTGAACTAAAAACAAAGAAGCGAAGTGATAAAAATCAGCAATGTAATCGCGGTTAGCAACGGAATCTATGCTGTTTTCAGTAGGCTTAAAGAAGCGTAACAACTTGGCAGATAGATGCCGATCCAAAGGAAAGGTGGACCCCGCAAGGGCAGCTGATCCCAAAGGGCACTCGTTTAAAGCCTCAAGCGCAGCCTTTAGACGCGAAAAATCTCTGGCGAAAGCCCAGAAATGTGACATCCAGTAATGACCCATGCTTATGGGCTGAGCACGGCGCAAATGTGTGTAACCCGGCACGACAAAGTTCATATGATTTTCAGCACGATCCAAGATAGACTCAAGAAACGTTTCGACCTTGCTCGCAATTTCAAGAAGTTGTTCTCTTAAAAACAAGCGCAAAGTGGTTGCGATTTGATCGTTGCGACTCCTTGCCGTGTGAAGTTTTCTGCCTATGTCACCCAAGATTTCCGTAAGGCGGGCCTCTATGTTCATATGAACGTCTTCAAGTTTAATGAGTGGCTCCAGCTTACCGCTTTTTATTTCATCTAGCACCTGATCCAAGCCGGTTAAAAGAGCTTTTTCTTCTTCTTGGGTGATCAACCCTGCTGAAGCTAGTGTCTTTACGTGAGCTTTACTTCCCTTTATATCTGCTTCGGCAAGATGCCAGTCCATGTCGAGAGACTGGGTGAATTTAAGTACCACATCGGCTGTATCCTCACTAAATCTGCCTTTCCACAATGTTCGCTCACACTCCCCAATTTATGCCCTTTATTTTTATTTCCTTTGCCCTTCTTCGGTCAACCTCTTCTGCTAATATGCCCCACAATGCATCGCATTCGCTGTGCAAGTAATAGTTGAATTTCAAAAACTCAAGAAGCGCTAATATCACACAAAGACCGCTTACAATAATATCGGATCTCCCTGGCTCAAGGCCTATTAGGCGCTTTCTGGCTTCTACATCCATTTGCCTTAACGCTTCCACTAAGTCTTTTATTTCAGTTTTTTTGATCTTCATGCCGTGAACCCGTGATGGATGGTATTGGTCTATGGATACTTTCTTTAAAATCATGGCCGTCGTCGAAGATGTTCCTCCCACTCCAATGATCTCTTTGACGTCTTCAATATCTGGAATGTCTTTAAGGGCGGATCGCAGATGAGAGCCAACATAATCTTCAATGGCCACCACATCTTCATCAAAAAGGGCTTTTACCCTTAGTGCACCTAGCGGAAGAGAGCAACTCCACCTCCCGCCGCAAAGCTCCAAGCTTCCGCCACCAAGATCGAAGACTGCGGCATCATTTGCGCTTATACCAAGCAAAGCTCCTTTGTAGCTATAAAAAGCTTCTTCTTCGCCCTCTAATATCCAAAGTTTCATGCCCGCTTTTTTCTCGATAGCATATGTTACTTCGGACACGTTTAGGGATGATCTCAACGATTCTGTGGTAAACAAAATCCTGTTTTCAGGCGGCACACAAAGGACCTCAAGCCTTTCTCGGACCCTTTCAAGTGCCTTCAAGGTTCTATTTAAAGCTTCCCCTTTTACCTCATATTGGCTCAAGCTCATCCCTTGGGCCAAACGAACCGTCCAAATGCCAGAATCTAAATAGTGCAAGAAATCGTCTTCGCTTGCAACTGCCAAAAACCTCAAGGAATTAGAACCTATGTCTATAGCTCCAAAACGAGACACCTGCTTCATCTCCTGTGCAAGCCACCTAAACGTCTGTCTATTTTGTTAGTACCAATTTCAACAATAAAGTCCAAAGTCTGCTAGAAAAAGTTTATTGACAAAAACTACCAGGATTTTCACACTCAATGGCGGCAAAACGAGCCTTAAGCCAATCATCGGCAGGGTGCTCCCTTAACGCAATCCATGAGGCTACCTGGAGGTGCAAGCATTTTATGGAAATTACATCGCGGTAAGCTATGCCTCCAATGCCGGAAAGGCGCAGCTTGTCCAGCACGTTCTTCCGTGCTTTTTGCAAAAACTTTCTTTCCCCCAAGGACAACAAAGAAACCCGTAAAATAGCGTGTTTTACGTTAAAGGCATGCCATTCCCATTTGCTTTTACGCTTTTTTAAAAACTCTTCTAGCTCTCTTACTCCGCCCGAGGCTTCTAGCTTACTGCAACGCATTGCCAAAAACGGACAGGATAACCAAAAAGTTGTGGGAAAGGGTTTCATTCGGTAAAGGGGGGCACATAGCAAAACTTGAGGTTTTCCCCACTTGCAGTACTTTGCAATTCCTATCGCGATAGTAGGATCAAAGATCCTGCCTCTCATTTGATACGAGAGCGTCGCTTTATCCTTGGGGCTGATCTCTTGAAAGCATAAGGGGAGCCCTCTAGCCCCCCTTATGCTGCATGAATGGCTCTTGTCTTTACGACCTTTTGCCACCAGCTTTACGCCTGCCGCCTTTTTTACTATCACCAAGCTTTTGGTATAGATCCGAAATCTTTTCGTCACTCAGTTTCATAAACTTCATGAGCTTTTTTTCAAAATCTTCTTCGTCGTGCTGATGAGATAATTTAGCTTCAACCTCACCGGCCGTTGGACCGTGAAGCGATTTTAACGAAAGATCGATTCGACCCTTTTCGTCAATCTTAATTACTCTTGCCTTCAACTCTTGGCCCAAGCTTAATACATCTTCTACCTTCTTAACATATCCCTGAGATATTTCAGATATATGGATCATTCCTCTTTGACCATTCTCAAGCCTGACGAAGGCTCCGTAAGGAGTTATCTTCTCCACTACACATTTAACCACTTCGTTGACCTTTACTGAGGTGGTTACATCTTGCCCATTGCTCATCTGATACTTTTTACCTCCATTTTGTATTATAATTATATTATAGTTTTTACTTATTTAATTCTTGACCAGGTTCTCGTAAGGTGTTTATCTCGAGCTGACTTTTACTTCGACGTAGCCTTAACCACCTCCGCTCCTTTCGCATCCCATCGAAACCCAAGTCCACACTATGCTCTCCTCCAAAGCTTGCTGTCCGAGTTTGCGACACAAAAACAAATAGTAAGGCTCGTCGCTTCCTCGTGCCCTAGAATACCATACTAAAATTACGCCCTCTTTTTTATTTAAAATCAACTTTAGAGCTTTGTTTTTTATTATAGGGCAAAACATGGCGATAGGAATAGTCCCTTTCTCAAAAAAAATAATTCGTCCTTAGAATGCAGCTTCGCTACGTGCGTATCCGGATGTATTTACGTTAGCAATGTTTTGAGCAACTGCACTAAACCGTTTCGACAGCTTATGCATTCCGCGGTTTTCCTATTTATTTATCTCATCTAAAAATACAGGGGACAATATTTTGATATAGGTTCCCTTCATGCCCAAACTTCTACTTTCTATCAAACCAGCGCTTTCGAGCTTGCGCAGTGCGTTTACAATGACGCTCCTGGTCACGCCAATTCTGTCTGCCACCCTGCTTGCTACGACAACTCCTTCAGATCCTCCTAACTCTTTAAGTATTACTTTAATAGATTCCATCTCGGAATAAGACAGGGCACGAACGGCTATTTGCACCATAAATCTTTCTTTTGCTCTTTCCTCAATATGATATGCCCTATCATATAGAATCACGATACTCACTACCGTTGCAAGATACTCAGACAAGACGAGGTCGCGCGTATCAAAGGGCGTTCCGAAGCGTGCCAATATCAACGTGCCTAATCTCTCGCCACCGCTATAAATTGGCACATAAACCACATGCTTATTAAAATATCGGCAAGGTTCATCAGAATAAGCACAGTTACCATGGTCACTATGGTTTAACACAGATTCGTGAAGGCGATTTAGCCTCTGGGTGTAGGTTTTCGGCATGTAGCCATCCTTAAGGAGCTGTTCCATGTAGTCACATTGGTAGTCACTTATCCAAGCATACCCCAAAATCTTGCCTTCTTCATTTATTATGTAAACATTCGCCGTAGACAAATCGCATAGCAACCTAGCAATTTTCTGGTAATCCGGGTGAGGCGTCATGGCTGAAGATTGAAGCGTACGATTTATGATGCGCGTCTTGTTTAGCAAGTCTTCCATCGCGGTCGGGTTTACGATTTTGGGCCTTGATTCGATCAATTCACGAGGAGTTTCCATTGTCATTAATTTTCACCTTCTTAAATTTATAATAGATATCTTCTCAAGTCAGTATTTTCAACTAACGGAACTAGGCGTTCACGAACGAAGGCTTCGTCGATATACACTTCCTTTTCCGTCAACTCAGGGGCTTTAAAGCTTATCTCCTCTAAAAGTTGTTCCATCATAGTGTGAAGTCTTCTTGCCCCGATGTTTTCCATCTCCCTGTTCATTTTAGCAGCTAAAGAGGCAACTTCTTTGAGAGCTTCATCGGTGAATATAAGTTCTATCCCTTCGGTTCCAAGCAGCGCTTTGTATTGCTTAATGAGACTGTTTTCGGGTTCCACCAATATGCGCAACAGCTCTTCTTCTCCCAGGGAGTCAAGTTCAACCCTTATGGGAAACCGACCTTGGAGCTCAGGTATGAGGTCAGACGGTTTAGCCGCATGAAATGCGCCAGCGCCTATGAACAAGATATGATCGGTCTTGACGGGACCGTATTTGGTCTGCACCGTTGTTCCTTCAACCAAAGGGAGCAAATCGCGCTGTACGCCTTCACGACTTACATCAGGACCATACTTGTGCCCATCAACAGAGGCAATCTTATCTAGCTCGTCGATGAACACAATACCTTCTTCTTGAACTTTTTCCAAAGCTTCCTGAATCACCGCATCCATATCTGTTAACTTTTCCGCCTCTTCCAGTTGAAAGATCTTTAAGGCATTTGCAACAGTGGCCCTTTTGCGTTTAATTTTCTTCGGCAAAATGCCACCTAGCATCTCACCCAAATTTAAGCCCATCTCCTCCATTCCAGCGCCCACAAAGGGGACGTTTGACAGAGGGTTTTCGACTACCTCTATTTCTATCTCTCTATCGTCTAGTTTTCCCTCTCTCAGCAACCTTCTGAACTTTTCTCTCGTCGTTTTCTTGGTCTCGTCTACTTCTTCTACTTCCTCTTCATCCATGGTATCGCCAAGCAAAAGCCTCATAAAATCCTGCGGGTGTCTTGTCCTTGATCTGGAGGGAAGTAAGGCATCCAAAACCCTCTCTTCGGCTAAAGCAGCTGCGAGGGCGCTGTTTTCCTCTATTTTCCTAGATTTGACCATGTGGACGGAGATATCCACCATCTCGCGTATCATGGATTCCACGTCCCTGCCGACATATCCCACTTCAGTGTATTTGGAGGCTTCAACCTTCACGAAGGGTGCATCAACGAGTTGGGCTAACCGCCTTGCGATCTCGGTTTTACCGACGCCTGTTGGCCCCACCATCAAGATGTTCTTAGGAATTATCTCCTTAGCTAACTCCTTTGGGAGTTTCTTTCGCCTGATGCGATTACGCAGAGCCACAGCTACTGCTTTTTTTGCTTTTGTTTGCCCTATTATGTATCTATCCAAATACGCCATAACTTGAGATGGCGTAAGGTTGCCTTCTTTTATTACAGCCTCATTCACCCCTAATCACCTCTAACGTGATGACGTCGTTTGTGTATATGCAGATCTCTGAAGCAATTTGCAAGGACTTTTTGGCTATCTCACTAGCGCTCATATCGGAAGTTTCAAGGTATGCTTTGGCGGCGGCCAAGGCATAACCTGCGCCAGACCCTATGGAAGCTACTTCGCTATCTGGCTCCAAAACATCTCCAGCACCTGAAAGCAAAAGCGTTTGATGCAAATCGGCCACAAGCATCATCGCTTCCAGCCTACGTAAAGCCCTATCAGTACGCCACTCCTTCACTAAGGCTACAGCGGCGCGCATTAAATTCCCGCTGTGACTTTGAAGATATTTTTCGAAACGCTCAAGCAAGGTCATTGCATCGGCGGTGCTTCCAGCGAAACCGGCAAGCACGTCCCCGCCGGCGAGGCGTCTTACTTTTTTAGCCCCACTTTTGATGATCTGATGCTCCAGAGTAACTTGCCCATCACCTGCTATTGCTACTTCGTTGCCCCTACGAACGCAAATGATCGTAGTGCCCTTAAACATCACTTTCACCTCTTCCTCTTGGGTGGGCGCTTACATAACCTTTCTTTAATTGCTCATAACTTATCTTAAGGTATCTTTGGGTGGTGACCAAACTTTGGTGACCCAGTAATTCTTGCAAAACCCTTAAAGAAGCCCCTCCCTCAAGCATATGTGTGGCGAAACTATGGCGAAGCACGTGAGGGCTTACGCCTACGAGCCCAACTCTTTTTGCGGCTCGGGAAACGATCCTGTGCACAGTCCGAACAGCTATGCGCTCGCAACCTTCCCCGGGAAACAAGGGACCGCTGTTTTTCCCTAAAACCGCCTGCCAATCCGTTAATGCCTTTTGGGCAAACCTTCCCATTGGAACAAGACGCTCCTTTTCTCCCTTTCCCTGCACTCGCAACCATCTTTCTTTTATGTCCACATCTTCCCAATCCAAGGCCACCAACTCGGCAACCCTCAAGCCGCAACCATACAAAAGTTCCAGGATTGCTCTATCGCGTATCTCAAATTCTCCGCGGGGCCCCTCTTCAAGTAGTAATTTGATGTCTTCGTAAGCCAAAGCCCTGGGTAGCCTCTTGGGCTCTTTCGGACCACGCACGCCCTTGGTGGGATCAGACATTGCAACTCCGCTTTGCTGTAAAAATTTCATCCAACTTCGCAAAGAGGATAATTTCCGCAGGACGGTACTCTTGGAGTACCCGTAGGCTAAAAGCTCTCTTAAAAAACCTCTAACGTGGGATTGTTTGATTTCCTCGAGATCTTTCACGCCTTCGGCCAAAAGGTAATCGACGAACTGCGATAAATCAACGGCATAATTTATAACCGTGTTATCAGTTCTTCCGCTTGCGTATTTTAAATATTCCAAAAAGGCATCAACCGAAGACGATATATTCTCGCTCATGGGCAAATTATATCATATTTATAAGTATATTCTGACTAATTGAGTCTTTTTAGTAAAATCCCACTTTAGCCAACTGTGTCTGGAGTTTGCAAGGGGCAAATTTTGGGAAGAAATTACTTCCAGCGAATCCACGATTTACTGTTCATCCATCAAGTTACTCATGTTTAGAGCAAAAAACATTCTCGTGGGCTTTCATAAAAACCTCAAGCGAGCTTAACGCCTTTTGAGCAATAAATTCACAGCGCTTTCTCCGGTCCTTTATCTTTTGAGGCAACGGCGGAAACAGGCCCAAATTTATGTTCATCGGTTGAAAAGAAGAGGGATTCGCATTCTTCAAATACCACAACAGCGAACCGATAGCAGTATCCCTTGGCCAGGATAATAGGGGAAGACCTTCAAGCAGGCAAAACATATTAAGGGCAGCAACTAACCCCATGGCGGTACTTTCAACGTAACCTTCAACTCCAACTATCTGGCCTGCCATGAAAACATCTTTAAAGCCCTTTAACCTTAGCCATTCATCCAATACTGTGGGGGCATTTACATAAATATTTCTGTGCATCACGCCGTACCTTGCAAACTCAACCTCTTCTAAGCCCGGGATCAGGCGAAAGACCCGGTCTTGCTCAGACCATCTCAAATTCGTCTGAAAGCCAACCATATTGTAAAGTCTGCCTTCTTTATCATCTTGTCGCAACTGTACGACGGCGTAGGGCTCTTTTTCCGTTCGGGGATCTTTTATGCCAACGGGCCTCATAGGTCCAAATCGAAGTGCATCACGCCCTCTTTTTGCGATTACCTCTATAGGCAAACAACCCTCAAAGAAGCGTTCCTCCTCGAAATCGTGACGTGCAGCTACTTCGGCATTCATCAAGGCTTCGTAAAAACGTTGATATTCTTCTTCGGTCAAAGGACAGTTTATATAATCTTCTCCGTGACCGTAACGACTGCCATAAAAAGCGATGTCCATGTTTATGGTTTCGCGCAAAACCACGGGGGCTACCGCATCGTAAAAATAGAGAAAACCTTTGTCGACCATTTCCTTAAGGCTGGAAGTCAAGGCCGTCGAAGTCAAAGGACCAGTCGCAATGATCGCGGGGCCACCCTCGATACGCGTTACTTCTTCAATAACGATTTCAATAAGAGGAATGGAGCTAATTCTAGAAGTGACCTCTTCACTAAAGGCTTCCCTATCGACCGCCAGAGCCCAACCCGCCGGCACTTTGTGCAGGTCCGCACACTTTATGATCAAGCTATCCAATGCACGCATCTCCGCCTTTAAGATGCCAGCAGGGCTTGAGAGCATATCAGAGCCTAGCGAGTTACTGCAGACTAGCTCTGCCAATTTTGAGGTCCTATGTGCAGGAGGGTATTTCTTGGGACGCATCTCATAAAGCTTTACCCTAACACCCCTTTTTGCAAGCTGGTAAGCAGCCTCGCTTCCGGCAAGCCCTCCTCCTATAATCATTATAGGATCGTCACTTTTCGCCGATGGCTCCCACATCATCGAGGATGTCCTCCTTTTTAAACCCACAATCAGCGCATTTAATAGCTTTTCTTTTCACCACAAATGGCCCTCCGCATTTGGGGCAAACATCGCCAGTGGGTTTATACCAACTGACAAAATTGCACTGAGGATATCTGGAACAACCATAAAAGGGCTTCCCCTTTTTGGAGCGAAGCAACACAACTTCTCCCTCTTTGCACTTCGGACAATTGATATCGAGGCTATTTGTAAAGTTCCTGGTATATTTGCACTCCGGAAAAGCCGAGCAGGCAATAAATTTCCCGTAACGGCCGTGCTTTATGACCAGCTGAGCACCACACTTGGGACACTCTTCATCGATCGTTTCCAGCGGCACTTCAACTTTTGCTGTGTTTTCGACGCCTTTTAAAATACTTTCAAAGTGCTCCCAAAACCCTTTAACGACCGATAGCCATGACATTTCGCCGCTTTCTACCTTGTCCAATTCGTCTTCCATCTTGGCGGTAAATTCTACGTTGATGAGGGAAGGAAAATGTTCGACCAAAAAAGAGCTAACAGTGACTCCAAGCTCCGTTGGAAAAAGCTTTTTTGCTTCATCCCTTTCCACGTAGTACCTATCGTATAGTGTTTGTATGATGGTAGCATACGTGGAGGGACGACCTATGCCCTTTTCCTCCATGACTTTTACCAAACCGGACTCTGTATATCTGGATGGCGGTTTGGTGAACTTTTGTTCTTTATCGAGCTTTAATAATGTTAACTTCTCGCCAACTGTGGCTTCCGGAAGCATCTCTTCCTTTAAGTCCAAGGGCCAAAGCTTACTCCAGCCCTCAAATATCAAAGTAACGCCACTTTGCTTTAAAGTGTAGGGACCAGATTGGACCTCTACATTGGTCCGAGCTACGATCGCTGGAACCATTTGAGAGGCCAAAAAGCGCTTCCATATCAATTCGTACAGAGCTTTTTGATCCTTAGTTAAATGCTGACTGATTTCATCCGGCACCAAACGAACGTCTGTGGGCCTGATGGCTTCGTGGGCGTCTTGAGAACGTTCTTTTGAAACGTATTGATGCGGTTTTTCTGGCAAAAATCTCTTCCCATAATTTTCTTCTATAAACTTACGAGCCATGGCGATGCTTTCAGGGGCTAAACGTAGGCTATCCGTACGCATATAGGTGATGAGACCTACTGATCCCTGACCAGGCAAATCAACGCCTTCGTACAGGCTTTGAGCTATGCGCATAGTCCTTTGGGGAGAAAAACCTAGACGCCTTGCAGCCTCTTGCTGTAAGGTGCTCGTTTTAAAAGGCGGCAGAGGGTTTCTTTTGCCTTCTTTTACGTCGAACTTTGAAACGACAAAAGGAAAGGAAAGCAATTCATTGTATATTGTTTGTGCGTCTATGGCGTTAGTAATCCTGATGTTTTTCCCATCTTTTTTGATGAGCCTTAATAGAAACTCTCCATTCTCGCCCTTCGTCAATGCAGAAATCACCCAATATTCCTCTGGTACGAAGGCATCTATCTCGGCCTCTCTCTCGCAAATGAGTCTCAAGGCGACGGACTGGACCCTACCGGCTGAAAGGCCCGATTTGACCTTCTTCCATAACAGGGGGCTCAAATTATATCCCATCAACCTATCCACTAGCCTCCGAGCCTGCTGGGCATTCACCTTATTCATGTCTATCAGTTCAGGTTTGGTCAAAGCTTCTTTTACGGCTCTGGGCGTTATTTCGTACATGCGAATCCGGCAAGGTTCATCCTCAGGTATCGATAATATATTTGTCAAATGCCACGCAATGGCTTCTCCTTCTCTGTCAGGGTCCGAAGCAAGCAAAATATTTTTGGCCTTTTTTGCGGCTTGCTTTAGATCTCTGACTACTGGACCCTTACCCCTGACCAATATGTATTCCGGTTCGAAGTTTTTTTCTATATTTATGCCGATCCTACTTTTAGGCAAGTCTCTCACGTGTCCGTTGCTTGCCTTTACTTCATACTTACGACCTAATATCCTTTTTAGGGTCCTAGCTTTAGTAGGAGATTCAACTATTATGAGAGTTTTATCAGACACTTTTTTCACCTTCCATCAAAACCTGATTCCCCATCTGCCGGGTCCCGTCGTCGCAACAAGGCCGCGCGACTCCAATTTTCCCAACATTTCTAGAGCTAAAGCAGGCGATATTTTACACTCTCCAGCTATATTGTCAACGGTCCTATCGCCCTTTTCTCTTAACATCTCATATATCTGCTTTTCCTCAAGTGGCAGTTCCTCAGCCTTATCTTCTTCCCTTCCGATTAGAAATCCTTCAGGTGAACCCTTTATTAAATGAATAAAGGAATCTACATCGACCAAGGGATAGGCACCATCAAATATTATTAAATTAGATCCCTTTGCAACACCTTCGTCAATCCTTCCTGGAACTGACCATGTCTCTATCCCACACTCCATTGCAATGCGCCCGGTTATCATTGCACCGCTTTTGATAGGTGCTTCAACGATAACCACGACGTCTGACAGACCAGCTATAATCCTGTTGCGCTCCGGGAAATTCCACGGCATTCCTTTTGTGCCCAAAGGATATTCTGAGATCAGTGCTCCGCTTTCCTTAATCTCATCAAATAAGGGCAGGTTTTTACTCGGATAGCACTGATCCACTCCGGTTCCAAATACAGCTATGGTCACGCCTTGGGCTTTTAAAGCTCCCCTGTGAGCCTTTTCGTCTATTCCAAAGGCACCTCCACTCACTACGGGAAAGCCTTCTTCCGCTACTTTAAAGCCAAGCATATGTGCTATCCTTCGTCCATAGTTGCTGCAGCGCCTTGTTCCAACCACCGCCACAGCAAATTTTTTAATACCTTCAAGCCTTCCCCACCAATAAAGCAGTAAAGGTGGGTTAGATAATCGATTTAACGAGGAAGGATATCCTTCCTCGTTAAATACCAGAATTTTTATCCCCTTTTTCTTGCAGCTTTCCAACTCCCTTAGATGCCATCCACTCGATAGAACTTCATACCATCTTTCCATGGCTTTTTCAGAATTTGTAAACTCCCTAAGCAAAGAAGGAGAGCTCATTAAGTCAGAAGGAGCGATGGATCTTAAGCGCAAAGCAGCGATCAAATTGCCGTCGAATTGTTTAAGGGAATTAAGGGCAAGGAAGACCGATAAATCCTCATCTTTCAAAGGAAAAACCTCCCCTGTAAGCTAACGCTTCGGCTAAATGAGAGTCTTTTACCGCCTTATCTCCCGCCAAATCGGCTATGGTTCGAGCTACTTTGAGCACCCTGCTTAAACCTCGCCCCGTCAACCGAAGACTCGCTCCAATGGACTTGAGAAATGCTCTGCCATCTTTCGACAGCCCTAGGTATTTTTTCATGATCCTCTCTGTTAACTCGGCGTTGCACTTTATGCCAAAGTGACGCCATCTTTCAAGCTGTATGGATCTAGCACGCATGACCCGATATCTGATTGCCGAACTGTTTTCGGCATCGCTGTCCAATTCTAAAAGCTCCTCAGGCGTCAGTCTCGGGATCTGCAGGTGAAGATCTATGCGATCCAGGATTGGTCCAGAAAGCTTTTTAAAGTACCTATCTATATCCCCTGGAGAGCAAGTGCACTCCTTCACGGTGTCTCCTAAGTAACCACAGGGACAAGGATTGCAAGCGGCAATAAGCAACACAGAAGCCGGATAGGTTGCACTCCCCGAGGCCCTGCTTACAGTTATACATCCATCCTCTAGTGGCTGTCTTAGGGCTTCGATAACGTCCCTCCTGAATTCCGTTATCTCGTCCAAGAAAAGAACGCCCCTATGGGCAAGGCTAAGTTCTCCCGGTTTAAGATCGATTCCGCCTCCGCAAATAGCTACGGCGCTTGACGTGTGGTGCACTGACCTAAAAGGCCTGAAGCGGTCAGTCTCAAGTGGCAATCCACGGGCACTTCTTATCCTCATTGCTTCTATTAGTTCATCATCTGAGAGCGGAGGGAGGATCCCGCGAAGAGCCTTCGCCAACATGGTCTTTCCTGATCCAGGAGCACCTACAAGAAAGACGTTATGATGTCCTGCAGCCGCGATTTCTAGTCCCCTCTTAGCCGCAGCTTGTCCCTTTATGTCGGCAAAATCCGGTTCTACTGCTATCTCTTTAGCTTGAGGTAGCGTGAAATCCAGCTTTTGTAATGTTTTTTCGCCTCTTAAATGGCAAAATAGTTCACCGATGTTTGAACAACCATAAGCTTCAACCCCTTGCACCATCGAAACATCCGCAACATTTCCACGGGGTACGAAAAGGGGAAGCCCTAACTGCCTGGCCAAAAAGGCCGCAGGCACGCCTCCCCTTACCTTGCGCAACCTTCCGTCTAAAGCCAACTCTCCCGTGAAAATTCCATTGACGTCTTCCGGTATGAAACCAACCTCCTTGGCAATACCCACAGCTATCGGCAAATCAAGCAAGGCGCCTTCTTTGGGTAAATCTGCCGGAGCTAAGTTTACCGAGATGTGACCCTTGAGTTTTATGCCCAATGTTCCTAGGGAAATACGCACTCTCTCGCGAGACTCCTTAATGGCAGTATCCGCTAACCCAACAATTGATATGGAAAACAAGCCTCCCGTGAGACAAACTTCCACCTCAACTGGAAGTGCATCTATACCCCTCAATGTAAGCCCATAAATGCAACTCATCTATATCATCCCTAACGTGACATCTTTAACGTATTCTAAATCGTATCCATCGGCATTGCTGGCATCTAAGGTTATGCCCAAAATATCTATTCTCCAGGGACCCTCCCACCCCAGCTGTTCGATAAGCAATCTACCCGAACAGATGAGGGCCTTAATTTTTCTTGGACCGACGCTTTCAATGGGAGATTGAACCTTCCCATTCGTACGTACTCTTACTTCAATTACGACCAGTTCATCGTCGTCTATTGCTACGATATCCAGCTCTCCTCTTTTGAAAGTCACGTTTCTCATCAAGATTTTGTAACCCATATTCGATAATACGAGGGATGCCAGATCTTCTCCCCAATTACCTAAATCCTTTTTGGTCTTCTCCTTTATGTCTTTCAAGATTATCTCCCTTGCTCGCATCGACCCTGCTAAGGAAGACTAATATTTGCGCAACGGCAAGATAAGCTTCCTCCGGTATTTCCTCACCTAGACCAACCCCCAAAAGCACAACAATTAGAAGGGAACCTTCTACTATTGCAATACCTACTCCTTGGCCTCTTTCATTGTTTTCCCACTTCCGTATCCATCCTCGCCTTAAAAGTTTTTCTGTGAATGGGTGAGATGCCCTTTAAAGTTAATGCCCTCTTATGTTCTTTTGTTGGATAGCCCTTATTGGATGCAAAGCCGTACCCGGGATACAATTTATCGTAAGCAATCATC
>Ga0208693_1000759_pt1 | contig 24913 bp, 21 predicted proteins | sample AD_UKC071_MetaG_FD_184438 | JGI IMG/M metagenome (GOLD analysis project Ga0208693, IMG submission 184438) | Active sludge microbial communities of municipal wastewater-treating anaerobic digesters from USA - AD_UKC071_MetaG (SPAdes) (version 2) | ecosystem: Engineered > Bioreactor > Anaerobic >... | reverse complement strand
AATTTAATATTAAAGAAACTCAACTACCATCTAATTATATTAAAAAAGATATTGCAGATAAAATAGTTAAAGCTATTTATGGATGTCCTAATGGCGTTCTGAGGATGAGTACCGAAGTAGAAGGGTTAGTAGAAACATCTAATAATCTAGCTTCTGTGAAGACATCTGAAGACAAAGTAGAAATACAATGTCTGATGAGATCTAGCATAGATAGTGCTAAAGAAGCTGTAGGTGAAAAAATAAAAAGTGTTTTTGAACTAGCTGGTGCTCAAGTAGTCCTCAGTGGCGCTTATCCAGGCTGGAAACCAAATCCTAATAGTGAAATCTTAAGTTTAGCAAAAAAAATATATCAAGAAAAATATGGAAAAAATCCTGAAATAAAAGCCGTGCATGCGGGTCTAGAATGTGGTCTCATCGGTAGCAAATACCCTAATCTAGATATGATATCTTTCGGTCCTACTATAGTAGCACCTCATAGTCCAGATGAACGTGTTAATATTGATAGTGTCAAAAAATTCTACGATTTCTTATTGGAAATTTTAAAAAATATACCTAATAAAAACTAAAAAATATTAATATTTTGAGTGTATATAGTAAAAATTTTAAGCATCAGCTTATTTGGCAAAAAAGTCTGGAGTTAGTACAAGATATCTATGCTCTTACTAGGCAGTTACCTATTGATAAACAAAAAAATATGATTACTCAATTGAGAAATAATGTTGATGCTTTACACTCAAATATTGCTTTGTCTCTTATTAAAATTTATTCTAATAACTATAATGACATTATTCTGGAATCATTGGATTTATGTGATAATTTGAGAGTACAAATTTTGTTTTTACTAAAAGAACAGTATATTACAGAAATAATAGCTAATGATAAATTAGAAAAAATAAATGCTATCTATCAAGCTCTTTATGAATTATTAAAAGAAAAAAATTTACCCTACTCTGCTAATTAAATTATTACGTGTAATTTATCTTTGATGTAGTTTGTTGCATTTAAAATTAGACTTTTTTAGTAACTTTGTCTATGCTTTCAATAATTATACCTACAAAACAAAGAGAAAATATTTTCTATGAGACTGTCATAGCTTTAGACAAAGCATTAAAATCTTTTTATTATGATTATGAAGTTATCATTGTGAATAATGATGATAAATCATTATCTATTGCTCTGCCTAGTGATTTCAAACTAATTAATTGTAATACCGGTGGTGTAGCTGCTGCTAGAAATATGGGAGCAAAATATGCTAATGGCGACATACTATTATTTTTAGATAATGATATCCTTATTTCTGCTGAAAGTCTGCAAAGAGGGTACAATTATTTTATTAATTTATCTAATATAAATGATAAAATGGTTCTAAATTTTAATTGGGTTTACCCACAAAATATTTATGACACCATATCTCAAAACTCTTTTGGTAGATACATGCTTTATTACGGATTTGATAAATATGAAGGCAAAGCATGGACAAATATAACATTTGATAAAAATAAAGAATACATTAAAACTAATATGTTTACTTCTTGCGCTTTTTTTATTAAAAAATCTATATTTTCACAAATTAGAGGTTATAATGATAATTTCAAATTTGCTGGTTATGAAGATAATGACTTCAAAGAAAAATTAATAAAAAATGGTATCGATATCTATCTTTTGCCTAATATTTATGTATATCATAATGAAAAAGATTTTTTAGATCTTAAAAAATTTTTAGAAAGAAAATATAGATCTGCCTATACTCGTAAACAAGCTGTAGACCTAGGAGATAGTGATTTATTATTGCAACATTCTTTTCTTAAAAAATTGATTCTAAACATTATTTGGTTTTTTAGAAATTTTTTTATTTCATTTGTAAATAATTTTTTTAAAGCTAAAAAATTTGATTTTATAACTTTTAAAATAATTGATGCTTTATTAGCAGCTTACATTTACAAAGGTTACAATAGTAAATAATTTTTAAAATGGCGAAAAAATTAGTTTACATTATTTCAGACATAGACAAAGCCCTGGAGTTTGAATGGGCAGCTACTTATTTATCGCCATATTTTGATATGCAATTTATACTACTTAATCCTGCGGATTCAGATTTAGAAAATTTTTTAAAAAAAAATAAAATTCCTGTTTATAGAGTAATATATAGTAGCAAAAAGGATTTAATTCCTGCTTTCAAAGATGTTTATCGAATATTAAAAAAAATTAAACCAGATATAGTACATTGCCATCTTTTGACAGCCAATATTATTGGTTTATCAGCTGCTAAACTTGCTAAAGTAAAAAAAAGAATTTACACAAGACATCATTCATCCTATCACCATGTTTATCATAAACATGGCATAATGTATGACAAAATAAGTAACAAGCTGGCCACAAATATTGTAGCTATCAGTCCGATAGTTAAAGACATCCTTGTAAAATGGGAAAAAGTTCCTGAAAAAAAGGTAAAAATAATACCTCATGGCTTACCAGAAAATCTTTTTAGCAATATTAATGATGAAGATATAGTATTGATAAAGACCAAATATGATTTACATGGTTATAAACCTGTCATAGGTGTCATTTCTAGATTTACCGAATGGAAAGGTGTGCAATATATCATTCCAGCTTTTAAATTATTATTAAATGAATACCCAAATGCCAAATTAGTTCTAGCAAATGCTTATGGAGATTATGAATCTGAAATTAATAAATTGTTAATGCAATTACCTGTTGATTCTTATGTAAAAATAAATTTCGAACCTAATATGCCCGCACTTTTTAAAACTTTTGATGTTTTCGTCCATACTCCTATAGATAATCATTCCGAAGCTTTTGGCCAAGTATACATAGAGGCTCTAGCTGCTGGTATACCTATGGTTTGCACTCTCAGCGGTATAGCTAATGAATGTGTTAAACACCTAGAAAATGCCATCATAGTCGATTATAAAAATACTGATGCTATTTATAATGAGATAAAATTAATATTAGAAAATAAAAATATTAGAGACAAATTGATTAAAAATGCACCTATCTCTGTCAAACAATATACTGTAGAAAATAAATTTAATTTATTGATAAATCTATATGATGAATGAAAATATCCTTGTAAGCATAATAATACCAGTATATAATGGTGAGAAATATATAGCAGACACTATTCAAAGTGTGATAGATCAAACTTATAAAAATTGGGAATTAATTATTGTAGATGATGGATCTACAGATAATACAGCAGATGTAGTCAAGCAATTCAATGATAGTCGTATTTCATATATTAAAAAAAATAATACCGGTGTATCTGATACTAGAAATCTAGGCGCTATGATTTCTAAGGGTGAGATATTATGCTTCTTAGATGCAGATGATATTTGGCTTCCTGAAAATTTAGAAAAAAAAGTTGAGAAATTAATAACTGAGCCCAAAGGTGTATTAGTATATTCTTCAATGTTTCTTTGGGATGAACGCAATGATTACAAAACTTGTAAAACAACAAAAAAAATTGTAGAGGACGATTGGGGGAAATTTAGAAGACTTATGGTACCTACTATTCCATCATCTGCAATCATCAAAAGAGATTATTTCTTTGAGGCAGGAATGTTTGATACTAATATTAGCACTTCAGCAGATTTCGATTTAACCATTAGATTGAGGGAATTAGGGGAGTTTATATATCTAGAGGAGCCATTAGTCCTTTATCGCTGTCATCCTTCACAGATGCATAATAATATAGCACTCTACAAACATGATATGATCTACATATTGAAAAAATATAAATCTAATACAAATCTATTTCCTACCAGACATAAATGGAGAAATTCATATAGTTTATTAAATTATTTTATCGCAGTGGAATTTATAAGGCAAAAAAATTATAGTAAAGGGCTTATGCACCTTATAATTAGTTTTTTTTATAATCCATTATTAATTTTTACAAAAATTTATAAAAAAATAATAAAATAAACATTTTATTAATACTATAGTTTTCTCATCAAATTTTTGTATTAAAAGGATAACCCTAAAAAATTTATTCTTTGCTCAAATCATTTACACAACGTAGATTTTTTATTTGATTTTTTCTTTTTATAGCTGAAAAAAAATTCTTTATCAGAAACATTTAAAGCAAATTATAATCATAAGAAATATTATTATTGATACATTAACATTAATAATATATCTATTAATTAGATATTTAATTCGATAATTTTATTTTTCATCTAAGCAAATTTCAATAAAAATATAATTAATTATAAATAATAAATTTAGAAGTGTTTACGTTAATATAATAAAAATGCCTATGAAAGAAAATTACTCTTTAAAAAATAGAAAAAAATTTAATAAAAAATTGAGAAAATTACATTTAATTATCATTTCTAAGCCTTCTAAAAATATTACAAGCCTGATAATCCAATATAGTTATTTGCATCTATATAAAAATACTGTTTTAAATTGATTTTAGTATAAATCTAAATACTTTTGGATTTTATTTATTTTTATTCTCTTTAGAATTAGAACCGAAGGAAATTAAACTTAAGTTTATATACCTTTTAGGATTTTTTCGTAAATCTTCTAGAAGTAAATTTAAATTTTGAGAGCTACTATTTAAATAATTATATAAGCTATCATTATAAATTAATTTACCTAAGGTGCCAGCTTGTGCATTAACTGAATTAATAATTTTTTGTAATTCTATAATATCTTGATTGAGATTATTAATGACTAAATGAAGATCACTATTTTTAATTGTGTCTGAAATATCATTAATATTACTAATAATATTATTAATTTTATTATTATTTTCTTGGATATTTTGGCTAATACTCTCGATATGAGCCATAGATTTATTCAAATTTGATGTAGTATTTTTAATATTTTCTATTGTGAGAGTTAAATTTCTTTGCATTTCAGGATTAGCTATATTTTGTATGATAGAAACTACGCTATCAATGGAAGTAACTAAAGACATAATTTTTTCTTTTAAGGGTAAGAGCTCTGCTCTGATCACATCAGTCATGCTTGGATCTACTTCACCAATTAAAAAATCTTTATCTTTTATATATTCTTCGGAATTCCCAGGTACTATTTTGATTACCTTACCTTCTAGCAAAGCACCACTAGATATGAATGCTTTAGAATCTTTAGGTATCTTATAATTTTCATCTATTAATAATTCTACCCTCACTCTATAGCTATTAGGTATAAATTGAATATTATTTACTTTACCAATAGTAAGACCATTTAATAACACAGGACTATTAGTGTTGAGTTCATATGCTTCATTATAATCTACATATACCAAAGTATTATCAGAAAAGACTTTCAATCCTTTTAGGAAATTAATTCCCCAAAATAAAAAACCTATAGAAGCAATAAAAATTACAGCTATCAGTATCTTTTTGGTTTTATTCATAAATTTTTTAGCAAAATTGCAAAAAATTTTTTTAATGGATTTTAATTTTTTCAAAAATAGTATATGATTTATTCGAAATAAAAATAATCATAAATTAATTGTAGAAATTATGTAAGATGCCACGAATAATACTTAAAATATAGTCATAAAATAAATTATAAAATTGATAAGTTTTTATATTTTTGCAATTAAAAAAAAGATGAGTGAATTGTATGATAATCTAAAAGAGAGATTAGTATCTCTGAGGAGGTATCTTTGACATTGATAAAATTAAACAAGATATAATTTTATTAGAAACTGGGACACAAGGTTCCGATTTCTGGCAAAATCCTAAGGAAGCAGAAAAGCTATTAAAAGAAATTAGTAGCAAAAAAAATTTTGTAGAAAAATATGATTCTGTAGAAAAAAAATTAGAAGATTTTTCTGTTTATGATGAATTTTTTAAAAACCAAGAAATATCGGAAGAAGAATATCAAAGACAATATGAGTTAGTAAAAAAAGCAATAGATGAATTAGAATTTTACAAGATGATGCAGGATGAAGCAGATAGAAATAGTGCTATAATAACTATAAATAGTGGAGCTGGAGGTACTGAAAGTCAAGATTGGGCACAGATGCTTATGAGAATGTATATCAGATGGGCAGAAAGGCATAATTTCAAAATTGTAGAATTAGATTTGCAAGAAGGTGATGTAGCAGGTATCAAATCTTGTACTTTAGAAATCGATGGAGACTATGCTTATGGCTATCTAAAAAGTGAAAATGGTGTTCATAGACTAGTACGTATATCTCCATTTGATTCCAATCAAAGAAGGCATACTTCTTTTGCATCAGTTTTTACATTTCCATTAATAGATGAAACGATAGATATTGATATCAATCCTGCAGATTTAGAATGGGACACTTTTAGAAGTTCTGGTCCAGGTGGACAAAATGTAAATAAGGTAGAAACTGCAGTACGTGTGCGTCATATTCCTACGGGGATAGTCGTAGAATGTCAAGTAACACGCTCTCAACAGCAAAATAGAGAAAAAGCCCTGCAAATGCTCAAATCTCGTCTTTATGAAATAGAATTAAGAAAAAAACAAGAGGAAATAGATAAACTAGAAAAAAATAAAAAGAAAATCGAGTGGGGAAGTCAGATAAGGAGCTATATCTTACATCCATATAAAATGGTGAAAGATCATCGCACTGGACTCGAGACATCTAATGTAAATGCTGTTTTAGATGGTGAAATTGATGATTTTATTAATGCTTATTTACTTTCTCAAGACGTTAAAATTTGATTGTTTATTTTAAAATTGCAACCCATAATTTTTTAATAATATGTCAGAAGAAAATTTAAATTTACCCGAAAATGCTTATAGAGAGCTCAAAGAAGGCGAAGAATATAAGCCCATTCTCAATCCAAAGAAAAATTATAAAGAAGTAACTACATGGTCTGTAGTATTGGGTCTTTTGATGGCTGTCATATTTTCTGCGGCAGCAGCTTATTCTGGTTTAAAAATAGGTCAAGTTTTTGAAGCGGCTATTCCAATATCTATAATTGCTGTAGGTGCAACTTTGGCTGCTAGAAAGTCTGATCCTTTGAGTCAAAATGTTATTATTCAATCTATTGGAGCCAGCTCAGGAGTTGTTGTCGCTGGTGCAGTATTTACTATTCCAGCTTTGTATATTTTACAATCTAAATACCCCACTATTGCTATTAATTTTTGGCCAATATTTTTCTCTTCTTTATTAGGTGGCTTTTTAGGCATTCTTTTCTTGATTCCATTTAGAAAATATTTTGTAAAAGATATGCATGGTAAATTACCTTTCCCAGAGGCTAAAGCTACTACAGAAATATTAGTTACTGGAGCAAATGCGTCTAAACAATCTTCTATCCTTTTAAAAGGTGGTATTATCGCTGGGATATATGATTTCATGATTAATTCACTGAGATTATTTCAAGAAGAATTCACCTCTAGAATGTTTGGATGGGGAGCAGCTATTGCTGATAAAACAAAGTTGGTTTTTAAAATGAATTCTTCTGCTTTAGTATTTAGTTTTGGTTATTTAGTGGGCTTGAAATATTCATTGATAATAGTCATGGGGTCATTGCTATCCTGGTGGGTTTTTGTGCCATTAATTGGATATATTGGTGGCATGCAAAATCTAAGTGCAGAAATGATATTCCTAGAATATGTAAGACCTATTGGTATAGGAGCCATAGCTATGGCAGGTATTATTGGTATTATAAATTCTATACCAGTAGTAGCAAAATCTTTTGGACTTTTATTCAGTAAAAAGAAAACTACTAAACAAGAGATACTACGTACAGACAAAGACATTTCATCTAAATTTTGGTTGTCAGCATTAATATTAGTGATTTTCGGAATATTTTTATTTTTTATATTAAGTGTAAATCTTAATTGGTGGCAAGCAATAATAGTGTTAGTTTCATTACTTATCATAGCTTTTTTATTCACTACTGTGGCAGCTAATGCTATAGCCATAGTAGGTACTAATCCAGTATCTGGTATGACAATGATGACATTGATTTTAATGTCATTAGTATTGGTACAAGTCGGATTAAAAGGCACTACAGGCATGGTAGTAGCTATGCTTGTCGGTGGTATAGTGTGTACAGCACTATCTACAGCAGGAGGTTTCATCACAGATCTAAAAATTGGTTATTGGGTAGGTTCATCACCACATAAACAAGAGACTTTTAAATTTTTAGGAATATTAATTAGTGCTGCGACAGTTGGCATAGTAATATTTGTTTTAAATGAAGCATATGGTTTTGTGAAAACACCTGAACATCCTAATCCATTAGTAGCTCCACAAGCAAATGCTATGGCATCTATCATAGAACCTTTTATGCAACAAAATGCTGAAATCCCTTGGGTTTTATATCTAGTAGGTGCTATCATCGCACTATTGATAAATTTTTTGGGTATTTCTCCACTTGCTTTTGCTCTAGGTATGTTTATTCCACAAGGTCTAAATACTCCACTATTAGTTGGTGGTTTAATAAATCATTTCGTTGCTAATAAAACTAAAGACAAAGAGTTAGCTAAAGCTCGTGAACAAAGAGGTACCTTATTAGCAAGTGGTTTTATTGCTGGCGCAGCTCTATTTGGTGTAATTGGTGCATTGTTATTATTTTTTGGTCTAGACCTTACAGTACCAGTATTTAAAGAATTAGTAAATGGTAAATGGCTCTGGTTAGAAGGGAATGTATGGCCAGAAGTTTTTTCTCTTATAGCTTTTGCATTAATAGTTTCTTATTTTATTTGGGAAATTCGCAGAGCTAAAGTTGATAAATAATATTGATTTGTTTACATATTCTATTAATAATTTATTAACTAATAAATTATTATGATTTTAATGTATAATATGCATTGAATGGTACTGTAAAATCATTTTAAAATTTTCTTGTAATTTTGCAATATGGATGATTTAAAAAGAAATTTCTGTATAATTGCACATATAGATCATGGTAAATCTACATTAGCTGATAGATTAATAGAATCTACACACACAATAGACGAGAGGAAAATGATGAATCAGGTGCTAGACGATATGGACTTAGAAAGAGAACGAGGCATTACAATTAAAAGCCATGCTATTAGGATGCAATATAATTATAATGGGAAACTATATATTCTGAACTTAATAGATACTCCTGGACATGTAGATTTTTCATATGAAGTATCTAGAGCTATTGCCTCATGTGAAGGAGCGTTATTGGTAATTGACGCCACTCAGGGCATACAAGCTCAAACTATTAGCAATCTATATCAAGCTATTGACCATGACCTTGCGATAATACCTATAATTAATAAAATCGACATGGCAAATGCAGATATAGAAGGTACAAAAGATCAAATAATAGATTTACTTGGATGTGATAGCGATGAGATAATATCAGTAAGTGCTAAACATGGGATAGGGATAGATGATGTTTTGCATGCTATTATTGAACGTATACCAGCCCCTTTGGGGAATCCAGATTTACCTCTAGAAGCTTTAATTTTTGATAGCATTTTTAATAGTTATAGAGGCGTGATAGCCTATTTTAGGATTTTTAATGGAACATTAAGGACAAATGACCATATAATGTTTTATTCTAATAAATCTAACTATTTAGCTGAAGAAATTGGTTATTTAGGTTATAATTATGAGCCATGCAATGAGCTAAAAGCGGGTGATGTAGGTTATGTAATTACTGGGATTAAATCTGCTAAAGAGGTAAGAGTAGGTGATACTATCACACATATGGAAAATCCTTGTGCAAATGCTATAGAAGGTTTTAAACCAGTAAAACCAATGGTATATGCTGGTGTATATCCAGTATCTCCAGATGAATATGATAATTTAAGAGATTCTTTAGAAAGACTGCAGCTAAATGACCCTGCATTAGAATTTACTTTAGAAACATCCAATGCTCTAGGATACGGATTTAGATGTGGATTTCTAGGTTTACTACACATGGAGATAGTACAAGAAAGACTAGAAAGAGAATTTAACATTAATGTCATTATTACTGTTCCTAATGTTTCTTATAAAGTTTACACTACAAAAGGAGAAATAATAGAGGTCCATAATCCATCAGGCTTGCCAGATCCATCTAGAATTGATAAAATAGAGGAACCTTTTATTAAAGCACAAATAATTACAAAAAGTGAATTCATAGGTAGTATTATTAAGTTATGCATTGATAGACGAGGTATTTTTATAGGGCAAGTCTATTTGACTGCTGATCGTGCAGAACTAACTTTTGAAATGCCTTTAGTTGAAATTTTATTTGATTTTTATGATAAATTAAAAAGTATCTCTAGGGGATATGCTTCTTTAGATTATTTCCAGATTGGTTATAGAGAAACTGATTTGGTAAAATTAGATATTTTATTAAATGGTGAAAAAGTAGATGCCCTTTCTACACTAATTCACAAAGATAATGCATATAATTTTGGTAGGAGAATATGTGAAAAGTTGAAAACTCTAATACCAAGACACCAATTCGATATTGCTATTCAAGCTTCTATAGGAGCAAAAATTATTGCTAGAGAAACTATTAAGGCATACAGAAAAGATGTTACTGCTAAATGCTATGGTGGTGATATAACAAGAAAAAGAAAATTGCTAGAAAAACAAAAAGAAGGTAAAAAAAGGATGAGACAAATCGGCAAAATCGAGGTTCCACAAAGTGCATTTTTATCTGTATTAAAATTAGATTAAAAAAATATAATCTTATAAGCTAAAACACAATTTTTCAATAAAAAATTCAATTTCAAAATTAACTAAGTTTTTTTGAAAACAACATAATAAAAAACTAACCCTTAGTTTTACAATAATTTTATTGTGTATTAATAATTACCTTATAATAGTTGAATGGAGAAGTTTTTAGGGGGGGTTAATGATAGTTAAGAAGGTGATTATAAATAGCATTTTTTTTGTTATACTTTACAGTATGTTAATAATATCTTTGACTTACTATCTCTTGATACTTGTCCCATGCCCATCTGTCGTGGGATGATAGGTTTAGTAATCTGCCAATGTCAGGATCTATCAACTCTTTTAAATATTTATTCATTATCACAAACCACATCAAATAGCTTTGCAAGTACTTCGTAGCTACTCCATGAAATCTACTTAACCACGTTTTGAAATCACTTATTTTGCTTTCTACTATCTTTACACTATATATCCCTCGTTTCAATTGCTTTTTGTTTACTATCACTTTTTTACTTTGTAAACTCTTAACTGCTTTTTTAAACTCTTTCTTGGGCTTTACACATATCAGATTGTTTTCAGATAATCTATTTTTGAGCTCTTCTCTCAATTGTTCATTTTTTACTTTTTTCTCTCCAACTTGTTTAAAAAGTAAATTGCCTTCTCTGTCTGTAACTACTAATACTGCTACCTTTGGATGTTTTTTCTTTTTAGCTCGTCGATATTCTTCTTTGCTTTTAAACTTTCTACCTTTTTCTGAATAGTTCATTAGAAGTTCATCAGCTTCCACGATACCAGAGAAGTTTATACCACCTTCTAATGCTCTTATTGCAGCTAATATTTTGTGTCGCCATTCGAAGCTTGTTTTCAGACAAATACCAACCTCATCAGCACATGCACGCAGACTTTTACCCTCAAGCATACATCTCATGTAGTCTAGCATTAATGGATATTTTCGCATGCGATAGACAAAGGTGCGAGCCGTTTCACGGAATTGATAACCGCAGGTTTTACATTTATAAACTTGTCTACCATTTCTTTTGCCCGCTTTTATGACATTTTCGCTTCTGCAGTCTGGACATATGGCTGCGGTAGATTGAATTTTTACTTTTTGGTAATCTACAGCTGTAGCATTGTTATTGACGAGATATTGATATAGCTCATCCAGAAAATCACGCTTGTGATCCTTTGGCAGAGCCAAGTATTTATCAATGTTTTCTATTAATTCTTTCATAATTATAAAATTTGTACAAAATTAATAAATTTATTTAAATTACAAAATATTTAAACTATAACATAAAAATGTTAATTATAACATTCCCTTTTATTTAATAATTTACAAACTTATACCTCTCTCCCTCGTCATCATATGTGAAATCTACCAATCCTAATATTATTAACTTAAATAATAGTTCATAACATTCATTGTAATCTATTTTTAAAAAATTTTGTATCTCTTTTAATGTGAATGAATCTCTATTCGGAAAATTGTTTAATTTTTCTTTAATATCTATTACATCCTCTATACTGACTATTTCATTGTTATGTTTAGCATTCCATACATCTATATAAAGATTACTTGCTACACAATTTTTATCTTTATGTCTTATATAAACAGCCTTATTTTCATGTTCATCTAATGTATATACTAATTCATCTGGTGATGCAAATATGATAACTTCTAATATTTCTTTATTGTTTATCGTGTGAGTTAGTACCTTATAATTGACTGGAGGTTTACAATGTAGTAGTGCAGCAACCTCTATCATATAATATTCTTCTTCCGTTTTGATACCTACTATTTTTCCGTTATCTTTAACACCTATCAATAATATACCACCATCAGAGTTTGCAAAAGCAGCCATAGATCTAGCAATTTTTTTACTATCTGTAATGGCAAATTTAAAATCTAATTGTTGCCCTTCGCCTTCGCTAATACGTTTATATATATTAAATTCTTCTAAATCCATACCTACAAATTTACAAATAATTTATTATTTTCTTTATAATATTTTATCAAACATCATATATATAAATATGAATTTTATACCTTGAATTCTTATAAATTTTTATTTTAAAATATCAAAAATTTTAGTGAATTTTGCTAAAAATATTTTTGACCTTATGATAGATTATATGTTGATTTTAAAAGGCATAGCTATGGGTGCGGCTAATGTAATCCCAGGAGTATCAGGTGGTACTATAGCTCTTATAACAAATATTTATGAGAGATTTATAAATTCTCTAAAAAACTTGAATTTTACTGCTATAAAATTATTATTTACTGGCAAGATAAAAGAACTGATTAATTATATAGATTTATATTTTTTATTACAAGTTTTCACTGGTATACTTATAGCATTGTTTACTATTGCTTTTCTTTTAAAATATTTATTTCTTCATTATCCTATATACACTTGGGCATTTTTCTTTGGCTTAATAATTGGGTCATTATGGCTAATTGTTAAAAAATTAAACAAAATGAAATTGTGGGATTGGCTACTATTATTAATCGGAATTTCTATTCCTGTGATAATGGTTTTTTTGAAACCTATTAATGAAAATGATAATTTATTCTACATTTTATTTTGTGGAATGATCAGTACTTCTGGAATGGTATTGCCAGGTATATCTGGTTCATATTTATTATTATTACTGGGTAATTATAAACTTATCATGCTAGATGCTGTTACTACATTAAATCTTAAAATTTTAATACCTTTTTTAATAGGTTCTATCCTTGGACTAATAATAGTTTCTTATTTTGTCTCTTTATTACTTAAAAAATATTACAATCAAGTATTAAGCTTACTATCAGGGTTTGTAATTGGATCATTAGCATTAATATGGCCTTGGAAATATAGTATCGATTACACTCATGGATTATTATTACAAAATAAATTTGGAGCATTAGTAGATGCTAATGGTCAATTAATTAATTTTAAACCCTACATTATTAAATATCAATATTTTTTACCAGAAATAGATACTCAGTTTTGGATATCAATACTTTTAATTATAACAGGTATAGTCATAGTAGTAGGTACAGAAATACTCTCTGTGCAAATTGCAAAAAAAAGGTAGAAAAAATATTAATCTTTTAAAATCACTGTACCAGCATCTGGATTTTTTAGATTATTAGCATCAGTTATTATAACATCATTACCACCATTATCTATAAAATAAAGGCCAGCTTTTATTTTGGGTCCCATGCTACCATCTGCGAAATGTCCTTCTTCTAAATACTTTTTCATTTCTTTAGCTGTAACTTTTTTTAGTTTTACTTGATTAGGTTTATTAAAGTTCAGATAAGCATTTGAAATATCAGTGAGAATAAAAAATTCATCAGCATTTATTTTAACGGCAAGAGTAGCAGCAGCTAAATCTTTATCGATAACTGCATCTACTCCCATTAGAGATCCATCATCATTTTTTATAACTGGTATACCACCACCACCTGCTGCTATCACTATATTACCAGCCCTAGATAATTGCTCTATGATAGGCCAATTTAGTATTTCTATTGGTTTAGGACTGGGAACCACTCTACGAAAACCTCTTCCGCGAGGATCTGCTTTGAAAGACCAATTAAATTTATGTTGTAAAATATTAGCTTCTTCTTCAGAATAATAAGGGCCTACTGGTTTAGTAGGATTAGCAAAAGCTGGATCATTTTTATCAACAATCACTTGAGTAACTACACTGATAATATTTTTTTCTATACCATGTTTTAGCAACACATTTTTTAAAGCTTGTTCTATAAGGTAGCCAATGTGTCCTTGAGTTTCAGCTACACATACATGCATTGGAAGGGCTGGTATGCCATATTTACTTTCACCAGCTTCATTTTGTAGAAGTACATTTCCTACTTGAGGACCATTACCATGTGTGATCACAAGATTATGTCCACGTTCGATAATTGGAATTAAATTTTCGCAAGTATCCGTAGCATTTTGTATTTGTTCATTATAGTAACCTTTTTGGTCACCTCTCAGCAGAGCATTACCACCGAATGCAGCCATTATCAATTTTCCCATATTATTTATTTTTTACAATTATTTATAAAGCAAATGATAACCAGAGTTATGTAAACTCCGGTTATCATTATTTATTTTAAAATTATTTATTCTTTCACTGCAGCTTGAGCAGCAGCTAACTTAGCAATAGGCACACGATAAGGGCTACAGCTAACATATGTAAGTCCAAGCATATGACAAAATTCTACTGATGATGGTTCTCCACCATGCTCTCCACATATGCCCAAATGTATATTAGGACGAGTAGCTTTACCACGTTCTACAGCTATTTTCATCAACTCACCTACGCTCTCTCTATCGATGATTTGGAAAGGATCAAATTTAAGGATTTTTTTATCCAAATAATCTTGTAAAAAAGATCCTGTATCATCACGAGAAAAAGCGAAAGTTAATTGAGTGAGATCATTAGTACCGAAACTAAAGAATTCGGCATATTTAGCCATTTCATCAGCACGTAATGCAGCTCTAGGTATTTCTATCATTGTACCAAATTCGTAATGAAGTTCATTGAGCTCATATTTAGTTTTTACTTCTTCATAGACTTTTTTTACAATCTCATTTTGATGTTTTAGTTCATTTTCATTGATAGTAACAGGGATCATTATTTCTGGTTTAGGATTTTTACCTTCTTTTACTAATTCAGCAGCAGCCTCTAAAATTGCTCTCACTTGCATTTCAGTAATTTCTGGGTAACTAATTCCTAATCTAACACCACGATGTCCCATCATAGGGTTATTTTCATGTAACTGCTCAGCTCTATTATTTAATTCTTCTATGGTAATATTTAATTCTTTAGCTAATCGCTCACGAGCTTCAAGATTTTTAGGAATAAATTCATGCAGTGGAGGATCTAAAGTACGAATAGTAACTGGTAACCCATCCATTACTTTCAGGGTATTTTTGATATCTTCTTTCACAAAAGGAAATAGTTCATCCAAAGCTCTACGTCTTTCAGTTTCATTATTGCTAATAATCATTTTACGTAATATAAAAAGAGGTTTTTCGCCGCCTTTACCATAAAACATATGCTCTGTTCTGAAAAGTCCTATACCTTCTGCACCAAAATCCAAAGCTGTTTTAGCATCATCAGGAGTATCAGCATTAGTACGTACACGCATAACTCTATATTTATCAACTAATTTCATAAATTTAATAAAATAAGGATTTTCTGCAGGACTAATGGTAGATAGCTGACCTTCATAAACTAGTCCTTTAGTACCATTCAAAGAAATGACATCGCCTTCTCTATAAATACCCACTGCAGTATGCATTTCTTTTTTCTGTAGACTAATTTCTATGTCGCTAGCACCTACTATACAGCATTTGCCCCATCCACGAGCTACTAAAGCAGCATGACTAGTCATACCACCTCGAGCAGTTAAAATAGCAGCAGCAGCACGCATACCATCAATATCTTCTGGATTAGTTTCTTCTCGCACTAATATAACTTTTTCGCCTTTAGCAGTCCACTCTACAGCATCTTTAGAAGTGAAAACTATTTTACCAAAAGCTCCTCCAGGTCCAGCAGGAAGGCCATGAGCAATAATTTTTGCTTTTGCTTCACTACTAGGATCCAATAATGGATGTAATAACTCATCTAATTGATTTGGTTTAACACGTAAAAGAGCAGTTTTTTCATCAATAAGTTTTTCATCAAGCATATCTAATGCCATACGTACAGCAGCTATACCATTACGTTTGCCTACACGACATTGTAGCATCCACAGATTGCGCTCTTGAATGGTAAACTCTATGTCTAGCATATCTTTATAGTGATTTTCCAGAGTGTTACGAATATCAACTAATTGTTTATAAATCTCTGGCATAGATGTTTCTAGTGATGGTAAATGTTTATTATGTTCAGATTTAATAGCTTCATTCAGAGGGTAAGGAGTGCGAATACCAGCGACTACATCCTCGCCTTGAGCATTAGGTAGCCATTCGCCATAGAACATATTCTCACCGGTGGCAGGGTTACGAGTGAAAGCTACACCAGTAGCTGAATCATCACCCATATTGCCAAAGACCATAGATTGTACTGTAACAGCTGTTCCCCAATCATCTGGAATACCTTCAATCCTTCTATATGAAACTGCTCTTTTGCCATTCCAACTTTGGAAAACAGCAAATATTGCACCCCATAATTGCTCCATTGGATCTTCTGGGAAAGGTTTTCCTAGAACTTCTTTAACTTTAGCACGATATATATCTACTAATTTTTTCAAATCATCCGCATCAAGCTCTACATCATCTTTTACACCTTTTTGTTTCTTTAATTTTTCTAATTCAGCTTCTAACTGTTGACGAATGCCTTTGCCTTCTTCTGGTTCTATACCAGCAGCTTTTTCCATAACTACATCGCTATACATCTGAATTAGACGACGTTGAGAATCATAAACGAAACGTGGATTATTAGTTTTTTTGATTAATCCTTCGCGAGTGATATCATTTAATCCAACATTCAAAATAGTCTCCATCATCCCAGGCATAGATACTCTCGCACCAGAACGTACAGATACTAATAAAGGATTAGTAGGATCACCGAATTTTGCATTTAAAATATTTTCTATATGTCTCAAGCCTTGCTCTACTTCATCTTTTAATATTTCAAATAATTGATTTTTACCCAAAGTGTAATATTCTGTACATGCCTCAGTAGAAATAGTAAAACCTGGAGGTACTGGTAACCCTAGTAAGTCCATCTCTGCTAAATTGGCACCTTTGCCACCAAGTAAATCTTTTAAATTAGCTGCACCTTCAGCTGACCTTTTCCCAAATACATAAACTCTTTTCTTCTTTTCCATAATGTTAGAATTTTTTGAATTGCAAAGTTAATGAGTTTTTTTGAAATTTAAATAAAAATTGATATTAATTTTTTGTTAATATTCCATTATATATACTTTGGTATCGATCAAAAACAACAACATTATTAATAGAAAGTTGTTAAAAATTTTTTTCAAAACAGATATCATTTTAAAGTTTTTCTTTGTCAGCTACACAAAGAAAAGTAACAAAAGAAAGGTCTCCGCTGGTTTTAACACCCCTGTCTCTGTGAGACATCCCCTCTACAAGAGGAGAATACGATGTGATTCCCCTTCTCCGAAGGGGTGTCAGGCATAGCCTGACGGGGTAGTTAAAAAAACTACGCTGGCCAGCCCTACCCAACCCTGCTTGCTTGTTTTATTGCAAATCATTTGCCAAAGGCTGACTAGATAGATAATAAATAACTCACTGAAAGAAAGATATTAAATATACCAAACTACATAAAAATATTTACTTATAAAAAAGTTAAAATAATTTAATAAAATTTGTTTTCCCCTTTACAACATATAATTAACATAGGTTTTATTATTTATGAAGTCCCGTACATGTAGTATATTGATTATCACATAAATGTTTAAACTCTACCCATCCTTTTGTTATTACATAATATTCTCCTATATATCCTGTGGACTCATCATAATCATAATCATAAAGTTCTAATAATGCAAAATCCTTATGAATATCATATAATATACCTATATAACTATTATAAACATATGTAATAATGTTTGATGATGTATCTGGCATTGTATAAATTGGTATTTTTAAAGAATCATAATTTTGTAATATTAATCCTAAATCACCTACTTTGATCCAGATATTTCTAAATTTGAATTCCAATATATCAACTTTAAAAAAGTCATCCTGTTTATTTTTTATTTTCACAATCCAGCCACCACCTTCATTTGGATCTGCTGAAATATATTTATATAAAACATATGGTTTTTTATAAATAGATATATGGTTAGTATCAATAGGATGTGTGAAAGCTTTATAATTTTTTCTATATACATTACACTGACATAACATAAACGTTGTTATAATTATTAGGATAAATAATCTTTTTTTCATATCTTTTAGTTACGAATCATTCTAAAATATATATTATTTGATTTCCCTAATTGCTTTTCTACTTTCCGCCAATCTGTACCATTTATTACAGGGCAACCTGTTGATACTGGATGGTCTTTTGATCCTCTAGCACCTCCATTCCAATTTGTTCTATGAAAAAAAACCTCTGTCAAATATTTACCACCTTTATCTTTATTTATACCACCATATGCAGGTATATCTAAAGAACCATCTAAATTTGCTATTCTATATGTTAAAGCAGGTGCATATCCTCTTTTAATTGCACCTTGGGTTCCATAAGGGCTTGTAGCCATATCTTCATAATACGCTTTATAATCACCATCAGCTATTCCAGAAAATCTTGAGGGATCAGATGTCATAGACAGTCCTTTGTATGTTTTAATATCCTCAGCTCCATTTTTTCCATAAATAGTGACATCTGCTGGTATAGCACCCTCTCCAGTTAATGTTCCATCTTCCCCTATTTTCTCTTCCCTACTCCCCTTAAAAATTACTACTGCCTCTCCTAGATACGTGCCATCTATTTTATTTTCATTCATTTCCGCCTGACTTTTATAATCAGTCCATTTTATTTCTTTTTCTTGAGTTTCTTTATTTTCTACTTCATACCAGTCCATCCCATTCGGATCTACCAGCACCACCGGATTATTCGCACTATAGCAATATGGCGATAGCGATGGATACTTATCGCTCATCGGATCCACTGACAGCCACACACTCAGCTCACTATCATAGTATCTAGCTCCGAAATATGTATAGCTGGTCTCGTTGTCTAGCTCTTTAGCGGTGAATTTGTACCTGCTATCAAATTCTTTAGAGTTTCTCTGAGAGACAAATAGCTCGCCGTAGGGTAGATACTGGAGGTGCTGCATTACATAGCCATCTATATTAGTTACAAAGGAGGCGGAGCCGAGATGGTCGGAGTGGTAGTTGATTTTCATTTATAAAATTTTATTAGGTAAAATTAATGAATATTTTTGAATAAATTATTATCTATTTTACTTTTCTTTGTCAACTACACAAAGAAAAGTAACAAAAGAAAAGTCTCCGCTGGGGAAATGATTTGATAAAACTACGCAATCACCTCTGGGGGTTTACAAACTCGCAAGCTTTAGCTTGCTCAAACAGTGTAAACCCTTCTTCCCATCCCTGCTTGCTTGTTTTATGGCAAATCATTTCCCAATGCGGATCTGACAGATCTAAAGATGTGTTTAAAGCAAACTAGTAATTTTGCTGAGAAACGAAGAGCTCGCCATAGGGAGGTATTGGAGGTGCTGCATTACTGAAAGTATGCTTATCCTTTGTTTTATCTCGCTTATTTCCATTTTGCAATAATTTTAATGTTTAATTCTTCTTTGCCCGGTGTGATTTATACCAGGTCACCGATGTCAAAACCAAGTTTCTACAACCAAATTCATTCTAATATTAAAACCGGGGCTTTGTTATTTTAATGTTCTTTTGTCTGTTCTAATTCTCCTTGTTTGTTATAGTACTTCCACGTTCCAGTTTCAAAATAATCTATTTCGACAATTTCATCATACAATACTCTGCCTTCTGCTTTTATATAGCCATTGGGATAATAAAATTTTACATATGACGTAAACTTGGGAGTTATTATTACCCCATCGTCTCGCATTATTGTATATTTAGTATTCTTTTCAATATTCGTTTCTGTAAAAAGAAGAATGCCTTCTTCATTAAAAAAATACCAGGTACCCGAAAGTAAATCTTGTTTGTACTCACCAAAAGCTTGGACTCTACCGTTTTTCCTATAATAGCTTATATATACTCCATCTTTTTTTCCATTTTTATAATAAGCCATAATCGTTCCATTATTTTCAATCCATAAGCCTTCTTTTTTGCCTTTATCATTTAATTGGTTGATATTATTATTCGTTTGTCCCATTGCACTTAAGCTTAAAAGACAAAAAATGATGTATGTTAAAATTTTTATATTCATGGTTTTATCATATATGGTATTACAACTCTGGTATTATCTATCATGGTATTATCTATTTGATTATTAAATATTTGAGTATTAAATACTGGCGTTGTCCAATTAAAATTTAATGGTGTTCTATAAGTCCTGGATATACTAACACTTACTGTATTATTTTTCTGAGCATCATTATTGAAGTGACCAATAAAACTACTCCAGTTATTTCTATCTATTAAGATACATCCTGCTGAAACGGGCATTCCATTCCTGCCAACCCCAGTAAGGTTATCTATACCCGCTTTATGAATATTGATACCAGTAGCATAGGTTCTACCATCGCTGTAAGCTGGATTTTCCGTACCTAATTCTATTCTATTATTGCTAAAATTTGTTGTTCCTACATCGCCCATTCTTAAAGCAGGGTAACTTCCATTATGCAGTCCAACTTTTGCTTCATATCTTCCTTCTGGCACTGTTGCATATTTATTAGCATCAGAAGGTCGGGTTGTTGCATCATATTCTACTTTAGTGCCATCTGCTAAGTAAACGACTGCGGTTGCAGAACCCATGTTGTAATTAGAGTTTTCATCAAAAGTGTAGTTTTCAGTAAAGAAAATGGCTTGGTGATACAATCCCTCTAATAAGTTTCCATTATCATCATATGATTGTTCTTCTGGCACCCATACGTAACCATTTGGTTTATCATCTGATGTTGTAGGTTTCCATGCACGGCCATCTGGGTCTATTAAAATTATCGGATTATTGGCACAATATGCATATGGCGATAGCGATGGATACTTATCGCTCATCGGATCCACGCTCAGCCACCCACTCAGCTCACTATCATAATATCTCGCTCCGAAATACGTGTAGCTGGTCTCGTTGTCTAGCTCCTTGGCGGTGTTCATAAAAAATATTTTTACTCTGTAAAATTAATAAATATTTTTGAATAAATTTATATTTATTTTACTTTTCTTTGTCAACCACACAAAGAAAAGTAACAAAAGAAAAGTCTCCGCTGGGGAAATGATTTGATAAAACTACGCAATCACCTCTGGGGGTTTACAAACTCGCAAGCTTTAGCTTGCTCAAACAGTGTAAACCCTTCTATCCATCCCTGCTTGCTTGTTTTATTGCAAATCATTTCCCAATGCGGTATTGAACAAAGCGTTTTTTTTAAAAAATAAGTTTAATCTAATATATGAATTATATTACTTCGCTTCGAAATATGTGTAGTTTGACTCATTATATAGCTCAGTATTCCTTTGGTTAACAAGCAAATTAAGCTCACAGCTAAAACCATTAACAACCTGGTGAAACTTTACAACCCAAAATTAAAACATTTTTTCTTCTTCATATTTACACTTATATCCCAAAAAAAGCTACAACTATCAAAAACAGCTATACCTTTTATTTTCCAATCTTTTATAATTTCTGAATCTCTCCATAAAAAATTAACATTTAATATTTTTTCACCTTTTTGGTTATAAGTACCATAATATTGACGAACATATTTGTCAAAATTTTGATATATTATCGGACATCCATCACCTTGATTTACTAAATAATGTTTAGATATTTTTGTTACATATTTTCTAATTAATTTTTCAGCATTTTCTATATCTTGCATTGTAGGTATCCATCTTGGTTCATCTATTGTATCTCCATCTTTTATTAATAGACGTTTTAAACATTTAGGTCCAAATATTACACCTTCATAATCATCTGTTTTCACATATATAGCATCTTCACAGATACTATCATGATTTTTATTTTGTGAAAACAGATTGAAAGAAAAAGTAAATAAAACTATTACAATAAATAATATATTTTTCATATTTCTAATGTTGATATTTATCATATAAATAATTACATTTTAGATCTAAAAGAGGTGGATATGTTGGTCCCCCATTATTTTTCATTACTCCATAATGAGTTCTAAGTGGTAACTCCATCTCTTTTCTTATCATATTTTCTGTTCGTATTGCTGTCCATTCACGAACATATAAGCTTTTATATTTCATTTGATCATCAGCCAATAAACCAGCCATATTATCCCATGCATGTGCTAATTCATGTAATAAATTCATCTCAGGTCTATTTTTTAATGTTGAAATTACTTTATCTGTAGCATATTCATATTGTTCATATGTACTTTCACCTTTTGCCAAAGATTCTCTTATGGCTCCAATGGCTAATTCTAAAGCTTTCTTAGCTTCGGTTTTGCTAATGTTGCCTTTCTTGGCAATACAATCTATTAGTTGTGGTTTGTTCATGCTCATAATTGCGTTAGTTCGATTATTTTAACAATTCTCTGCTTTCTTTAAAATATCGTTTAACATCAACTATTGATATTGTAGTAGCAACCCCATCTCCCCGCTCCAATGGATGGAATGCAATGTATGCTATAGCTTTTGTTTTTTCAATGTTTCCAGTTCCAATATTGTACTCTTTGTCATATGGTTTTTTGTCAAACCCAATTTCCCACCTCATATTCTGTGTGTAGCTAAAAGTCTTGGTACCAAGCCAAATGATAGTTTTTTTATGTTTAAAAACTATGTGTCCTCTTGTATTCCCACAAAAATCCGGTATTTTAAATGTATTCTGCGTGATTTCCGGCTTTATAATTATTTTTTGAGTACTATCAATAATTACAAAAAATATTTCAAAATCATCGTTTAATGCTATCTTCTCTCCGTTGCATGTATACTCTACATTCACAGTAAAAGTTTGTCCATGCGAATATATTGCACACATTACGAAAGCAAGTATATATAAAATCTTTTCCATACTTAAATTATTTACCAACAGTACCAAACTTGTCAAGTGGGAATGTGGCTTGTACTCCACTTCCGTTGTATATGTACACGGTATTGTTACCAGTGCCTATTACATAATTATTACCAGTCATGTAAGTTCTGCCAGCTGCATTTTGTATATCCCTATCTGAAGGTTCTTGGATAAAAAAGTATGTTTTTGTAGTTCCTCCATATGTTTCCATACCTATTTCTGAAGGAGGACCAATCGAAACAGAACCGCTGGGATGAGAATGGAATGTGCCTGAGTAGGTAATAAGAGTCCCTTTTTCATCAGGATTTGCAGCATCAAAAACATCCATTGTCGCTTCCGGAACTTTACTAGGGTCTGCTTTATCTCCTGGTTTAGCCCAAATAACTTTTTCATTACCAGATGCATCTGTTCCAAAGATTCCGCCATATTCTCTAAAAGGGTCTTTTTTATCTTCGTCAACAACCTTTAACATTTCTAATCTAACAGATTTACTTGGCAATGTAACAGCAGAAGATACATCGCTTGAGTTTGTTGTTCCTCCTGATTTATCTGTTTTCTTGATTGCCTTTGCTTCATCTTTATTCGTTACAACATAGACTTTTCCATCGTCAATACCATCTGTTCCAAGATATTTCCCTTTTTGATCATAAAAATCTCCATCCAGCGCCCCAGTCGGATCAATTCTTCCAATCGGATTATTTTGACAATAAGAGTATGGTGACACCCATCTCCTTTCATCGCTCATCGGATCTACACTCAGCCACCCACTCAGCTCACTATCATAATATCTCGCTCCGAAATATGTGTAGCTGGTCTCGTTGTCTAGCTCCTTGGCTGTGAATTTGTAGCGGCTATCAAACTCAGAGTTTCGCTGGGAGACAAATAGCTCGCCATAGGGGAGGTACTGCAAATGCTGCATTACTGCACCTTCAGCATTAGTTACGAAAGAGGCGGAGCCGAGATGGTCGGAGTGGTAGTGGATTTTCATTTATAAAATTTTGTTAAGTAAAATTAATAAATATTTTTGATATATTTCTATCTAATTTACTTTTCTTTGTCAACTACACAAAACTCACAATTAAATATAATTGATTATGAAATTATTCATAAAAAACTTACAAATATATTTTACTTAATTACAAAAACTAGACTTACCATCAAAAATAAATTCACCATTAAGATATAGATAAGACCATTGAGAAAAAGAATCATCTAAAATGAATATCTCTGTAATTATTTTTTTATCATGTTTTTGGTTTGTATTTGGTTTTATAATATAATCTAAATCTTTATATTTGAATGATACCTTTTGTCCACAAATAGAAAATAATTCTTCTAAACTATCTCCATCAACAATAAACATATGATTTTTATAGTAAAAGAAACCATATGGATCTAAACCTAGTAATAGATCAATTCTATTATTTGATTGTATGACTATTGAAATATAATTATCATAAAATTTTTGTATATCGAATGAAAATAATAAATTACAATCATAATAATTACACTTTTTTTCATGAAGAATTATACTATCAAGAATTGTAGTTAGGTTCTTATTCTCAAAACTTAAATGATAGAGATCTATTTGCTTTTCTACATATTGAGAAAATACATTTA
>Ga0208693_1000754_pt1 | contig 25016 bp, 30 predicted proteins | sample AD_UKC071_MetaG_FD_184438 | JGI IMG/M metagenome (GOLD analysis project Ga0208693, IMG submission 184438) | Active sludge microbial communities of municipal wastewater-treating anaerobic digesters from USA - AD_UKC071_MetaG (SPAdes) (version 2) | ecosystem: Engineered > Bioreactor > Anaerobic >... | reverse complement strand
AGCTTTCTTTAAGCAAAGCCCGGAATTTCTCAAACTCCCCTTCATCCTCAAGGCTGGTATCTAAATAAGACACAGTCTTGCACTGAATCATCCTGGTTAAATTTTCAATGGCTCTGTTGCCGTCAACTTCAACAGAAAATGGCTGGACTGTCGGCTGAGGATAGGGTCGGAAGAACAAGGTCCTGATAAAAATTACAGCCAGGAGCACAGCCAGGGCGGCGCCAATAAAGATTAGTATCTCCATGCAACTCACCTCTATTTACAAAAGGCCTTTTTTGTACAAAATCCGCGCCGCCCCGATGGCAATAATGGCTCCCACTGGCACCAGGACACTGACAGAGTTAGCTAAAGAGGGCACCGAAATGAACAGCACCAGCATAAACACCAGTGGGGCCATGGCTATCTTCCATTTCTTGGAAATAAACACCACAGCCAAGGCGCCAAAGAGCGAGGGCAGGATGTTGGCAAAGGCAGGAGCCAGGAGCGGCGACTCCAAAACAGGCTGCAACCGGGAAAGCAGAAACACTCCCAGCAAAATAATCACGGTGGTGACGATGGAGGACACTGCAATGGAAATAGTGGAGATCAGCTCCCCCTCTTCTGTTCCTGGCTTGACCTTGGCCACTTCCATGGCGCTGACAGCGCAAGGAACTTTCAAATTGGTCAGGTTGCCGGTGACAAAACCCAGGTACGAGCCGCCGGATCCCAACATGGGCGAAAAGGTCAGAGCTTCAATGGCACCGACAGTCCAGAATACAGGAACTACACCTAATAGCGCTTTCAGCAGCGTCAGGCCGCTGGGCCAAGCCCGGTAATAAATGCTCACCGCCAAGGGGTAGAGTATAAACATCAGGATCGCCAGGGAACACCATATTCTTCCCCAAGTATGGATTTTCTCATTGTATGGCTTCATATGCATCCCCCTATCCCAGCAGCCTTGTGATGGGGATGGACAGGGCCATGGCCCCAAGCATGCTGATGGGCAGTGCGTAATCTTCCATCCATTTCACTTTCAGGACCTTGACAAAGAAACCGCAGACCAGCATCAGCAGTGAGGATACAATCATGACAAAGACGGGGATCCAACCCTTGAGCCCGGTGGTGACATCGGCGAAGATCATCCCCAGGAAAGCGGAAATCATGCCCATGAACAATGCCATCAGGGCAATTTCTCCCCATTTTGTGTCCCGTTTTTTCAGGCTTTCAATCCGCCCCTGGATTTTTTTGAGGAATAAAGTGACTATTACCAAGCCGGAGAGAATCCCCAAAGTCATTACCCAGGCAATAGTAGTGTATACCCTGGGATCGGTGATCCTCTCCGAGACAGACGCCCCCATAGTTGCAGCGGCAGTTGTGGCTGCAGGCAGTTCGTAAGTAAGAGCCCCCAGCACACTAAGCCGCAACCAGGGCAGGGGCAAACCAAGAAATTTCGACAAAGTAATAACCCCGAGGATGATGGCAATGGCAGGCGCCACGGTAAAGGCTGCACTGCCCCTTACCACCCGCCACAGCAGCGAAGATTCAATTCCCAGCTCCCTGGCCCGCAGCCAGGCCTTGCGCAAAAAGAAGACCGACTGAGCAATGACAAAGAAGACGATGATGCCGGCGGTAATAAACAAAAAAGCGCTATTAGAATTAAATTCCCTCATTATACCTCTCCTTTCACCATACTGTAGACACTGTTTCTGAGTAATTCAAGATTTCTTCCTCAGTTCCTGCCTTCGCCTTCTCTTTTGGCCGGAAGCCTTAAATAAAAATGGAGCAGCTGCCTGGATTCCCAAGCAGCTGCACGATTAGATAGCCCCCCAAATTAAGTATTATACAGGTAAGTATTATATGTTGTAATGATTAGATACGGTAGCATTTAGCCTACCAAATAAATCATAATTGATACAATTGAATTTGTCAACTCTTGTTTTAAAAAGAGGGAAAATGTCGACTGGTCTTCAATTTGCAGCGGAAATGTCCGATGTGCAGTTTGGACACCTTTTGGCTTCAATGTGAATGAGGCTTTGGCAGAAAGGACAGCTCTTTGTAGTGGGTGTTGCTGGGGCAGGTTCCCGTTTAAACCGGTTTAACTGTTTAATGATAATAAAAATGCTGAAGGCAATAATGAGGAAATCAATAATGTTAGTGATAAATGCCCCGTAGTTCAGGGTAGCAGCCCCTGCGTTTTTAGCCTCTTCAAAGGTTGCATAGTGACTTCCATCCAGGCTGATAAACAAGTTGCTGAAATCCAGCTTGCCGGTGGCCAGGCTTATTAGCGGCATAATAATGTCATTGACCAGGGAGGTGACAATCTTGCCGAAGGCACCCCCAATGATAACACCGGTAGCCAGGTCCACCACATTGCCTTTCATGGCGAATTCCTTAAATTCCTTGAGAATTGACATACTCCAGCCTCCTTATAATGTAGTTAAAGACAATATACCACAGAGAGAAGGGCAGCAATACCCTTGGCCTTAGTTAATCCCGGAAAATATCAATGGCGAGCAGGAAAACCCCTCCTGAATAGCTAATAATACATACAGGAACAAGCTGCAGACAGACATTATCCTAATTTGGCTAAGGAGAGTGAACTATGACAAAGCTGGATATTATCGAAGGCATAGGCCCCGTGTATGCGGAAAAACTTAAGGAAGCTGGCATAAATTCAATAGAGGAACTCCTGGAAACAGGAAAGACCAGGAAAGGCAGAAGCGATTTAGCAGAGAAAACAGGGATTTCGGGGAAACTCATTTTAACCTGGGTTAACCATGCAGACCTCTTTAGAATTAAAGGTCTGGCCGGCGAATACTCTGAGCTGTTGGAGGCTTCCGGCGTCAACACTGTTCCCCAGCTGGCCACCCGGGTGCCCGAGAATCTCCTCAACAAGATGAAGGAAGTCAATGAAGCCAAGTCGCTGGTAAGAAAGCTCCCCTCTTTGAGCCAAGTGGAAGGCTGGATTAAAGAGGCCGGCACCCTTCCCCGGATAGTAGAATACTAATACTCAAGACCGCCTGATGGCGGTCTTTTTTCAGTATTAATAACAGCATTCACCCTGGCAATCCTCAGTGTGGAACTCCACCTCTACGGTGATATGGTCAATGCCCTTGGCCTTAACCAGATCCCTGACCTTTTGCTTTACGCAGATAATATCCTCCTGAGTGATATTGTCTTTTACCACCACATGGGTGCTGAGGAGATGTTTCTGCCCTTCCAGGGACCAAAGGTGGGTGTGATGGACCGACTGAATATCCGGAACCTGCGTGAACTCAGCCTCAATTTCCGGAATAGAAAAGTCCTTGGGGACTTTCTGCAGAAAAATGCTCAGCACTTCACGCAAATTTCCCATGACATTATGGAGGATATACAAGGTAATCAAGACGGAGAGGATGGGGTCAATGACGGGAATATCCACGAAGCGCAACACAATACTGGCAATCAAAATGACTACCCAGCCCAGGACATCTTCCATCAGATGCCAAAACACTACCCGCTCATTTAAGGACCTGCCCTTGCGCAGCCTCAGGACTGCTATGCCGTTTATGGCGATGCCCAGGATGGCAAAAACCAGCATCCCCTCAGTATTTACAGGCTCGGGAGTAATTATCCTCGGTATCGCCCGGGCCAATATAACCAGGGAACCTCCCAGCAGGATTACGCTGTTTATCAGCGCTCCCAGCAGGGAAAACCGAGCATAGCCAAAGGAGTATTGGTAATCCGGTTTTCTGTGGGAGTACTTCTCCAAGTACCAGGAAATACCCAGGGAAAGTGAATCGCCTAAGTCATGGAGAGCATCGGAGAGAATAGCCATGCTGTTGGTCCACAAGCCCCCCACAATCTCCAGCACAGTGAAGAGCAGGTTGAGAATAAATGCCACTTTGATATTTTGGCTGCCATGGTCATGGCCATGAGAATGATGATGGTGATGGGCCATCTGATAACCTCCTGTAGTATGTGCCGAAAACTCCTTTGCTTAGTATTCTCCTGCAATTAAAGTGCCCAGCAAGTCATAAAAGAGCTTGACAGACATATGCCTGCGGGGATCAAAACGCAGCCGGTACTTGACCTTGCCACAGTAGAATTCGACAACATCCTTAAAAGTAATGCTGTGACCGGAAATATCAGCGAGCGGTATCGTCTCAGTGCCCTTCTTTCCTGAGAAATTCAGGCTTTCCGGCGTAAAAACCAGCCTGCCAGAATCCCGGTGCCAAGTTTTCCTGCCAACCTCCTTTTTGCCCAGGGGAAGATCTTCGTTGACAAATTGAAATCCTTCCGCAATAATGCCGGGCAATTGCTTGCGCTGCCATTGATTCCAGGAGGCGGTATCGGAGAATTCCTTGCAGCCCAGAATCTCACCATAGATATTGATGCTGTACTGGCTGTTACAAGCAGTGCAGGAAAAGATATCACCGCTGGATTGAATGCTGTTGACGGCATTGCAGTGGGAGCAGACATAGAGCAGGCGCTCGATATGCTCCGCCAGCCTTTTCCCCTTGAAGGGAACGCGTTGAGTCCGTTGCCAGGCATAATCGTTGTGGTCCAGCTTTTCCTCAAGCATCGCCTGAAGCTCTTCAGGGGTCTTGCGGGCGATGACGTCGCGGCCAAAAAGCTCCTTGATTTCCATCACCAGTTTGCCCCTGCGGGGAAAGGCAGCCCAGCGGGGGCGGCTCAAATATCCGCCTTTAAAAATTACCCCGTAGACCGGCACTTTTAAGAGTTTAATCAGTTTCCCCGTAGAAGGCACCAGTTTATCGGTGGCCCCATCCCAATTGCGCCCGCCCTCCGGGTACAGGCCAACAGGACGACCTGCCCGGACATGTCTCACCAAAGCGCGGATAGACTTGGCATCACCGGTATTTTTTGCAAAGGGAATGCTCTCCAACATGGCCAGCAATATTCGCTTCAGCCAGTGATCCTGATTGGCATCACCGGCAATATAGCGAACCAGTCTGTTGGCAAAGACACTGCTGATTATAGGGTCTTCATTGGTAACGTGGTTGCCCAGCAACAAATAGGGTTCTTTCAGATCTTTCAGCGGATTGCTCTCGACATGAATATTAAACAGCCAACTGAGGTAGGTGCGGACAGGCGATTTGAGTAAGCTGTATATAACATCTCCCCCGGTAAGGCCCACAGAAATCCCCTCCTATTAAATTATTCTATTATTTCAAAGGTCAGGTTGCCATTCTCTTCAGCGGCTTCCACAAACAGTGCCAGCAACAGGTCGGCATACCTGCCCAGATTGGTATAAAGGGCAGCACTGTTGATCAGGAGGATATGCACAGGGGTACTGATTGTACTCAGCATATCCCAGAGGGCATCCAGGTTGCCGCCATAGTACTCGGGAAAATCCAGCTGCTGCTGCAGGTACGCATGCAAGGCTTGTTTATCAGTCATTTCAAGAGCGTCTAAAATTACCATAGCCCTCTCCTCCTAATATAGCCTGGTAAAAGTCTGGTAGTGGTCATCGGTGTAGTAAATCAGACCGTCGTTGGAATAGATGAGGCGCTCGGGTCCCCTGTGGCCTCCGTTATAATTGACATCACATTCGTACCACACCCGGCCGGGTGCGTCGGGGAGCAGGCCTTCCCGATTGTAAAATCTGTCGCCGCCGATGCTAAGGGAATCAGTCACTTCCCAGAGATTGCCCGCGGCAGAATCCCAGCCCAGCTCCCGGGCTTCGCTCTTGGTAATATAATTTCCCGGCAGGCGTTGGTAGATGTGAATATACAGAGCCACATCCTCCGGGGTTGTATAATAACCATGCTCATCCAGCTCATTGCCCTGGGGATCGGCAAAGAGTTGAAATAAATCCAGGCGAAAAATGGCGGCAATCGCCAGGAGAATAAGCAGCGCCAGAATTACAAGTAATCTTTTTTTGTTCACCGTCTTCCCTCCGCAGTCTCAGTGTACTTTATTTCGCTATGGGGGCTTATTTTTCCTTTAACGGGACGTACCTTTCCTGTCAGATTACTTTTCCTTCTCAGTTAAGGCTGGACAAAAATCTGTCCCCTGCGGGCAAAATGCAAGAGGGGCCGACCCGGCCCCTCTTGCTATGTTTTACTCGATATAAGTTACTGTATTTTCCCGCCGGGGGGCCCTTTCCCCCAAAGTTTCATTGCCATAGCCCAGGGACAATGCATATAGTGGTTGGTAGCCCTCTGGGATTTTGAGTTCTTTCAGGAGATGAGCGCCCTCGGGCCTTTCCAGAGCGTGTCTGAAAGAGGCGATATAGCAGCTGCCCAAGCCCAGGGAGTAAGCAGCCAGAGCCATATTCTCAACGGCATTGGCACAATCCGCGGGGGCATACTTTGCCTTCATATCGCCGGAGACGATTATCGCCATAGGTGCACCGCGGAAATTATCAAAGCCGGGATCCTTGGCCCGCTCACGCACCTGTTCATCGTCGGATTGAAGCAATACCTGACGATTTGCTTCCGAAATTTTGTCCAGCACTTTGCGGTCGGTTATCACAGTAAAGTGCCAGGGCTGCCGGTTCATAGCTGAAGGAGCAAACTGGCCACACTTAAGTATTGTCTCGATCTTCTCTTTCTCGACGGGCCGCAAGTCGTAGCTGCGTATTGACCTCCTCTCCAGGATACTCTTTATTGTCTCGTTCATGTTGAACCACCTTTCATGAAATAATTTTTTTCCTTGGGTATTCTTCTGTCAGTCATTCAGCTCCGGAGCGTTAAAGGTATCTCCGTCTTCAATGGTTCCGGACTTAAATCCCCTTAAAAACCAGCTCGACCTTTGTTCTGATGTCCCGTGGGTAAATCTGTCCGGCACCACATACCCCCAGGTATCCATTTGAATACGGTCATCGCCGATCATCATTGCGGCATTCAGGGCTTCTTCGATGTCGCCCTCCTCCAGCAGTCGGGCTCTGTCCGCGTAGTGGGCCCAAACCCCTGCGAAATAGTCCGCCTGCAACTCCATCTTGACCAGCAGCTTGTTAAATTCAGCCTCACTTACCCGGCCACGATAGGAGTAGACATCGTCGATAATACCCAGCTGATGTTGAACATGGTGCCCCACCTCATGGGCAATGACGTATGCCATGGCGAAATCGCCGGGAGCATGAAATTGTTCTTTGAGCTCGGTAAAAAAGTCCAGATCCAAATAGATTTTCTCATCTCCGGGACAGTAAAAGGGGCCCACCGAAGCGTTTGCCGCTCCGCAGGCAGATTCCACATAGCCAGAATAGATAACCAAGGTGGGATCCCGGTAATTTGCCCCTAATTCCTTGCTGAATATTTCAGCCCAGACATCTTCTGTCTCCGCTAAGACTACCATGGAAAACTCAGCCAGTTCTCTGTGTTCAGCAGTTTCCTCATAGGGAGTATCTGGCCCGGTAAGGGACCCTATATACTCAAGGGGATTGCCTCCCATGAGCATAACCACCAGGGCTAATATTATGGTGCCAATCCCGCCTCCCATCAGCGCTTTGGAGGAAATACCCCTGCGGTCTTCAACATTTGTACTGGCCCTTCTTCCTTGCCACTTCATGATAATCCCCTCCTCGAGGTCTACTAATAAATTGTATCAACCCAGGCGGCGATGCGCAATATCTGGAAGGAGCACGAATAAGCAATGCGACAGCAGGGGTTCCCTGCTGCCGCAGATACTAGGCAAAGACTAGTGAAGCACCCACTGTACCGGGGCCGGTGTGTACCCCGATAACAGGCCCTACTTGGGTAAACATAGACGCATTCACATTAAAAGCAGCTTCCAGCATAGCCTGGAGTTTTTCCGCCGCCTCCGGGGCTGCCCCGTGGGCGATGGCCAGGGACTTGACAGTCCTGCCAGCGGCAGCCTTCTCCATGGCAGAGACAATTCCCCGGAGAGACTTGTCTAAGCTGCGGGCAATGCCGGCGGGAACATAGACCCCATCCTCATTTACACGAATGATAGGCTTAATTCGCAGCAGCGCCCCCACCATGCCCTTGACAACTCCTATCCGCCCGCCCTTATGCAAGTACTCCAGAGTGTCCAGGGTGAAAATGGTCTCAGTGTTTTCCCGCGATTTTTCTATTCGGTCCAACACAGCCGGGACGGCAAGGCCTTCTTGAATCCCCAGGGCTGCTTCCACGACCTGCTGGCCAATCCCTAAACTGATAGAACGAGAGTCCACAACATGCACCTGGCCCCTGAATGATTTCGCCGCCATGTGGGCGGAATTGAGAGTACCGCTAAGCCCGGACGAGATGTGGATAGAGATAATCTCATCATAGTCTGTCAGGACTTTAGCATACAAAGAGGCAAAGTCCTCCGGCGTCGGTTGCGAAGTAGTCGGCAACGTGGATTCCGCCCTCAACCGGGAATAAAACTCTTCCGCCGCCAGTTCGTTGTCCAGGTACTGTTCTTTGCCAAAGCTTACTTTCAAGGGAAGGACAAATATCTTCCATTGGTTTATCAGCTGCTGGGGCAAATCGGCAGTGCTGTCTGTAACAAGAGCAATTTTCATTTTGGTTCCTCCCCCGAAACAATTTTCTATTCTAGAGTTAATCCTGCCGTTTGTCGCCTATAAAGAAGAGGGCTACAGTGCCTGGACCGGTATGGGAGCCAATAACGGTGCCAACACTGTTAATCCTCACCGGGCCATCCAGCCGCGGGAATTTCTCTTCCACCAGATCAGCCACCAGGCGGGCATCCTCATAGCAGGCAGAATGAGATATGTGGCATTTGCCGGCGTAATCAATGCCGTTTTCGGCATGATCCGCCATCATCTGCACCAACTCCCCGATGACCCGTTTTTTACTGCGCACCTTTTTCCTGGGAACCAACTTCCCCCCCTGGTCCATATTCATCAGGGGACAGATGTTGAGAAGTGAGCCCATTATCGCTGCTGCGGCAGAAATGCGCCCGCCCCTTTTGTAATGGGTTAAGTCTGTGGAAAAAAACCAGTGGTGCACCTTGAGTTTATTGTCCTCAGCCCAGGCATATACCCTTTCGATGGGTTCACCCCTGTCTCGCAAATCCGCCAGCATATCCACCAGCAGCCCGTAACCGGAGGAAGCGCCCAGAGAATCGACGATGAAAATCCTGCGATCCGGGTATTGGGCCAACAATTGTTCTTTGGCGGCGAGGGCAGAAGAATAAGTTCCGGATATACCTGAAGACAGAGTAATGTGTAAAATGTCCAGACCTTCCCTGAGGAAGGGCTCGAAGAACTCTAAAAACTGGCCTACAGTAACCTGAGAAGTCGTAGGCATTGCTCCGGCTTCAATTTTTTTGTAAAAGTCAGCAAAGGAAATCGTTTGCCCAAGGTCATCGGGGTACTCCTTGCCATCCAGCACAAAATGAAAACATGCATAGGGGATTTTCCGCTCCTGGAAATACTCATAAGGCATATCCGCCGTTGAACAGCAACTGAGAATATATTTATTCATCCTGCTTCTCCTTCCACGAAACGATTCATTGCGCTTCCCTGAACTGGGATATATTTGGGTACTGTTCGCCAATGGTTTTATAAATAAGACTATAGCCGTCACTATTGGGATGGATGCCGTCGGGGCAGATTAAATCCTGGTAACGGTTGTGCTTCAAAAAGGCGCCGCGGATATCTATTATTGGCACATCCAATTTCGTGGCCAGCAACATTACCTCAATGTTGTACATCTCCTGCCAGCGGTAGATCATATCTACATCTCCCAGCCAGGACAGGATGTTATCCCTGTTAAGTCCCCTGGATACCCAGTTGAAGAAGCGATTGGGTTCCAGAGGGGGTAAAGTAAGAACCACCGGCTTACCGCCGTACCTCCTGATTTCCTCGATAATTTGCCTGTAGGCACTTCTGAATTCTGCCAATGGGGTGTTGGGACTGTGTTCGCTACCCGGGTTTGCTGCGATTTCTCCCCAGGCGAAATCGCAATCATTGCCCCCCACCTCCAGAAAGACACTGCTGTATGAAGTTAATTCACTGGCATGGCGCCTCACCTTGGCCAATACCTTAGGGGCGGTGCAGCCAAACATAGAGTAGTTCTTAATGTTGACCATGCGCCCAAACAGCTTTTCGATATTCATCTTTATAATTTCGTAGCGGCGGGTGATGGGGTGCAGGATTACTCCCTTTCCTATTGAATCACCGAAGACACAAATACTGCCTAAGGCCATTTTCAATCCCCCTTATTGGCTTTCGGAGGTCCCATTTTCTCGCCGAGATAAAATGCCAGTGAAACAAAGGCCAAGTACAGCACATACAGGATCCAGGCACTTCCCCAAAGGTTGAAGCGCATTGACAAAACCAGGTACAGCAATGTCGTCAGGATCAGGCCGGCCGCCAGCAGGTGCAGGTCTCTTTCCAAAGAGGAAATCCGCTTTCGATTGGCGATGTAATCGGTGACTATGTATAAGAATGCCAGCACTATTACAATCAGCCAGCTGTAGCTCCAGATATTTTTCCCCTTGACCACTGACAAATACAGGCTGGGAAAGACGTAGAGTACAGGAACCAAAGTGGCATAGATAAGGGCAATGCCCCAGCGCTTCCAGACTTCAAAGTTAAAAAGGCTGGCGTAATTATACCCGTTTATAGCTGCATAAAACAGGTAGAGAAAAGCTCCCCCCACAGGTATCAGCCAGGTCTTGGCGAAGGACTTGAGGACGACAATGCTGACAAAGAGAAAGATAGCCGTTAATGTGAGAAAGTAAAAGGTGCTGAAGGAGGCTGTGCTGATGATATTCTTCTTCAGCGCCCCCATGGAACTTCCAGTCTCCACTTCCCTGACGGCACTCTTATAATCCAGGGTCATCTCAACAGCTCTTTTGTAGCTTTCCTCCTTGGAGATTCCCGAAGCGAGGCAATCATTGTAGTGATCCAGCATGATGGAATACAGCTCTTCCCGGACCTCAAGGATTTTTTCTGTTTTCGGATAGAGGAAAAACTTGCGATTAATATACTTCCTCAGTTTCTTTTCCATCAAAAATCGCCTCCAATAAGCCTGTTTAAGACCACTTGAATCTCTTTCCACTCATCGACCTTTTGCCTGTAAACTTCTTTGCCCTTAGGGGTTATGCGGTAATACTTGCGCCTTGCCGCTCCTTCCTGATCGCCCCAATAACTGGTGATCAAATTATCCTTCTCCATCCTTTTGAAAGCAGTATACACGGTGGCATCTTTGATGCTAAACAAACCCTGGGCCCCGTCAATAATAGTTTTCATAATTTCATACCCGTAGGAGTCCTGTTTCATGAGGATGGCTAAGATAATGGTCTCGGTGTTTCCCCGCAATATTTCGCTGGAGTAATTCAATCCATCCCCTCCAATATCTAAACAGATTAGGTATATTATATAGTTATGCTATGAGGTCGTCAATAGTATTATTAAAAAAACCTTTCACTCACAGCGAAAGGTCTACGGGCAATGGACTTACATCCAGGGAATGACGTCTGCTTCCAGGCGGAATGAATTGTTGCTGACATGTACCTTGTAGTCGAATCTAGCTCCAATGGCATAACCGCAAAAATAATCTGGCCTGCCATTGATAATACATTTCGCCTTGCGCAAAGGGTCATTGCCGCGATCGGGGGCAGACAGGTCAATTGCTGTTTGGTATCTTTTTATGCCTGCCATTAAGGCCTGAAGCTTTTCCGCTTTCTCTTTCACCTCAATGTAGACAAGAAGTCTGTCACCTGCATAAATGGCCAGATCAATATGCTCGTCGTGAAAAACCAGTGCCAGTCCCCTTGAAGTCAGGGGGGTATAAAGCTGAGAGTACAGAGCGACGTGGGGGAAGTATTCCCAGTTCGGGCTGGGCTCCCGGGCAGCAGAGTAGCGACTGAACCAACTAAATGGGCCTCTGTTTGCCGCAAGACCTTTTAAGGAAAACCTGTGCCCTTGAGGAATAATGATACCTTCCTGAAGACCTTGCCCCAGCAAATATCTTACTCCCTCAGGAATCCTCGCATATACCCTTTCATAAAATGAACCAGCGGGTTCAGCAAATCCCCACTCCCGACACGCATGCAAGACCCATTCGGTAAAATGCTCGTTAAACCTTCTAAGCACCGCAAGACCTCCTCGTGTTTCTAATCCCTATATATGAATATTCAGTTCCGGGCAAAGCTGACAGGCATACACTGCGGAAAATTTGACAAACACACCCATATGGTGTATTGTGAAGTAAATCACAATCTGAGGGCGGGGCATGCTCCACTCAAGGATAATAAATAGACGTCCTGCGCCAAAGGGGAAACCTGCTGGAAAGGGGAAAATAGCATGGGTATTAGCTTGTCTTTGGCGCTGTGGCGTTGAAGACAAGCTTTTTACTTTGAAAGGGGATAAAAAATGGTTACTCGTATTGGCGTCGTCGGCATAGTGATTGAGGACAGGACCAGTGTCCCGGAAGTGAACAGCATTCTTAGCGCACACGGAGATATTATCGTTGGCAGGATGGGCATTCCCTACAGGAACAGGGATGTGGCTGTCATATCCCTTATTGTCGACGGCACTACCGATGCTATTGGCTCCCTTACTGGTAAGTTGGGGGGAGTTAAAGGAGTCCTGGTGAAATCGGCACTGACCAAGAAGTAAAGGGGCCAAGGGCATGAATCAAAATATACAGCAAATGATTCACAAGATCCGAACTCAACAAAAGCCTTCCAAGGATGATCTTGTCCACTTGCTGGGCTGTGAACCCTCCTCTGCCACTGCTCTTTTCGCTGCCGCCGACTCGGCTCGCCGCCGGTATGTCGGCGATGAAATCCACCTGCGGGGCATTATTGAGTTCTCCAACCATTGCCGCCGCAGTTGCCGCTATTGCGGATTGCGCAAAGAAAATACCAACCTTAAACGTTACCGCATGGGCGGCGAAGAAATCTATGAGGCAGCTTTGGCTGCCAGCCGCAATGGCTGCAAAACCATTGTCCTCCAGTCGGGGGAAGACAGTTATTATGACGCAGACACTATTGCCCGGGCGGTAAAAATGCTGAAGAAACTAGGCCTGGCAGTAACCCTGAGCTGTGGGGAACGTCCCGAAGAGGAATATAAGTATTGGCGCCAAGCCGGCGCCGACCGGTACTTGCTCAAGCATGAGACGGCAAATCCGGTGTTGTACAGCCAACTGCATCCCGACATGACTTATAACAATCGCCTGGGCTGTCTCACGGCTCTGAAGGCACTGGGCTACCAGGTGGGCTCAGGGTGTATGGTTGGCTTGCCGGGCCAGACAGCGAAGGATCTGGCAGAGGACCTGTTACTCCTGAAGGAACTGGATGTTGAAATGGCGGGCATCGGCCCCTTTATCCCCAGTCCCCATACACCTCTTGCGGATGCATCCCCGGGAACTGCAGAAATGACTCTGAAAATGATTGCCCTTGCAAGGCTGTTATTGCCCCAGGCCCACCTGCCCGCCACTACCGCCTTGAGCACCATCGATCCCTTGGGCAGAAAAAAGGCACTCCAATGCGGTGCCAACGTCATCATGCCCAATGTCACCCCCCAGCCCTACAGGCACTTCTATGAAATTTACCCGAACAAGGACCGGGAGGAAGCCAGGCACGCTGATTGCAGGCAACAGGTGGAGACTCTGGTCCATTCCCTTGGCCGCTCTGTTGCCAAAACCCCTGGACACTCTCCCAAGCAACAATTCACCCGGGAAAGGCAAGGTGAGAGCATTGCATAACACTCCCCGTGGCAACCGGCTGCATATCGCAATTTTTGGCCGCCGCAATGTCGGCAAATCCAGTCTCATTAACGCCATTACCAATCAGAATATTGCCCTGGTATCCGATGTTGCCGGCACAACCACAGACCCGGTGTATAAGTCCATGGAAATACTGCCTATTGGGCCTGTTGTGCTCATTGACACTGCCGGTCTGGATGACCAGGGCGAACTGGGTGCACTGCGGGTGCGGCGTTCTTATTCTGTGCTGAATAAAGCCGACCTCGCCTTGATAGTAGTGGAAGCCCCTGGCAGGCTGCAGGCTTGTGAGGAAGATATCCTCAACAAGTGCCGGGAAAAGAACTTGCCTGTCATCATCGTCGTCAACAAGTGCGATCTGCACCCCCTGGATGCCGAGGTTGCCCGGGATACTGGCTGTGATGTGGTCAAGGTCAGCGCGGCTACGGGCCAGGGAATTGAAGAGCTAAAGATGGCCATTATCCGCAACGCGAAAAAATGGGAGGACAGGCCCCTCATCGGCGACGTGCTAAATCCCGGAGACCATGTAATTTTAGTAACTCCCATCGATGCCGCTGCGCCAAAAGGAAGATTAATCCTTCCCCAGGTGCAAACCCTGCGGGATATCCTGGACCACAACTGCACAGCTTCTGTATGCCGGGAAACAGAACTGGCCGCCACCCTCAAGGGCCTGCGGTCAAAACCTGCCCTGGTCATTACCGATTCCCAGGTCTTTAAGCAGGTCGCTGCCGTGGTGCCCGCCGATGTACTGTTGACCTCCTTTTCCATTCTTTACGCCCGGCAAAAGGGAGACTTACACACCCTTGCCCTGGGGGCCAGGGCTATCGATGCCCTCAAACCCGGAGATAAAGTCCTTATGGCGGAAGCCTGCACCCATCACAGAACAGAAGACGACATCGGCAGAAAGAAAATTCCCGCCTGGCTGTGCCAGCATGTGGGCGGGCCGCTGCAATTTGAGTGGTCCAGCGGTTCAGGTTACCCCGATAATCTCCGGGATTTTTCTCTCATTGTCCACTGCGGGGGCTGCATGATCAACCCCAGGGAAATGCTGTCCCGCCTTGCCCAGGCCCGGGCCAACAAAGTACCCATTGTCAACTACGGCCTGGCAATAGCGCACCTGATGGGAATACTGCCCCGGGTGCTGTCGCCGTTTCCTGAAATAAAAGAGGCAATCCTAAGCCAGGAGGTCTGAACATGATTAATCCACAATTACGCCAGAAGGCGGACTTCATAAGAGAAGAGGAGATCCACGCCCTGTTGCGGCAAGGAAAAGAGTTTGGCAATAATGCCGTCAGGGATATCATTAACAAGGCCCGAGAAGCGAAGGGCCTGACCTTGGAGGAGGTCTCAGCCCTGCTGCAGGTAACAGACGAGTCCCTGGTGCAGGAAATGTTGGCAGCAGCCAGGGAAGTGAAGGAAAAAATCTACGGGAAGCGGGTAGTCATCTTCGCCCCTCTGTATATCAGCGACCACTGTGTCAACAATTGCACCTATTGCGGGTACAGACAGGACAACCCCTTTCCCCGGCGCAAACTGACTCAGGAGGAAATTGCCGAGGAAGTCAGGCTCCTGGAAAACATGGGGCACAAGCGCCTCGCCCTGGAAGCAGGCGAACACCCCCTTGAATGCCCCCTGGATTACATCCTCGACTCCATCCGCACAATCTACAGCCTGAAATTTAAAAACGGCAGTATCCGCCGCATCAATGTCAATATCGCTGCCACGACAGTTGAGGAGTACAGGCGTTTAAAGGCAGCAGAAATAGGCACCTACATTCTCTTTCAGGAAACCTATCACCGCAGTACTTATAAACAAGTTCACCCTCGGGGGCCAAAAAAGGATTATGATTGGCACACCACAGCCCATGACAGAGCCATGGAGGCCGGCATCGACGATGTGGGCTTCGGAGTCCTCTTTGGCCTCTATGACTACAAGTTTGAGTGCCTGGGCCTGATGCAGCATGCCCGTCACCTGGAGGAGCGTTTTGGTGTAGGGCCCCACACTATTTCTGTGCCCCGCCTGCGCCCCGCCAAGGGTATGGATATCAGTCAATTCCCCCATGTCGTCGGCGATGAGGATTTCGCCAAAATAGTCGCCATTCTGCGCCTGGCCGTCCCCTATACAGGATTAATCCTCTCCACCAGGGAAAGCCCGGAATTCAGGGACACGCTCCTCAACTACGGTATTTCCCAGATTTCCGCTGGCAGCTGCACCGGCGTCGGCGCGTACAGAGAAGAGTCCGGCAATGGGGGAAAACCTTCAGTACAGTTTGACGTCGACGACAACAGAAGTGTGGATGAAGTGCTGTACAGCATCTGTCAATCCGGCTACCTGCCCAGTTATTGCACGGCCTGTTACCGCCAGGGGCGCACCGGGGACAGGTTCATGTCCCTGGCCAAAACCGGCGAGATACACAATGTCTGCCAGCCCAATGGCATCCTTACTTTTAAAGAATACCTGCTGGACTATGCTTCCCCGGGAACACGAGCCCTGGGTGAAGAGGTCATTGCCCGGCACCTGGAGCAAATCACCGACCCTAAGATTCGAGCCCTTACCCGGGAGCGGCTCTCCCGCATCGAAAAAGGAGAACGGGATCTCTACTTTTAGCTGGAATCCCCTTTCTGCCCCCAAAAAAACCGCCTGAGACCTTGCGCCAGTGCTGCTGGCGCAAGGTTCGCAGGCGGGACTTAATCTCTCTTCATCTGTCACATCGGGATTCCTGATTGAAATCCATGTATGGATTCCCTGCGAAATACAACAGGCGTCTATACATTCAAGTTGTAGCGCACATAGCATATACCGCCGGTATCTTCCACCAGACTCATCCCCACAGACTGATAAAACTGCCTGGTTTTCGCAGTGGCATCGGTAATCAGGACTATTTGCCGGATGTGGCGGAATTCAGCCAGCATGGACTCCATGAGCTGCCGCCCAATTCCTTTTCGCTGGTATTCTTCCCGGACCAGGAGATCCTGGACATACACTACTGAACAGCCATCCCCAACAACCCGGATGAGGCCCACAAGCTTATCGCCGGCATAGGCACTCATGTACCAAAGAGAGCCCTGCAGTATTTGAGCCATTTTCGCCGGGTGAGCAGTATACCCCGTCCATCCCAACTGGCCATACAACTCCATGAGTTCGGCAATACTAATCTTATTGTTGGTACAGTACGTTATTTCCATTTTATCCTCCTTATCCAGGGTTGACCCCGGCCTTGCCAACTGCGCCCCATGTTGACCCTCTAATATTCCAGTGATATATTTGAGTTACTATTGAAATTGTACATACTACAAACACAAATCGAGGCCTTTGGTATGAAAAAAAACTATGGTGAATACTTTTCCCTTCCCAACCTAATAAGCTTTTTACGTCTTTGCCTAGTACCGGTATATCTGTACTTATTTCTAAGGGCCGACAGCGATTCCGATTACTATGTTGCCGCTGCAGTCGTCCTTGCCTCCTTCTTCTCCGATTTCATCGACGGATTCATTGCCAGACGTTACAACATGATTACTGACTTTGGCAAGGTACTTGATCCTGTCGCTGATAAATTAACCCAGGCAGCCCTGGCCCTGAGTATTACCTTCCGCTATTCCAAAGTCAAAATCCTCCTGATCGCATTGATAATAAAAGAACTCCTCCTGGGCTTAGCCGGATTATATATGCTCAGACGCGGCCTGAAAATGGACGGCGCCCATATGCATGGGAAAATCAGCACTGTAATTCTGTATGCTACCTTGTTTGTCCTCTTGGTTATCCCCGTACCTGCCCCTGTAATTAATATTTTGATTGCAGTGTGTATTGTTGCAATGGCAACCTCTCTGATTCTGTATCTTAAACTGTATTACGATATGTTAAATGAAAACAGGCTGAAGTAAAGGACTGTTCCCGGTTGGAACAGTCCTTTTTTCTATCTTAAAAGTATATCTACGCTGACTGGTATAGGCTCCGCGCTCCCGGTAAAGAAGCTGACAATAACCGTATAGTCTCCCTCTGACAAATAGATACTGCCTTGGAGGCTCATTTCCTGCACAATTGCACAGTACACTTCTTCGCCGCTTTGGCTGTTAATGATACTCACTTGGGTTATTACGCCTTCTTCCCCCTCAATGCTCAGAAGAAGGAAATGGGTCTTGGCATTCTCTACTGAGAATTCCTGCTGGTGCCCAGGGGTTTCCTTGTCGACATGCTGGGAAAAGGACAATTGATACACCGGCTCAGTAATCATATCCTTGATATCGGCCAGCAGCTCTGCGCTCCCTATAGCTGTAGCAGTAACGCCTGCCAAGGCCAAAACCACTGCCAGGATAATGACAATTGCCCATGCCCCTTTGGCTATCGGCTTGGCTCTCGCTTCTTCCCTGGGCTTCAACAACCTGCTGCCTGCCAGAAGCAGGAAAGGAACTGCAGAGGCAATGAACAGCCAAATCCCTACTGAGGCCAGGGGTATTTCTACGACTTCGGGACTTGGTGCGGCAGACAGTGTGGAAAGAGCACTGAGGGAATTGTTGACGAAGTGGAGCAGCATGGGCAGGAGGATATTTCTTGTCTCCACCATGACGTAGGTAAACACCAGGCCAAGAATGGCAGTTCCTGCAAACCGATAGAAGTCCAGGTGAAAGATGCCGAAAATCAAACCCAGGGACAGGATTGCTGTCCACTTACCGGTGTTCTTAAAAGAGTGGAGAATAAAGCCGCGGTGCAGAGCCTCCTCACAGACCGCAGGCATAACTGTCAGGATAAAGAATCGGACTGGAAAGGACACACTGCTAAAGAACTCAGTCATGGCGCTGCTTAAATCAGTCATGCCCTCAGAGAAAAAGTAAGCAATTACCGTAGTGACGGCGATTACTGCAATGTAGCCCCCAAACCATAGCACCAGGGAGCCAAATACTTGCCGCCAGGAAGGGATTTGCATGGGAAAGACTTCTTTGAGGTCCCATTTGAGGATAATCGCAGGGATGATTGCCCAGGCCAGCAAAATGATTTCTGTAAGGGCCATTCCCCACATTTTGTACTCTCTCTGTAATAACACTCCGAGAAATATCAATGATATCATTGCAAGGATAAAGACAATTAAGCCAATGTAAACCCTCGGCCTGATACCCCTATTCATTGAGACAGCTCCTCTCAGCTTACTCCTACTAGGATAACATATTTAGCCAGAGAAGGGTATAAGAGAGGATACAAAACAAGGGCCTTATGGCCCTTGCAGATATGATACCTATACCGATGTATAGCCGCCGTCAACCTTGATGTTCTGTCCAGTAATGTAGGAAGCCTCATCGCTGGCTAAGAAGACAGCAGCAGCATTCAGCTCGCCTTCCCGGCCGTAGCGGCGCAGGGGCACGGTAGCTTCCATGAACTTGGTAAAGGCTTCTGTCCGCAATGTGTCGGCAGTGAGTTCAGTTTCAAAATAGCCTGGACTGATAGCATTACAGGTAATATTATACTTGGCCAATTCAGCTGCAACTGCTCTGGTAAAGTTTACAACGCCGCCCTTGGAAGAGTGATACGCAACGGTATCCATGGCGGTATTGCCGACCTGCCCGTAAATAGAAGCAATGTTAATAATCCTTCCGTAGTTCTGTTGAACCATATACTTGGCAAATGCTCTGGTAACTTTAAAAACACTGGTCAAGTCTGCCTGCAAGGTAAAGTTCCAGTCTTCATCAGTCATTTCAAGGACACCGGCATTCCTGGATGCCCCTGCATTATTGACTAGGATATCAATCCTTCCGTAATAGCTGAAAGTTTCTGCCGCGGCTTTGTTAACTTGATCGGTATCGGTAACATCGCATTGTATAGGCAGGCACCTGACGCCATATTTTTCCCTGATATCTTTTGCAGCTTCCTCCAACCGCTGAATTCTTCTGGCCATAATGACCAGGTCCGCCCCTTGATTCGCAAAACCGTGTGCCATTTGCAGGCCTAAGCCCGATGAGGCCCCTGTAACTACTGCCACGCGCCCTTTTAAATTAAACATTCAATATTCCTCCTTCGTCTTGCTCTTACCCTTAGTATTGAGTTTGTTAGATATAACATTCTTCCGGTCTTAACCTTACCAAATAAGAAATTGCGAGTCTATGATTACAATCACATTTTTGCATAAACAAAAAAGCTCGTGAGGGCTTTTTGTTGCTCGAACCAGATTAATCCTCTTTCCTGGGTAAGAAGGGAATGAGTCTGGAGGCAAACCTTGTCAGGGGCATGGTCTGGAGCCACACTTTTCCGGGGCCAGTCAGTTTTGTCAGGAAGAGGCCCTCGCCGCCAAAGAGGACATTCTTGAAGCCCTTGACCCGCTCGACATTGTAGCCAACACTCTCTTGGAAAGCCGCAACATTGCCGGTATCTACCTTAAGGACCTCTCCAGGTGCTAACTCTTTTTCGACGCAGGTGCCGTCAACCTCGAAGAAGGCCATCCCCTGGCCTGCCAACCTTTGCAGAAGGAATCCTTCTCCGCCAAAGAGGCCGGAAGTGATTCCCTTAGTGACATACATACTGAGTTCTACAGTGGGTTGAGCACACAGGAAAGCGCTTTTCTGAATGATGATGTTTCCCTGGCTGATATCCGCCGCAACTATAGAACCGGGGAAAGTGGATGCGAAGGTTATTTCTGCACCGTCAGCCTGAGCAGTATATGTAGCCATAAACAGCGATTCGCCCGTCAACATCCTGCCCAACCCTTTGAGCAAGCCGCCCTTCATATTTGTATCCATGGTAAAGTTATCGCTCATCCAGGTCATGCCGCCGGACTGAGTATACAGGCTTTCGCCTCTATTGAGAGTGATGGTTACTGCCGGCAAACTGTCCCCAAAAATTTTATACTGCATTACATCACCTTCCTAAGTTTTACTTACGGCTCACAAGCCGCTCATATATTCTATTCGTGTACCGGCATGAAATTTCCTCTATCTGTCAACGCCAGGTTAAGAAAAAGTCCACCGCCAGGTGGACTTGGAAGGTGAAGTTTTGGTCAAAGGAAGGTTGATTTCTATATCGCGGGCACGACGTTTACGGAACCCGAGCTATGGAAGTATTGTCTGTCGTTCTGTCCCTTAGCGCTTCTACGGGATGAGGTGCAGACTCACTGCGATAGTCTGTGTTGTATTGCTGCTGATGGCGGGCAACAGTCACATGGCTGGGGACCGTAGCCACGTCATGATTAACAGTATTCTGGTAAGAGAAAAACTCATGGTCCCTGGGCAAGGTCTGGACATTGACATAGTTTTCTCTGTTGGCCGTGAGCAGAATTTGCTCTCCCAAAACCTTGCGCACATAATCCCTGGTGTCCTGGAAATGCAGCAGCTTGGGAAAAATGCCATCGGGAATTACTTGCTGCCATTGCTTATTCTCATACTTAGCCAGCAACTCCGCTGCCTTGTGCAGATGGGCCACTTCCTGCTCAAAGTGCATCTCCCAGATGGTTTTTATATATGGATCTACCTCATCCTCGTAGAAGGAATAATACAGGTAGCACTCCATATATTCGTGCAAAAGCATGTTCTCCAGCCAGGTGCACTTGGGATCCAGCAGCGACCCGTAATGAGTCACGTGCTGTTCTTCAATCATGGCAATTTCCAGATAGAGCTGGCGCCCAAGATCGGTGTAATAGTAGGGGCCAAGGTTCATGTAGAAATTCATTGTCTGCTGTTCGGCGGCTACAATTATCAGGGAGTTTAGCTTGGTGCGGTTATCTGCCGCCTTGAAGTCTATGGGGTTTCTTGGCGAGTCAAAGGGATGGCGGTGCTCTGCAATGGTCGGCCGGCCGGGGATAATATCCACATATTTTCTGACCAGTTGCTCGGCAGGAATCTGCTCATCCAGGTTCAGCAAGTTGGCAAAGCGATACAAGTGGTCGAAGTCCTCCAGGAGGGCAAAGTCCAGTGCCTGCTTGACATAGGGGTCCGGCTCATTCAAGGCCAGCCAGGCAGTAAGGTCTGTAGCCAAATGCTCATAGCCGATAGCCGTCTCGATGACCTTCTCATCAATCGGCTTGAGCCAGTTAATGCGCTTTTGTTGCTGCTGTTCAATGCGGCGGGTCAGGGCCAACTCCCTGCGCAGGTCGTTATCCTGGCACATGCGGTGAAACTCGTGCTTGAAAATCACCTCTTCCACCTCGATGCCGTTCATGAGGATGATGCGGATTTTCGTATAGGGGTCCACAGTTTGCTTGTCATAGGGTTTCGGATAGGTGTTGAGCCAGTCCTTAATGCCCTCCTCAACCTTTTTTGGCTGCAGCTCAAATGGATTTATTCTCATCATCTCCTTTTCTCTTTGCTTGAAGTATCTCTCAGATGTCCGGAAAATATCCAATTCCAACCACAGCCATAAGGCAAACAAGGCGCTGATGCGCCTTGCCGCAGTATATTTGCCTATTGTTCTATAGCATCCGCTGGGAGGGGCAGGGCTGGCAATAAGCCGCTCCCTTTGTCGTTATCCAGAAGCACAATAGCAGGCTCAAGTCATCTTTACTGCCGCCGTCAAGGAGAACTTGTCTTCAGAAGGACCTTAAAGCGAGCAGACAGCAACACCAGAACAACCGATACCAAAATTAATAAACTCGCAGACACTACATAACCCAAGAGGTCCTCATGGACGATGAAAACACTTAGCAATGCATTGACCAAGCAATGAAATAAAAGGCACAGCAATGTGCTGCCTGTAATTCTCTTGATTGCTGCCAGGGCAAAGCTCAGCCCAAGCACGCTTACTCCAAATAAAAGATAGTTCGTACCATACTGGCCAACACCAGGGATATAAAACAGCGGGAGATGCCACAGCCACCAGACCAGGGCAACAAGCACTGTAGAAATGACAAAAGGAAGCCTTTTCTCCAATTCCGGCTGCAAAACATGCCGCCATCCCGCTTCCTCATTTCCCCCGCCAAAAACCATCATAGGGATTAGCAGAATAAGCATTGCAAACGGTGCCCCTTGGTCGTAGCCCGAAATCAATAGCTGGGGAATGCCGTATACAAGAATAAGAATCGCCGGCAATAAGTACGCAAGCAAGCTTTGCCTGAAATCGAAGATCTGAGCTAACCAGCTTCTAAGCCCGACACCCTTTTCTTGTTTCAAGACAATATATGAGGCAAGCGTAGGAGAAAAGCCTCCCAGCAAAAAAGGCAAGTATAATGGCATGCAATTAGATAGTGTCAGGCCATACAGGCCTAAAACTACGCAAGTTCCCCATCCTGCAAACATAATTAAAAACGTTATCGCCAAAAACTTTACCCCTGGCTTGCTCATAACATTCCCCCTCCCAGAGCAGCACTTGTTTCTAATTGTCAACCAACTCCACAAGGAACGGAGTGAGGGTGTTCTCACCTAGTTTAAAGCATTTCTCACTATTCTTCTTAGCACCGCCACAACTTCACTTTCAAACCACGGGTTGCGCTTAAACCATCCGATGTTCAGCGGCGAAGGATGGACCAATGGCAAAAACTCAGGCAGGTAGTTCCTGAAGTTCCTGACGGTCTCAGTTAAGTTCTTCCCCCTTCTTTTGCCAAGGTAGTATTTTTGCGCGTAATTGCCAACGAGAATTATCGTTTCTATATGCGGCATTGCTGCCAGCAACGGCGGATGCCATTTTTCTGCAAATCCCTTTCGCGGGGGCAGGTCCCCCTGTTTGCCTTTTCCCGGGTAATAGAAATCCATGGGTATGTGAGCAATGCGATCACTCTCATAAAACTCCTGCCGCGATATCCCCATCCATTCCCGCAGGCGATCACCGCTTAAATCATTCCAAACCATTAGCGTATCTTGAGCTTTCCGGCCTGGAGCCTGCCCAACGATGGCAATGCGGGCATTGATTGAAGCTTTGAACAAGGGCGGGATTCCCTTGCTCGTATAGGCAGCATTCATGAGATCAGCCATCATTTCTTGTTTTATGTCTTCAAATACTGTCAATTCCCTGCCTCCCATTGCCGCATCTCTTGATGTTACTGCCAACTCGGGTGCTAAATTCCCAGCAAACCAAAGCAGAAAGCCTCGTATCCGGAGCCAAGGGCCATGCCCGACAGCTTTACTGCTGCGGCAACTCAAGAGCAAGCAGAATTATTACTGTATAGAAAAAGCGTACCTGACTATGACAAAGGGCTTGCCGAGGTTTAATTCCTTTTTCGAGCCGTCCAAAACAAACCCGTATCTCTCATAGAACCTTCTCGCTCTATTATTCTCTTCCATAACCCACAGAGTAACAGTACGGCAAGATAGCTCTCTAAGGCGGTTGATCGCATAATTCATCAGTTGCTTGCCATAACCCTGATCCCAATAATCGGCCAGTAAATAGATAGCATAGATTTCGCCAACGCTCTCGCTGGCATCTTCATCCCGGGACTTACCCAGCACCAGCATTCCCATCGGCTGCTCGTCCAAATATGCTATGTAATACTCATCCTGACTGGAGGGCAATGTTTTTCTGTACATATCTGCACGCTTTTCCGGAGTAATATTTGCAAGGTATTCTTGTGGCACTATTCCCTGATATGCACTCTGCCAGGACATTGCATGGACGTATCCAATATCTTCAGCTCTGTCCACCGTTGCCCGGATAATTTTCACCGAGGAATCCCCCTTCCCACAATAAATTTATCCGTGAGCTTTGTTATTCCTGTAACCGCGGTCATTCAATGTTGCGGGCTCCCTGTCTGCCGTCCTGGCAACTTCAACACTGCCGTGGGGATAAGTGGTAAAGGCCGTAGCACCCATATTTGCCTCGCAGCTGTCTCCACATCGACCAAGCCCTTTTCAAGTCGGCAGAGCTGAACGGGTATTATCGATTGTGAATATTTCTGCGACCTCCATAAGCTTATCTTTGGCAATATATTCACGCAGCGCAGAGTAAGTAACGGATTTTGACAACTCAATAGATGCTACTACACCAGTCTGATTTCATATTTACCCCCCCCTCGTGGGTCATTCATTCTTATAGTATAGCTTGTCCCGAAGTGTGCCCCATCCCAAGTGCCAGCAGTATAATCTAAGAATTCAACTGCACTCCATACCTGGTTTATTGGTTGCTGGACATTCTATCTTGCGCAGTTATCTTTCTAATCACCCGGGCAGGATTTCCTGCTGCAACCACATTGTCTGGAATATCTCTTATTACCACACTTCCAGCTCCGATAATTGAATTTGAACCTATTTTTACTCCGCCCCTAATGGTAACTCCTCCACATATCCATACATTATCACCGATTTCTACAGGAAGCGCACGTTCATAGCCTTTGGCACGCTCTTCACTGTCAAAAGCATGTTCTGGAGTATAGATCCCCACATTTGGTCCCAGCAAGACATTGTTGCCCAGTGCAACTTTAGCGCAATCTAAAATGCAGCAATTTGTGTTCGCATAAAAGTTATCGCCAACAGTGATGTTATATCC
>Ga0208693_1000749_pt1 | contig 25081 bp, 18 predicted proteins | sample AD_UKC071_MetaG_FD_184438 | JGI IMG/M metagenome (GOLD analysis project Ga0208693, IMG submission 184438) | Active sludge microbial communities of municipal wastewater-treating anaerobic digesters from USA - AD_UKC071_MetaG (SPAdes) (version 2) | ecosystem: Engineered > Bioreactor > Anaerobic >... | reverse complement strand
AGCACTTCGGCCTTGACCGCGCCTGCGTCGCGGTGAACTCGGGCACGTCCGGACTGCATCTGGGCCTGTTGTCGAGTGGCATCAAGGCCGGTGACGAGGTCATCGTCCCGTCCTTCACTTTCGCCGCGACGGCCAACTCCGTCGCGCTGACCGGCGCCAAGCCTGTCTTCGCCGACATCGCGTTGGACGACTTCACCCTCGATCCGGACGCCGTGGAGGCGTCGATCACTGAGCGGACGAAGGCGATCATGCCGGTCCACCTGTACGGCCACCCCGCCAAGATGGACGCCCTGCGCGCGCTGGCGGATAAGCACGGCCTCATGCTCTTCGAGGACGCGGCTCAGGCTCACGGTGCTTCGCTGAACGGGACGCCGGTCGGAGCGTTCGGCACGTTCGCGATGTTCTCCCTGTACCCGACGAAGAACATGACCTCCGGCGAGGGCGGCATGGTGTCCTGCGTCGACGAGGTCGTCGAGCGCAACGTCCGGCTCTACCGCAACCAGGGCATGTTGCAGCAGTACCACAACGAGGTCGTGGGCCTGAACAACCGCATGACGGACATTCACGCCGCCATCGGTCGCGTCCAGCTCACCAAGGTGGGTGCGTGGACCGCTCAGCGCCAGGCCAACGCGGCCTTCCTCACGGCCAACCTGGAGGGCGTCACGCCTCCGCACGTCGCGGACGGTGCCGTGCACGTTTACCACCAGTACACGATCCGCGTCCCGCAGGACCGCGACGGTCTGGCCAAGGCGCTGAAGGAGGAGTACGCGGTCGGTTCCGGCATGTTCTACCCGGTGCCAAACCACCGTCTCAAGCCGTTCCAGGTCGACAAGGACCTGCCCAACACCGAGCAGGCCGCGCTGGAATGCCTGTCGCTGCCGGTGCATCCGTCCTTGTCGCAGGGCGATCTCGAGCGCATCGTGACCGCCGTGAACGCCCTGGCGAAGGCTGGTGCGTAAATGGCGAACCTAAGGGCGGGCCTCATCGGCCTGGGCATGATGGGACGTCACCACGCGCGCAACCTGCGTGCGATCGACGGCGTCGATCTGGTCGCTGTGGCGGACGCTCAGGGCGATCCGCACGGCGTGGCAGGCGACCTGCCGGTGCTGCCGAACGTCGAGGCCCTGATCGAGGCGGGCCTCGATTACGCGGTCGTGGCGCTGCCCACGGAGTTCCATGCGGACGCCGGGCAGAAGCTGGCCGCCGCGGGCGTCCACGCTCTGATCGAGAAGCCGCTGGCCAAGACGACGGACGAAGCCAAGGCGCTGGCGTCCGCCTTCTCCGGCGCCGGGCTCATCGGCGCCGTCGGGCACATCGAGCGCTACAACGCGGCGCTGCAGAACCTGCGCAAGCGGCTTGAGGCCGGCGAGCTGGGCGACCTGTATCAGATCTCGACCCGCCGCCAAGGTCCGTTCCCGAATCGGATCGCGGACGTCGGCGTGGTCAAGGACTTGGCGTCCCACGACATTGATCTGACGGCTTGGGTGACCCAGCGGCGCTACGAGTTGGTCGCGGCTCGCACGATGTTCAAGTCCGGGCGTCAATACGAGGACATGGTCGCGGCGACCTGTCAGCTGTCAGGTGGGCTGATGTCGAGTCACCTGGTGAACTGGCTGACCCCGACGAAGGAACGGCTGACGATTGTGACCGGGGAGAAGGGCATGTTCGTCGCCGACACGTTGACGGCCGATCTCACCTTCTACGCCAACGGCTCGGTAGACACCACGTGGGACGACATCGCTCAGTTCCGCGGAGTGTCTGAGGGCCAGGTGGTCCGGTTCGCCATTGCTAAGCCGGAGCCGCTGCGAGTGGAGCACGAACAGTTCCGGGACGCGATCCTGGGCAAGCCGGCCGACATCGTGACCCTCGAGCAGGGTGCGGCGGTCGTCCAGGTCTGCGAGGCGATGATCGAGTCGGCCAAGAGCGGCGTTTTCGTCACCATCGACTGAACTGAAGTCGAGGTCATCTGATCTCCCTTCCAAGAGGGAAAGGCATTGCGTGAAGATTTCCGTTGTTGCCCTGGGCAAGATCGGGCTACCGCTAGCGGTCCAGTTCGCCGATATGGGCCACGAGGTCGTGGGCGTCGATGTTCAGCAGGCCGTTGTCGACAAGGTCAACGCCGCCGTCGAGCCCTTCCCGGGCGAAGCGCACCTGCAGGAGAAGCTGGAGACCCTGGTCCCGGCCGGACGCCTGCGGGCCACGACCGACTACGCCGACGCCATCCCGGGCTCGGATGCCGTCGTGATCGTCGTCCCGTTGTTCGTCAACGACGAGACGTGGGAGCCGGACTTCGGTTGGATGGAGAGTGCTACGCGGTCGCTGGCTCAGCATCTGAGTCCCGGAACGCTGGTCTCCTACGAGACGACGTTGCCGGTCGGCACGACCCGCAATCGTTGGAAGCCCATGATCGAGGAGATCTCGGGATTGGTCGAGGGCGAGGACTTCCACCTCATCTTCTCTCCGGAGAGGGTGCTCACCGGACGCGTGTTCGCCGACCTGCGCAAGTATCCCAAGCTCGTCGGCGGTCTCACGCCCGAAGGCACCGCCAAGGGCATCGAGTTCTACAAGCAGGTGCTGCGGTTCGACGAGCGGCCGGACCTGCCGGAGGGTAACGGCGTCTGGGACATGGGTTCGGCTGAGGCCGCCGAAATGGCCAAGCTGGCGGAGACGACCTACCGCGACGTCAACATCGGACTGGCGAACCAGTACGCGAAGTTCGCCGCAGCGCACGGCATCGACGTGTTCAAGGTCATCAAGGCGTCCAACAGCCAGCCTTACAGCCACATCCACCTTCCTGGGATCGCCGTAGGCGGCCACTGCATACCTGTCTATCCCCGCCTCTATCTGCACACCGATCCGGACGCGACGATCGTCAGGACCGCCCGAGAGGCCAACATGACGATGCCGGGCTACACGGTGGGTCTTCTTGAAGGCGCTCTGGGTGAGTTGACCGGCAAGACGGTCGTCGTCCTCGGGGCGTCCTACCGGGGCAAGGTCAAGGAGACCGCGTTTTCTGGGGTCTTCCCCACGGTCGCAGCTCTAGAGCGACGTGGCGCGCGGGCCCTCGTGCATGATCCGATGTTCAGCGATGACGAGTTGCGCGAGCACGGACTGAAGCCCTACCGACTTGGCGAGGAGACGAACGCCGCGATCGTCCAGGCCGATCACCCCGAGTATGCGGGCTTGCGCCCACAGGATTTGCCGGGTGTCGAGGCCCTCGTTGATGGACGCCGCGTCACGGATCCCGAGCTGTGGGCAGGCGTGCGGCACATTCGGCTCGGCGACGGGGCCTGATCCTAGCGTCGGACCGGCGTCCGACCAGGAGGGTCGATCCCCAGGAACGGAGCCAGAGCGCGTGCCGATGCCAGCCCGGAATGCCACCTCTGGGCAAATTGGACGCCGAGCCGAGCAAGGTCGGCAATGCGGCTCGGTTCAGCTGCCAGGCCTCGGATCACTGACTCCAAGGTCCCGGGGTCGGCATCCACGATCGGTGGTGCCTCCGGCATGAGTGCTGCCACATCCGGTGACACTCTCCCGATAACGACGCGTCCAGCCGCCATGGCCTCGACTGCTGCGACGCCGTAGCTGCCGATCAGAAGTTGGTCGATCACGATGTCGCAGGATCGGATCAGTGCCGGCATCTGGCTGTGGGGTACAGCAGTCGGCTCGATCCATTGGATCACTCCGGCCAGATCCAGTTCCTTCAGAACGGGTTCGACATACTGGGTGCCCTTGATGGGGGGGTTGCGCCGACTGGGAAGGTGCAGAACCCGTGGTACCCGCCTGGAGCCCGCATCCTCCGGACCGGCCCATCGTTGGACGTCGACCGCCACCGGAAGCCAGGTGGCGGTCGGCTGATCCAGGAGCAGGTCAGGGGTCGACACGAACAATGGAAGCCCTAGGGAATCCGCCCAGGCTCGGTTGCGGGCCGACAGGGCCGCCATCGCGTCGCGCCACGAGCCATCGCCTTCGCGGAAGTGCGAGAAGGGCTCCCGTTGCAGGTGCTGCGCGGGATCTCGCACATCGGATCCATGTGCCACCAGGGCGACCTGATATCCCATCCGGGTCAACGAACCGACGTCCTTTCCGAGCACCCCGCTGCGGAACAAACGGAAGAATGGCTGGTAGCCGTCGAGGGCGAGGTGGCTCGTCCCTCGCAGGAGGTGCCGGATTCGGGGTCCTCGCGCCAGACTCAAATGGAACAGTGGAGCCGGGATCGTCTTGGAAGCGTCGAATGCGAACGAACCCCGACGCACTGGACCTCGCTGAAACGACCAAGCTGGCACCGGTGTGTGGGCAGAGACAGCCGTGGCCCAGGCATGCGCCTGGCCTGCGTAATTCGCCGGGCCGACAGCGAGACCGCGAGCGGGCGCGTCCGTCATGCGCACACCACGCCTGCTGGGGAACGACGTCTGCCCGCCGTCAGAACCGGCAACGGCCGTTTGCCTTGTGCTGATGGACCGTTGCGACCGGCCCATCCAGCCATCGCTGCTGCCAGCACGATTGGCGTCATGCCCGTGAGTATAGGACGGTGATCTCAGGGGGCTAGCGCCGCTAACCTTGGACCGACGTAGTCAAGGAGGCTTTTGGATGGCGACGCAAGCTGGTTCAGCGTTCCCGGCGGGACAACGCTGGGACGCTTCGATCCTGCTGGGGCTAGGGGTGCTGTGGCTGGTGTTGCGCCTGCCGTTAGGAATCTTGGTGGTCGGCATCACATCGGTCCTGGTGATTGCTCTGCAAGGTGTGACGTGGCGCCGCGGGTTTGGTCTGCCGACATGCCTGTTTGTTGTCTTCATCCTGACGTCAGGACTCGCGACCCTGGCCAACCTGGGGGCCCTGCTCACCGGGTACTTGATGTGGGCCCTCTGCTTCGGGGCACTGGCGGTCGCTGCGTGGTTCAGCGGCTCCGTCCCCAGGAACCTCACAGTTCTTCTCAAAGCCGTCTATGTTGGGCTCTGGGTGCACTTTCTGGTGTCCGTCGGCGAGTTGGTATCCGGAATCAAAATCTTGCCGCTGCGTGATCCGACAGCGGGCACTGTGCCGACGGTGCTGTCCGATCCATGGGTCGTGACATCGCTGTTCGTGAACTACAACGACTACTCCGTGGCCATGGTGATCTTCGTGGATCTCCTGGCCGCCAATGTGCTGTTTGCTCGGGGGCGTCCGAAGCTCGGCGTAGCTGTGGAACTCGGCGCAGCAGTTGTCGCATCCGGCATGATCGTAGTGATCGGCTCCCGGGGTGCACTTCTTGCCTTGGTCGTCACGCTGGTTCTGCTTGCTGTGCTCGCGATTCGAGGCGCCCGTCCCGAGATGGTAACCCAAAGGAGACTGACCGGTGTGTTTGTGGCCGGCGCGGCCATCTTCGCCGTCGCCTGGAACAGCCCCTACTTTCAGAATCACAGCACCCAGTGGCGCGAGACGATCATTCAGCAAATCGGATCGATGATCATCTCGAGCCCGATTCGATTGGTCTTCGGCTACGGCAGTCAGGCCACCTTTGACGAGGCGGCCAAAGCTGCATTCCCGGGGGAACTGATGAATCCGCACAACCTCCTCGTCGAGATCGTGATCGCGTACGGGGTGTTCGGTTGTCTGGCGTATCTCGCCGTTCTGGGCTGGATGCTGGTCCAGGGCTTCCTGCGCGGAATGGTACCTAGCAACTCGATCGGCTTCGCCGCCCTTCTGACCACGCTCGGCCTCGTCGTATACGGAGCTGTCCCCAGTTCCTACCTTGACTACGGCTACGCGTACTTGTTCATCATCACTGGCGCGGGCGCGCTATGGGTCAAGCGTGCGCTTCTCGGATCCAGCACCGATGTGCTCCGGGATTCCGTGTCAGCCCAAGCGGTTCCTGCGCCCACAACGTAACTTTGGCGATGGCTCTCGGGCTGCTGCCCGGGTCTTCTCATGCCTCGGTCGTGAAGTTCTTGTCAGCCGTCCGATTGAGTGTCGGCATGCGTCAGCCATTGAAGCGCTCTGGCTCGGCTCCGATGGTTCAGCTACTCGACTGAGCCACCAGACGGCTTGCGCCGTCGGCTCCAGGCAGCAAGTCCAATGGCGGTTCCTAGACCCAGCAGAATGGCCACTCCACCAATGAGGGCAACCTTGATGAGGCTCCCCTTGGCCGCCGCGGACGCCTGTGCCGCTTCTGCCTCGCTGGTGCCCGTTGCATCGATGTTGACCGTGGGGGGTTGAGTCACGGTCAGGGTGACCCCACCGGTCATTGTCTGATAGGCCGGCTTGACCGCCTCGGCCTGGAGCGCCTTCACAATGTCATCAAGTGTCGCCTTAGAGCCCGATTCGGTCGGGTCCGTGTAGCGGATCTCGATCAGCATCGTGCCCGATAGCACACGGACGGCCGTGCGCGATTGGATCTCGATCACCTCGGTCTTGCGCTTCGCGGCAACGTCGCTCAGGACGGCGTCGCTCGTTGCCATTCGGGCTAATGTCAAGAGAATGGGATTGTAAAAGCCGTTGCTGCGAAGTGCCGAGGTCTCGTCCGTCGCCGCCGGTGGAGTCACCGAAATGAGCGCCATGGACTTCACCGTCTGCGGGGTGGACATGCGCACGCCGACCAGGCCGACCAACCCGACCAGAACGGTGACCGCGAGGCCAACCGCGGCGAACTTCCGCAACCCCCACAGCGCGGACAAAACGTCAATCGGCTTGGACTCGTTCATGTTTGATCCTCCGGTCAAGAAGCTGCAAGACTCAATGCCTGATCCCAGACGACGCCCAGCACACCTGTCGACTGGCACGGTCGCCGGGCTGGGATGGGGCGGCCACCGAGTTGAGGCAACCCGTCGCCCATTCTGGGGCGCGCGCCTAGGCTCATCTGGTCGGGTCCTTTGGTTGGCCTTGATGGGGACGGGTCGACCTCACTGTAGTGCACGCCTCGGTGAAGGCCGCGAGGGTGATCATGAGCGCGACGTGGATGGCGGCGACCGGCTGACGTTGCCAGGTGGAGTGAGAGGCCGTCAACAAGATAAAGCCAACCGCTTGGGCGGCCAGTGCTGCTCCGGCGGCACGCGCGAGCGGTTCGAGCTCCCGGCGTGCCGAAACCCGGATTCCCCAAATCGCAGCCGCGACGAGCACGATGACAATGGAGCCGCCCATGACGACCCCATACTCGGAGGTGAGCTCGACCAGGGCGGAGTGGGCGTTGTTCAGTTGCTCGAAGCGGTACGGATTCGTGGGCAACAGCGACCAGGTCGCGAAGCCGCCTGGACCGCCTCCAAGGTAGTTCGTCTGCTGCAGCATCCACCATCCCGTCCTGGCCAGTTGGAGACGGACCCAGGACGATGCGCCAGGGTCGCTGAATTCTGCCCAGGCGTACCAGGCTTGGTACTGAATCGCGCGCGCCGCAGGAATGCCGACTAGCAGCGCGAGACCATAGCCGGCAGCCAGCAGGACGGAGATCAACCGTCCTGCGAAGGAGCGGAAGGCCCAAACCAACAGACTCAGAAAGGTTCCGGCGAGCGCTAGCCGGCCTCCGGTGTTCACGAGCAGGACGCCCAACGCAAGCCCTAGAGGTAAGGCGGCCCAGCGCCGACCTCGACCTAGGGTGTACCACGCCACTGGGACGAGCAGCAGCACCACGCCGCAGAAGTGCGCGTACAGGTTGGGGTTGTCGAAGAAACTGGCGATCTCGTTCCAGCCGGGGACCTTTCCCGCGAATTCTTGGGCCGGACGGTTTCGCGGCAGGTGTTTCGCTGTGACAATTTCCCAAGCTCCCACCACACCGAGACAAGCGCTGGTCGCCAGCCAACTTCCCAGGATGACTACGAGCGTGCGCCGACGATCCGAAAGCTGTGCGGCCGCGAGCATCAGCAGGCACAAGAGGGTAGCATCCAAGATGTGGAGGGACGATGTCATCCCCCTATAGCGCAGCACTCCGAGAGTGCCAAAGACGGCGAAACATGCGGTCATGATCCCCACGGCGCGCAGCGTGCGTGGTGCGGGCATCCGGCGGTCGTGGATCGCTCGCCCCACGGCTATTGCCGCGAGCGCGCCAACGCACCAGCGATAGGGCATGGCTGCCCCATTGGGCAAGTAGAGAGCAAGAGAAGCCAGGGGGATCAACGCGGCCCACAGGACGTCAGTGACGACGGCCAGCACGCGTTGCCGGGTCGACTCACACACTGTCTAGTACCGCTTCGAGGCGGGCAGCTGCCGCCCTGAGGGAGAAACGGTCCTCCATGATGCGTCGCCCTTCCTGGCTCCAACGGACGCGAGTCTGGGGGTCGGCATCTCGAACGCGAGCGATACCTTGGGCGAGTTCGTCCGGCTCGACGACCGGACCCGCCTGATCATCCTTGACCACATCCCGCAGCGGGATCCTCGCGTTACTCACGATGGGAATTCCGGACGCCATGTAATCGAACAGCTTATTCGGGCTCATGCCCTTGTCGAATACGGACTGGGGGGAGATGGTGTGGAGTCCCACGTCGCAAGCTTTCAGCAGCCACGGAAGTTCCGGCTTTCCGATCGGGTCACGGAACTCGACGTTGGTGAGGCCTCGATTCGCAGACTCGCTGATGGCCCACGCCTTCCGTGATCCATTGCCGACACACACAAAGTTCACGTCAGGGAGCGCCGCCGCGGCGTCCAGAATCAATTCCAGTCCTACGTAGGGTGAATGATTCCCGGTGAAGACGGCCGTGAAGCCCGAAATGCCGTAGCGCTGCCGGAGGGCATCTTTGCTGTCGGGCACGTCATAATCGGCCAAGTCTGCGCCGTTGCTGATGACGGTGACCTTGCCGATATCGATGCCGAGGGACTCGAAGTGGTTCTCCCAGCCTTTGGTCACCACCACGATCTTGGCTGCCCGTCGGTACAGGAGCCTTTCGAGCCAAACCAAGGCCGTGTGCACGCCGGATCCGGCCCTCAAGGTGCCCCCCGTCACGATCGATTCCGGCCACAAGTCACGGACTTCCAAGACGAACGGGCGCCGACGGACGGCCGCGACCACCATGGCGCCGGCAGCGGCCAGCGGATGGGGGGAGGAGCCGAAGTACACGTCTGCTCGGGTCCTCAGCGCCTTGAGCGTCGCCTTGATGGCGAACAAGATCCAGCCCAGGATGCGTCGACTCCCGTTGCCGGAGTACGAGGGGATGGAAAGCAGGGTCCACCGTGGATCCTTAACCACCATGACCTCGCCGGTGTAGTGGTTGCGGGACGTAGCGATGATCCGGAACTGCCAGTTCTTGAGCCGGCTGAACATGTCGAAGTTCCGGGTGAGGCCGCCGTACTCACGTGGGAAGGCGTAATGGTTGATCACCAATACCCGTCGTTTCCCCGGCATCTCAGCGACCTTCCTGGACAAGCGTCTGCGCTACCAGCTCTGCTGCCTTGCCCTCCCCATACGGCATAGCCTGCTTGGCCGTGGGCCGTGGCCGAGCGGCGGCCTCGCGGACAAGCGCCAAGGTGGGATCTAGCACGTTCCAGCCGTCAGCGAGTGTCTCCACCCATTCGGTTTCGGTCCTGATCGTGGTGCACGGAGTCTGGAGAAGAAATGCCTCCTTCTGCAAGCCTCCGGAGTCTGTGACCACACCAGCCGCACATTGCACCGTTCTGAGCATCTGAGGATAGGCGAGGGAGTCGGTTGGGCGGATGCTCCCTTGCGTCAGTGGGATGCCGAAGGCGGACGCCTTGGCTCGCAGGCGTGGATGGGTGAGGAGGACGACTGGGACAGACAGGACGGCCAAGGCCTCGATGATCGCCGAAAGCCGGTCGGGGTCGTCGGTGTTATCGGCCCGGTGAATGGTGGCAACCACATAGTCACCCAGAACTCCTTCGGGAAGGGTGGGGTTCTGGTTCGCCACTGCATCGCGGGTCGCGAAGCAAACGTCAGTCATGACATCACCCACGAGGCGAGCGCGAGACGAAAGCCCCTCGTCCTTGAGGTGTTGCATCGCAACCTGAGTCGGGGCAAGGAGCAGGTCGGCAGCATGATCGGTCAAGACACGGTTGTGCTCTTCCGGCATCCTCCGGTTGAACGAGCGCAGCCCGGCTTCGAGATGGGCCAGAGGTAGGTGGAGCTTGACAGCGGCCACCGCGCCCGCGAGCGTGGAGTTGGTGTCCCCGTACACGAGCACCCAGTCGGGCGCGTATTCGGACAGCACGCTGTCGAGGGCGCTCAAGATGGCGCCGGTCTGCTCACCATGGCTGCCGGAGCCCACACCCAAGTGGACATGGGGCTTGCCGATACCCAGATCGGAAAAGAAAACGTCGGAGAGCAGCGGGTCATAGTGCTGTCCGGTGTGCACGATGACGTGGTCGATGTCGGACCGCTCGCGAAATGCGCGAGCGATCGGACCGAGCTTCACGAACTGCGGGCGGGCTCCGACGATAGAGAGGATGCGCACCCGGTCATCCTAGGGGATCGAATCAGCCGCGATCCGCAGCTGCTCGCCGGGCCGCGGCCTGGGCGTCGCGCTGCAAGGTCAGGGTGGACATGGAATCGGGGTCTGATCCGTCAACACCTGCGAGGTCCTCGGGGTCGAGGGGCGGAACGGCGACCCGACTGATGAGTTCGTGTGAGGTGGTCGTCCGCTCCTCGTCCCCGGAAAACAGCACCTCGTGCAGCTTTTCGTTGGGTCGAAGGCCCGTGAAGACGATGTCGATGCTTCGGCCAGAGCGTGCGATCAGACCTCGGGCCACGTCGAGGATCTTCACGGGCTCGCCCATGTCCAGAACGAGGACATCTCCCGGATTTCCAATCGCCCCAGCCTGAATCGTCAGCTCACATGCCTCCGGAATTGTCATGAAGAATCGAGTGATATCAGGGTGGGTGACGGTAAGGGGACCGCCAGCGTCGATCTGGGCCGTGAAGGTATGCAGCATCGAGCCGCGCGAACCCAGGACGTTGCCGAAGCGGACAGACAAGAACGTACGGTTCGTCCTCGTGGCGAAGTAGGCGGTGAGCTCTTCCGCCAGCCGTTTCGTCTTTCCGAGCACGCTGGTGGCGTCAGCGGCCTTATCGGTCGAAATGTTGACGAAGCGCTCCACCCCATAGCGCTCCGCCGCGCGCAGCACATTGAGCGTGCCGAGGGTGTTCGTTTTCCAGCCCTCGAGGGGATACTGCTCAAGCATGGGGAGGTGCTTCAGCGCTGCGGCATGGAACACGACATCGGGCCGGTGGCCCGCGAAGACCTTGTCGAGGGCCTCGGCGTCTCGGATATCGCACAGGACCATATTGGGCGTGTCAAGCAGCCCTTGGTTATAGATGGAGAGCTGGGTGCCGTGCAGCCCTGACTCGTCCCTATCGAGCATGACGAGCTCGGCTGGCCCGAATCGATTCACTTGGCGCGCCAGTTCCGAGCCGATCGAGCCTCCCGCGCCCGTCACCAGGACGACCTTCCCTGCCAGATAGCCGGAGATTTCCGAGAGATTGGTCTTGATCTGGGCGCGTCCCAGGAGGTCGGTCACATCGATCTGGTGCAGGCTCGACAGTTGCACGCGTCCCCCGACAATCTCCCTCGTGGGGGGCATGATCAGCGTCTTCAGGCCTGCCTCATCGGCGATGGCCGACACGGCTCGGATGAGCGTCCGGTCGGCCGTTGGGATCGCGATGATCACAGTCTTGACCCCAGCTGCACGAGCGGCGTCCACCAGTTTGTCGCGCCCGCCGAGGACGCGGGCACCCGACAAATGTAGGTTCTTCTTAGCCGGGTCATCGTCGATGTAACCGACAACTTCGAAGGGCGCATCCGGGTCGTACTCAAGCAGCCGTCCCAACTGCTGCCCTGCGTTGCCAGCCCCGTACACGATGACCCCTTCGGCCTCGTGGGCGTTGGCCCCGCGAGTCATGGTGCGAAACAAGAACCGTCCCGCCGCCATCAAGACCAGCGCGGCGAACGGTACCGTGAACGTCACGACTCTCGGGTAGCCACGGGGTGCCCATAGGGCGAAGCCGACGGCCAGGGTGATCCCGATGCCCACCGTGGTGATGGCGAGCAGCATCGCCTCCTCGAATGACGCGACGCGATGCCGTCCCCGGTACAGCTTGGAAAGGGTTCCTGCGGCAATCTGTAACAGGATGGCCAGGGCCGCGTACGCGAATACGATCTGAGTGTCGGAGTTCGAGAGGCTCATCGAGTAGCGAGCCACCACCAATGCGATAGCGGACAATGCCCAACTGGCCGCGTCCCAGCCCGCCAAACCGATGCGGAGCAGGCCGGTAAGTGATTTTCGATGCACGTGGGAACCTCCGAGGACAAAAGACACCTGAGTCTACCGTCGTTTGCTCGCCCGTCACGCGGACGCCCCGTGCGCGCCAGGTGGCTACGGACGCCTCAGCGCCGTCATGTTCCGGACCGTGGGCCAGCCCAGCGCGGAGGAGACCAGCAGGAAGGCCAAGCCCGCGACGGCGTCCCCAGCGAAGTCAACTGGCTGACTCTGGCGCCACCAACTGAGCGCCACTATGACGATGACTGAGAGCGCGAGGCGTACCGAAAGGCTCGACCAAGCCTGACCGTTGATCCGCCAGGCGACCGCGAACAGGGAACAGGCGGTGATCCCAGACCCGATCGCGTAGCCGATCGCAATGCCCAAGATGCCGAACCGGGGCACGAGGGGCCACCAACTGATGGCGGCTCCAGCGAGCCCCGCCCACGACATGGCCAGGGAATACCACATGTTCTTGTGGGGACCGCTGGTGAGCGACGAAACGGCCGGAGAGGCGACGTTCTGCAGCAGGAGCGCAACGCAGAAGGCCGGCATGATCAGTGCTGATTCGGGATAGTTGCCCCGGTAGACGACATGCATCACCGGACGCGAGGCAACTGCCATGGCGCCGAAGATCGGCACGAGGACCGCAACGAAGGCCCTCGTGGCCAGGTCAGTAATCTGCCGGAGTCGGTCCATGCTCCCCGCGCCTTGCGCCTCGGCCATCGACGGGAACATCACGAGCGTGAGGGCCCCAGCCACGATCGCCAGTGGGGTGACGAGTTGCAGAGCCGGAGCGTACTCGCCGGCAGCAACCTCGGAGATGCCCTGGGCGATCAACTGGGTCATCTGCAGAAGGCCGGCGCTGGCGATGCTGCCCAGGGCGGCGATGGTGACGAACTTGTCGATCTCGCTTCGCAACGCCTTCTCTGGACGTCCGGACGCGGACCAGGGCCAACACGCCAGGGAGTACACGCCCATCGCCGCCGTGAGCGGCACCGTCAGCAAAATGCTGTGGATGCCAGCCAGGAGCATGGCCAAGGTGCCGCCCAGTCCGATCACACTCGTCACCAGATCGACCTTGGTGCCGCGCGCGATCTGGCCAGCTCCGAAGTGCACCCCGCGCGCGAACTGGGAGGTGCCCAAGGTGATCAGCATGGCGCTCACGCAGAGGCCCTCCCACGGGTCGCGCCGATACTGCCACCACCACAGGAGGGGCGCGACAACAGCCAGCACGCCGACGACCTGCAGGACCCGCACAGCGAGATGTCGTGCGACGGCCTGGACTTCAGCATCGTCGCCTTTCCCCCGTGCCCTTGCGATGAACTTGGACGCCGCGCTTTGGGCGCTCGCAGGCCAAAAGGTGTTCAAGAGCAGTGCCAGTGCGGACGCCGTGGCAACGACGCCGAGCACCACCTTGGAGGCCAATTGGCTGATCAACCAGTTCGAGGCGAACCGGCTTCCGCCTTGGAGGCCGATGGAGATGATGGAGAAGATCCCCTTGCGCGCGGGCGACGTTGCCGCTGGCTGGTTGAGAACGACGGGCCGAAACTTCACGCACCACCCCGCAGCCGCTCGACGGCGTTCACCAGGATCTCCGCCTGTGAAGCAAACGTGAATCGCTCATGGACGGCCCGACGGCCGTTGGCGCCCAGCTCGGCGCAGCGGGACGGGTCACGCAGCAGGCCGATCAGCGCGGACGCCGTCGCCGCGGCGTCGTCGCTGTCGACGAACGCGCCGGCGTCCAGCGGCCCGAACTCGGACATCCAGAAGGCCATGTCGGTCGCGGCGAACGGGACGCCGGCGGCCATGTACTCGAACAGCTTGTTCGGCAGGGCCTTCTCATGGTTCGGGACGTGAGCGAAGAACAGCAGTCCGACTTGCGCGGACGCGATGACGGCGGGCACCTCCGTGGGGCGCAGCAGGCCGAGATACTCGACGGCCTCGCTGTCGCGGGCGGCCATGGCGGGCTCGCCGTCGGCGACGATGCGTCCGGCCAGGACGAGGTGCGCCTCGGGTACCTGCTGTCGGACGCGGCGGGTAACGTCCAGCATGAACGACAGTTTGCGTTCCTCGGACAGGTCGCCGACGTAGACCATCCGCCCGGGCACCGGCGCAGGCTCCGCCGAGAAGTTGTCGAGCAGAGGGTAGTTGTGGACGACCTCGGTGTTGGGGTTGCGGAAACCGTCCGCGATCGTCTCGGTGGCGGTGACGATCGCGTCCATGCCCTTGTCAGCCCAGAAGTTAAGAACGTGCGCGTAGGCCTTGACCGGCAGCATCTGCCACGACCGCAGGTAGGCCTTCGAGTCGACCTGCTTCACCAACTCCTCGTGCGAGTCGAAGATGCACCGCGCCTTGTGCAGCCGCGCCCAGGCCCAGGCCAGCGGGATGAGCTCGGGGTCGTGGATCTGCAGGATCGTGGGCTTGAGGCGATTGAGCGCCCGCCAGGCGTGGACCTGAGTCTTGGTCAGCCGCTCGATCCGGTTGCGCGGCGTGGGCAGGGCCACGAGGGGGACCGGCTCGGCCTCGTCGGCGTCCGCGCGGATGACCAGGGTCGCGTCGTAGCCCGCCTGCAGCAGCGCCGGAACCTGCTTGTTGTAGATCCGGTTGTCGCGCGTTTGGTGCACCGTGCTCAGGTGGACGATCCGGGTTTCGGTCACCGCGTCAGCCTATCGGGGAGGCCGAGGAAGGCGGCGAGGCGTCGCGCCGACTCGCGGCCGTCGTGCCACCGCGATACGAACGCGGGTCCCACACTGGCGCGCGCGGTGGCGGCGTCCCGGTCGGCGAGCACCCCGTCCAAGACGTCCGCCAAGCTCGACGGGGAGGCGTCCCAGATGGGCGGCAGCTCGCTCATCACGTCTTCTAGCCCTTCTACGCTGCCGATCACGACGCGTCCGGCGGCGAGCGCCTCGACGGCCGCCACGCCGTAGAAGCCAGACTGCACCTGGTCGACCACGATGTCGGCGTCCCGCACGAGGCCGATCATCTCGGCGTGCGGCACCCCGGATGGCGCGACGTACTCGATCCGGCCCACGTCCGCGAGGCGGCGCAGGACTGGCTCGATGTGCCGTGTCCCCTTGATGGGCGGCTGCCGCCAGCTCGGCACGAACAGCACCTTCGGGACGCGCCGAGCCAGCGGCGTCCGGTCGGTGGCAAAGGCCGCCGCGTCGACGCAGACGGGCACCCAGGTCGCGTCCGGCAGGTCGCGCAGCAGATCGGGGGTGCTGACGAACAGCGGGACGCCGACGCTGCGGGCCGTCTCCCGGTTCCGGGCGGTGGTCGCCCGGCGCTCCGCCACCCAGGCGGCGTCGCACTCGCCGAAGTAGGAATGCCCTAGCCGAGACCGGTGCGCGTCCGGGTCGCGGATATCGGACCCGTGGGCGAGCAGGCCGAGCTGTGGTCCGCGCCGCGCAAGGAACTCGGCCTGCGCTTGGAAGCCGCGTCCGGTGCGGTCGTAAAACAGGGTCCGGTAGCCGTCGAGGATGACGTGGGAGAACTCGGCAAGCAGCCTCGAAGCCCGCCGGGAAGTGAACAGGGGGTTGTAGAAGCTCCGGGGTGGAATGCGCCGGTGCGAGCCGAAGCGGAAGCCCCCACCACGGCTGGCGGCAGTCATTGCGACCGCGGCGGCATCCAGATGGGCGTTGACCGCCTCGGCCCAGGCATAAGCCTGGCCGGCGTAGTTCGCGGGCCCGATCGCCAGCCGGGGACGCATCGGTATGGCCGCGTCCGGTCTTTGCGCGGCGATCATGGCGAGTAGCGACTGGTGTAGGTCGCGACATCGAACCAGATGCCCAGCGACGTGAAGACAGCCAAAGCCGCCACGCTGGCCCACCAGGGCAGGCGCGCCAGCAGGCGAGCCACGGGCAGCCAGGCTGTGAAGGCTGGAACCATGAAGCGGGCCTTCGCGTGGAAGTAGCCCCTGGAGCACAGGGTCCACAGGAGCATCAGGGCCGCATACCAGGTCAGCACCCCACGCTCCTTCGCGGCCACCATGGCAGCAATCAAGCCGGCGTACACCAGGAGGACGCCCGCGATGAACGTTCCATAGATGAAATCAGCCGCAGCTCCCTCGCGGAGGTAGTCGACGACCGTTAGCCACGGCCACTCCATCGTCGTCCCCCAGGCCCGCTGGACGGCGGCGTAGCCGTCCCACCGTCCAGTTCGCCAGGCGACAAACAGCCAGAACGTGATGAAACCGATCCCCGTTGACGCGGCGACGGTGATGGGGCCACGCGCTGAGGACAACAGCCGACGGAGAAACTGATCTTTGCCCTTCGCGGCCGACAGACCCTGCAGGAGCGCATCCAGGAGGATCGCGCCCAACATCGGCAAGGCCGCTCCTCTGGTCAATCCGGCGATGAACCCCAGCGCGGCGGCTGTCCGGAATCTCGTGGTCAACAGCGCGTAAAGGCACCAGGCCACGAGGGCCGTGAACGGACCCTCCGAGTAGGCCAGAACCTCGACCAGGCTCCGTGGGGCCGCTCCCCATAGCCCCACCAGAAAGACGGCAGCTGAGCGACCTGCGACGTGCTGTCCCACGGCGAAGATGCCCCAGGCTGCGGCCAGCGTGCCTGCCCATGACAGGCCGATCAGCGCCACTGCGATGTCAATACCGGTGAGGTTGCTGAGGACCCTGGCAGAGAGGGGGTAAACCGGGAAAAAGGCCAAACCAGACAGTTTCTCGGCCCCTGGAATGTCGCGCCCGGCAGCCGAATAGCCTAGGAGGGCGACAGACCTAAACCAGAGGCTGTCCCACCGCATGAGGTTGAACCCCACAGGAGTGGACGAGGCGATCAGCAAGAAGGTGGCCTTCTGTCCGATGATCAGCAACAGCGACGGCCAGGCCTGCTGAAGGGCCACGGGACTCGTCCAGTGTTTGGTCATGTGGGCTCGGCACCATTCCTGGTCGAGAAGGAGCATTGTCCCTGCGGTTGCTGACCGTCCGATTGGTCGGCTGGCAGGCAGTCTAGGCCTCGGTGGCGCAGCCACGTGGAGGCTCGTGGGCACGGAACGCGGGAAGAGTGTCACCGCCGGATCGCTAGGGTGGAGCGCATGAGCTTGCGACTCGTCGTTCTGGTGTCGGGCTCGGGAACCCTTCTTCAAGCGTTGTTGGACGCCGAGGCGTCCGGCTTGCTTCGTGCCCGGGTGGTGGCCGTCGGCTCCGATCGCGACGGCATCGAAGCCCTTCGCCGGGCCGAGCGGGCAGGCGTCCCCACCTTCGTCCGAGCGCTGACCAAGGGCTCCGACCGAGCTGCCTGGGACGCCAACCTTGCCGACGCGATCGGGGCTCATGCGCCCGATCTGGTGGTGAGCGCAGGCTTCATGAAGCTGCTCGGCACCGCGTGCTTACAGCGCTTCGCCGGACGCGTCATCAACACCCACCCCGCGCTGCTGCCGGCCTTCCCCGGCATGCACGGCGTCGCGGACGCTCTCGCGCACGGCGTTAAGGTCACCGGTTGCACGGTCTTCGAGGTGGACGCCGGGGTCGACACCGGACGCATCCTCGCCCAGGAGCCGGTCCGCGTCCGACCCGACGACACCGAAGACACCCTCCACGAACGCATCAAGGTCGCCGAGCGCGCCCTGCTCATCGACACCATCAACGCCCTCGCCGACGAAAGGCACCCATGACGGACGCCCGCCAGTCCAGCCCGCTCGATCCCGGACGCGTCCCGATCAGACGAGCGCTCATCTCGGTCTACGACAAGGCAGGACTGGTCGACCTCGGCCAGGCGCTGGCGGCGTCCGGGGTAGAGATCGTGTCGACCGGAGGGTCCTTCCGGGCGCTGGTGGACGCCGGCGTCCCGGTCACCGAGGTGTCCGAGCTGACGGGCTTCGCCGAGTGCCTGGACGGCCGCGTGAAGACCCTGCACCCGCGCGTGCACGCCGGGATCCTGGCCGACCGTCGCCTCCAGACCCACCGCGACCAGTTGTCCGCGCTCGGCATCGAGCCGTTCGACCTCGTGGTGAGCAACCTGTACCCGTTCGCAGCCACCGTCGCATCGGGGGCGACGCCCGATGAGTGCGTCGAGCAGATCGATATCGGCGGTCCCAGCATGGTGCGCGCCGCGGCAAAGAATCACCCGTCCGTGGCGATCGTGACGTCGCCCGACCAGTACCGCGGCGTCATCGAGGCGCTGGCCGACGGCGGGTTCACGCTCGCCGACCGCAAGCGTCTGGCCGCCAAGGCCTTCCAGCACACGGCCGCCTACGACGTGGCCGTCGCGTCCTGGATGGGCTACTTCCTCACCGACGACACCGACGGCACTGGCTTCCCGACCTGGCTGGCCGGGACGTATCAGCGCCAGGCCGTGCTGCGCTACGGCGAGAACTCCCACCAGCCGGCGGCCCTGTACGCCAACGGCTTCGGCGCGCCCGGGCTCGCCGGGGCCGTGCAGCTGGGTGGCAAGGAAATGAGCTTCAACAACTACGTCGACACGGACGCGGCGCGACGGGCGGCGTCCGACTTCGACGAGCCGGCGGTCGCGATCATCAAGCACTCCAATCCGTGCGGCATCGCGACCGGACGCGACATCGCGGACGCCCACGCGCGCGCCCACGCCTGCGATCCGGTGAGCGCCTACGGGGGCGTGATCGCCGCCAACCGCACCGTCACGCTGGCGATGGCCGAGCAGGTCAGGCCGATCTTCACCGAGGTCATCGTCGCTCCCGGCTACGAGCCCGCGGCGCTCGAGGTGTTGCAGGCCAAGAAGAACCTGCGCATCCTCGTCGCGGACGCCCCAGCGCGGGGCGGCGTCGAGACGCGTCCGATCGACGGCGGGCTGCTCATGCAGGTCCGCGACGTGTTTCAGGCCGATGGCGACGATCCCGCCACGTGGGAGCTCAAGGCCGGCGCGGCGGTGGACGCCGAGACGCTCGCCGACCTCGCCTTCGCCTGGCGCGCCTGCCGCGCGGTGAAGAGCAACGCCATTCTGCTCGCGACCGACGGCGCCTCCGTCGGCGTCGGGATGGGCCAGGTCAATCGCGTCGACTCGTGCAAGCTAGCCGTCGAGCGGGCCGGTGAGCGCGCGCGGGGAGCCGTCGCGGCGTCCGATGCGTTTTTCCCCTTCGCCGACGGGGCTCGCATCCTGATCGACGCGGGCGTGAAGGCGATCGTCGAGCCGGGCGGCTCGATCCGCGACGACGAGGTGATCGCCGCCTGCGCTGAGGCCGGCGTGCCGCTGTACTTCACCGGCGTCCGGCACTTCTTCCACTGAGCCAGGGAGCGATCAGATGACAGCACGGATCCTCGACGGGAAAGCGACGGCGTCCGCGATCAAGGCAGAACTGGCCGTCCGGGTCGCGGCGCTGCGTGAGCGCGGAGTCGTGCCCGGACTCGGCACCGTCCTGGTCGGCGACGACCCCGGCTCGCAGAGCTACGTCAAGATGAAGCACCGCGATTGCGCCGAGGTGGGCATCACGTCGCTGCGGGTCGACCTGCCGGCCGAGGCATCGGACGCCGACGTGCGGTCCGCTCTCGCGGAGCTCAACTCGGACCCGGCCTGCACGGGGTACATCGTGCAGCTGCCGCTCCCCAGGCACCTGGACGAGAACGCGATGCTGGCGCTGATCGATCCCGACAAGGACGCCGACGGCCTGCATCCGCTGAACCTGGGACGCCTCGTCCTCAACGAGCCCGGACCGCTGCCCTGCACGCCGCGCGGCATCGTCGAGCTGCTGCGGCGCTACGACGTGCCGCTGGCCGGGGCTGAGGTGTGCGTGGTCGGCCGAGGCGTGACGGTGGGGCGTCCGCTGGGCCTGCTGCTGACGCGCCGCTCGGAGAACTCAACGGTGACCCTGTGCCACACCGGGACGCGCGACCTGGCCGAGCACACCCGGCGCGCCGACATCGTCGTCGCAGCAGCCGGGGTGGGCGGGCTCGTCACCGCCGACCTCATCCGCGAGGGGGCCGTCGTCCTCGACGTCGGTGTGTCGCGCGGGCCAGACGGGAAGCTGGCCGGCGATGTGGCGCCCAGCGCGTGGGAGAAGGCGTCCGCGATCGCCCCCAACCCCGGCGGGGTGGGGCCCATGACCCGCGCGATGCTGCTGTCGAACGTCGTCGACCGGGCCGAGGCGCTGGCGCGTCGCTGAGCGGGGAAGGTGGGTCAGGGCGACCTGGGCTCGAGGCGTCCAGGGCTGTCGCGACCTGACAGCGCCGGGGGCACCGGCTAGCGTCGGGGAATGGCTTGGGAGATTCCTGAACTCGCGCTCTATCGTCACCCGCGGCTGATCCTGGGCCTGCGCGCGCTGCGGCGCCGCGTCCATCGGCGGATCGGTCCGCTCCGCGTCACGCTGGCGACGTCGCCCGAGCCGGTCGCTTTCGCCGAGCGCGGACGCCTTCGCCCCCGTCCGGCCGGGCGCGGCACGCTCTGGGGCACGGCCTTCACCTGCGCCTGGTTCCACGTGACCGGCGAGATCCCCGCCGAGTATCGGGACGCCCACGTCGCGGCGATCCTCGACATCGACGGCGAGGCGATGGTGCTGGACGCGTCCGGTCGCGCGGTCGGCGCCGTCAGCAGCCGGACCACCCCGGTCGAGGAGCAGGGCAGCTCACGCGGCAAGACCCGTCTCGACCTCACGCCCGAGCTCTGCCCGAACGGCCGCATCGATCTGTGGCTGGACGCGGGCTTCAACGGCAAGCTGATGGCACCCTTCGGCGTCGCCCAGGTCAAGAGGCTCGACCTCGTGGTCGTCGACGACGAGGCCGAGGCCCTCTACCTGGACGCCCTCGCCGTGGCGTACGCCGTCGTCGCCGCGACCGACGGGCAGCAGGCGGCGGCGTCCCGGGCCTTGTTCGATGACGCGGTGCGGCGCGTCCGGGCCGGCGACGCTGCGGGGGCGCGCGCCGCTCTCGCGGCCGTGCTGCAGGGGCGTCCGGACCCTCGCCTGGAGCTCACCGCGATCGGCCACGGGCACCTGGATCTGGCCTGGCTCTGGCCCCTCCGCGAGACGCGCCGCAAGGCGCGGCGCACGCTGACCCATCAGCTCGACCTCATCGATCGCTATCCCGAGCACGTCTACGGCGTGAGTCAGCCACAGCAGCTGGCGTGGTTGGAGGCCGACGACCCCGAGCTGTTCGATCGCGTGGTGGCGGCGATGAAGGCCGGACGGATCGAGGCCCAGGGCGGCATGTGGGTCGAGGCGGACGCGAACCTGCCCTCGGGTGAGTCGCTGGTCCGGCAGAGCCTGTACGGGCAGCGTTGTTGGCAGCGGCTGCTCGGCCGCACGGTCGACGTCTGCTGGCTGCCGGACGTGTTCGGCTACAACGGCAACCTGCCCCAGTTGCTGGCCAAGGCGGGCATGACCCGGTTCATGACCATCAAGCTCAGCTGGAACGAGCACAACGACTTCGGCCATCGCTCGTTCGTGTGGCGGGGCATCGATGGCTCCGAGGTGTTGGTCCACATGCCGCCGGAGGGCAACTACGTCTCCAGCGGCACGGCGATCGCGACCGCCCGCGCCCGCGATCTCAACCCCGAGCTGGACGTCGCGCCCGAGGCCCTCCTGGTCTACGGCTCCGGCGACGGCGGGGGAGGTCCGGGTCCGGTGCACCTGGAGATGCTGCGCCGCTCGGCGTCCATCGAGGGCTTCCCGGCCGTCGTCCGGACCGGCACGTCGGCGTCCTTCTTCGACCGGCTGGACGCCTACCGCGAGGCGCTGCCGGCGCACTCCGGCGAGCTCTACCTCGAAAAGCACCAGGGCACCTACACCACCCAGGGCCGGATCAAGCGCTGGAACCGGCTGCTCGAGCATCGGCTGCACGACGTCGAGTACCTCGCGGCGCTGGCCGCGCTCGACGGACGCCCCTGGCCGCGCGCGCTGCTGGACTCGGTGTGGAAGGACGTGCTGCTGCACCAGTTCCACGACATCATCCCGGGGTCGTCCATCGAGCGCGTCAACGTCGAGGCCGAGGCGCGGTACGCCGCGCTGGACGCCGCCCTGCGCGCGGAGCAGGAGGCGCTGCTCGGGGCGTCCGGTGACGAGGTCTTTGTGAACACCACCACAGTGCGCCGCCAGGGGCACATCCGAGGCGTCGACGGCTGGGCGTCCTACGACGCCGCCCCGTTCGAGACCGTCGCGCTGGCGCCCTGGTCGGGGACCGCACCGACGGCGTCCGCGAAGGCGTTGGAGAACGACCTCCTGCGGGCGACGTTCGACGACGCCGGAGCGTTGGTGTCGTTGATCGACAAGACAACCGGACGCGAGTCGCTCGCGGCGGCGTCCAATCACCTGGTGATCTACCAGGACAAGTGGACGTACTTCGACGCCTGGGACATCGACATCGACTACCGCAAGCGTCCGAGCGAGGTGCTCAAGCCGAGCTCGGTCGAAGTGTTTGTGGACGGCCCTCGGGCCGTACGGCGCAGCCGCTATCGGCACGGCACGTCGGTCATCACCCAGGATGCCGTCCTGACCACCGGCTCGCCGTGCCTGCGCTTCGAGACCCACGCGGACTGGCACGAGACCTGGCGGATGCTGCGGGCCGAGTTCGTGCCGAAGACCTGGGCGGACGAGGTCACCTGCGACATCCAGTACGGGCACCTGGCCCGCTCGACGCGCGACGAGACACCGCAGGAGCGCGCACAGTTCGAGATCTGCGCGCACCAGTTCGTCGACATGTCGGACGCCGACGGCGGGCTTGCGCTGCTGAACGACGGCAAGTACGGCCACCGGGTCAAGGAGGGCGTCATCAGCCTCGCCCTGCTGCGCTCGCCGATGTACCCCGACCGGACCGCCGACCGGGGCGTCCACGAGTTCACGTACGCGCTCTATCCGCACGCGGGAAGCATGGTCGACTCGGACGTCCAGGCGCTCGCCGCCGACCTGAACGCTCCCGTGCTGGTTGGTCGCGGGACGCCCCGACCGCCGGCGTTCGAGGTTCTCGGCCAGGGCGTGTGGTTGGACGTCGTGAAGGCCCCCGAGGACTCCGACGGGCTGGTGCTACGGCTGCACGAGGTCCGTGGCCAGGCGGCGACGGTGAGCGTCCGGACGCCCCTCGCCAAGTGCGGGGAGCGTGCGGGGTCCCTGGCTGCGAGGGTGCCTGAGCCTGAGGACCGGTTCCGGGTGATCGAGACTGATCTGTTGGAGCGCCCCGTCGAGGGCGGGGCGACGAGCCTGCAGGACCTGACGTTCGGTCCGTTCGAGATCAGGACCTTCGTGCTCACGCCGACTCGGGCCTGACGCCGTCGCCACGGCTGCGTCGCGTCTAGGACGCCGCTGAGCCGGCGCGCCGCTCGGCCAACATGCGTGGTAGGTCGGCTTCGGGGACGCGATAGACGGCCAGTGGCAGCAGGCTGACCAGGCAGGACGCCGCCGGCACCAGCGTGCACACCGCCCAAATGCCGTCGCGCATCGCGGGGGTGACGTCGACGCCCTTGTGGTAACCGACGGCCGCGACGACGGAGCCGAACAGGACGATCGCCAGGGCGGTGCCCAGCTTCGAGATGAAGGTCAGCCCCGCGAAGCAGACGCCGTCGTGCCGGACGCCGGTGAGCACCTCGCCGTAGTCGGCGACGTCACCCACCATGGCGGTCTGGGTGACCATGAAGACGCCGATCGCGAACCCGTTCGCGAGGAACAAGGCCACCACCAGCCCGAGGTTGCCGTAGCCGACCGCCCACAGCGCGATGAACAGCAGGCCGCTGGCCAGGGTGGAGATGATCGTCAGCCGCTTGCGCGTCGTGAACCGCAGCAGGACCGGCGTCAGCATGATCGCGACCACCATGCCGCCGATCAACGCGGCTCCGAGCGGGGTGAACAGCTTCTCGTCCCCGAAGATCACCAGCGCCATCAGCGCGCCGCCGACGGCGAGGATGTTGCGTCCGAAGGCGGCGGTGCCCGAGGCCAGCATGACAAACAGCATCTTGTCCGCGACGAAGAACCGCAGGCTCTCGCGCAGCGGCGTGGGCGGTGTGGGGTCGAGGCGCTCCTTCGTGCTGACGAAGGCCAGGGTGAACAGCCCCATGCCGGTGACCGCGGCGATGATCGCGAGCCGCTGCCAACCGGCCGCGTTGGTGTGCTGCTCGCCACCGAGGGCGGTGGCGAGGGGCGTCCCGACGATCGTCACGATCGCGAGCGCGACCGTCCCGGCCGTGCGCGCCCACGCGATGGTGAGCGTGCGGTCGCGGTCGTCCGTGGCCGTCGCCGCGGTCAGCGCCCAGTACGGCACGTCGGCGAGGGTGTACAGGGTGACATAAAGGGTGAAGACGACGCCGAAGTAGACCAGGCGGACGCCCTCGCTGGCGTCCGGCGTGGAGAAGAGGGCGATGCCCAGGACGCCGATCGGCAGCGCCAGCCCCAGGACGTAGGGGCGGAGGCGTCCCCAGCGGGTCCGTGTCCGGTCGACGAGGACGCCGGCGCCCAGGTTGGCCACCGCGTCCCAGACCTTGATGGCGGTGACGATCGCTGTCGCCACGCCGATGCCGGCCGCCGAGAGCCCCAGGCCCTGCACGAGGTAGACGAGCAGGTAGAGGTTGACCGTGTTGTGCAGCAGGTTCTGACCGAAGCCCGCCATGGCGAAGCCGAGGCGCTGGCGTCCGTTCACGCGCGGAACTCTAGCGACCCGCGTTCCAGTCCCGCCGACCGCAGGTCCCGTCGCCGAGAGAGCCGGCACGGAGTCTGTCGTCGGACCCGGCCGACGATCCGTCCCGGTGATCGGCGACGAGTCCGGCCGCGAACGACCGGCTGCGGAAGAATCCTCGGGTGCCCTTCCTCTGCAGCGCGGACGCGCTCCCGGCCCGCCCGCGCCGCGTGGCGGTCGCGGGGACGTCCGGCTCGGGCAAGACGGCGCTGGTGGGGCGGATCGCGTCCGTGCTGGGGGCCTCCCCCCACGAGTTGGACGCCCTCTCTCACGGCCCGGGCTGGACTCGGCGCCCCAGCTTCGTCGACGACGTGCGCGCGTTCCTCGACGACG
>Ga0208693_1000743_pt1 | contig 25196 bp, 16 predicted proteins | sample AD_UKC071_MetaG_FD_184438 | JGI IMG/M metagenome (GOLD analysis project Ga0208693, IMG submission 184438) | Active sludge microbial communities of municipal wastewater-treating anaerobic digesters from USA - AD_UKC071_MetaG (SPAdes) (version 2) | ecosystem: Engineered > Bioreactor > Anaerobic >... | reverse complement strand
TTTAACATAAAACTTATTCATTTTTTTGGTTATATAAGGTTTTATATGGATTAATGATTAAAAAAAAGTAATTCTACAAGAAATTCGTTAATATTGGTTTTTTTATTGAACAGTTAAATATCAACCAAAAAGTTCTCAAAGAATGCACAAAAAACACAGAAAAGTATGAAATTAAAATGGCACTTTGTGGTAAAATAAACAACCTAAATAATTAAAAAATAGTTATTTTTTTGTAACAATCTAAAATTTGATTACCCAAATTATAACCTGAGATATGTTGGATGTGGAGAATTGGAAAACTAATATATGTTTCAATTAACATATGTTATATTCACTAACTCTCTATACCGATACCACGCCCACCTGTCCGAAGATGCGAGATTGAGAATTCGCCCAGTATTGCTTACAGTCTTGCCTGTGAGATATTTACCCATCACTACATACCACATAATGTAGTTTTGCAGGTATTTGGTAGCTATGCCCCTAAATTTGAAATATATCCAATTCGTGAATTCACTAGCCTTTTTCTTGACAGTACTTAGGCTATATATACCTCGCTTTTGCCTATTGCTAGTTACTATTTCTTTGTGTTTGATTACATTCCTTCTAACCTTTTTGAATGCTTTTTTATTACTGCTACACATGACTCCATCCTTTGGCATCTTAGCCTTCAGAAATTGCTCTATCTGTTCTGAACTTAGCTTTTTGCCTTCAAATTTTTTGAATAATAAGTTACCAGCTCTGTCTGTAGCAGCTAATACGGCTACTTTCTTTGGCTTTTGCTTCCTAGCTCGCTTTAGTTCTTCTGCATTTTTGTATATTCTGCCTTTTTCGGAATAATCCATCAATAGTTCATCCATCTCTACTACGCCGAAAAAATTTATATTATCTTCGAAACTTTGTAGAGCTGCTAATATCTTGTGTCGCCAAGCGAAGCTTGTTGGTAGGCTGATGCCAACTTCTTTAGCACAAGCTCTGAGACTTTTGCCTGCTACCATACATCTGATGTAATCGAGCATTTTCTCTTTCTTTTGCAACCTGTAAACAAAAGTACCAGTGGTAACTCTAAATTGTCTGCCGCAGTCTTTGCAACGATAGTTTTGCGTCCTATTTTGTAAGCCATTTTTAATGATGTGATTGCTACGACAGTCTGGGCATAGTGGTGGGGCACTGAGTATTTTCAGACTTTGATAATCGACTACATCGGCTTCTAATTTTTTCATTAGAGAATAAAGGTTGTCTAAGAATTCTTTATTCTCTTCCTTACTCATAGCAAGGTATTTGCTGGTGTTTTCTACAATTTTTTTCATAGACTAAAATTTTTGCAAAAATATAAAAATTATTTAATATATAAACTTGAAAAACTTAAACATTTATTAATTTTTTTATTATAGAACAGTTAAATATCAACCATAAAGTTCTCTGAGAATGCACAAAGAACACAGAGGAGAATGTAATTAAAATAGCTACAAATAGCTCTGTGTGCTAAAAAATTAACCTAAATAATTTACCCACAATAAACGTTATAGAACCATTTTTTTTATTAACTTTTATACATATATTCATACTTTCTTTTTAAATATAAACCTAAAAACTTATTTCATAATTAAATCGAAATTTTTATATAAATTTGTTAAAAAAAAATTAAATTATGAAAAGGTTATTATTATCACTTTTATTCAGCTTTGTAACAATTCTTTTTGTCTATTCTCAAGATACTATCAAAGTGATGTCTTACAATTTGTTAAATTATGGCAATTATACCTCATATTGTACTACTTATAATAATAATGTAGAAACTAAAAATGAATATTTGAGAACAATTATAGACTACACCCTCCCGGATATTTTAGGTGTTGTTGAGATTTCTCCAAATGGCACTTATATAGAAGATTTTAAAAACAATGTTTTAAATCAGAATGGCAGAGATTATTATTGTAATGCACCTAAAACAAATTACTCTGGCAGTTCTATTATTAATATGATATATTACGACTATAGGAAAGTTGAACTAAAGCATTGGTTAGCATTAGCTACGGATTATCGTGATATCAATTTATATACTTTTTATTTTAAAAATGATGCTCTAAAAAATGGTGATACTGTATACCTTACTTGTATAGTAACACATCTAAAAGCTGGACATACTGATAGTGATGCTATAGGTAGAACAGCAATGGCTCAAAAAATCATGGATTTCTTGAGTACTATAAATGAAAATACTAATTATCTAATAATGGGTGATTTTAATGTTTACTCATCATCAGAAGGGGCTTATCAGCAATTTACTAATCATGCTAATCAAAATATTCGTTTTTATGATTTTATAAATAAATATGGAGTATGGTCTGATAATGCATATTTTGCACCTTATCATACTCAATCCACTCATACAACTTCTGATTGTTTCAGTGGAGGAGGTTTAGATGATAGATTTGATTTTATTTTAGGAAATATCAATACTATTACTGGGCAAAAAGGTTTTAAGTATGTAAATGATTCATATACAACTCTAGGGCAAGATGGCCAGCATTTTAATAAGGGGTTGTTAGATGCTCCTATTAATACTAGTGCTCCGATGGATGTATTAGAGGCTTTATATGGCAATAGTGATCATTTACCAGTTTTAGCTAAATTTATTATAGACCATAGTCAGAGTATTATAGATATTACACTTCCTATAGCTTATTATATTCAAAACAATCAATTATATATAAATATCTTTGATGCGTTTAGTTCCGATGCTTCTATATATATATATGATGTACATGGCAGAATATTATTTTCTGATCAAATATCTAATCAAACAGATCAATATACTTTAGATCTGAATGGTTTAGAAAAAGGTATTTATCTGATAAATATTAAAACTAATGATAGATTTACATCTTTTAAAATTGTGAATATTTAATTTTTTAAATTTATTAATTTATTATTAAAATTTATATATTATATTTGTAAAAAAATAATTATGAAAAAGTCGATTTTATCAATATTATTCATTTGTTTTGGTATATTTCAGCTCTCATCACAAATAGATACTACATTTATAGAACCAGAATTCTCAATAGAACTAAAATTGAGTTCCAAACCACAAAGATTTTTTATTTCATTTTCTCAAAATTTTTGGCTTGATTTAGATAAATCTACAAAGGATAGTATGAAATTAAACGATTTTCAGCCATCATTTGGGATCAGTTTCATGTATCCCATTAGCATAGGACAAAGTCCATTTGCATTTTCGTTTGGTCTAGGTATGAAAGTAGATAATATTAGATTTAAGAGCGATCTAGTATCTAATGATTCTATGTTTTATTATAATCCAGAATTGACTTTTAAAAAACAAAAATTGGTCTTACCTTATATCTATATACCTGTTGAATTTTCGTATAATTCCAGAGGGGAACATACATTTCGTTTGGCTATAGGTGGTTATTTTGGATTGAAAATGCGTGATCATATAAAACAAATATCGGATGATTTAAGGCAAAAAATTTATAATATTGATAATTTAGAAAAATATTATTATGGTTTATATATGCGAGTAGGATACAAATCCATAAGTATAAATATTAATTACAATCTATCTAAAGTATTTGTTAAAGATATTTCAAATAATATGCAAACATTTTCAGTAGGGTTATGTTTATCTATATTTTAGAACTTTGCTTTTTTAAAAGTTCTACAATTAATAATTAAAAAAAAATTCAAAAATATATTATAAATAAGTTATTAAGATTTAGTATTATTTGAATGTGGTAAGATATTTAAATCTAGCAAAGATCAAAATTAAATCACTTAATTTTTAAAATTTTTAACTAAATCAACAATTTTTAAAATTACCTGTGTAGCTTTTTCCATAGTTTCTAATGCCACGTATTCATATTTACCATGAAAATTTAAACCTCCAGCAAAAATATTAGGACAAGGGATACCCATAAAAGATAGCCTAGCACCATCAGTACCGCCTCTGATAGGAATAATTTTAGGTTCTATATTCAGAGATTCCATAGCTTTTTTAGCTAGCTCTACTACTTCAAAATTTTTCTCTATCACTTCTCGCATATTATAGTATTGATCTTTTAGTTCTAAACTAAATGGTTGTGCAGGATATTTTTTATTCATAAAGTCAATAGCGTTTTCTATAAATTTCTTTTTTTGGAAAAATTTTTCTTTATTATGATCTCTAATTATGTAAGATAATGTGGCATTTTCTACTGTACCATTTAATTGTAACAAATGATAAAAACCTTCATATCCTGTAGTGTATTCTGGTTTTTGGTTTGAAGGTAATAAAGAATGAAATTCTACAGCCAAGTTTATAGCGTTTAGCATTTTGCCTTTAGCATCACCTGGATGGATATTGTTACCTTGTATAAAAATTTTAGCAGATGCAGCATTGAAAGTTTCATATGCTAGTTCTCCTTCGAAGCTACCATCAATAGTATATGCAAATTTCACTGGGAATTTATCTAAATTAAATTTATCCACCCCTCTACCTATCTCTTCATCAGGGGTGAAAGCAATATAAATAGGACCATGAGTAATATCAGGATTGTACATTAAATACTCAATTGCTGTTATTATCTCAGCGATACCAGCTTTGTCATCAGCACCTAATAGAGTTGTACCATCAGAAGTGATTATAGTTTTACCAATATGATACTGTAGATGTGGATAATCTTTAGGATCTAATACTATTTCGAGTTTTTCATTTAGTACAATGGGCTTGCCATCATAATTTTCATGAACTTGTGGTTTTACATTTTTTCCACTCATATCGGGTGATGTATCTAAGTGAGCTATAAATCCTATAGCTGGTGTTTCATCACATTTATTAGCAGGTATGTATGCATAAAGATATCCATTGTCATCTACCTCTACATGTGAAACTCCTATTTGTATCAATTCTTCTTTTAATAAATTTGCTAAAACTTTTTGTCCTTCAGTGGAAGGGCAACTATCTGATTCTTCATTGCTTTGTGTATCTATCTGCACATAACGTAAAAAACGATCTAACAATTTTTCTTTCATTTCCATAACTATTTTTTTACAAAGTAAAGTAAAAAAAGGGATACTATACTACAAAAATCATAAGAATCAAGAAACTTATTTTTAATTAATGTAATAGTAATCAATATAAAAAGGGGAGATACACTAATTTGTGAATCACCCCTTTTTTTTAAAAATACAATATATGTATGCTAAATTATTAGAATATTATTTGAGATAATTTGACATATCTATCATAGCGCCATTTAGCTACTCTTTCTGCTTCATCGAAAAGTTCTTTAGCAGCTTCGGGATTAGATCTCATAAGAGAAGAGAATCTAAGTTCAGATAAAAGGAACTCCTGGAATTGAGTAAAATCTGGTTCTTTGCTATCTAATTGAAAAGGAATTTTTCCTTCATTAGCTAAGCGTGGATCATAACGATAAAGTGTCCAATAACCAGCTTTTACTGCTCTATCTTCTTGATTTTGAGATTGTCTCATATCACCTTTTATGCCATGAGCTATACATGGAGCATAAGCAATGATAAGAGATGGGCCAGGAAATTCTTCTGCTTCTCTGATGACTTTTAGATATTGATTGATATTGGCTCCCATAGCTACCTGGGCTACATAAACATAACCATAAGAAATAGCCATTAATCCAAGATCTTTTTTTCTAATTTTTTTGCCTGAAGCAGCAAATTTAGCTATAGCACCTATAGGGGTAGCTTTAGATGATTGACCGCCTGTATTAGAATAAACTTCGGTATCTAAAACCAAAATGTTTATATCTTCTCCGCTAGCTAATACATGATCTAAACCTCCATAACCTATATCATAAGCCCAGCCATCACCACCTATACCCCAGACACTAATTTTTATTAAATATTGTTGATATTTTCTAATAAAATCTGCAATTTCACTAGGGGCACCTGATAATAATGATAATATTTTTTCAGTTGTATGTTCAGAACTTTGGGCATCATTCATGCCATCTATCCATTCTTGCATAGCTTTTTTTAGTTCAGCAGAAGCATTACTATTAGCGATAAATTTTACAAAATTTTCTTTAATATATTCTCTGATCTTACGAATACCACTAGCTATACCAAAAGCATATTCAGCATTATCTTCGAATAAGCTATTTGCCCAAGCTATACCTCTACCACTACGATTAGATGTAGTATATGGCATAGAAGGAGCACTAGCTCCATATATTGACGAGCAACCAGTAGCATTTGCTATTACCATACGCTCACCAAAAAGTTGAGTTATTAGTTTAATATAAGGAGTTTCACCACAACCAGCACATGCACCGCTAAATTCAAATAATGGTTGAGCAAATTGGCTACCTCTGACAGTTTTATATTTATCTACGACAGTATCTTTATATCCTACTTTTTGATCCATATATTTAAATCTTTCGTCTTCTTCGAGGTGGTCTTCTAATGGTTCCATTACCAAGGCTTTTTCTTTAGCTGGGCAGATATTTATACATACTTCGCAACCTGTACAATCTAATACACTCACTTGTAATGTATAGTTATATTCTTTAGTAGCACCACTACCTTTAATAGATTTAGTGCCTGCAGGGGCATTAGCTAATTCCTCATCAGTCAATAAAAAAGGACGAATAACAGCATGTGGACAAACATAAGCGCATTGATTACATTGAGTACAATTTTCCGGCAACCAAACTGGTATAGTGACTGCTATGCCACGTTTTTCATATTTTGATGTGCCTGTGGGGAATGTACCGTCTTCCATTCCTTTAAATGTGGATACAGGCAATTTATCCCCTTCTTGAGCATTCATTACGCGTGCTACTTGAGAAATGAATTCTGGAGCATCGTCTTGTGGATAGCAAATAGGATCTTCGTCAGGTAAATTTTTCCATTCTTCAGGTACTTGTACTTCTACTACTTCAGCACCTCGTTCGATAGCTTGGTAATTCATTTGCACTACTTTTTCACCTTTTCTACCAAAAGATTCTTCTACAGCTTTTCTCATTTCTTTGACAGCTAGATCATAAGGAATAATATTTGTGATTTTAAAGAAAGCTGATTGCATTATAGAATTAGTACGATTACCTAAACCTATTTCTCGTGCTATTTGAGTAGCATTTATTACATAAAATTTAATATTATTTACTGCTAGATATTTTTTAATAGAATTAGGTAGTTTTTCTTTTGTAGTTTCTACATCCCAATTTGTATTTAATAGGAAAGTACCGTCTGGTTTCAATCCACTAAGCATATCATATTTGCCTAAATACGCAGGCACATGACAAGCAACAAAATCTGGTATAGTAACTAAATAGGGACTACGTATAGGAATGTCACCAAATCGCAAATGTGATACAGTAAACCCACCGGATTTTTTAGAATCATAAGCAAAATATGCTTGGCAATATTTATCTGTAGTATCGCCAATGATCTTTATTGAATTCTTATTAGCACCTACAGTACCATCAGAACCAATGCCATAAAATCTAGCAGAATAAATACATTGATGTGAAATATTTACTTCTTTTTCCAATGGCAAAGATGAAAAAGAAATATCGTCTACAATACCAATAGTGAAGTGATTTTTAGATTCTTTCTGCTTTAAATTATTATAAACAGCAATTATTTGTGATGGAGTAGTATCTTTAGAGCTGAGACCGTATCGACCACTATAAATTTCTGGTGCATTTGGCTTGTCATAAAAGATATTTTTTACATCTAAGTAAAGTGGTTCACCGGTAGCACCAGGTTCTTTAGTCCTATCTAATACTGCAATTTTTTTAACAGATTTGGGTATTACATTGAGGAAATATTTTTCACTAAAAGGACGGTAGAGATGTACATTTATAAGACCGACTTTTTCTCCTAGATTCATTAAATAATCTATTGTATCTTTTACTGTATCAGCTACAGATCCCATAGCTACGATAACATATTCAGCTTCTGAGTGTCCATAATAATCAAAAGGATGGTATTCTCTACCAGTCAATTTTTTAATTTCTTGCATATATGATTCTACAATATCAGGTATTTTATCATAGAATGGCTGAGCCGCTTCACGAGCTTGGAAAAAGATATCAGGGTTTTGTGCAGTGCCACGTATAACTGAATTGTTGGGATTGAGGGATCTACTACGAAATTCTTCTACAGCTTTCCAATCTAAAATATCAATAAAATCTTCTGCATCGAGCATTTCTATTTTTTGTATTTCGTGCGAAGTTCTAAAGCCATCAAAGAAATGTAAGAAAGGTACTCTACCCTTGATAGCAGCTAAATGCGCTACTGGTGCTAAGTCCATGATTTCTTGTACGCTGCTTGTAGCAAGCAATGCAAAACCTGTCATCCTAGTAGCCATCACATCTGAGTGATCGCCAAAAATAGATAATGCGTGAGCAGCTAGAGTACGAGCAGACACATGAAATACTCCAGGTAAAAGCTCTCCAGCTATTTTATACATGTTAGGTATCATCAATAGTAATCCTTGACTCGCTGTATATGTAGTAGTGAGTGCACCACTCTGTAAGCTTCCATGCGTAGCACCTGCTGCACCAGCTTCGCTTTGCATTTCAATAACTTTAACAGTAGAACCAAAAATATTTTTTCTGCCTTCAGCAGCCCATTCATCTACACTCTCTGCCATTGGTGATGATGGGGTAATAGGATAAATGGCAGCTACCTCACTGAAAATATAACTTATGTGTGCTGCAGCATAGTTACCATCACAGGTAATAAATTTTTTATCTCTCTTCATTTTTATTTTATTTTTGCGTTAATTTGTTTGCGAAATTAATCAAAATTATTATAATTGTCAAACCATTTTGGTATTTATTTTTAAATAAATTAATGAGATATAATATGTTTTTAACCTTAATTAAGCAGATAATATAAAATATAATAGTTGTTTTGCTATTTCTATGAATATCACTTGCAATTAATAAAAGTATTACTTGTAGAGCGTAACTTAAACAATTATATCAAAAATTTTATAAAACTATAATGATTTTTTTTAATAGAGTTGTGTATTAAAATGATCAAACCAGATAATTTTTTAAAAATATACCGAAGTTTTTAAATGAAGTCTACTACTAGCAAAGTCCCAATTGTGATTAGGTTCTTTAGGTATAGCTATTGCTGTCCATATCCAGCCGATTCGTGTCTTTAATTGAAATGAAATGCCAAAACTTTGATAATTTCCCCATTCAGATTGATAATGATCTACGTGAGCAAATTGATAAAAAAATCTAATATATGTGTTTTGGCTCCCTTTCAATGAAACTCCTGATTCTAACTTATATAATTGTTTTGCAGTGATTCTTTCCTCTTCTATACCTAATATATCATTTATGCCTCCTATTAATAGAGTTTGATTTTTTAATATCGATTTGTTTGAAAAAACACCTCTATGTAAACAATCAAAATACAATGATACATTTCTATGAATTGGAATAAAAGAAATAACATTCAGAAAGGTCTCTGCTAATAATTGATTTTTTTTATCATTTATTTCTTTTTTTGCTCCAATTACTGAATTACCTATGTTAGTATGTATATCTATTTTAAATCCTTTATTAGGATTATCATTATTATCCAATTTAGAATATTGTCCACCTAGATTAAGGTAGCTGTATCTATAATCACTAAATAAATTACTATCGGCTTTTTCAAACATAGTAGATTGCTTTTGTCCACCACCAAACAATATTTTCCATCGTCTCGATCTATCTATGTGATAAAAGTTAATCTCTTCATTTGTATATCCGTAAGTACTATCCTGTACTCTCATTCTGAAAATCCCTTGAATAGATAAAGGTAATCCAGCGACATAAGGAACACCAAACAAAATATTTATATTTTGAAAACCAGTGCCCAAATTTATAAATATATTCCATTGTTCGCCCCATCCTATCAGATCTATAAAATTACCTTTTAAAAAACCATTAAGTTGCCAATTTTTTATTCCACTATTTAGCTTAGCGAAGCCTAGCATACCTTCAATATTATTTTTAGATTTTGTATTTATATCTAAGTGCAATATAGCTGTACTATCAGTCACTAATTCTAATTTAGGAAAATCAGATAAATAAATAAAATCAAATAATAATGTCTTAGGTTGTAGAAATAATATATAACTAGTAATGGGTTCATCGAGTTGGATGTTTAGCATTTTCATAAGTCTTTTTTCTTTTAATGGAGGAGGTTTATTCCATTTTATTGCCTCTAATTTTATTTTGTTACCCGTATTAAGAGTAGCTGAAATATAAATATTATTGCCTACTATGCTATCAACATTAAAATTTAATTGAGTTAATAAATACCCAGCTTCCCAATAAGGTAAAAGTATTTCTTTTAAAACTTCATTTTTTTTATTTTCATTCCAATTTTTTAATAAATTTTTAGAAATGTTTATTTGTTCATTTTCACTGTAAATAGTGCCATTCCACGATAAAATAAATCCTTGATTTTCTAAATAATTAAACCATTCTATAGTTTTATAAAATGATGAATCAAAAGATAAAATTTGAGAAAATAAAGGATGCAAAAAAAATAAAAAAAATAGGAAAAATATTAATCTAATTCGCTCCATCTGATAGGTTCTATGTCATTAGCAATCAAGTATTGATTAGCTTTAGAGAAATGATGACAACCGAAGAAACCTCTTTTAGCACTGTAAGGCGAAGGATGCGCAGCTTTTAAGATAAGGTGTTTGCTAGGATCTATTAATTTTTCTTTTTCTTGAGCATAGGCGCCCCATAACATAAAGACTAAATGCTTTTTTTTCTCAGATAATGATTGGATAGCTTTGTTAGTGAATTTTTCCCATCCTATGTTACGGTGAGATTCAGGTGCATTTTCTCTGACTGTTAATATAGCATTAATCAAAAAGACCCCTTGCTTTGCCCATCCGCTCAAATCTCCATGATTAGGTGGATCGATGCCTAGATCTTCTTTTAATTCTTTAAATATATTGATCAAGCTGGGCGGTTTAGTAACGCCCTTTGGCACTGAAAAGCATAATCCATGAGCTTGTCCATAACCATGATATGGATCCTGACCTATGATAACTACCTTAACTTTATTAAAAGGCGTTAAATTAAATGCATTAAACATCAATGATCCAGGTGGAAAAACTCTATATTTTTTCTTTTCTTCTATTAAAAATTTTTTTATTTCTTTAAAATAAGGCTTTTGAAACTCATCCCATAATATTTCTTTCCAGTTTTTTTCTATAATTGGATTTATTTCCATAATCAATGATTTATGCAAATATAATAAAAAAAAGTAAGTGATTTAAAATTTTGATTTTTTAGTTTAAAAAAAAATTTGTAACTTTGCAAACTAAAAAATTAAAAAAAAATTTTTATGGTAAAACATTATGAAACCGTTTTCATTTTAACTCCCGTTTTGTCTGAGGAACAGGCAAAGGAAACGGTAAAAAAGTACAAAGAATTTTTGGAGCAGAATGGTGCTCAAAATATTTATGAAGAATTCTGGGGACTGCGAAAGTTAGCGTATCCCATTCAAAAAAAGACTACTGGTTTTTATCATTTGTTTCAATATGAAACTGAAAGAAATGATCTAGTATCATTATTAGAGCTTAATTTTAGACGCGATGAGAGAGTGATGCGTTATCTCACAGTGAAACTAGATAAGTATGGCATAGAATGGAACGAAAAGAGAAAAAAACAACAAGCCGAAAATAAAAATAAAGAAAAAAATAAAATAGAATTATAATTATTAAAAAAAAATTAAAATTATGGCAATAGATCCAGGAATTAAATATTTGACTCCAATAAATATAGATACAAGAGTAAAAAAATATTGTCGCTTTCGCAAAGCGAGGATTAAATATGTAGATTATAAAGATCCAGATTTTTTAATCAAATTTGTAAATGAGCAAGGTAAAATTTTACCACGTAGAGTCACTGGTACCTCAGCTAAATATCAAAGAAAAGTAGCTCAAGCTGTCAAGAGAGCCAGGCACCTAGCTCTTTTACCATTTACTACTGATTTATTAAAATAAAAAAATTAAAAAAAAATCATGGCATTAGTAGAAGTAATTTTAAAAGAAGATGTTCCTAAATTGGGATATAAATATGATTTAGTAAAAGTAAAAGCTGGCTATGCTCGTAACTATTTGATACCTAAAGGATATGCTTTGCCAGCTACTCCATCAAATAAAAAAATGTATCAAGAAATTAAAAAACAAAGAAGTGCAAAAGAAGAAAAAATGCTAACAGATGCACAAGCTCTTGCTGATAAACTAAATGAAGTCAAATTAACAATAAAAACTAAAGTAGCTCAGAATACAGGCAGAATATATGGCAGTGTTACTACAAACATGATAGCTGATGCTATTTTAGAACAATATAATTTCGAAATTGATCGCAAAACTATTTCTATCCCAGAAACACATATTAAACAAGCAGGCACTTACAAAGCAAAAGCTCATATTTATCGTGATATTTATGCAGAGTTTGAATTTGAAATAGTAAGCGATGAGCCAATAGCTGAAAATACTGATGTAGAAACATCAGAAAACGAAGAGAAATAAGAAATATTTTTAACATATTTTTTTATATTGTAATTAAAAATTTTAGGCATTAGGAGTTTTTAGTTTATTAAAATAAAATTTTCTTATTAATCACTTATTATTAATATGCTTATCAAGTGTAATTCGTCACCTTGAATATTAGTTTTTAATTTAATAGTTATTAGTCCTGGCTTTGATCGGCATGGTTCTTTTAATAAGACTGTAAGATAGGTTTTTTTATCTGGATTTATTTTAGGATCCAAAATCATTGTCTGCACACAATCTTTAGATAAATCTAAAATTTCTATTTCAAAAGGTGCATTTCCAATATTATAAATAGGAATATCGATGCTATTAATATTTTTTAGCTGACTAGTACTAATACAGATAAAACTAGAATCTGTATAATAAATTCCCGACTCGTATACAAGGGTAGAACCTTTAAAATCTGAGATGTAAGAAGATATTTGAGCTCTTCGTTCTTGAGCTGCTGCTATGCTATAAATAGATTTTTGTACATCCTGTGGATTGTCAGATGCATAAGGCGAAGCCAGCTCCTTGCCCATCGGCTCTTCTATTATCCTTAATTTGCCACCTGAGGGATGAGTACCTTCTATGAATGCTGCTAATTCTCCATTATTTATTTTTAATAGATAATTTTTTAAACTAGAAATTCTTCTCTTTGATAGATTAATATTATATTCAGAGGTGTGTAATGGGCTACAATATCCATTGATTTTTATCGTAACACTACTTCCATTTTTTAAATCTTCTAAAAGTAAATTAGTAAAACGTTGTAGTTTGTCAAAACCACCTATAACCTCTTCATTAAAAAATGCTTCCATTTCTTGCATCGCTTTTAGCTTGTCTTCACCTTTCAATCCTTTACTATATTCTTTTTTGTATTTATCAATTAATTTCAAATATGCGAAATACAGTTCATCATAACTATATTTGGTAGTAGTATCCCAGCTTCTTGGATCAGGAATGTCATTATGAAAATAAACTGTAATCGGCAATAAAGATATTATATCTTCTTTTAATGGATTGATAGTATCATTTAGTGAAATAGTATATGTGATTTCAGGTTCTGTGATAGTTAATTTTTTTTCTTCTACATAAAAAGTATAAATATCATAACAGCAATATTGCCCTTGAATAAAATAAGAATTCTTGCGATTAGATGAAAAATATCCATCAAAGTCATAGCTATTTCTATAAAAATAAAAATCATTAAATGGTGAATTGATGGGCGATCCTATATTTTTTACTTTTTGCCAACTATTTAGATAACCTTTAGATAAAAATATATCATATCCACCTAAGCCAATATGGAAATTACTACTAAAATATAAAGTAGAATCCCTTATATCATAATATGGCGTGATCTCATCACCAGGGGTATTGATTACAGGGCCAAGATTGATAGGAACTTGGAAATTAAAATTTTTAATTATGGAAAAATATAAATCATAGCCGCCATATCCACCAGGTCTATTAGAGGTAAAAAATAATATTCCGTTACCATTTTCATCTAATATCAAAAATGGGTGGGTTTGATTACTTTTATCACTATTTATTGAAACTGGTTTAATATTAATAAAATTATTACTATCATCTATTTCGCCCCAATAAATTTTGCAGTTTTCGCTGGAATATTCACATTGAGTAAAACTGAAAAATTTTTGACTTGGGCTAAAAGTTAGATTAGCATTATGTGTTTGTTTACTCGATTTAGAAAGTATTATTTTTTGTGGTACAGCTAGCCCTTTTGGCAAATAATAAGTTTTATAAATATCGGATTTGAAAAATGGGGTGAATAGTGAACTATATTGCTTAGTAATACTTGGCCTGTAAGAAGAAAAAAATATATCTCCTGCATCGCCGTATTCCATTGCTGCAAATTCACTATAAGGTGTATTGAGAGGTGATGGCAAATGTCTCGTAGTAATATTTTCATCAGTTTTCTGATATATATAAATATTTTCATAATTATCTAATAACTCCATAGTATGTGAATAGCAAAAATCATCCTTGTGCTCTGGCAACATCAGATATGCTTGATAATATTGCTTAGCCATATCATAGTCTTCATAATATCTGTAGATTTCTCCTAAATAATAAAGAGTTTCTGGATAATGAGTTAAAGAATCAGATTCCATTATAGAGTAGAAATGTATATGAGCTAGATCAATTAAAAATTCAGTTAACGCTAATTTGCCAGCATTATAATTTTGATTTATGGTTAATTTATCGTTGATTTCAAAAATATATTCATCATAAGTAATATTATTAGAAAAAAATTGACATTTTATATCATTAACAAAGGAACTAACAAAAAATATAAAAAATAATGATCTTAAAAAATTGGACATAATATTTTATATTTATTTTTCTCAATTTTTGGTGGATTAAAATATTTATAAATACTAAGTTCGAAGCCACCACGACCATAACTAGCTTTATTAAGTGATGAAGTATTTATGTCATAAGAAATTTGTCCTTGCCAGTCCCTGCCATCAATAGCAAAACCAACAATTATTGCGTCATTGATCCTATCACCTATAAATCCGCCAATGCTTTTGATAGAATTATTTTTTTCTATAGGTTTCATGATTTTTAGTATTGGTATTAGCTCCCAAAATGGTTTCTGATATGAATAGTAGAGCATAGCATCTAAATAATTTCTTTTTAATAACTTTTCATTGTAATACCTAATAGAAGAGCGATGATTTAGCGATAAAATAAATCTACTTCCATTACTATTAGATATATTTGCATTACCTATATTAGCTAGAGCATAATTAATTTCCAGAAATTGTTCATTAGAAAAATAAAGCTGATATGCTATACCTATGGTAGCAGTGAAATATGATAATTTTTCATCAATGTATTGTTCATTCGTTTGTAAGGTAGGATCAAACACGTCGCCATTATACTGATCACCAAAATATAATTTATTAAAATCAAAGGATCTAAAATTGTACCAACCTTGTAAACCAAGACTAATAATATGAAAATATCTACCCTCTAAACCTTTAAAATAAGACAATCCCAGAGCAATAGAGGTGGTTCCATAGCTAGCATCGCCAGCAAATTCTCTAAAAACTATTAAATTACCACTTAGCTTATCCATGTATGGTTGTCTTCTTAATATTTGCCCATCAGTGGATAGTAAATAGGTTTGATATGGTTTGGTAACAGAATACCATTGTAGTTTAGCCGAGGTATATAAACGAATAATATTGGAATTCAATCCTATCTGAGCGGGATTGAAAAAAGTTTCATTTTGTAATATCTGACTCCAATGTATATCCTGACATCGCAGAGATGATATAGATATAATTAAGCAAAATAAAATTAAAATTTTTTTCATCTTAATAGTGTAATGTTACCCTTTTTTTGAAAAAGTTGTTTATTATAACAATAAATTTCCAGATAATAATCATATACACCTGGTGGAGCGGGTTTGCCATTATAATAGCCATTCCAACCTTTTGATTTATCATTAGTTTCAAAAACTTTTTGACCCCAGCGATTATAAATAGCTAAATACATAGACTCAATGTATTCTCCATAAATATATAAAACATCATTTATATTATCGTCATTGGGAGTGAAACTATTAGGGATGTAAATATATGGTTCATCGCAAAACACTTCTAAAACAAGGATATCTACTGTATCATAAAAATAACAACCATAGCCATCATCGATCATTATAGTATATGAAATAGTATGCGGCGGAGTTGCTATTGTAGATGGCATAGTAGGATCTTCTAAATATGATGGTGGAGACCACAAATAAGTAACGTTAGGATAATAAGTAGAATGAATAGTAGTAGATTGTCCTTGATAGATAGTGTCATGATCTACCCAGGCTATAGCATCAGCAAGAATGTAGTCCAAAATCACCGAATCACTATTAATAATTTCACAATCATTTGCATCTGTTATAGTGCAAATATATTCACCTATACATAGATTAGTGTTAGATTGAGTAGTAGCTCCATTAGACCATAAATAATAATAAGGCGGAGTGCCCCCAGAAATATTGACAGTAAGTGAACCATTACATGCATCTGGACAAGTTTCTGGGTAGCTGTGAATCTCTGCTATTAATGGTGGTGGAGCCTGAATAAAAATTGAATCTATCTTAATACAACCAACATTATCGGTAACCGTTACATAATATACACCTGCGCATAATGAATCTACATAAGAAGTATCCATCCCATTACTCCAATGAAATAAAGCAGGTAAATTAGCATTATATATTTCTAATGAAATGCTACCATCGCAATAATCGTAACAACTTGGATTTTGAACATTAGCATCGATTGTAATAGGCAACAAAGTTACCCTAACGCTATCTATATCATAGCATAAGCTATTACTCACTTGCAGATAATAAGTATGACTATTAGTAGGATATACTGTAACAGAATTATTATTAAGTGAACTATTTAATGTATCAGTAAAATTAGAATTTGATGACCAAATGTAGGATAAATCTGTATCACCGCTACCACTACCATATAAAGTGATAGGTGACATACATACAGTAGTATCATTGCCTGCATCTGCTATAATGTTTATAACACTTACCGGTTGAACAAAAATTTGGGCGCAGACATCGCCAGTGATTGATAAAGTATAAGTAATATCATAAGGAGGATTAGCAATGGGATCGCTGATATTAGGATTAGACAGATAATCTGATGGTGTCCATGAGTAAGTAAGCCCCTGTGCTGGTAAAGAAGTGATGCCTATATTAGCAGACTGTCCTAAACATATTTTTACTTCATTTAATGTATCTATATCATTATTTAATATAGTTATAATCTTTTGAATAGTATCAGAGCCATTGCAGCTAGTAACATCTGAAACTATTAAAGTGATAGTATATACACCTGCATTAGAATAGTAATGAATTGGATTCATTAAATTAGAATAACTACCATCACCAAAATCCCAATAAAAAATAGTATTTGATATGTTAGGGATATGACTATTATTAATAAAATGTACGCTATCAGGTAAACAAATTAAATTTGGAATATTGAAATCAGCTACAATTGCTGGTAGATAAAAATCAATTTTTACTACACCATTATTACAATTAAAAGAATTATTAGTATTAGACCATGCACCAGTAGTAGTAGGCAAATCATTATGCTCACCACATCCTGCACAAATAGACTGATATAAACGACCTAATCTATCGAAACGACTAGTCCCACCATCTACATGCTCCATACTTTGGTGACCACCAAAATATGAAGCAAAAATAAGCTGATTAGCATCACCATCAATAGAGAGGAAATAGAAATCATTATTATCAGTAGTAATCTGAAAAGCATCAGAAGTAATAGGTAACCCATTAGTACCACCATTATTTAATGATCCCCCCCATCCAGACAAATAAATATTATTACAATAATCCACTGTTAATGCTGATGGGCTCAAATTTATAAATCCAGGTGTGGTGCCAAATCTAGTAGACCAGTAGATAGAAGTCAAATATCTATTTAATTTTGTAATAAATTGACCACCAGAATTAGTATACCATCCCGCATTTTGTACTAAAGCATTTGTAGTATTATTAGTTTGCCCATATAAATAAACATTATCATTTTTGTCTGTCCTTACGAAAAACACTTGATCATATTGAGGGGTACCAAAATATGTACAACTAGTTAAAAATGCGCCATTATTGCTAATTCTAGCTATGAATCCATCTACATTTCCTTGAAAATTTGGCATAATTGCATTAGTTGTAGTAGGTAAATCGTTACTTGTAGTACCACCAGCAATGTAAATAGCATCTAGTCTACCAAGAAAAATGCTATAAATAGCATCATCACCACTACCATCAAAATAACTACTCCACGTTATTTGTGATAAATATCTATCCATACATGTAACAAAACCTTTTTGCCCTAATGATGGATTAGGCTGAAATGAACTAAGCGTAGTGGGAAAATCTGTTGAATAAGTGCTACCAGCTATGTAAACTTCATTATTGCTACCCAAGATTATCTCACCTCTAGCATCATCTGCATAATTGTGCAATAGAGCAATTGCAGCGTTTAGTCCATCATTACCAGTACCACCTAAATAGGTAGATGCTATCAGTGAAGTACCATCAGCCGAAAAAGCAGTTATACCTAAATCACTACCATTAGTATAATTTATTACATGAGTCAAAATATAATTAGTACCCCCATTGAAAGTAGAGTCAAAGCATCCTACTGTATATGGATAATCTGATGAACCTGTTATAGTAAGTACATATAGCTCATTCAGATCATTAGTTATCATACTGATAGGCACTTCTGCTCCTGATCCGCCTAAGTAAGTACTATAAATCAGATATGAACCCGTAGTATCATATTTAGAAATAGCAGCATCTACATTTTCACCATAAATAGTATCATAAGCACCTAAAGTAGTAGGATAACCCATACCAAAACTATTACCGCCAGCATATAAAAAACCTTCTCTATCATAAGTAGCTGTATATCCCCAATTATCAGAAGTAGCTCCAGAATATGAACAAAACATAATTTCAGGATCTATGTGTAATTCACTTTTTTTGTCATACCCTTCGGGGAAATCAAAAGAAATTGTATTTTTGTTTATTTTATATCGTATTGGTATTTCTCCTCCATTCTGAAATGCTCTGGGTGTATTTAACCTCAATTCGCCTACAGACGTAGTTATGATAATGTCGGTGCTATCCAACTTTAATTTATTTATGCCTGATACAGTTAATTTAATATCTTTCACTTTTGCCATTGGCAATACAAAAAAATCTATTGATAGATTTCCATTTTTGCTACTAATTATTACATCTATTCCATCGTATAATTCTTTAAGTTTTACTTTTCTTATAGGATGAATACCTGTTTTCCAATTTTCTGCTTTATTTCCTAAATAATAATTATGATAAAATGGCAAAACATCTATCTCTTCAAAACTGGGAATATTAGCATTATCAAAAAATATTTCAAAAGCATGAGCTTCTACTCTGAATGGTAATGGCGATTTGTTATAATTAGGGGGGCACATTTTTCTATGATAAATAGAATCATGGATACCAGTTTCTAAAATATTAAATAAAATACTTTTATCTTTAATATATATTTCATTTAAATCTACTTTTACTTTATATCTAAAATCGTTTTGCCATTGACCTTTATTTGGTATAAAATTAAATTCTGCAAAATCTTGTGTCTTTATTGTTGAACAATAAAAAATAAAAAATATAAATAAAGCAAAAATAGATTTTAAATTCATATATTTAATTTATATCTAAAGCTTTTATTCAAAGTTACATAATTTTTTTTTATTAATTTAAAATTTTTAACAAACAAACTACAGTATTTATTTTATTAAAATATATACTGTATTAATAAAAAATATAATTAGCATTTATATTTTTTGAATGATAATTGAATATTAGTTGTGGATTTAGTGCTTTTTTACATTTATACAAATAATTTTTGTATTAGATAATTATATAGATTAATAAAGAAATTTTATTGAAAATTTACCAATAACTTGGTGTGAAATAAAAAATAATTGAGCACATCAGTAGCTACTATTTCTTTATTATGCCTTTTAATCTCTACTGTTTAAGATTAATTTTATATGTACCTAATTAGTTGACATGTAGATAAGACAAAAAAATAAAGCCACTAAAAAAATGAGTGGCTTTATTTTTTATAGCTTAATTTGATTTTCAGCCTTTACCTTGTCCAGCTTTTACTGGTTGAGCTTGCTCTTGTGGTTGTTGAGCTTTTGGTTTTTGAGGTTTTGATTGTTGTTGAGCTTCAGCTTGAGCAATACTATCTAGTCTTGCTTGTTCTATTTGAGCTAAACTATCAGCTACTCGAGCACTATCAGCTTTTACTTGAGCTATACTATCGGCTATTCGAGCGCTATCCAATTTTGCTTGCTCTGCCTTTTTCTTAGCATTACCACATGATGCTAACATCATCATGCTTGCTACTAATACTACTACTACTAAATTTTTCATATCCATTTTGATTTTTTATGGTTTGACTTGCAAAATTATAAAAAAAATTTTAATAAAAAAAATATTTTTACAATTTTTTAAATAATTTAACAAAATATCATTCTTGTATTTGAATTAAATCATTATATTTTTCTATTGCGATATCTATGATAGATTGATCTCCTTTGTAATTATTAATCAAGTGCTCAAGTGTAGCTTTTGCTTGATATAGATCTCCACGGCTCAGATACACATCTGATAAAAGAATAAATCCCTTAGCTATCCAATCTTCGTAAACAGCAAAATTTTCTACTAAATAAAATATTTTCTGTTCTGCATTATTTAGATTTCCATTCATATATTCGATAGATGCTAAGTAAAAAGTTGCCTCGGCTCCTATTTCGGATTTTTGTTTGGATAGAGCATTACATATATCTACACATTCACTTATTTGTTGCATTTGTAAATATATGCGAGCTTTTGTCAGATTAGCTAATAGCTTATCATTATCATCCATATCTAAACTTTCTAATATATTATTAGCATGTTCTATAGCTTTATTGTAGTTATTTGTAAGTTCATATGCTTTTAGTAAATTTCTCATAGCTTCTATACGGTTCATTTTTACCTGAGCTATAGTAAGCAATTGTTCATATAAGGGGATACAAGCTTCGTATTCATTTCTATTATAATAAATACGAGCTGCTTTTAACAAAGATGATTCTGTAAATCTAGAATTTTGAGCATTTATTACATACAAATAATCTTGAAGTGCATTTTCGAAATTACCCAAAGCATAATTTGCCTCTCCACGATAAAAATGTGCATGTATACTATAGGCACCATCAGGAAATTTAGTTAAATATTGATCAAAAGCTGTTATAGCAGATTGATAATCATTAGACATAAATTTATTTTCTGCTGAGGTATATATTAGTTCTTCCTGTTCATCGGCACTTACACTTTTACCATATTTCTGAGCAAATGCAAAAAACTCATTTATCCTATCTGCATCAGTATATGTTTCACGTAGAGCTATCCAAGCATCCCTTTCAGATTCACTATTTTTATACTTAATTATCAATTCCTCTAATACCTGTATAGCTTTGTCATATTCTTTTTGATTTCTAAGGATTAATGCTTCTTTTAGCATAGCTTTATTAGCTAATGGATGTTGTGGGTATTTAGTGTAAACCTCATGATAGGTTTTTATAGCATTAGTCTCATCTATTAATTCTTGACTCAAGGCTTTCTCATATAATGCTTCTGGAATATATGGTGAATTTGGGAAATTTATTATTAATAAATCTAAATAATTAATCTTTTCCTTCAATTGCCCTTTAATGCCTAATATTTTAGCATAAGAAAGATATGCATAATCAGCTTGTTTAGGATACTCATCTATTACTTTTTTATACATTTTAGCGGCTTCATCTATTTTTTTTGTCAAAAATAACGCATCAGCATAACGAAGATAAGCGTCATACTTTATATGCGTAGGTTCATTATCTGCTAAAGATATAAAATTATTAAAAGCATCTACTGCTAAAGAATATTTTTCTGTCATCAAGTATGAATAACCAAGATTATAAAAACCTTTATTATATTCTGGTAAATTTTTTGCAGGAGAATAATTTACAAACGTCTGAAAAGTGATTAATGCTGAGTCATATTTTGCTAAAGCAAAATATGCTTCACCTTTCCAAAATAAAGCCTTTGCTTTTAAAGTTCTATCAGTTCCGTAATTAAATGCTTTGTTTAAATAACTAATAGATCTATTGTATTGTCTGTCTTTGAAATCTAATAATGCTTGATTTAAGCATGCCTTCTGATACATATTTTCTATAGTTATATTTTTTCTAGGCATCTGTTCTATTATTTCGATAACACGAGGATAATTGTTAGAAATCATTAATAAATTTAACATTAGCTCTTGTGCCTCATTTTTTCTAATAGATTGTGGATACTCTTCGATGTATTTTTGTAAAGCATTGATAGCCAAATTATAAGGATCATAATCTAACTCATATGATAGCTTTGCATAATTAAAAAGAGCATCTTCGCGTATTAAAGAATCGAAATCAAGTGAATAAGCATCATAAAAAGCCTTTTGTGCAAAGATTTTTTGATCTGTTTTTAAATATGCATTTCCTAAATGATATGCTGCACTTTGATATATAGAATCTTTAATGGTCATCACTTTAGTGAGATATTGTATTGCTGACTTGTAATCACCTGTAGAATAATAAAGATAACCTAGCATATAATTATCTTCTCTTGTAACCTTGCCTGGTACTAATTGAAAATATGAAACCAAGTGTTCCTTGGCTAGATTTAACTCATTTTTTGTCCAATAAGCTTGAGCTAACATACGATGTATATCTGGTAAAAAAGTGACAAGAGCGTTAGGAAGCATTTTTTCGCCATGTACAATTACACTATCTACCTGATTAGTTAAATATTCTAAAAATAAAATATGATAATCAGTAATATTTAATAAAGCAGCATCATCAGTATATTGAGGTATTTTTTTGAATTCTTTTAATGATACATGATAATTACCATTTGCATAATTAATATAAGCTATAAAATATTGTGCAAAAGGTGTATACCACGTGTCATATCTCATCACATTAGACAAATCTACTAATGCTTCATTATATTGTTCAGTTGTAAAATATGAATAACCCCTTTTAAAAAATAATTCTGCTACTAAACTATCCACCATATTATCTATATCAACTTCATTATAATATTCAATAGATTTTTTATAATTTTTTTTCCAAAAATAATTATTCCCTATAAAAAACTTGGCTTTATTAGTGTATACATGAAGAGGATAATTGTCAAGATAATCTAATAGTAACGAAATAGCATCATCATTATGCAACATATATGCACTATATGCCTTGTAATAAGCATACTCCGCCTCTGTGGGGTAACTTTTATCAGGTATAATCTTAGTTTGTTGTTTCAAAATACTAAATTGCTTTTTATTAAAAAAATCAATTACTTGATCATTAGTATTTTGAGGTGTAAAAAAATAATACGTTTGCTGTGAAAAAATAACATTAACAGAAAAAATAATAATCAATGTGAAATAAAGTTTAATCAAATTTTTAATTTTCATATTAAAATGAATTTATTGCAAATTACTTAAAAAAATTTCAATTGAAAAATAAAAAATTCTAAAACAAACATTATGTTTGAAAAGCTACTAACTGATGCTCAGAATATATTTGTATTGGTTGATCTAATATAAAACAAGCCGTTGCTTTTTTAAAATTCGAATTTAGTTTGTTGTTTATTTATTTAATATTATGTCAATTATGTCAACCTAAATTATATGTAGATTTATAATTATTAAATAGGTTTATTAGCTTTGTAATATCATCTGGTAATTCACTATCAAATACTATTTCTTGATTAGTCATAGGATGTATAAATCCAAGTGTTTTAGCATGCAAAGCTTGTCGAGAACATATTTTGAAAGAATTTAAAATAAATTGTTTATAATTGGAACCATATCCCGAGTATACAATTTTATTACCACCATAATCTTCATCATTAAAAATTGGATGACCGATAGCTTTCATATGAGCACGTATTTGATGGGTACGCCCAGTATATAATTTACATTCTATCAAAGTGGCAAAACCATAACGTTCTATTACCCTATAATTAGTATGGCTATATTTACCAATATTTGCGTTTTTGCTAAGTGACATTAGTCTCCTATCTTTTTTGTCACGAGATAAATAACCTATAATCTCACCTGTATCATTTTCTACATTCCCCCATACTACAGTTATATATATCCTTTTTACAGAATGTTCAAAAAATTGTTTCGAAATAATTTGTTGAGCATACTCATTTTTAGCAACCACTAGAAGTCCACTGGTATTTTTATCTATCCTATGAAGCAAAAGAGGAAATTGATCAGTTTTTAAAATATTTTGAAAATAATAAAGCAACCCATTAAGCATCGTTCCAGTATAATTATTATATCCTGGGTGAACTACCATGCCAGCAGGCTTATTTATTATAATAATATCCTCATCCTCATATAACAAAGATAAATCTATTTTTTCTGGTAAAACTTCGATGGGAATTGGAGGATGAGGTAACATCACACGTATGATATCTCCTGGCTTTACTTTATAATTAGATTTCTTAGGGACATCATTTACTAAAATACAACCTGACATAGCTGCATTTTGTATTTTTGTTCTGCTAATATTTTCTATTTTTTGGGTTAGAAATATATCTAAACGCATGAGAGATTGTCCTGGATCTACAATTATTTTGTAATGTTCATAAAACTCATCATTTAATTCCAATATTTCATTATTATCAAGCATAAGTTTTATTGCAAAATTATTTAATATATACAAATTAAAAATTTTAATATTTTTTTAAAAAATAGTTATTTTTTTGTAACAATCTAAAATTTGCTTACCCAAATTTTAACCTAAGATATGTTGGATGTGGAGATTTGGAAAACTAATATATGTTTCAATTAACATATGTTATATTCACTAACTCTCTATACCGATACCACGCCCATCTGTCCGAAGATGCGAGGTTGAGCATTCGCCCAGTATTGCTTACAGTCTTGCCTGTGAGGTATTTACCCATCACTAC
>Ga0208693_1000741_pt1 | contig 25201 bp, 17 predicted proteins | sample AD_UKC071_MetaG_FD_184438 | JGI IMG/M metagenome (GOLD analysis project Ga0208693, IMG submission 184438) | Active sludge microbial communities of municipal wastewater-treating anaerobic digesters from USA - AD_UKC071_MetaG (SPAdes) (version 2) | ecosystem: Engineered > Bioreactor > Anaerobic >... | reverse complement strand
AGACTCTACGACTTGAGCATACTTCTTGTCTTTCGCTTTGACGATACGTACGAACATGATGTTCTTTTAAACCATCATATTCCGGTAGAAGAAGTCAGATCAGTCAGCCTCTTTTGATGTCATTTTAGCACGTACTACTTAACCCCACAAGGTTAAGTTGAGGTACTTAACCTTGTAGGGTTAAGGCGGACACCGTGCCCTGGATGGGCTAGGTTGAAAACGAGGGATCAGAGCGCAATCTAGAAGGAGCTCCCCTGCTCGGCAGCAAAGAATCCCAACGTCCTGTACAAACACCGCATTGACCATAGGCGTCGATTCTAAATCGCCACAGCTAACCTCCGCATCATTTCGAACGTGTCCGTATACTGGACATTGAACCCCCGGCAGACATTTGGGATGGGAACTTTTCTCATGATCCCTGGCTTATACGTCTCTTGCGTTACCACGCAACAGTTATGGACAGCTGCATAGGCAATCAACCACGGATCTGCACCTGAGGCAAACTCGTTTCTGGCATAGTCACGGAACTCCTGGTTCGGGTCAAAAACCCATTTGATTATCCCGGAATAGGTCTCTACAACGCTGGATTCCTCCGAGCACACGACACCGTGGCTGAAATGCTGCACCATCCACGCCGCCAACGCGTCCTTGCCACGTAAGATCTCATCATATACTCGGTCGATGGTGAAAACAGTACCATCCGCAGCCAGGTTCAATAACCTTGGCCAAAATGACGGTACTATGTCAAAGGCGTAGTACTGTCGGGCGGCTTGGATAAAGACACTAGCATCGATGAGATAGCCGACGGCGGTTTTCATGGTGCCAAACCTCCTAATTCACGTGCCACCAATGCGGCAAAGGTGTCTCCGCGTAACCCAGTCAGGCTATACGCTTCACGATAGAGAAGCCTGCCTTCTTTCAAGGCCGCAACCACATTGGTAAGGAAAAGCCTACTCACACGGAAGCGCTGAATTTCGTAGAAGTAGGGACCGCTATCGTCATCGCGACCGCTTTCTTCTAGCTGACGGAGCCGCTCCAAGTAGTGCCGGTAGTACACGCGGTACTCCCGGCGGCTCAACAACCCCATGTCTAACACGCGCCTGGCAATGACAAGAGGACTCACCTTAAAGCGTCGCGCCAGATGTTGAAAGACGGTGTCGTGATCCCTATGCTCAAGACTCCTGGGCAACTGACTTTCCAAAGCGTCGGATGGCACCAGAAACTCAGCTGCGATCCTATTGCAGGCCTGTTCCATGTCCGAATCAGCAGGTTGTAGATACGCCAAGTCAAATACAGCACTGCTGCCCAGCCATATATGGGCAAGCTCATGGGCTAGGGTAAACATCTGCGCCGCTTTCGAATCGTTTCCGTTGACAAAGATTAGCGGAGCATACTCGTCGACCAGCACGAACCCACGGAACTCCATTACATCCAGTGTTCTGCTAGTGCTGTTACCCACCACTCCACTCCTAACCACCATGATCCCGGCGTGTTCGATACTCCGGAGAATAATCCTTAGAGCCTCTTCCCAGGTGCGAACACGCTCAGCCCAATCATTGGGAAGACCAAGGACACTCCTAATGCTTGCTGCAATATTCGTAGCATCATCAAATATGCTGGCAGACCCGACAAAACTCTTGGGCTCGTAACCCGATTCCATCAGGTATTCACGGAGCCACGCCTGGCGTCTCTCCATCATACGGACGGTATCTAATAAATCACGGCTCGGCTCACCGATCAAATCGTCTCCGTATGTTCGGTAATTGGTGATGGACAGCTCCTCTACAGGGGGATGCGCGAGGAACAGTACACCTAGTGGTACATGGACCCGTTTGGCCAACGCCTCGAGCTGCCTAAGCGTGGGCTTGACCTCCCCATCTAGCCACCTGCGTAGCATAGGCAGCTGCCTCTCCAGATGAGGCCTTTTGCCAGACCTATCAAGGGCCCACTCAAGGACCTCCCGGCTCACGTCTACCCTAACAGTAGTTGCCACCTCAGTGCACCTCCTTCCGAGTCTCCGTCACTACATAGTATGTCAGTCTCGGCACCGCAAACAAATTGTTTTGACTTTTCTACAACAATTTGCCTATTCCTGCAACGTACAGCTGAATAGTGGTAAGCAAAATGGCATGTCCACTTAGGACAAAGCTCCCCTGCCGGACAGCCGAGGAGCTTACTTCTGTTACTTCTTGATTTCCCAATAGCAGCGTTTCGGAGAGACGATCTTTTCTTCCTTCTTCAACTGGTTCATGGCCTTTTCCACTTCTTTTTTGTCCAGGCCAGTTGCTTCTACAATGTCGCCTGTTCTTGCCGGAGCTGTGGCTTTCTCGAAGTACTCCAAGACCACTTTGTAAGCGTCCATACACTCTCTCCTCCCTGTGTTGATATATTGATTTCATTTTATACGATCATGACTGACTCGTCCAGATCTGAAAAGGACGGCGACGATCCACATCGGTTCACGAAGAGTAGCGAGCATTCAGTCATTCTTGGGAAGCACATGCCGTCTCATCGATGGACGCAACATCCCACGCGCTTCTATCTTGCCCTCAACCGACAGGAAGATGATACGATACGGTTCTTGGGTTTCGCTCAGCTCTCTACGAAACACGGAACCACCTTTCAGCCTATGTTTGAGGGTCCCCATATTCCTCACCCTCCTCAGAAACATAGTCAGAGGAGAAGAACGGCACAGCGCCAAAACGCCCCAGCAGATAATCCTTTTCGATCTGTTTGTCAAAACGCACTTTGAAATCGTTGAGCGAATACAAAGTGGAACCGGTCGGCAGCCTTTCCACAAGCCAAATCTCGTCCTGGCGAATGAGGTTGAGGTCCAGCAGAGCCGATTTGTGGGTGGTAACGATCATCTGCAGATTTCTGCCTTGAGTAAACCGGTAAAACAGGTTTACGAACTCAACCGTGAGCCGCGGATGCAGACTGCGGTCAAGCTCATCGATGAACACGATACAATCACCCAAATCGTCAAAGAACAAAGGGATTAGGTCGAACAGCCTCTTCGTACCGCACGATTCCTCTACGAAGTTAAAGGGCTCCACGGCGTCCTTATGGTTAAGTCTCAGTTTTCCTACCTTCAGCTCGTCCTTCTCGCGACGGACCACCAGGAGCACCCTTCGGTCTCTGTATACATACTCCTCCTTGTCGGCAAGCTGAGCCCTGAGTCTCTCTCTTAGTCTTTTCGCTGTGGCACTGCCCAGCTCATTCTCTAGAGTTGTGGGATGGACCCCAATGGAGTCGATGCCTGTATCAAAATGAGTAAGACATGTCTCTAGCTGGCGCTTCCTCTTTTTGTCGCGAACAACCAAGGGCAAAGGCCTATACACGGACTCTGGGAAGATCACGATGACCCTTTTGAACCACTCATGAACTTGCCTAAACACACGGAAATCCTCGTGCTCCGGCTTCTTGGCCATTTCGGCGAGGAAGAGGCCGCTCTGCAGTGCTTTCACATCACCCCGATAGACCTCAAAGCGTTTCCTACTCTCTCCACGGAGATTCAGATCGGTTCTCACATGCCCGCGTTCATCCCGCGCGAAGTAGCAGAACTCAGAACCACTGGCGCCCAAGTTGTACAGCCATTCCTCTACAACTCTTCCATCCCGATACGACAACGCGAATCCGTAGGAATAGACCCGGTTGTCAATGAGGATGTCAAACTGAAATACACCGGGTTGATCCACAGCCTCCTTGTTGAGCTTACAGTACTGGTCGTAGAAGTTCACAGCGTCAGTGGAGCCAAGGTCGATAATTTTCGTCGCAAAATCCACTGCCCGGATGAGGTTGGATTTTCCCGAGGCGTTGGCACCGTAGACAAAGGCACCGCGCAGAAGCTTCAGATCCCCGCAAGTGACAACGTGATCCTCCATACGCCGAATACGTCCATTGGCGACCATAGAAATGCCAGTCTGCTCGCTAAAGGATCGGAAGTTCTGCACCGCAAACCGGACAAGCATCTGCTCACCCCCAACGGAATTGTATGTGACGGGTTCACCACTAAGTCCATTTTTCCTCCCGTTTCAGGACAAAATTCATCTCTTTTGGGGACAATTTCACATTATACCAGAGAAAAAGGCCAGTACCAGCAGACAGATTTGCCCGTCTGTTGCGTACTGGCCGCTTTCCTTGGAGCCATGGACCTACCTCGTCCGGCAGCTCGCGCGGGAGTTACGCCGAACTGCGACTTCTGGCCCGTTACCTGACGCTTAAGCGCTCTCTTCTTCCCCCTTTGTGATCACTCCCGCCCTCTGCAAGGCCAGAACAATCAGGGGAATGGCAATGAGCTGGAAAATGATCCCAGGCAAGGCATTGATGAAGGCGCCGGCGGTGAACATCTGCCAGCTAAAAGCTGTACCGGATAGACCATAGATCACGAGACTCACTGCGCCCCAGACAATTCTTCCCCCAACCATGGCAATGATCAGGGCTGGGTACAACGAGCGCGTTCTCTTGTAAACTTCCCCTGTGAGCAGTCCGTAGGCTGCCAACTCAAAGGCCATGGCCACCGCCGTGGGAAACATGGGCGGCATGCCAAACAGTAGGCTTCCCAGCACCGGGGTGATCAGCCCCACCACGAGCCCTGTGGGCCCTCCCAAGATGAACCCGCAGAGTAGAACAGGAATGTGCATGGGCAAAAGGCGCGCCCCTAAAGCTGGGATCTGTGCGGTCAAGAAAGGCATGAGAAGGCCCAAGGCCAAAAAGAAGGCTGCCAAAACCAGGTGTCTAGTTGATTCTCTAGCCATACGTTTTTCCTCCCGTGAATCGTTTAGTGTATAGACCTGGAAAAAGAACGAGTCCCGACCTTGCGGCCGCGGCTCTCCTAGACTCCTTAGTTCAACGGATAAGGGTCAAGTCCTGTTATTTGGCGAGACAAATTGATGATGACCCCGCAAAAAGCTTGTCCCACCGCAGTATACATGATGATGGGCGCACCAACACCAGATGCGCCCTGACCGCTAGCTTCTGGACCACCTCTGCTTAATGTCTCTACCACGGAGCCGATCCACATACACCGCACCAGTTACTTGCACATGGATCAGCCTCACATCTTCAGAGTGCTCCCAGGGGCAGAGCTCTTCCGCCATTTCGTAGAGCTGAGAGTTGGGTTCCGCCACCTTGGCCTTTCCGAAGAGCTGGACCCCTTTGATCTCGTGGAAATCATCGGCGAAAGGAGTGGAAACCAGCAGGCAGACCTGGTCATCCACGGCAAGGTTGTCGAACTTGGTTCCTCCCCGGGAATGAATGTAGATGTTGAGCTCACGATCAATGAAGAACTTGACCGGACTGACGTGCACACCGCCTGAGCCGCAGGTTCCTAGGTAGCCGGTATCACGGCCCTGGGCAAATTCAAAGATGGCTTTCTGCAGTTCTACTTGGGTCAAAGGTTTATCGATGACTGTGGACATTTCAGGCCCCCTTATGTTCTTGGTAAGGATATTATGCCCAGGCTCCCAAAAGGCAAAGCCCCGGCCTATGCCGAGACTTCTCAAACTGCCAAAAGTATTGAACGAGATTACCGCTGAAATCTGCCCAATGAATCCTATTCCGTCCCGACTCTGTTGTCGCCAAACAGGAAGGTCAGGCAGTACAGACCTGCGAGGCCAACGAGCGTGTAGACAATCCTAGCCAACATGGACGAAGCCCGCATGGTCTCCCCCCCAAAAACAGATGCGACCAAATCCCATTGGAACAGCCCCACCAATAGCCAGTTTAGTGCACCGACAATCACCAGGAGCAGAGCAAGCCTAGACAGCCAGTTCATTTACTAACCCCCTTTAGCCTGTTTTCCCTATAATTTCCCAAAACAACCAGACTAATACGCTAAAATGGGCGTTGGGTTCAAGGGGGCTGTCAAGTGTTTAGCTTCCAACATCCCATTGCTGAACCACCTTACGCGCCTCAATCAGCGGCAGATCAAGATATTCTGCCACCTTATTCAGGCCGATTATCCCGTTACGGTACAAGTGTCTCACATACAGCCGATACCTGACGTTCTTTTCGAAGTACGGTAGCCGTTCAGGCATTGGATTTCTGTCACAGACATGCTAGAATCGAGTCAAAGGAGGTGACGTGGTCATGGACGCCATGTTAGGAAAGAGGTTTCGGAAGTTGAGAGAGGCCGCGGGTTTTACCCAGGCACAGGTCGCGGAGTTCTTGGGTGTAGATCAGAGTTGTGTATCCAAATTCGAGGCAGAGGAGCGCCAGTTTAGCATGGACCTTCTCATGAAGGCCGCTAACCTGTTCGCGTGCTCCTTGGACGCGTTGTTTGAGGAAAATGAGTCGCACGGTCCGATACCCATGGATGTCAGGGTTACGGGTATTTCAGACGAGGAGCTGGAAGTCATAGCCGCCATGAACCAGCTCGCCCTGAATCTGGCATACATGCAGGACTTGTTGGGAGGTGAGAGGGAATGAGAACCGACATCCAGCTCAACGCTGAAGCGATGCGGCTGAACAGGAGATTTAGGCAAGACGCCGGTTCGCGAGTTGACATGTTCCGCCTCATGTTAAGCCATGAGTACAGAAGGCGTCAACTCACTCATCCGGTCCCCGATGTGCCACCTGCATTTCATCCACCCAGTCTTCCTCCACGTAGACCATGCCAGCACGGCCTTCCACTTGCCGTTTTGGTCCCGCCTTGTACAGTTTGCAGCTCAAGGGCCCGTAGCAGAACGTCTCCATCCGGTACTTCACCTTACTCCGCGGGTTCCAGTTATCGACGATGATCTCCACGGGCATGCGGCAGCCCCACATGCAGGTCCGGCATTTGCTTGAATACGTACGGGCATCGAGTCTCCTATGCCCCCTTTCGCGGTAGGTTTCTAGCTCGGGGCAGATTCCGTGCCACGGCGGTGGATCTCCATATTCTCTGCTGGACTCAGCGAGCTTTTTGATCCCCGACACCTTGTAAAACTCCACCGGCTCTTTTCTCTCATCCAGCACAGGCCGGCAAAAGCCTGAAATCTGATCGCCAATCCCAAACTGATGCTTTTCATGGGCAGCCTTGCCCACCCCAATGGAAAACTCCCTCTCCTCTTCCCCAATGGTTCCCTCCAAAACGATGGCATAGCCCAGGTAACTATGGGTGGCTTCATCAAAGGATCTAGTCAGCCTGATCCTAGGCTGGACCGCGGTGATTGCACCTTTGAAGGCCAACTTGTCCATTCCCCTAACCTCCCATCTGCTACTTAGCGTCCGTCCAGACCCAGTTCCTCCATCATGGCCCATCGGTTCTTATACTGCTTGCTCCAACTCCGCCGAAGCTCTTCCACGATGGCTGCTCCCCCGGGGTAACCCGCAATCTTCCAAAGCTCACTCCTAATCCGGACGTAATGTTTGCGCCCGCCAGCGCGGGCGGCCATATCTACCACCCTGCGCACGAGCAAGTCCCTCAATTCGTTTGGGTATCTGTCTTTCAAAAGTTCTTCGTAGTTATCCAGTTCCCACGGATGGAAATCTTCCTGAAGCGCCCGCAGCAGCTCCGCGAAAAGGCGCTCCTCGGCATAGATACGCTTGATATTCACTCCCTTTTCCCGGAGCCTGAAGATGACGTAATCACGTTCCGCAGGCCAATCCTCCGGAGGAAAAATTGCTCTGTAATCCCGGTAGGCATCGAGGCTTCCCGGCGCATGTTCTAAAACCCTTAAGCGAGCCTCCCTACGCAGCGACCGCCGATCTCCGCGGCGTTTGTAGATCTCCATGAGCATTTCGCTGTACTGCTCCACGATACCCCAGCGGTCCTGAAGCTGCTTTTTACCTTCCAGCAGAAGTGATTCCGCCTCCTCGAAATCCCCTGATTTCATGTACTCCTCCGCCACGAAGAACCTGAACTCGGGCAGATGCAGATGGTCCTCTATGTGCTGGTTAGCTTCCTCGACTGCCCCAAGATTCCAGAGGATCACTAGTTTTTGCTTGAGCCAATAGAGGGGCCGGGGAAATCGCCTCTCGAATAGTTCCGGGGTGATTCCGGCCAGTTTCCCATTTATCCACCCCAAGAGTTCCCGCAGCTGATGCCCTTCAGTGAAGTAGGTGAGCAGTATGTCAGTAAACCTAACGGCGTAATCGGAGAACTTGCCGTCCCGCACAGCGGGGTACAACCAATCAAAGGCAGGTCCCCTGAGGGAGTCTGGGCCTTCATCTAGGATCCGGGCTAGCCGATCCGCAAGTTCGTCCATGATCCAGGACATCTGTCCGGAATCGTCATCAATAACTAGGCTGCAGATCCCTTCCACGAGCCGCTTGGTCATGGCCAGGGCAGATGCGTAGTTCTCTTCGTCTACAAGTCTCTCCACAATCTGGATGAGATCCTCAATCTCAGATCTGAAGTCATCCACCTCACGGTAATCGATGTATTTCTCCCGCCCCCCGTAGTAGTTGAGCACTGAATCGATCTGGCGCAGGTACAGGGGTATGCCCAGCCGACCCCGATCTTGGTGGAGACTGAGGAACCTAGCGCGGAGATGCCCGTCGGCCTCCAGCTGACGCCGGAGAAAGTCCAGCAGTTCTTGGCGGGTAAGTCCTTCCGCCAGCTTCAGGGCCAGCCCGGGGTCGGTGTAAACCGCCGGGCCGTCTGCCGCCCCACCCTCCTCGCTCAACGCATATAGAACAGCAGCCAGATGCTTGCAGTTGTGCCCGCCTTGGAAATAGGGGCAGTCGCAGGAAAGGTCTTCTATCCCATTCTCGTTCAGCACAATCTGCACGGAGTAGTCCGTGGAACCGTGCACCTGCGCCCAGATCTGGTTTCCGTCGCGCTGTAGATCCCCCACGTGGCCGTCTTCGTAGTACCTGCAGCCCCGCAGCAGAATACGTTCCCTAAACAGGTGTTCAAACAGGATTGCCATAGCTTCTACCCTTCTTCGTCGTAGTTACGTATGTGTGCTGATTTCCACGTCTTTGGTCCAGTCCCTGCCCACCTTGGATGACAAAGAATGCAGGGACTAAGCGGGAATTTGGTGAATCTGTGTGTAATATACACCTTACTAGCCTGCACAGATGAAAGACGTTGGAAGGGCTATCCCTTGGTTATCTTGAATGAAATAGTAGAAGAAGGTTTGCTGGGCGGAGACCGCCTTGGCCACATGGCACTAAGTTTTGGAGATGTATAGAAAGGACCAGAGAGTATGGCTGGAGATGGTAACATGCTGTACCTGCTGTTTGGGACTCTAGTAGGCATTGTGCTGGGCCTGAACATCGCCTTCCTCTACCGCCGCTTCGTGGGCGGCAAGGGCAAGGTAGAGCAGAAACTGCGTGCTGAGATTCGTGATCTGGAAAAACGGCTCAGGCAAAAGGACGATTATATCGCCCGAGCCATTAAGAGCCTGAAGCAGGAAGAAGAGAACAGAAAGAAAGGGGCTGACTGAGTGAGTAAAATAATCAAGACAACCGCGGCAGGTGGAGTTGGCTTTTTGGCAGGGCTGCTCCTGGAGCAGGGCCTGGAAAGCCTGACAGGTTTGGATTTCGTTGATGGTTTATTCGCGGTCAGCGGCTCAATCCTGGCGGCCTTGTCGGTGAACCGGGAGCTGGTTCAGGCTGCCGCGCGGAACATTGAGCAGATGTTTGGCAAGGATCCCTTGGAGATCACCGAAGGCGAGTGGCGCCAGTTTAAGGAGCTGAACCCCAAAACCGCGGAATGGCTGGAAAAAGCCCTGAAGATCTAAAATGCTGCCATCCATTGGCTTTCTAACCAGCATGCTCACTGGGATCATGGCCAAAGCAGGTATCGCCCAGCTCACCAAGCACGGATACATGCCCCAGGCCACCTACATCAAAGCTGCCCTCAAAGCACTCAAGGAAGATGATCTAGATCAGGCCCTCCACAGCTACCAACTGGCAGTGAAGAGGTGGCGCCCCTCCCAGCGCAGCGAAGTTGCTGCGGAGATCATCGCCAGCGCCATTTCCGTGCGCATCGGCAAACTGCAAAGCCGCCTGGAGGAACTGGATGCCGTGCTCAATCCGCCCTGGTTCTCAAGGCAGTTTTGGCGCAACCGCTTTGGCAAGAACCGCGAGATGCTGGAGGAGCTGCGCAAAGAGCGAGAAGGCTGCCAGGAAGCCATTGAAGTCCTCAGGGGCCTATTGGATCAGCTCAAGGAAAACGGTTAGAAAAGCGCGAGGAGCCCTCGCGCTTTTGCTTTTCCTAGAAACTGGCCTCCAACCCCACTTCTAAGGTGATCCCCCTGGCCGCTCCTCCCGTCTGCGTAGAGCGCTGCAGCTGGTACCAGCCAGCAGAAGCGTTCAGCGCCCAGCGCTCGCTGAGGCGGTAACCCATTCCGGCCTTGAGGGTTAGTTTCAGTTCCTTCAGATCCTTGGCCCCTCCTTGGGTGGTGGAGGAGTTGAGCACGATCTCCCCAGTTGCGCTCAGCCGTTCACTAATCTTCCAGTTCAGCACATCGCGCACGGTCAGGGTTACCCTGCCGCTTCCCTGCAGGGCCGTGGATGAACTGCGGGCTAAGGTCACAGTGCCCACGCTGCTTAAACCGTCTTTGATCAGCCACACCAAGCGGAATGTTCCCGTAAGTGTATGGGTAGATACGCTGCCCAGATCCGGGCGCTGTGCTTGCGAGCGCTTCCAGCGCAGATCGATCTGGGGCTTGAGCTTCTCCCCCAGCGCGAAGCCCAGGCTTCCGAAGAGTTCCGTATCCAAAACCGTCTTGTCAGGCTGGAAATAGACAGTCTGTTTCACATTGGCTCCCGCGGTGACCTTTAGATCGTCCTGCGTACCTGAGATACTCCCCTGCACTTCCCAGCTCCTTCTAGCCTGGCCGGCGAAGGGGAGAGTCTGCTGCCATTTGAGCAGCACAGTGGGGGTCATCTCCAAGGTGTTGAGGGAAACCTCGGGAAACACCGCCTTCACTTCCGCCAATCTTTCGTTGAACTTCTTGAGCGTGGCCATGTTGCTGCGGGCCACCTGCCTGTAATGCGCCCTCAGCTTTACCGAACGGACCTCCCCGTTCCACTGCGCCGTGAAGCGCCTTTCCGTAATACCTGAAACATGGTTTCCACCGCCAGGGTCCACCGTCTTCACCGGCCTGCGGTAGCTGGCTGAAGCGGTGAAGGATTCCAAGGTGAGCTTGATGTCCCCACGCCAGGTGTTCTGTACGTAGGAGTTCTCCACCCGGCGCAGATTATCGCTCTTAACCCGTTCGTATTTTCCGCTCACGCTGAGTTTGCCCTCCAGAAAACTGCGGGAGGCGCCCGCGGTTAAGACCTGCTCCCGGCGTTCAAAGCCCGGTGCCGGCTGATCGTCGATCTGTGACTGGGTGTAGGCCACATCCAGCTTAGCGCCAACGTCTATGCTGCTGGACACTGTACTCATCACCTGCAGCACTTCCCGTTCTGGCTTTTCTGTACCCAGGCCCTGGTAGGTTCTGGTGAGAGACCGTGAATGCTCTGCCTGCAGATCCACCTTTGGACCCAGGGACCACTGCGCTCCCACCGTGAGCTGATCGCGAGCCTGGCGAGACGTCTGCCCGATTTTGGTAAACCCGGGCTCCGTCTTTTCCCAGCTTCCGTACACACTTCCCTGGTCCAGATCGTAACTCACATTGGTTCGAGCTGCGTAGCCCACGGCAGTGTGCCCTTCCCGGGGCAGATCCACATAACGCCGGGGATCGGCTGCGCCAATCTCCAAGCTGCGGCCGTCGTGGGCAAACACTACTTCAGGCGTGAGTATTTCCAAAGCAAAGATCCCCTGGGAACCTGCAGCACTCCCCGCCCAAAGTACCTCCAGACCGCTGTGCTTAAGCCCAGGCGCACAGCCCAAGGCGGTAACAGCCAGGCCCTGGGCTGCTTCCACACTGCCCAGATCCTCTCCATTCCAGAAGTAGAGGCCCTGGGAGCTGCCCACCCAGAGCAGCCCGTCCCAAACCGCCAAGGCCAGGGCATCCTCCCCAGTGGGCAGCTCCAGGATCCGCTGCCAATCTCCCGTTTCACTCCTGGCGTAAACCCCCTTGGGCCCAGCAGCGAAGGTTCGTATACCGCGGACAGCTTTCTCCGCAGACCAGAGGGCCGAGATGGGTTCGGCTAACTCCACTTCAAAACGGCTGCCCCGCAGCACGGAGATCCCCTGATCGGAACCGACGAAAACGAGGTCCTCCATTGGGTCATAGGCGATCTGGGTTATGGAGTTACTGGGCAGGCCGGACTCTTTCCCGAAAACCTGCCAGCTTTCCAGATCGGCCAGGTCAGCCCAGGCCACACCTTTGTCCCCGGTGCCCACCCACACCGCCCAGGGTGTCACGGCCACGGCGCGGAGATCGCCCGAGGGCAAGCCAGAAGAAGCATACAGCCTCCGCCAGTTGCCGGCATAGTCAAAGGGGTTCTGCCCCGGAATGGTTGGACCCAAACTAAAGCAGGTGAGCCCATCTGCCGTGGCCAAAAAGAGAGTCTCGCCGGTGCTCGCGGCCCCCCGCACTTCATAGGCGGACAACCCTGCACCCACGCCGTAACCCTGGAACAAGTCCTGGCCTGCGCTGATCCCATCGTGATGGGCGAAGACGATGAAGTCTGCCAGTGCGGCGATGGCCGTGATTTTGTTGGCGGCCTGCAGCTTTTGGTTGGCGTCAAAGGGAAACTGATCGTGGCTGATGGCCAGATCCCCGCTTACAGAAAGACCCCCACGGCTGTAGGATCCGGAAAGCCCCGCGATGGTATGGGCGTTAGGCATGGTGGCCGTACTGCTCGGGGGAGGGCCCGAGAGGGGATCCTCGGCGTACCGCACGGCCTCCAGATTCAGCCGTAGGCCCTCCAGCGGTGTCCAGCCCAGGGAAACCGCGGCGGCATTGGCTTTGTAATCGGCCATCTTTCCAAAGGGCCCCCGGAAATACTCGTACTCCACGGTGATCACATCGTCCTCTGTTAAGCTGTGGAAGATCATGAGTAAGCCCAGCTCGTAGTCGAGGGAGTAATCCACGTTCCTCTGGAGGAGATCCTTGTTGAGGTAGACCTTTTCACTCCCCTCCACAATGGCCAGGCCCAGGTTGAACACCCCCAGGGCAATGTCGTAGTTGTAGGTGATGCGGATCCCATCATAGGAGGCGAAAAATCCCGGGGGAAAGTCAAACTCCACCAAGCCCACCTGGTAATGCACCTGGTACAACAGGCCAGGCTCGATCTCGGCGGCGAAGAAGCGGCCTGCCCGGCGGATCTCCACTTCCACCGTTCCCGGTTCGATGTTCACCTGCCCCAGATCGTAGAGCCTCCGCCGTTCATAGCTGGCCGCGGGCACGTCCAAGACCAGGGCAGCTTGGTCCCTCCCCGCCGCCACAAACAGATGACGCTGCAGCAGATCTTCTAGGAACTCCTTTTCCGTACTGCTGCCCAGCGTAAAGGGATAGCGCTTCTGCCCTGGGCCCACCAGCCCCTGCTCCTCGTTGTACTCCTTGATCAAAGCCAGAATCTGGCTGCGTAGAAGATCCCGGATCTCCAAACGCAGGGCCAGCATTTCCTGGTCCGAAGACACGCCGGCGTACTGTTCGGGGTCCAGGGCAATCATCCTGCCGGAGTACAGACCGGAATCCTCCTCCGACGGGCTGTACAGGTACCCCAGGCCCCACAGCTCCAGAGTCTCCCGGAGGGTTCTCCCCTCTAACTCGGCCTGATCCGCGTAGCGCAGCCAGGCCCCCATGAAATCGGGATCGAAAGCCTCCTCCAGCACGAAGAACTCCAGGCCATCCAGGGAGGACAGGAAGGATTCATCACCCGGGGATGGGCCGTAGGGTCCGCCTGGTTCGTAGAGGATGGTCTCCTGGGCCGTGGTGCCGCGGAAAGTCTTCTTAGCTGCCACCCCCTGCACCCGACCCAGGGCCGCGCCAATGTCTACCTTGGGGTAAGCAGCCGCCAGCTCAATGCCCCGCAGACGTCCTGAGTAGGCTGCGTAGGGGTTGTTCAGCTTGAGGGAAAGCCCACCAAAGCGCGCCGAGTACGGGTCCTTCTGCAGCCTGATCTCCAGCACCTGCAGGTAATCGCCCTTCTCGTTGTCCAGATCCGCCGAGATGGATAGGCCCGAGGCAATCTCCCCGTGCACCTTGAGGGCAGTTCTCTGCCAGAGATCGGCCTGGCCGGGAGTGAAGCCCGTGCCCAAGAGGGCTGCCCCATCTCCCCAGGCATACTTGAGCTTGAGCTGCACGCTGCCATCAAACTCCAAGGAGGGGCCCTGTTTTTCCTCAGCTTGGCCCACTGCCAGGCACACAAACAAAACCATCAGCACCGAAGCTAGATAATATGCCCCTTTTTGCTTAGTAAAATACATGGTCTACCCGCCTCCCAATTTAGCCACATGGAGAAAGCCCGCAGCCGGCTTGTGCTGCCGCGGGCTTTTCCCCACACTCTGCCTCTAAAAGGCTATGCTCAAAGAAATCTTGTGGCTGTCCGGCAGGTGCCTGTGGTGCACGTAGGCATAGTCGATCCGGAAGTTCTCCAAGGCAAACCCGGCGCCCATGGTGAGGTAGGATTCCCCGCCAAAGGATCCCCCCGCCCGCAGGGCCACGCCGCGCAGCACGTATTCCAAGCCAACTCTGCCTGTCAGGCCGTCTTCCATTACCGCATCTGCTGCCACCAAGATATTTTCCATGGGGGTGAAGGACACTCCCACGCCAAAAGAGCGTTCAAAACTGTCTTTCAAACCGCTGGCGTAGCTCACGCTGCCGAACAGGTTGCGGCCCACCAAGCCCACCAGGGCTTTGCCCTCCAGCAGTTCATAGAGGATACCCACATCGGCGGTGAAGCCGCTCCCCGAATTACCGGGCAGGTCTTGGTTGTAGTACTTGAGCGCACCTCCTACGCTGAGCCCGGAGAACACGGTCCGGCCGTAGCCGGCAATGGCCGCGGTTTCAGACACGCCGAACTCGCCGATGGGGTTGCCGTATTCATCCGTTTCCTCGATGCCCGAAGAACCGAAGCGCAGCACTGCTGCCCCCAGGTTCATGCCCGCAGCACCCAGGCCGAAATAGCTCCCCGCTCCGTATTGATTGCTGTACATTGAGGTGAGGCTGAACTCCTCCAGCCTGCCCAAGCCCGCGGGATTGTAGTAGATCACCGCCGCATCATCGGCCACGGCAATGTGAGCTCCACCCATGCCCAAGGCCCGGGCGCCCAGCCCCAGGCGCATGACGGCTGCCGTGTCTGTGTAATCCCCTTCCGCACAAACGGGTACAGCCGCGAGCAGGACCACGAGCAGAACGGCCGCCAGCATCATTTTCTTGCCCATTGTCTCCCCTCCTTAGGAACATCAAAAAAGTGTATGGTTAAGAGCTGGGCTGCCGCCTCGGCAGCCCAAGCTCCAATTGCTTATCTGCTGACCACCAGCCGACCTGTTTCGGATCTGCTGCCTCCGGCTATGGTGAAGTAGATGTAGACGCCGTTGGCCACGGGTGTACCGCCGGACTGGAGATTCCATTCATGGCTGTGGGCAGCCGCGGAGAGCTGCGCTGAGTAGACCAAACGTCCGGCAATGCTGTAGACATACAGTGTTCCATCTGTGGGCAGGTCGTAGAAGAACGTCACCATATCGGAAGCCGGGTTGGGTGCCGCGGTCAGTGTTTGCCGCAGGTAGGCCACGATGAACTCGTCGCTGATGGCTTCTGCCGAAGCTCCCCACGGGTCAACTGCCGTGATCCTCAGCACATATCTGCCGCCCGCAAGCTCAGAGACATCCCAGAGGAATTGTCCCGTGTTCTGCACGGTGGCGATTTGCTGCCAATCTCCATCGGGCAGCGCCCTGTACTCCAGAGTAATCTCCAGGTCATGGGCATCATCAGCGTCCTCGGCCCTCCACTGGACAACCTGCTCACCCACGAGCACTTGCCCTGCCGTGGGCCTGAGAATAGTCACTTCAGGTGCCATGTTCACTACCTCAATGGTCTTGGCTGCTGTGGCTGTCAATCCGCCGTCGTCTGTTACGGTGAGGACGATCTCGTATACCCCAAGCTCGGTGTAGCGGTGCGTTGGATGCTGTTCTTCGCTCTCGGCGCCATCTCCGAAGCTCCACAGCCAGGCCACGATCTGGCCGTCGTCCGTGGACTCATCGGTGAACTGGACCACATCCAGCCTGGTGGCAGGCGACGGTGCGAAGGTGAAGTTGGCCTCTGGCTGCTGATTGCGCAGCACCACCGTGATCTCACGCTCCACAGAACCGGCCGAGTTGTCTTCGTCGATCACCGTCAGCTTCACCGTGAAGGTACCGGCGGAACTGAAGCTGTGTACGGGCTCCCACTCGGAGCTCGTGGTTCCATCCCCGAAGTCCCAGAAGCAGGCTGTGATCTCCGTGTCGTCACTGGACTCGTTGATGAACTGGACAGCTTCTCCCACGCCGGGCTCCTCAGGCTCGAAGCGGAAAGCAGCCTTAGGTGCGGCGTTCCCCACCTGGATGGTCTTGGTGGCCGAGGCCGTGAGCCCGCCGTTGTCCGTCACCGTGAGCGTGATTTCGTAGGTACCCATTTCCGTGTAGCGGTGCTCGGGATTCTGCTCTTCGCTCTCAGTGCCGTCGCCGAAGTCCCAGTGCCAGGCCACGATCCAGCCGTCGTCCGTGGACTCATCGGTGAACTGGACCACATCCAGCCTGGTGGCGGGATCGGGTGTGAAGCTGAAGGCTGCCGTGGGTGCTTCGTTGATGATGGTGAATTCGCCCGTGATATCCTCGCTGAACCCGCCAGAGGGATCGGAAGCGATGATCATGAGGCGGAAGTTGTCGCCAGCCTCGCCCACTTCCAAGCTGTTCCACTGGAAGGAGCCGGTGTTGGCTAGACCAGTCGCGATTTCGTTCCACTCCACACCGCGGGTCCAGAACAGATCGATCAGCAGGTCGTCGGCAGCGTCATCGGGATCCACCGCGGTCCATTTGATTTCCGTGAGGCCATGCAGTTCATCGCCGGCCTGGGGATCGAGTATGGTCACCTGGGGAGGTGCGTTGACCTTCAGGGTCACGGGCACCGCAGCGAAGGGCCGGAACGGGTCGTTAGCCGCGACGTAGAGGTAGAGCGAATAGGTTCCAGCTGCTGCCTGAGGTGAGCCGATGGTCAAGATCACATCCTGGCTGGAGCCGGGAAGCAGGTAGCCCGCATCCGGGTTCACCCGCAGGATGGAACCCACAGGTGCAAAGGCTACAGCCAGTTCGTTTTCGATGTAGGCGGCGTTGTACACCACCTGCAGGCCGTCTGTACCCGTGGCATCCTCGATACCCACCGTGGCACTGGTGAGATCGCCGACCATATCCAGGTACTGGTAGATGATGGTTCCATCGGGATAGAGCAGCACCTGGAAGGTATAGGCAACGCCCGTCTGGGCCCAGCGGCCTACTCCCTGGAACTGCACGATGAAGCGGTCTCCTTCTGCGTCGTAGTAGTAATAGACATCTCCGGCCGTACCGGGATCCAGGTCATCCCAGAACACGGCGACCAGATCGTTAGGTGCCGAGGGATCCGGGATGGGCGTGTTGTTCCAGACGGACGAGCCGCCAGACTGGAAGGTGAGGTAGCCGTTGGAGCAGACCTGCACTGTGCGCTTCAACTCACCGTAGAACGGGAAGTCAAAGGGCAAGCTCACCTGGCGCTGGGATTCATCGGTCAGGGATATTCTGGTACCCACTGCACTGATGTCAAACCAGTCAAACACAGGTCCGCCAGCCTGCTTGCTGTCGATCCAGATGTAACCGAACTGATCCGGGCCGCCTGCCCCTGCCCCGGCATAGCCGTGGGGTTCAGCTGCGTAATCTCCCTTCACAGGCTCGGAGGCGATATACCGCATCCACTCGGGGCTCCCGGCAAAGCTGGGCATGGTGGTGATGGAGAAGTCCATGGCCGAGTTGCCGCTGTTGCTCACGGTGAGCACCTGCTGCATTTCCTCTCCTACCTGGACTACTTCCTCGAATTCTTCTGGATAGATGCCCAGTACAGGCAGCCAGGCTACGGTAATGGTGAATTCCTCCACTACTTCCACTTCGTTGGCGTCCAGGACATGGAAGGATGCCTTATACGTACCCAGTTCGCTGTAGACATACTCGCAGGTCAGGGCGTGTACAGGCTCTGAGCCATCGCCGAAGTCCCACCAGAAATCCACGATCTCAGCGGCGCCCGGCTCAACCTCGGCTGCAAAGGCCACAGTGAGCGGGGGTTCACCGATGGTGGGTTCTGCAGAAGCCTCCACGATGGTTGGACCCGGCTCGATGGTGATGATCAGATCCACGTAGAGCTGCGGATTCTCTGGATCGTTGGTTGTGATCACCAAGTGCTGCTCCACCACGCTGCCAGGCTCGCCCAGGGCAGCGGCATCAATGGTGACTGTCAGCTCTTGGGTTAAACCCGCCTCCACCGTACCGCGCTTGGGTTCAACCTCAATGCCCTTAGCCAAAGGCATCTCCGTATTGACCAGGTACACGTAGTTGTCTTTCATGGAGGTCACCCAGAGGTTGCCGTCGCTGTTCAGGGCCAGACCGGCACCGCTGTAGTCACCACCAAAGGGATGGGGTACTTGATAGACAACGGCCAAAGCTTCCAGATCCAGGGCATAGATCATATCCGGAGCACTGTTGGTGGTTACCCAGAGGATACCGTCTGGATGCCAGGCCAAGCCGGCGATGGAAACTGGGAAGCTCCAAGCATCAAGTACGTCCCCGGGATTGGAGTAGCTGGGGCCTGCTACCTTGTAGATGATGTCTTCGTTCCAGCCGCCGATGTAGAAGGTGTCTGTGTCGGCATCGTAGGCCAGACCGCGCTGGGAGACACTGGTCCACATACCTGACGTAATGGACATGACCACTGCACCCGTTGCGGGATCCAGGGCGTAGATGCCGTTGTCGCCTCCCACATTCACCTGCCACATCAGGTTCCGGTTAGGATCCCAGGCCATATCGCCGTTCCATGCTCCTACCCACGGAGTGCTGAAAATGCTGCCGGTGTGGGCCCCTGCTGGTGTGAACAAGTGGTTGTTGAGGAGCTCCGGATCGGAAATCCAGACCCGGCTGTCGTCAAAGCCGGCACCCCAAGGTAGGGACACTTCGCTGGATACAGGCCAGGAGGTGACCACATCTCCCACGGCACCGGGTCGCACGTTGGCTGCGATCCGCTCCACCAGTCCCGCATCGAAGGCTCTGTACAAGCCCCGAGCACTGGACGCCAGGGGATCGCTTACGGTGCCAAGGCGCTGGGGCAGGGCAATCAGTGGAGCCAGCCCGCCGCGGACATCCACGGCAAACTCCAGAGCCGCATTGCCCTCTGCGTTGCTCAAGACCACTGTCTGAACTGAGGTTTCCCGAGGATTGAGGGTGAGCTCGATGATGGTAGGCTCCACCGCTGCGTGGGGCAGCCATGTTACCTCGATCTCAACACTCTCCTCCACTCTAGCCCCGCGCTCATCCTCCACGAAGAACACTGCCTTGTACAGGCCGGGTTCGGTGTAGGTGTGGGTGGTTACTGGCTCAGCAGAGCTGCCGCCATCGCCAAAGTCCCAGCCAACACTGGTCACTGGAATCTCGGGAGCTTCGTAGACCGCCTGGAAGTTCACTTCCAGCGGGGGCTCGCCCATTACCGGATCGGCACTCACTGCCACAATCGCCGGTGGTGCGGGAACGCTTAAGGTGACTGGCACCATGATCAGGGGGTTCTCCCGATCGTTGGTGGTGAGCACCACCTTCCCGGTGTAGGTGCCTGCACCCAAATCTGAAGTGTCCACCTGGACCGTGATGGGCAGCGACGCACCCGCGGGCACGCTGCCTTCCCTGGGCTCCCAGGTCAGCCAGCCGCCGCCAATGGGGCCGAGGCCGGTGTCCACCAGGTAGAGCATGCCAGTGTCCAGGTTACCAACCCAGAGATTGCCGTCGCGATCCAGCTCAGCCCCGATGCCCACGTAGTCAGTTCCCGCAGGATGGGGGATCTGGGCCAAAACCGCCCTGCTCTCAGGATCCACGAAGTAGATCATGTCCGGGGCGCTGTTGGTGGTAACAATGAGCACGTTGACCACGGGATGGTAAGCCAAACCGGCAATGCCCACGGCCATGGACCACTGCTCAATGATCTCCCCTGGGTTATCCCAGGATTCGCCCTTGATCTTGTAGATGATGTCTTCGTTCCAGCCTCCGATGTAGAAGGTGTCGTCGTTGGCGTTATAGGCCAGGCCGCGCTGGGAAATGCTGGTCCAGATAGAACCGGATATCTTGCCGACCTGCTCTCCAGTCTGGGGATCGATCTTGTAGATGGCGTTGTCGCCGCCCACATTGACCTGCCAGATATACCGGCCGTCGAAGGCCATATCTCCAGGCCAGGAGCCGCCAAAGCTAGCCACCCAGGATCTGCCGGTGTACTCCCCAGCGGGAGTGACCACATAGTCCATGGTGGGGGTGGACTCCACATCGGAGATGACGACGTCATTGCTGTCCAGGAGCGTTCCAATACCCCAGGGCGTGACGATGACCGCCGGGGCGTACCAGCTGGTGATCACGTTGCCCACACCGTCGGGAAGATAGGGTGACCTGCTGGGATCAGCCACGGGAGCGAAGAGTCCTGCGGCCGTCCTGGCGTTGGCATCCTGGACCTTCTCTGGGGTCACCAGCCTCTCCAGCTCAGGCACTTTGTTTGCAGCTTCTCCGCTGCCGAAATACAGCGTTCCAGGGCCAGCGTTGCTCAGAAGCAAAATGTCTTGGCCCAACTGGCCTTTGGCCAGATCAAACCTGAAGCTCCTGGGGGTCCAGCTGGCAGTGGCCGCTGCCTGGACCAACACCTGAACTTCCGTGCTGGCCTGGTAACCGTCGTTATCCACAGCAGTGAACACCGCTGTGTACTGGCCCTCTTGAGCATAACTATGCTGCGCCGCGAACTCGTGGACAGGTTCGCTGCCGTCACCGAAGTCCCACCACTTGTCGGCGATATGCCCATCGGGATCGGTGGCTGCCGCCACGAATTCGAACACAGTGGTTACCGGTCCCGTGTCGGGGCTGACGCCCGCTGCCGTGATGATGGGAGCAGCGTTTTCCAGTACCTCCACCGTCACGGGAACGAGGAGGCGGGGCTCACGGATGTCGTTGGTCTCAAGCACAATGGAACCCTTGAGCACGCCGCCGCCGATGGCGCTGAGGTCAATATCCACATCGAACTCTACGCTCTCGCCGGGCTGCACAACAGCCTGTTCCGGGTTAACGCTCAACCACTGGTAGGGATAGATCTTGATGGCCAAGCCATCTTCCATGTAGCCTGCTGTGTTGTGGAGAATCTGTAAGCCGTCGGTTCCAGCTGCGTTTTCGATGCCGATGGTTCCGTCCGCTGCATATGATGGTGAACCGAAGATCATCTCCTTGTACTGGTAGGTGATGCTGCCGTCGGGATAGAGAATGGCCTGGAAGGTATAGCTGCCGTAGTTGTAGTAACGGGGCACCTGCTCCCACTGGACAATGAAGCGGTCGTTGGCTTGATCATAGTAGTGGAACACCCCGCCGTCAGCCGGGCCCTGGGGCACGTTCAGGTCATCCCAGTAGACCGCCAACAGGTCGTTGGGTTCCGCTGTATCGGGAATGGGCCTGTTGGTATAAACACTACCGGAGGTGCCAAAGGTCAGGTAGCCGTCCGCGGCAACCATAACCTCCGTCTTTACATCGCCATAGAACGGGAACTCAAAGGGCAGATCCACCTGGATCCCGGAATCACCGCTGACGAAGTTCAGTTTGGTGCCAATGTCTTTAATCTCCACCCAAGCATACTCTGGGCCGCCTGAATCCTTGGAATCCACCCAGATGTAGCCGAAACCGTCTGGACCGCCGCGGCCCTGGGTGCCCTCTTCAGCCAAGGTGGCCGCTTCGGCCCTGATGTTCAGGGGGGCCACACCCACGTTGGTTACGGTGAGAACCTCATCGGTGCCGCGGTGCGCCCGCAGGGCCAGCCAGATGCTGTCGGGCTCAACTTCCGCCTTGGGCAGATCCTGCACCACGATGCTGAGGCTTGCGCTGGCCACCAGACCATCATCGTCGGTGATGGTGAGCACCGCCTCGTACTCGCCCTCTTCCTGGTAGATGTGGACCGGGTTCAGTTCGCCGGTGGCCACGGGGCTGCCGTCGCCGAAGTCCCACTCCATGCTCACTACTTCACCGTCCACATCCTCCACCACCGCGGAGAACTGCACGGTAAGGGGTGCGCTGCCTGCCCAGGGATCAGCCGTGAGGCTCGTGATCCTGGGTGGAATGATGGATTTGGCGAACATGAAGGTATCCACTGTGACCACGGGATTCTCAGGATCGTTACTCTGGATCTCAATCATCGCCTGGTAAGTGCCCTGGGGCAAATTGTGGGCTGCAAAGGTAGCGGTGATCTCATCTGTGCCGCCAGGCTCAACGATGCCGGCCGTCTTATCCAGGGTGAGCCACCCGGGCACAAAGAACACGGCCATGTTGTCCTGGACGTAAGCTTCGTCATAGGCTACCTGCAGTCCATCGGTTCCATCACTGTTTTCAATGCCGATGGTGGCCTCGTTCAAGCGGGTGCCCTGCATCTCTTTGTAGTGGTAAGTGATGGTACCGCCAGGCGTGAGGGTCACCTGGAAGGTGTACGGGCCGCCACTGGAGTAGCGTGGTACGGTCTGGTACTGGACCACAAACTTCTCCTCATCGCCGTAGTAGTAAACACTGCCAGGGGCATTCTGCGGTTCCAGATCGTCCCAGAACACAGCGATGAGCTCATTGGGCTCGTTGGTGTTGGGAATGGAGGTATTCGTCCAGGACCCACCGGTGCTTCCAAAGGTCAGGTAACCGTTGGACGAGACCATTACGGAGCTTTTCATCTCTCCGTAGAACGGGAACTCGAAGGGCAGATCCACCCTTATGCCTTCATCCCCACCAAGATTCAGCCTGGTTCCAATCTCGGAAATCTCCAACCACTCCGGTACACTTACTCCCGGTTCGTTGGTATCCAGCCAGAAGTAGCCGTAACCATCAGGTCCACCGCTGCCCAGGGGCTTGTTGGTGTCCACCATTCCCACGAGCTGGACCATGGCGCGGTAGTTCAGTGCACCCAAACCGCTGTTGGCAATGGTGATGGTTCGGTCCTCGCTCTGGCCCCACTCCACGTAGGTTTCGAGCTCAGTAGGTTCCACGGAGATCACGGGCGGGTGGAAGACGCGGATAGTAGCTGACCTACTTACTTCCATACCCGTATCATTCAGCACGTGGAAACTGACGGTGAATTCTCCTTCTTCCTCATAGGTGTGCACCGCTTCATAGTCATAGACGGGCTCGCTGCCATCGCCGAAGTCCCACCACACATCGACAATCTCGCCCTCAGTGGACTCGGCAGATGCGCTGCAGGTAACCTCCAAGGGAGGCGGTCCATACAGGGGCTCCACGCTGAAGGCTGTGATCCTAGGTCCTGCCACCTCCTGCAGTGCTTTGGCCAGGTTCAAGCGGCCGTTGGTGGCGACCAAGCCCTGGTAAGCTGGCTTTACGTCCACGGTGGACAGGATCACATCCTTGATCGTGGGAGTTCCCGGAGTCCAGCCGGGTGCTCCCTGGTAGAGGGGAAGATCCGGCCTGAAGGAATGGAGCAGGGCTGCCGTTCCAGTCACGTGGGGCGCGGCCATGGAGGTCCCATAGAAAAACGCATAGGCCTCAGTTGGTTCCACAGGAACTGGATCCGGCGGTACCGTGGACAAAATGTATCCGCCGGGGGCAAAGAGATCCACCGTTTCCACCCCATAGTTGGATGACCACCAATTGGGGTAGTCGGCCACCTCTTCGTTCTGCATCATGGCGCCCACGGCAATGATATTGGGCGAGTCATAGCTGGCAGGATAGTGCGGGTAGACATCGGTATCATACCCGTCGTTGCCTGCGGCGCAGACCACCAGTGCCCCAGAGGCCTCAATGGCGTCTTTCAGGGCCTGGTTGAAGCCGCCCCCGCCCCAGCTGCAGTTGATCACATCTACTCCCATGGCGGTGGCGTACTCAAAGGCCTTGATGGCATCTGATGTATAGCCGCCGGAGGGGCCCAAAAACTTCAGGGCCATGATCTGCACGTCCCAGTTGATTCCGGCGACCCCCATGGAGTTGTTGCTCACAGCTCCGATGGTGCCCGCGACATGACTGCCGTGCTCGTCGTTGAGATAGCCGTAAATGTCACGTTCATTGGGGTCAAACACCTGGTTGTTATCGGAAAAGAAGTTCCAGCCCCAGAAGTCGTCGATATACCCGTTACCATCATCGTCCACCCCAGGTGTTCCATTCCACTCCACTTCGTTCACCCAGACGTTCGGTGCTAGGTCCGGGTGATCAATGTAGCAGCCGGTGTCGATGACGGCCACCAAAACTTCCCCGCCTCCGGTGTGGAAAGGCCACGCCTCAGGCGCGTCGATATCCGCATCGTCCACGGGCTGGCCCCCTGGCATGCGGGGATCGATATATTGCGTGTTGTGGTTGTGCAGGCCCCACATCCGATCGAAGTAGGTGTCATTGGGGAAAAGGGGCTCGCTCTGCGTTTGCCCGGAAGGATAGCGGATGTAGTCGGGTTCTGCGTAGAGAATCCCCGGCATCGCGCTGAGACGGGATATGGCCTCCTCCACAGAAACCCGCTCAGACAGCTCCACTATGCCCAGCCGGAGCCCGCTTGGAAACTGCGCGCTGGGTCGAAAGTCTACGACGTCTCGCAGCGCATAGCCTAAGCTTTCCAGGGACTCCACCGCAGCTTCTGCCGTGACTAGATCCGCAAAGCGCACCAAGATGCGCTGGGGGTGGTAAAGTTCTGGCCCCGTCTGCCACCCGCCGCGCTCTGGCTGGGCGTATCCCAAGCCGGAGAAGACTGTGAACAGGACGAAAACCAGAGTTAAGATTACTCCAAGCCTTTTCGTTCCACTGTCAAACATGTGCTGATTACCCTCCTTTACGCCAAGTGCTTAGCTACTGGCGCCTGGCGAAGCAATGAACTAGCTGGTTGATGTGGGCACTCCAGAGTGCCGTTCCTGATCCTCATCTATCACCCTTTCCATTCAATTTGTTGCCGACGGGGATACTCTGGGGGCTATCTCTGTTATTAAACACAGAATTCAGAATTCCTCCCTAAAGAAACAGAACTTGGCCCAGTGGCGAAAAAAGGACAAAAAAACCGACTTTCCGCACCCTTGAACCTAGTGAAAAAATAGTTTGTGCCTAGCAGGAATTTGTTAGAATTCCGCGAACTGTTCTCTATCCAAATATTGGAGGGAGAATCAGTGCAGGTCTCAGCCAAAC
>Ga0208693_1000739_pt1 | contig 25243 bp, 24 predicted proteins | sample AD_UKC071_MetaG_FD_184438 | JGI IMG/M metagenome (GOLD analysis project Ga0208693, IMG submission 184438) | Active sludge microbial communities of municipal wastewater-treating anaerobic digesters from USA - AD_UKC071_MetaG (SPAdes) (version 2) | ecosystem: Engineered > Bioreactor > Anaerobic >... | reverse complement strand
AGGAACCCGCGCACCGCATTGGTCGGCGCCTCCGCAGGGCTCTCGCGTTGGTCGGGGACTCCGTAGAAGGCGCGAAAATACAAGCTCGCCGAGTCCAGCAACATGAGCCGGCCAGGTGTCGTCATGCCCGACATCGTCTCAGGCCGCGATGCGGCCGGGGACCGCGGCGCAGGCGATGCGTAGGCTGAGTGCATGGAGAAGCTGGATCGGCAGTTGGTGGCGTTGCTCGCAGCCGACGGGCGGATGAGCTACACCGATCTGGGCAAGGCCACCGGACTGTCCACCTCGGCCGTGCACCAGCGGGTGCGACGGTTGGAGGAGCGCGGCGTCATCACGGGCTTCCAGGCCGTCATCGACCCGGCGAAGGTTGGGCTGGCGCTCACGGCATACATCTCGTTGTCCCCACTAGACCCGGCAGCTCCCGACGACATCCCCGAACGAGTCAAAGGGCTGCCCGAGATCGAGTCCTGCCACTCGGTGGCCGGCGACTTCAACTACGTCACCAAGGTGCGGGTCGGCACGCCGCTGGACCTGGAAAACCTGCTCGCTCGGATTCGCGCGGTCGCCCACGTGCAGACCCGCACGACGATCGTCCTGTCGACCGCGTGGGAGGGCCGCCCCGTCCTGGGCGGCAAGATCGCCGAATCAGGCTGAGGGATGCAGGTGCTGGTGGCGACGCCACCAGGCCCATCCGGCCAGACTGAACCCGAGCGCCGCCTGGGAGATCGTTTCCAGCCGGCCGGCGACGAGCGGCACGAGCGCTCCTGACACCACCGCGTTGAGCAGGGTGGAAGCGAAGGCCTGCAACGTCGACAAGGTGCCCCGGTGGGCCGGGCGCACCTCCAACAGCACCAGGGTCACGAGGGGGAAGACCAGCGAGATGCCCAGGCCGGTGAGCATCGGCCCGACGAGGACGAAGGGCAGGGAGGGCAGACCCGAGATCTCGACCACCAGGGCACTGAGCGCGCCGGCGGTGCTGATCGCGAACCCGGCGTTGAGGAAGCTCTGTGGCGCGAACCGGCCCGCGAGGCGACCGGTCAGCCACGATCCGCACATCATCGCAGTGACGACCGGGATGAACAGCCATCCGAAGTCACCGGCGCCGAGCCCAAGATGGGTGACCACGATCGCCGGTGCCGCCGCGACATAGGTGAACAGGGCCGCGAAGTTGAACGACGCGACATAGACCAGCCGCCGGACATCGCGATCCCGGGCAGAGCCCACCACCGCGTGCACCAAGGCTCCGACCCGCAACGGCGTCCGCAACGGTTGAGGGTGGGACTCCGGCAGGGCGGTCACCGTGACGACGACGAGGGTCAGGCTCAGGCCGGTGAGGAACCAGAAGATCCACCGCCAGTGGGCGAACCCGACGATCCAGCCGCCGGCGATGGGTGCGACCGCGGGCGCAATGGCGAAGATCATCGAGATCTGGGCCATGATCCGCTGCGCACCCTCGCCGTGGAACATGTCGCGCACCATGGTGCGGCCGATGATCATCCCGGCCCCTGCGCATACCCCCTGCAGGGCACGGCCGAGCAGGAGCACTGGCAGGCTGGGAGCGAGCGCGCAGACGGCGGAGGCCACCGCATACAGGGCCAGGCCCACGACGATCACCGGTTTGCGGCCCATCGCATCGGAGAGCGGTCCGTGCAGCAGGCTCATCACCCCGAGGGTGAGCAGATAGATGCTGATGGTTTGCTGCATCGCCACCGGATCAGCGGCGAAATCGCGTTCGATCGCGGGGAACGCGGGGAAGATCGTGTCGACCGTGAACGGCCCGATCATCGACAGCGCTGCGAGGATGAGGACCAGACCCCGCCGAGCGTGGGGCGGGCTGGTGGTCACCGGCTCACGCTACGCGCGGTCGCTGACGGCAGGTCAGCGCGTCCGGGAAATGGGAGCGACGGTCGCCCGGCAGACGGTGACAAGATCGGCCGGGGCCAACTCGACGTCCAGACCCCGCCGCCCGCCACTCACCAGGATGGTGGCATGCTCGGCGGCGGTGGCATCCAGGACCGTAGGCAATGTCTTGGTCTGCCCGAACGGGCTGATCCCACCCAGGACATAACCGGTGGAGCGTTGGGCGGCCGCGGCAGCTGCCAGGTCGGCCCGTTTGGCCTCGAGCGCCTGGGCGATGGCCTTGAGGTCCAGCTGCCGGTCGACCGGCACGATCCCCACCGCCAGGCCGGCACCAGTGTCGACGACAAGCGTCTTGAAGACCCGCTCGGGCGGGATCCCGAGCGACTGGGCCGCCTCCATCCCATAGGACGGTGCCGCGGGATCGTGTTCGTAGCTGTGCGCGATGAATTCGACGCCTGCCGTGCGCAACGCCGTCGTCGCCCGCGTGCCCGCGCTGCCGCCACCCTTGCGATCCGGTCGTGCCACGAAGGCCGAGTATGCCGTGCGCGGCAGGTAGGCAGGTAGCCGCGACACGGCATACCCTCCTCGGGTGTCCCAACACCGGGTGGTCATCGTCGGCAGCGGATTCTCCGGCATCGCCATGGCGGCGCGGCTGGCGCAGCAGGGGATCACCGATGTCGTCATCCTGGAGCGCGCCGACGACCTGGGAGGCACCTGGCGCGACAACCGTTACCCGGGCTGTGCCTGCGACGTGCCGAGCCAGCTCTACAGTCTCTCCTTCGCGCCGAAACCGGACTGGAGCCGCGATTTCGCGACGGCCCAGGAGATTTGGGACTACCTACGCGACTGTGCCCGCCGGTTCGGCCTGCTCGAGCGGATCGCCCTGGGGGCAGATGTCGTCGACGCACGCTGGGCCGGCGACCACTGGATCGTTGCAGCTGCGGACGGCCGCGAGTGGACCGGGGCAGCCCTGGTGCTCGCGGTGGGTGGATTGCACGTCATCAAACGGCCGGACATCCCGGGGTTGGGCAGCTTCGCGGGACCGATCCTGCACACCGCCGACTGGCCGGCGGACGACGGGCTGACCGGCGCTCAGGTCGCGGTCATCGGCACGGGTGCCTCGGCCGTGCAACTGGTGCCCGCGCTGGCCCCCCGGGTCGATGCCTTGACGGTCTTCCAACGGTCGGCGAGCTGGATCGTCCCGCGGCACGACCGCTCGTGGTCACCCCAACGGCAACGGCGTTACGCCCGGATGCCGTGGACCGCCCGGTTGGCCCGCTGGGCCACCTATGCCCGGCTGGAGGTGCGGGTGCTCGGCTTCGGCCGATGGGACCGGGCCCGGCAGCTCGCCGAGGCGCGGTCGCTGGCGCACCTGGCAGCCGCTGTGCCCGACCCGACCGTGCGCGAGGCGCTCACCCCTGGCTACGCGCTGGGCTGCAAACGTGTCCTACTGTCCGACGACTACTGGCCGACCTTTGCCCAGCCTCATGTCAGGCTGGTCACCGAAACGATCGAGGCGGTGGAACCGACCGGCATTCGCACCCGTGACGGCGTGCTGCACCAGGTCGATGCGATCGTCCTCGCGACAGGTTTCGACCCGGCGGGTTCCTACGAGCGGATGACCATTGTCGGACTGGGGGAGCGGACCTTGTCGCAGGTGTGGTCCCGCGGGCGGGCGACGCACGTGGGGATCAGCGTCGCGGGATTCCCCGAGCTTTACCTCTTGTTGGGCCCCAACACCGCCCTCGGCCATAACTCGGTGCTCCTGCAGATCGAGACGGCGATCGACCACGTCCTGGATGCCTTACGGCGCGCGGACCGCAGTGGCCCGCATGTCGTCACCCAGGCGGCCCAGGCGCGGTTCGGCCGGTGGGTGCGGCGGCGCACCCGGCATACGGTCTGGTCGTCCGGCTGTGACAGTTGGTACCTCGACGCGCAGGGTCGGAATGTCACCCTGTGGCCTGCCTCGACGGTGCGCTACCGCCTGCAGGCCCGCCGGTCCCGGGATCGGGACTACCGGCGAGCCTGAGCACGGGACTCAGCGGGGGCGGCCAGGTCAGCGCGACTGGGCCAGAGCGGCTTCACGGCTCGCGGCCGCGGCCGTCAGTGCGGCAGCGTGGGTCGTCACCGGGTTGGCCTGCTCGAGCCACCACGCCTGGCCACTGGCCGGCAGGGTGTGGATCGGGTCGTAGTAGACGTACTCCCGCGACAGCGCATCGACGTCCTGGGCCTCGATCGAGGTGCGGTAGTTCTTGCGCCAGTAGGAGATGCCGTTCTCGGTGTCGTAGTCGTGCACCTGGTGCACCCAGCGCTTGCCGACAAACGGCACGTCGCAGACGATGCGTGGCGTCGCGAAGCCAGGCAGGTATCCCATGATCGCGTGCTGCAGCTCCTGGGCCTGGGCCAGCGAGAGCCGCCAGTGCTCGCTGAAGGGGATCATGTCGCACATGTAGAAGTAGTACGGCGTGATGCCTGCGTTGTCCTGCAGCGCGAAACAGAGGTCCAACAGCGCCTCGGGCGAGTCGTTGACCCCGGCGAGCAGCACGCCCTGGTTGCGGATGTTGAACAGGCCCGCCTCCATGAGCGCGTGCGCGGCATGAGCGACGGCGGGCGTGATGCTGTTGGCGTGGTTGGCGTGGGTGTGGATGGCCACGTGCACTCCGCGCGAGCGGGCGGTGGCCGTCACCCGGCCCATCCCCTCGACGACATCGGGGGCTGACCAATGCTGGGGCAGCCCGATGAGCGCCTTGGTGGCCAACCGGATGTCGCGGATCGTGTCGATGGCCAGCAACTGGTCGAGGAAGGCCTCGAGGTTCTTCCACGGGAGGTTGGCCACGTCGCCGCCCGAGACCACGACATCGCGCACCCTCGGGGTGGCGCGCAGGTAGTCGAGCATGGCGGTATGCCGGTCGGCCGGCTTCCCGAGGAACTTCAGCTTGGTCACCTGGGGGGTCGAGTTGCCGACCAGGTCCATTCGGGTGCAGTGGCCGCAATACTGCGGGCAGGTGGGCAGCAGCTCGGCGAGCACCTTGGTGGGGTAGCGGTGGGTGAGCCCCTCGACCGCCCACATGTCGTGCTCGTGCAGGCTGTCGCGCTGAGCCTTGGGGTGGGAAGCCCAATCGGTGCGCCGGTCGGAGAAGACCGGCAGCATGTAACGGCGCACCGGGTCGGCGTAGAAGGCCTGGGTGAAATCGGCTCCGGCCGAAGGCATTCCGGCGTCGTCGGTGGCCGGCACCATGGTGTTGAGCATCTGCGGTGGCAGCAACATCGACATCGTTGCTCGCTGTGCCTGGTCGCGCTCGAGATCGGCATAGAAGTCATCGGACAGCAGCTCGCCCATGACCTCGCGCAGCTGGCGGGTGTTCTTGACACAGTGGCTGCGTTGCCACTGCACGTCGTGCCACTGCGCCGGGGTGACCTGGACCCAACCGGGCAGCCGGGTCCAGTCGGGCTCGACAAGCTCACGCTGCTGATAGCGGTACGGCTGCTCCAAAACAGGGCTCATAGTGGCAGAATAGAGGAAGATTTGCGGTCTGACCAGCCGCGCACGGCAAGATCTGCGCTCTGACGCCAACTAGGGAAGAGAATGGACAGCATGTCCCACGTAGCCGCCAACCCTGCCGCACCCACCGCCTCCCGCACATCCGCCGGATTCACCCGGCCGATGGGCTCTCCGGTCGGCCTGCATCGGGTGCTCGAACCAACCGGCGACCAGATCACCCTGCCTCAGGCGGCCCGCCGCCTGGATCCCACAGCGCAGATCTGGCCGAGCGAGGTGCGCATCGACCTGGACACCCTCAACCTCGACGCAGCGTCCTACCGCCAGCTCGCCGACTCGCACCGTCGGCCCGATGGCAGCGTCGACGGCGCCGCTGTCCGTCAGGCGGTCCTCGACATTGTCGCCGAGCGCGGCAAGATGCAGAACCCGGTCACGGGCTCCGGAGGCATGCTCATCGGCACGGTCGCCGAGGTCGGTCCCGACAGTCCGCTGGGTCTGCACGTGGGGGAGCGGGTCGCCACCCTGGTGTCGTTGTCGCTCACCCCGCTGCAGATCAGCGATGAGTTGGCCCGGTGGGACGGCCTGAGTGAACAGGTGCCGGCGGAGGGTCACGCCATCCTCTTCGAACGCAGCATCGCAGCCGTGCTCCCGGACGACCTCGACCCCAGGCTGGCGCTCATGGTCATGGACGTCTGCGGCGCGCCTGCGCTCGTGGCCCGGGTGGTCGGCGAGTATGCCGTCCGGTCGCCGGAACCACCGTCGGTGCTGGTCCTCGGCGGAGCCGGCAAGTCCGGATCGTTGTCCCTCGCGGCAGCCCGGGCCAGCGGCGCTGGGCGGCTTGTGGGGGTGGTGCCCTTCGAGGCCGAGGCGACGGTGTTGCGGTCGACCAGCCTGGCCGATCAGGTGGTCATCGCCGACGCCCGATCCCCGCTCGGTCTGCTCGTTGCCGTGACGAGCGCGGGCGGCCCCTGCGACATCACCGTCGTCTGCGTCGACGTCCCCGGGTGCGAACAGCCCGCCATCCTCTCGACCGCCACCGGTGGCACCATCATCTTCTTCTCCATGGCGACGAACTTCGCTGCGGCGGCGTTGGGGGCCGAGGGCCTGGCGGCCGATGTGCGCATGCTCGTGGGCAACGGCTACGTTCCGGGGCACGCCGCCTACGCCACGGAGTTGCTCCGGGCCACGCCCGATGTCCGCCGGTTGTTCGAGGCGCGCATCGAGTAGCACCCCATCCCGCACACCCGGGTATGCCGTCCGGCGACGATCGCCGGCCGTGGACTCGGCGACAACCCGCAGCGAACAGCTGCCCCACGGCATACCATCGGGCCATGCCCGCGGTGCTCGTCCTCAACGGACCCAACCTCAATCTCCTGGGCACCCGGGAGCCAGAGGTCTACGGGTCGCAGACCCTCGCCGACATCCAGGCCCAGTGCGAGCCGGTTGCCGCGGAGTTCGGCTGGACGTTGGAGATGCGCCAGACCAACCACGAGGGAGTCCTCGTCGACTGGTTGCATGAGGCGGGCGCTGGTGTGCGCGCCGGCACGGTCGTCGGCGTGGTGCTCAACCCGGGCGCCTACACCCACACCTCGGTGGCGATCCGCGACGCCATCGACGGGGCCCGGGTTCCAGTCATCGAAGTGCATCTGTCCAACGTGCATGCCCGTGAGCCCTTCCGGCACCACTCTTACGTCTCGCCTGTGGCGCGCGGGGTCATCGTCGGCCTCGGAGCTCGCGGTTACGAGCTGGCCATTCGGGCGCTCGCGCTCACCTGAGTTCGGCACCGATGACCGGGTCTGCAACGGCGATCAGGCGGGTGCTCGCGCTCCTCGCACCTGCCACGAGCGACCTGTCCGAGCCGCAGGAGCGGGGCTGGGCGAATGCTGCCGTCACCACTCTGTCCCGCGGCGTCCTGGTCATCTGGGTCGTCACCGCGCTCACGGGCACCGTGGCCCTGACCGCGACTGTCCAGCGGGCCCTCGCCAGTGGCAGTGTGCTGCAATGGGAGGCCGTGGTCGGGCTCGCCCTGGTCGCCGCGTCCTCGCTTACCCAGGGTTGGTGCGTGCTGAATCGGCGTCGCGGCGGCCACGCCCTGTGGTTCGTGACCGTCACCCTGTGCGTTGGCCTGGCCCTGGCGGTGCCGGCCACCGAGCCGCTGGACCCCCGGTCGGTGTCGTGGTGGCCGACCCAGTGGACGGTCGCCGTCTTCGCCTTCTCATCACTGAGCCACGCCCGGCGACGGTGGCTGTCCGCAGTGGCACTGATCGGGACCAACGCGGCACTTCGGTGGACCACCTGGCGCCTCGATCCGGCAGTTCCAGACCTCGACCGGCTCGAGATCACTGCCGCGTCGGCGGGTCAGTTTGTCGCCATGGCGATCGCGGCGCTGGTCGGCACCCGAGCAGCCCTGGACGCGGCGCGATACACCGACCGGGCCCAGGCGCTGGCCCGAGCGGCCCGGGCCCAGATCGCTGCTCGCGAAGCAGAGGTCGCCACGGCGCAGGAGGCAGATCGGTTGGTGCACGACGAGATCCTCTACGGTCTGCGTGCAGTCGCCCTCGGGGGTGAGGCAATCTCCGCCGACCATGTTGCAGTCGCCGCCAGTCGCGCGATCGCCGTGCTCGAACGAACCTCTGCCACCCAAGGCACCCCCTCGCTTGACGCCGACACCGTGGCTGCCAGCTCGGAGACCCGCGGGGAGAGCAGCCCCTGGTTCATGCCACGACGACCTCGCTTCCGCTCCGAGGCTCCCGAGGAGGGGCTGCTCGGGCTACTCGCCGAGGCATGCCGGGAGTGCCCACTGTCGGTGTCGCTGCGCGGCTCGGAACGGATCTGGGTGCCTCCAACCGCTGCCCGGGCAATCCAGGCTGCGATCCGGGAGTCGCTGCGCAATGTGGTGCGCCACGCAGGTGTCGACCGGGCGGTCGTCACGCTCAGCTTGGACGGGGGCACGGTCCAAGTCCTGGTCCGCGATCAGGGAGTGGGATTCGACAGCCAGAGCGAAGCCGGACTGGGCATCGAGTCCTCGATCCGGCGACGCCTGGCCGACGTCGGCGGCACCGTCGACATTGCCTCGCGCCCAGGAGCGGGCACGCTCGTCCACATCACCTGGCATCCAGGCACCCCAGCGGCATCCGGCCAGGGTGCGGCGCCGTTGGTCTTCCCCCGGATCTCGCTCATCCTTGCCCCGCTTATCGCGGCCAACCTCTGGTATGCGCTCTGGCTGGCTCCACATTTGCTTATGCCGCCCGCGGTCATGCTGGCCAGCGCCATCTTGGTCGCTGTAGGCGGGTGGGCGATGATCCGTGGCATCGCCGGCAGGTTAGGCCCCGTGGGCTCGATCGCCACGATGTTCGTCGGCGCTGTCGCGGTGGTCGTCAATGGGATGGCGCTCACAACCCCGACGGGCGCCAACTCGTTCTTCTGGCTGCTGCCAGGTGCATCGTTCCTGTGCTCGGCCGTCAGCCTCTATCGTCCATTGCGCGAACCGCTCATCGGGTGGGTTGTGCTCACGGTCCTCGGGGCGCTGCTCGTGTCGCGCGTGGCGATCGAGGCCGCCACGTGGCAAGCCCTGGCGCCAGCTCTCGCGACGCCCATCCTGGCAAGCGCCCTGGGAGTGGTGGTGCGGGTGAGCCTCGACCGGTTCGCGTGGGCGATCCTTGCCGCGGAACACGAGGTGCGATTGTCGGGCTCTGCCGAGGCACGTGACAGCGAACTACAGACCCGGCTGCGTCTCCGGCTGGCGCAACGAGCCCCGCAGCTGTTGGCGTTCTTCCGTGATGTGCTCTCCAGGCCAGTTTCAGAGCTCTCGTCGAGCGACCTCAAACGCTCGGCGGGCATCCTTGAGCGAGAACTCCGGGAGGAACTCACCGTCGGTGACGTGCCCGAGGTGCGCCAGCGGCTCTGGCGCCTGCGCGAGCGCGGCTGGACCGTTGCCCTCCGGGGCGTCGGCGGCTGGGACAAGGGGTTGGCCACCGCCGCGACAGAGGCTCTCGACACCGTTCTGGACGCCCCGCGAGTCGCTGCGCAGGACCTCACCCTCACCGCGATGCGGGGCCCGCTCGGACGTCGCCTCGGGCTGGCCGTGTCGGGGTCGGCGTCCGCAGCAGTGGGCGACGCGCTGCCACCGGGATGGGAAGTCGCCCATGCGGCGACCGAACTGCACGCGGTGCGGCGACTGACGGGTCCGGTCGTCGAAACCGACGACTGGACCTAGTGGACCCATGCCGGAAACATTGCCCTTCGTGGCCATTCGTGTGTTCGCGATCGACGACCATCCAGTCGTCGTCGAGGGCATTCTCGCGCTGGTCGCTCGACAGGCTCCAGAGCTGGAGATCGTAGGGACGGCGTCGACGTGGGGGAACGCCGTGTCAGCGCTGGATCGTCTGTCGGCGCCACCTGATGTCGTCTTGCTCGATCTGCATCTCGGGGACGGGTCCGACCCGGCCGAATGCATCACAGCACTGCGCAGTCGGGGGGCTGCGGTGGTCCTGTTGACCTCGGAGGTGCGGCCCGTGCCGATCCGCCGGGCGATGCGGGCAGGCGCGCTCGGGTTGGCGTTGAAGTCGGATCCGATCGAGCACGTGGTGTCGGTTGTGCGGACGGCGGCGGCGGGGGAACCGTCGGTGTCCAGCGACCTCGCCTTCGTGCTCGTTGCCGATCCGGAGCTCACCGTGTCTCTGCCACCTCGAGAGGTCGAGGTGCTGACCCTGCTGGCCGACGGCGTTCCGCGCAAGTCGGTGGGGGCGATGATGCGACCGCCGGTGACCATGGCGACGGTGGTCACCTACCTCACCCGGGCTTGCGCTCGGTATCGGGAGGCGGGGATCGATGTGCGCAGTCCGGGTGATGCCGTTCGCGCGGCGATCGCCGATGGACACGTCGCGCTCCCTGAACAGCGGCGGGTGCGACAACCTCCTGAGTGAGGGGTGGCGAGGGGTGGCGTCATCCTCGGGGGGAGGTGACGGTCAAGGTCGGGGTGGGGCGAGATTGAGGGATCTCGCCCCACCCTTTCCATCGAAGTGCGCGATCAGGGCGTTGATCTTCCGGTGTGACGTGCCGTTGGCAGCAGATATTGCAGATCGCTAGACTGCTGACGTGACATCCTTCAGCCGTCAGCTCGACCTCGACCGGACCACGATGGACCGGGCCCGCCAGCTGGCCGCCCAGGCCGGAGAGCCTGTCGTCACCTTGGCCCGGAGCCACACCACGGCGTCGGTCGAGCGGGCCACGCTCCGGCTGGCCGGCCTCGGGGGTGCCGATCACGACGGTGAGCCGTGGGTCAACCATCTCGTCGATGCAGTGCGCCGCCAGGTCGGGCTCGAGCACGGCGTCGCGCTCCCGGTGTGGGATGCGCTCACTGGTGGCCAGGCTCCGGATCTGCTCACTCTCGCGCAACGAGCTGCAGCCGGGGCGGTCTCGTTCCGGCTGCCGACCGGTCAGGATCGGGCCAGCGCCGGCGATGCGGCGGCCGCGGCCATCGGGACCGGGATCGCCCGCATCGATGCCCAGCGCCGACGTCGGGAAGGTCTGATCGCCGAACTCGGCGATGCCCCCCGCACTCCGTGGATCTACCTCATCGTCGCGACCGGCGACATCGACGAGGACATCCCCCAAGCCCAAGCGGCGGCGCGCGAGGGCGCCGACGTCATCGCGGTCATCCGGTCGACCGGCCAGTCATTGCTCGACTACGTGCCCGAAGGCGCAACCCACGAGGGTTTCGCCGGCACCTACGCGACCCAGGAGAACTTCCGGCTCATGCGGGCAGCCCTGGACGAGACCAGTCGCGAGCTGGGCCGCTACGTGCGGCTGACCAACTACGCCTCGGGGCTCTGTATGCCGGAGATCGCCACCCTGGCCGGCCTTGAGCGCCTCGACATGATGCTCAACGACTCGATGTACGGCATCCTCTTCCGCGACATCAACCCGATCCGCACCTTCGTCGACCAGCGCTTCAGCCGCCAGATTCACGCCCGCGCCGGGATCATCATCAACACCGGGGAGGACAACTACCTCACGACGGCAGACGCCGTCGACGCGGCGCACACGGTGACCGTGAGCCAACTGCTCAACGAGTACTTCGCCAAAGAGGCCGGCCTGGCCGATTGGCAGTTGGGTCTTGGGCACGCCTTCGAGATCGACCCGGCGGTGCCGCAGTCCTTCCGGCTCGAACTCGCGCATGCGCTGCTGGCTCGCACCCTCTTCCCGGATGCGCCGCTCAAATGGATGCCCCCGACCAAGCACATGACCGGCGACGTCTTCCGTGGTTACCTGCTGGACGGCTTCTTCAACCTGGCCGGCGCCCTCACCGGTCAAGGCATCCTTCTGGTTGGCATGATGACCGAGGCGGTCGTCACCCCCTTCCTGTCCGATCGTGACCTCGCCCTGCAGAACGTCCGCTACGTACTCGACGCTGCCGGAGGGCTCGCCGAGGATTTCGCCCCTCCCCGCGACGGCTTCATCCAGACGCGCGCCCGCCAGGTGCTCGACGAAGCGGTCGACCTGTTGGAGCGGATCACGCAGCAGCCGACCGGCCCGGCAGCGCAGGGAGGCGGCACGGCATACCCGCCGTTGTTGGCGGCCATCGCGGAAGGCACCTTCGGGCTGATGAAGCGCCCGCCGGACCGCGGCAAGGGGCTGGAGGGCGTCGTCCAGCGCGCCGAAGGCGAACACGGCTACCTCAACCCGGCCATCGACCTTCTTGAAGCGACCGCGGAAGGGGAGCGAGCATGAGCAATCGCAAGCACCTCACCGAGACCCAACGTCGCACGACGCCGACGATTGTTCGGCCGTACGGCGACACGACCGGTGACGGCATGATCCAGGTGTCGTTCACCCTCCCGCTGCCTCATGACAAGCGCGCCGAGGGGGCGGCGCTGCAGCTGGCCAGGAAGATGGGCATGGACCCCGCGCTGGTCGTCCACGCCAAGCCCATCGGTCCGGACTTCACCTTCTTCGTGGTCTACGGATCGTCCAACCATCTGGTCGACATGTCCCAGGTCACCGTCCAGGAACGCGACTACCCGTTGCTTTCGCCCTACGAGGTCAACGCCGCGATCAAGGAACGCTTCGGGCGCAAGCTCGTCGTGGTCGGCGCGTGCATCGGCACCGACGCCCACACGGTCGGGATCGACGCCATCCTCAACATCAAGGGTTTCGCGGGCGAGAAGGGCCTGGAGTATTACACCGAGCTCGACGTGGTCAACCTCGGCGCCCAAGTGCTCGTGCCCGACCTCGTGCGGGCCGCGCGCAGCGAGCACGCCGATGCCGTGCTCATCAGCCAGGTGGTCACCCAGAAGGACGCCCACATCCACAACACGACCCACATGACAGCGGCCTTCCGCGAGGCCTACCCGGCCGGCGCGGTCCCCCTGCTCGTGGCCGGTGGGCCACGCTTCGAAGAAGGCTCGGCGGCCCGGCTGGGTGTCGACCGGATCTTCGGACGCGGCACCACGCCCGGTGACGTCGCCAGCTACCTCGTCCACGCGCTGGCGCAGCGCTCGACCCGGAAGGATCACCATGACCAGCACGCCTGAGGTGGGGCTGCGTGTCGTCCACCGCCGCTATGTCCCCTACAGCCACGCCCATTATGCCGGCCACCTCGTCGACGGTGCCTACTCCCTGGCGGCATTTGGCGACGTCGCGACCGAGTTGTGCATCCGGTCCGACGGGGATGAGGGCCTGTTCGCCTCGTACTCGGACGTGCAGTTCCTCGCCCCGGTGCGGGCCGGCGACGTGATCGAGATCGAGGCGACGCTGACCCGGATCGGGCGCCGCTCACGGGAGATCGACTTCGCCGTCCGAGTCGTATGCCGTGGCACGGGGTCGCCACTGGAATCCAGCGCCGAGGTGCTCACGCCGCCGCTGGTCGCGACGACCGCAACGGGCGTCGTCGTGGTCCCACCGAGGGGTCCGGCGGGCCGGTAGATCGGATCGGGCCGTGCCCGATCGCCGCTGGACCCGGCAGTCAGCTCACCCCTCGGGACGCTCCCGGCGTGTCGCGCACGACACGCCGCGGTCGTGAAATTCCTGTGGGGGAGAGGGTCACCGTCGTGCCCACCGTGACCTGCATAAACGCCCGTTCATGCAGGTCAACGGCCGGTTGACAGGCCCGTGCGGGTAGGTAGGTTTGGGCGTGGTTGTTCGTCGGGTGGCTGTCTGACAGGCACGGCAACGGCCGACACCGTGGTCACAGCCGGGAGCGGACGCATCCCGTCAACCAGGCTGACGGATGCCGGCCGGGGTCCGTGTTCGACGTTGGACGGTGACGAACCTCAGCAGTGCCCGTGACGTGCAGTAGACAACAGCTGGGGGGCTCGCAGCCTGCGTGCCGGCGGCTGGTCCGAAGTGCGGCACGGGCGCTGCTGTAACCGCCTCTACAGTGGTCCGGTGACCTTGCCCGCCCGCGTCGCCTCGGCAGCACTCGGCGGAATCTGCCTCACGCTGGCCTTCCCCGGCTATGGCCTGTGGCCCTTAGCTCCGGTCGGGGTGGCACTGGCGACGCTGGCCGTTCTCGGTGCGCGGGCTCGCGCGGGGTTGGCTTTGGGCCTGGTGACCGGCCTGGCCTTCTTCGTCCCGACGTTGAGCTGGGCCGGCACCGACTTCCTCGGCATCATCCCCTGGCTCGGGCTGGCGGTCTTGCAGTCTCTGTACTTCGCCCTCCAAGGCTGGCTGAGCGCACTCCTGGCCCGATCGGGCGGTTTCGTGGGTGCCCTGGGGGTCGGGCTGGCCTGGGTCGCCCAGGAATCCTTGCGCAGCCGCACTCCGTATGGCGGATTCCCATGGGTGAGACTGGCGTTCAGTCAGGCCGACTCCCCGCTGGGCCGGTGGGCCGCCCTCGGCGGCGCACCCTTCGCGACCTTCGGCACGGCCTTGGTCGGCGCGTTGCTTGCGGTCGCCGGGCACACGGCATACCGGCGGTTGCGCCTGCGTGGCGGCCGGCTGCCTGCTCAGACGCCACCCCCGAGATCCCCTCTGCGGTATGCCGTCCCCGCCCTGGTTCTCGGCGCGGTCGGCCTGCTCGTGCCGCTGCCCGTCGACGGCCCGACCGCACGAGTGCTGGCCGTGCAGGGCAACGTGCCCCGGCCCGGCCTGGACTTCAACGCTGAGCGTCGGGCCGTGCTGGACAACCATGCCCGGGAGACACTGGCCGCGCTGGCCCGCCGCGGGGCGGCCGGGGCGCCGCCGCTCGACCTGATCGTCTGGCCGGAGAACTCCTCGGACATCGACCCGGTCCGCAACCTCGACGCGGGGGCTGTGATCCAGAGTGCTGTTCAGCGCGCCGGCGTGCCAATCGTGGTGGGGGCACTGTTCGAGCGGCCGGACGAGATCGCCAACGTCTCGGTGGTCTATCGGCCCGACATCGGGATCACCGACACCTACGTCAAGCAGCACCCAGTGCCGTTCGCCGAATACATCCCGCACCGCGACTTCTACCGACACCTGAGCGCCTCGGTCGACCTCTTGCGGGTCGGCATGGCGATCGGGCCCGGCCCTGAGGTTTTCACCATGCAGCGGGCCGGCGGCCCTCGGGTGCTCGCCGGTCCGAGCATCTGCTTCGAAGTCGCCTACGACGACCTGGTGCGCACCAACGTCACCGAGGGCTCGACGCTGCTTCTCGTGCAGACCAACAACGCGACGTTCGGCGCCAGCCACGAGTCGGTGCAGCAGTTGGCCATCTCCCGCATTCGCGCCATCGAGCACGGCAGATCCGTGGTCCATGTCTCGACCGTCGGGGTGAGCGCCCTCATCCGACCTGACGGTTCGCTCATCGAGCCCACCACCTTGTTCACGGCGGCCGCACTTGATGCCGACCTGCCATTGCGCGAGTCGCGCACCCTTGCCACGACGCTAGGCCCCGTCCCGGAATACTTGGGTTGTGTAGTGGCGCTGCTGCTGCTGGCGCGCGCACTGTGGGCGCGTCGATCTGGAAAGGAAAGCCCCTCCTCATGACGCTTCCCGAGCGCGGCCCGCTCGATCGAGTCCTCGTCCTCATTCCGACGTACAACGAGAAGGACAACCTGCCGCGGATCGTCGGCCGGGTGCGCGCGAGCGTGCCGGCCGCCGACATCCTCATCCTCGACGACAACTCCCCGGACGGCACCGGTGCGATTGCCGATGGTCTCGCGGCCAGCGACCCCCAGGTGCACGTCCTGCACCGAGCCGGCAAGCAGGGCCTCGGCGCGGCCTACAAAGCGGGTTTCGCGTGGGCTCTGGAGGGCGGCTACGACGCGGCCGTCGAGATGGACGCCGACGGCAGCCACCAGCCCGAGCAACTCCCCAGCCTGCTCGCCGCAGCCCGCGACGCCGACCTCGTGATCGGCGCGCGCTGGGTCCGGGGCGGCTCGGTCGTCAACTGGCCAGCGCACCGCAAGGCTCTGAGCGTCGGAGCCAACATCTACACCAAGGTCATGCTCGGCCTCCCCGTCAACGACGCCACCGGAGGCTATCGCGTCTACCGCACCTCGGCGCTGCGCGCGATGGATCTCGACTCGGTGAGTTCGGCCGGCTACGGCTTCCAGGTCGACATGACCGTCGCGCTCGTCCGTGCCGGGCTGCGAGCGGTCGAGGTGCCCATCGAGTTCGTCGAGCGAGAGGTCGGCGAATCGAAGATGAGCGGCAACATCGTCTCGGAGGCCTTCGTCAATGTCGGCAAGGCCGGTGTCGCCCACCGCATCGGCCAGCTGCGCTCGCTCGGCGCCGACCTGGCCCGTCGACGTCGCGAGGGCACGTGGCACAGCGCGTGACCACCACCGGCCGGTGGCGGATCCGGTGGAGCGGCTGGCTGCTGCTCGCCCTGCTCGTGTTGCCCATGGCGGAGATCGCAGTCATCCTCGCGGTCGGCCGCGCGATCGGCGGCTGGCCCACCGTGGGCCTGTTGATCGTCGAATCCACCCTCGGTGCGTGGGTCGTGCGGCGGGAGGGCTCGCGGGCGTGGACCGCCTTGGCCACGGCGCTGCGCAGCGGCCGTATGCCGTCCCGCGAACTCACCGACGCCGCTCTCGTCCTCGTGGGTGGCACGCTGCTGCTCACCCCGGGGTTCGTCACCGACATCGCCGGCTTCTTCTGTGTGCTGCCCTTCACGCGCGCCCTGGCGCGGCCGGTGTTGGCCGCGGTGGTTCAACGGCGCCTGCTCGGAGCTGTCGTGGGCGGCACGGCATACGGGAGTGCGGACGGCGCCGGGGCGCCGGGCAGCCCGGGGAGCGCAGCCACTGGTCCACACCCACGGCGGGGCGCGACCGGGACAGCCGGAACGGTGATTCCGGGCGAAGTCGTCGATCGGTCCTCCGGCACCCACAATCGATAGACCCGCCGAGGGGCCCGACCGGAGTGGTCGAGCCCCTCGAGTGTTGCCGAATGGGATGCGATCAAGCGCTGCGCCGCGTGGGCTTCTCACCACGAGACTGGCGCAACAGGGTGAGCCGCTCTTCGAGGAGTTCTTCGAGTTCGGGGATCGAGCGCCGTTCCAGGAGCATGTCCCAGTGGGTGCGAACCGGGCGGGCCGGCTTGGGCTCCGGAGCCTCACCGCCACCGAGCAGCAATGCGCTCGAACCGCAGCGGCACTCCCATGTGGGGGGGACGTCTGCTTCGATGCTGAACGGGAGCTCGATCCGGTGCCCCTGCGGGCACACATAAGTGGTCAGCTGCCGTTCGCTGGGAACGACGCCGACATCGGTCTCCATGCTGAAGGCACCCAACCGGGTGCCGCGAAGTGAACGATCGGCCATGCTGTCCCTCCCAGGATCTGTGGGCCCGCCTGGATGCGGTCAGGCTCCCACTGGTTAGACGTTCGAACGCGCCGTGAGGTTGCCTTGTTCCCAGTGAGGCGAGCCTTACCCGATGTGCATCGGGCTATGCACGCGCCCGCGGTGTGGGAGGTTGTGCGGGGAGGCAGGTGCGCCCGAGGCCGGTCGAGCGTCGGTCGAGAATCGGTCAGATGACCCGGGGGACCTCGTTGCCGGCTTCCAGGATGCCCCGGCGCATGTCGACCCGCGACAGCAGCAGGCCGCCCAGGATGAAGAAGATCACCAGGGCCACGATGGCGTAGCGATAGGAGTGGGTGAGTTGGTGGACCAGGCCGAAGATCAACGTGCCCAACCAGCTCGTGCCGCGCTCCATCGCCTGGTAGAGGCTGAAGTACTCCGCCTCCTTGCCGCGCGGGATGAGCTGGCTGTAGAGCGAACGCGACAGCGCCTGTGAGCCGCCGAGGACCAGGCCGATGAAGAAGGCCAGCGCCACGAAGAGAACCAACGAGTTGGCCGGCACGAAGAAGGCCACCAGGACGATGGCCGTCCAGATGCCCAGGCTGTAGAGCACCGTGCGCCACGCCCCGATCTGCCCGGCGACTCGGCCGAACAGCAGCGCGCCGCCGAAGGCCACGAACTGCACGAACAGGAAGATCCCGAGCACCGTCGCCTGGTCGAACTCCAACTCCCGGATCCCATAGAGGCTGGAGTTGCCGATGACCGTCTGGATGCCGTCGTTGAAGAACAGGTAGGCGAGCAGGAAGAGCATCGTCTGCGGGTAGTTGCGCAGGTCGCGAAAGGTGGTCCGCAGTTGGCGCAGGCTGCCGCCGACGACCCCAGCGCTGCGCGCGACGGGGGTGGCCACCGTGCCTTCGACGTGGCGAAGGCCGAGCACAGGAATGACCGTGAAGGCCGCCCACCAGATACCGGCCGACAGCAGGCTGATCCGGGTGGTCTGCCCGATGGTGAGTCCGAAGCTGGTGTGGAAGGTGATGAGAGCGAAGTTGATCGCCAGCAGCAGGCCCCCGCCGAGATAGCCGAACGCCCACCCCTTGGACGAGACGCGGTCCCGGTCATCCGGTGGGGTGATCCGCACCAGCAGCGAGTCGTAGATGACCAGGGACGCCCCCAGACAGACCTGGGCCAGGATGAGCAGGAGCACGCCCAGGGCCCAGTTGGTGCCGGCGACGAAGAACATCGCCGCAGCGGCCAGCGACCCCACCCAGGCGAACCCGGCGAAGAGCTTGGTGGGGTGCGTGGTGCGGTCGGCGATGGCTCCGACGAAGATGAGGAAGACGGCCGAGACGATCGTCGACACGGTGATGGTGTAGGCCGCCAACGAGCCCGGATCGACCGGTAACCCCAAGACCGACAGCGTCGTGAGGCACTCGGCGTTTTCGGGCAGGCCCGGGCACGCGGCCTCGGTCGCCACCGAGGTGAGATAAGGGCCGAAAAGCACCGTCGCGGTGGTCGTGACGTAGGCGGAGTTGGCCCAGTCGTACCAATACCACGCCCGCTGCTCCTTCGTCTCGACGAAGGTGTGGGGGCCAGGCGGGGCCGGCACGGCAGGCTGCGGGGCGGTGGTGCCGCCAGGGGTGGTCATGGGCGCCAAGAGTGGCACATCGCAACGGCTCAGGGACAGGTATGCCGTGCGCCGCGCCGTCACACGACGGTGACGCTGAAGTCACCTCGGGCAGCGACGATGTCGGCGCAGTGCTCGAGGTGTTTCCGGCTCGGTTCGACCAGTGGGATCGGGGTCGGTCGAGTGCCGTGCCGGCGGAATCCGATGACCTTGATCCGCATCCGCGGATCGATATCGGCGAGCCAGTCGCCGGTCGCTTCCAGCAGCTGCGGGTCGTCGTTGCGGCCGGGGAGGATGAGCAGCCGCACTTCGTGGAGCTTGCCACGGCTGGCCAGGCGAGCGATCGAGTCGAGGGTGCGGGCGTTGTCCGCTCCGGTCAACGCGACATGGATAGCTGAGTCGAGGCACTTGAGGTCGACCATGGCGCCGTCGAGCACGGGATCGAGCACCTCCCAGGTCGAGGCGGGCGCGTCTCCGTTGGTGTCGACGAAACAGGTCAACCGGCTCAGCGCCGCGTCGGCCTTGATCGCGTCGAAGAGGGCCCGCAGGAAGTGCGGCTGCATCGTCGCTTCACCGCCCGAGACGGTCACCCCAGACAGGAACGGTGCCGCAGGACGGATCTGTTCGAGCAGGTCCGCGACCGCGAGGTGACGGGCCTTGGGGGAGGAGGCGTAACGGCATACGGCGTGGCAGTGGTCTGCCTGCAGACACACCTCCGGATTCCAGGTCACGGCACCCGTAGCCGTGAAACCCAGTGCGCCGGAAGGGCATTGGTCGACGCACTCGCCGCAATCGACGCACGGGTTGATCGTGTAGGGGTTGTGACAGGCCAGGCAGTCGAAGGTGCAACCCTGCAGGAAGACGACGAAGCGGTTGCCGGGGCCGTCGACTGCCGAGAACTCGAGGGTGTCAGCGACTAGGCCGCGGAGCGAGCTCATGTGCCCCCACGCGCTTGACGGCGCGTTCGGTGAGGTGGAATGTGCGCTCGGAGCCGGCCGCGAGGTAGTCACTGCCATGGCGCGCGCCGTGCTCGTCGATGCCCACCAGGTCGCTCTTGCGCACGAGATAGCCGGTGATCCGGATGAACTCGTTGTCGGCGAGGTTGAAGGTGAAGTCGCGCATCCCCACCTCGAAGGCGCCCTTGATGATGTCGACCATGGCCTGCGGGTTGCCCACGGCGGTCTCGTCGACGTGGAAGATGTCGCTGATGCCGGCAGCGAAGTGAGTGTGCAGCGGGGCGGCGGCCGTGATGTGCTGGCGCATTCCCGGCTCGTCGGTGACCGGGATCCGGGTGCCGGCCGTGACACCCTCGTCGAGGTCGATCCCGCCCTGCGAATGCAGGTAGGCCGCGCCGTCTCCTCCGGTGCAGTAGGGCTGTGGCCGCGCTGCCACGAGGTCGGCGATCCGTTCGACAATCCGGTATGCCGCGTCGTTGGCCCGCTCGTCGTGTCCCCAGCGGGCGTCGTGAATGCCGTCATGAGCCAGCACCTCGGCGACGCACTCGGCCAACCCGAAGATGCCGAACATCGCCGAGAACCGGTTGATGTCGATGAGGCCCTCGGTGGCCAGGAAATGGTCGGCGAAGAAGTGCTGCTCCTCGACGAGTGAGGTGATCCGCGCCTGCATGAGCTCGGCGGTGAGCTCGACCCACATGGGCAGTCCGGTCGCGAGGAATTCCTCGAGGCCACCGTGTTGGCGGACTGCGGCTTCCTTGAGGTTGAGCCGGGTCAGGGTGTGCGAGCCGCCACCGATCTTGAGCGAGTTGTAGCAGCTCACCGCCGCATATCCGGGTCCGTGGTCGCGGACCATCATCGGGTGGTTGACAAAGTGCGGCTTCCCGGTGGCGAAGACGGTGCGCACGCCGTCTTCGATGAGGCTGTCCGGGGTGACCTCGGGGTCGACCTTGAGGGTGATGTTGGGCACGACCTGACGCAGCGAGCGCTCGACGCGGAAGATCGACCGGACGACGCGGCCGTCGGCGGGCCCGAGGTTGGTGTGGACGAACGCATCAGGCAGCAGCCGGTCGAGCTGGATCCAGAACCGGCGCAGGGTGCGGTCCAGCTCTGCGTCGGTCATGTCAGCCGGGACAAAGGGTTCGAGCAGCGCGTCGAGGTCGCCGAGATAGACCGGGTAGGTCGTCACCGACGGCACATGCCCGTAGAGGATCGTGAGGAAGGACAGCGCGTCGTCGAGGTCCTGCGGCGGGTCGAGTTCGAGGTGCTTGACCCCCTGCCGCAGCGCCTTGGCGTAGTCGGGCAGCACATAGCGCGGCGTGTAGGGCCGGTTGCCTTCGAACATGTCGCAGATGATGCGCTTCTCGAGCGCTTCCTGGCAGGCCTGCGACAGCGGGGGATAGCGCAGCGCGCTTACGGCGAGCGCGGCCAGCCGGCGGACCTTTTGGTCATAGCCGATCGCGGGGCTGGTGACGATGGACTCGGCGTCGTTGACGAGTTGGGTCAGCTGCATACCTCCAGGGTATGCCGTGTCACTCGGCCAGTGACGCAGCCGCCTCGAGGATCGTCCACGCCTGCAGCTGCGAGGACAGCTCCAGAGGTATGCCGGGGGGCTGGCTTTCGCTCGCCGGCCGGGCTGGATCGGGGGAGAAGACCGTGATCTGGGCGGACGGCATACGCAAAGCCTTTGGCAGAGAGAGCGATTGGCGACCCGCCCAGAGCAGGTGGGCGTTGTCGCGCACCAGCTGGGCCGCGGTGGCGCGGGTAGGGGAGTCGAGGACAGGGGAACGGGCGGCCAGCGCGAGGTAGCGCACGAGGATGCCGGTGAAGAGGCCGCCATCGCCGTCGCCATGCGCGCGCAGGGCGAGGCGGCCCGCGCTGTCAGTTGTCAGGTGGGTCCGCACGGCGTCGACGAGATCGGCGGCTCGGCGGGCCGAGTCCGGGCCCCCGCGGGACGCCAACTCGGTGAGGGTGCCCAGGACCGTGCCTTGGTTGTAGGTGAAGACATGCGGCGTCAGGCGAGTGCTGCCGTCGGGTTGGATCTCGATGCCGTCCCGGAACAGTCCGGTGCTCCCGTCGTGGAGGTGGGCGTAGGCCCAGTCGACGAGCGCCTGCGCTCTGTCGAGATCCCCGACCCGTGCTCGGAAGAGGGCCACCGGGCCGGTTGCCGGCAGGTTCTTGAAGTCGTGCGCCGTGTTCCAGAAGACGCCGCCCCCGAGATCAGGTGTCTCGCCTTTCCCGATCGTGCGCCGCAGGGCGCGCCCGACGTGAGCGCGCGTGGCGCGGGGGAGTGGGCCGGCTGAGCCACCCCGCGTCTCGAGCCGTTGGGCAGCCAGCAGGAGCCAGGCCATGTCGTCGTAATAGGCGTTGGTGAAGCGCCCAACGTTGCGGATGCCGATGCTGACGAGCGTGCGGTGAGCCAGGCTTCGGGCAGAGCGGGCGCGAGCGTGGTCACCGTGTGCCTGCTCACGAAGGGCCTCGTCAACGAGCGCGTCGATGTAGTGGGCTTGCCACCAGTAGTTCCACGGCCCGAAGACCGGACGCCCGACCGGGTGGTCGACGCGCGCGAGGTGAGTGAACGGCATACCGAGCAGCCGGCGGCCGAAGAGCCGACGGACCGACTCAGCCGCCTGCCGCGCTCGGTCACCCCAGGGGTCCATGCGCCCATTCTCACCCCAGCGGGCAGGTGGGCTGGGACGTCACCGCGCCGCCAGCGCCGGCTGCGATTCCACAGGGATGACACATGAGACGCTCAGCCGCGCTGCCTACGGTGCCGGCATGACACGTCACGAGAGCCCGCACCCCAGCTACGAGGGACGCAGCCTGCCCCGGCCCGACGAACCGCCGTACGACCAGGGCCTGGCCTTCGACCTCGCCACCCTGCTCGATCGACGCCGGGCCCTGGGTCTGCTAGGTCTGGGAGTCGCCAGCACCGCCATTGCCGCCTGCAGCCCAGGGACTCCGACCCCTGCGGCCACCGTCGGATCGACACCAGCGTCCACCGGGACGGGCGGCTCATCCAGCAGCGCCGCGCCCACGTCGTCCGGGACCGCACTCACCGAGATCCCCGACGAGACCGCCGGGCCTTACCCGGGCGACGGCTCCAACGGACCCGACGTCTTGGCTCAGAGCGGCGTCGTTCGTCAGGACATCACCCGCAGTTTTGGTGCCTCGACGACCCGCGCCGAGGGCGTCCCCATGACCCTGGAACTCACGGTTCTCGACATCGCCGCAGGCGGCGGACCGATGGCCGGGGCGGCCGTGTATGTCTGGCACTGCGACCGCGCCGGGCGCTACTCGATGTATTCCAGTGGGGTCACGTCGGAGAACTTCCTGCGCGGGGTCCAGCTCACCGACACCAACGGGGTGGTGCGCTTCACCAGCATCGTGCCGGGCTGCTACGCGGGTCGGTGGCCACACGTGCACTTCGAGGTCTATCCGGACCATGGGAGTATCGCCGATTCGGCGAAGGCCATCGCCACCTCGCAGGTCGCTCTGCCCAAGCCGACGTGTGACGCGGTCTATGCGACTGCGGGCTACGAGAGCTCGGTCAGCAACCTGGCCCGACTGTCCCTGGCCACCGACAACGTCTTTGGCGATGACGCAGGCGTCCACCAACTCGGCACCGCGACAGGAGACGTCGCCAGCGGGTATGCCGTGCGGCTCACCGTCCCCGTCGACACCCGAACGCCGCCCAATCGGCGGTAGAGCCTGGGCCGGGACGACGAGTCCGTGACCAAGGTTGGCCAAGATGGGTATCCTCAGTCCATGACGACCGTCAACATCGGCAAGGCCAAGACCGACCTGTCTCGGCTGATCAACCTCGCTCTGGCGGGGGAGGAGGTCGAGATCGCCAAGGACGGCGTCCCCGTTGTCCGACTCGTGCCAGTGATGACCAACTCGCCCGGCACGCGGTTCCTCGCGGCGGGCAGCTCAATGGCTGGACAGATCCACATCGCTGATGACTTTGAGTTCACTGATCAGGAACTCGACGAGATTCTCGGCTCATGAGGCTGCTCCTGGACACGCATGTCGTGTTGTGGCAGCTTTCCGGTCAACGCGGACTGTCCCAGTCCGCGGTCGACGCGATCGCCGATGCCGACGATCTCCTGTTCAGTGTGGTGTCCTTCGCCGAGATCGGCATCAAAGCCGCCGTCGGCAAACTGGTAGTCCCGGAGGATTTGCAGGCCAAGATCGCCGACGCCTGCGTCCGGAGCCTTGGCCTGACCGCGGCGCACGGCCTCGCGGTTGCCCGGCTTCCGACCCATCACCGCGACCCGTTCGACCGCTTGCTCATTGCTCAAGCCATGACCGACGGGCTGACCCTCATCACCGCGGACCCGAACTTCGCGGCATACGACGTGCCGATCATCGGCACGTGAGCCTTCAGATCCCTTCGACTCCCCGCCTTCCTGACCGGCGCGCCCGGCAGTTCCACGTAAACTGTTCGCCGCCCCCTCACGCCTCGTGGGACGCTGCTCGACGTGACGAGCAGCGAAGTATGGGACGAAGAGACTGCCGCGAAGTACGACGAGGATGCCGCTGAGCACTTCGCACCGGACGTTCTGGATCCAACGGTCGACCTCCTTGAGCGGCTCGCAGACGACGGCCCGGCACTGGAGTTCGCCATTGGCACTGGACGGGTTGGTATCCCGCTGGCGGCCCGCGGCGTCCACGTGACGGGCATCGAGTTGTCGGAGCCGATGGTGGCCCAACTTCGACGGAAGGTTGGCGAGGACGAGCTGCCGGTCGTCGTCGGCGACATGGCGACCACGGTGGTCCCGGGCGCGGGGACGTTCTCGCTCGTCTTCCTCGTCTGGAACAGCATCTCGAACCTCCGGACGCAGGCCGAGCAGGCGCAGTGCTTCAGGAACGCAGCTGAGCACCTTCGTCCGGGCGGGCGATTCGTTATCGACCTCTGGGTGCCCCCGATCCAGCGCCTACTGCCTGGCGAACAGGCAGTCCCCATGAGCGTTGACGAAGCTCACCTCGTCTTCGACACCTACGACCTCGTCACCCAGCAGTGCGCCTCGCACCACTACTACCGCGACGACGACGGCAGCAGCATTCGCTACGGGTCAGGCCATTTCCGCTACATCTGGCCGGCCGAATGCGACCTGATGGCTCAGTTGGCGGGCCTCGAACTCGAGTCACGGTCGGCCGACTGGAAGGGGAGCCCGTTCCTCGCCACCAGCGGCAGCCACGTCTCGGTCTGGCGCAAGGCCTGACCGTCAAGACCGCGCGGCAGGGCCAGCAGCCGCCGTTGTGATGGTCGTCGCCTCTGTCTAGCGTGGCCCCGCGTCGTCACGAACAGCCGCAATGCAGCCGGCGTAGGCCGTCGTCGAGTCGATGGCGTGGCGCCTCGATGGTGGCAGGGGAGTAGCCAAGGGCCCGCAGCGACGGCGACAACGTCCGGCAGGACGTGATCTACCAGCTCGGCGTCGACGACGAGGCCCCGCGCGATCGACCCATCGGGTGCAAGTGACAGGTTCATCCTGAACGACGGACATGCGTTCCCGTGGGTCGCCAGCCGCCACGTCGGCACGCGCTGGATCGAAAGTACAAAGAACTGAAGGGCAAGCTCCGAGGGCGGCCCGTGCAGCAG